>Ga0210027_1004625_pt1 | contig 10471 bp, 7 predicted proteins | sample CryGeymeta201510_FD_183978 | JGI IMG/M metagenome (GOLD analysis project Ga0210027, IMG submission 183978) | Groundwater microbial communities from Crystal Geyser aquifers in Utah, USA - Crystal Geyser metaG 2015-10 (SPAdes) (version 2) | ecosystem: Environmental > Aquatic > Deep subsurface >...
CCCGAAGCATCTCCGTAGCCGTGTGGGAGACCCTTCGGTTGCAAAACCTGTCCTGCCTGCGCCAGTGCCGCAGGCACAGGTGAGCTTGTCGAAGGAAACGCTCCCTCAGGGTGACACGATTTAAACCATCAATCGGGCGGACAAGTGCTGCGGTCCGCCCGACTGATTGAGGATGAGACGCTCCAAGAGGTCTCATTCATAGGTTATGTCATTCACAGCTAATTAACTTGATGGGCCTCGGTATCCCAACTACCCAAATAGTTGCCATCGCCGTTGTAGGTGGCCGTGAGGGTTTTGGAACCGGCCGAGTTGAAGACCACAGTACAACTGCCGGTTCCGCCTGCGAGTGTGAGGGTGCAGGTGGTATCCGCACCAGTGATGGCCACGGTCCCAGTCGGTGTAACACCAGCCCCGGTCACCGTAACGGTCACCGTAACCGATTCAAAGGGTGCAGAGGGATCGAGTGTGTCGGCTGTGATGGTCGTCGTAGTGGAACCCTGGCTCACCGTATGGCTCGCGGTGCCTGAACTACCTACATAGTTGCCATCGCCGCTGTATGTAGCTGTGAGGGTCTTGGCGCCGGCTGTGTTGAAGGTCACACTACAACTACCGCTGCCGCTGGCATCGAGCGCGGGGATGTTGCAATTGGTGTCCGCGCCGGTGATGGCGACCGATCCAGTCGGGACAACGCCTGGCCCGCTCACGGTAACGCTCACCGCAACCGATTGGCCGGGTGTGGACGGATCAGGGTTATCCGCAGTGATGGTTGTCGTGGAGACATTTTTCACTATATGGGCCTCGGTATCCACACTACCCAAATAGTTGCCATCGCCGTTATAGGTGGCCGTGATAGTCTTCTTGGCGCCAATGGTGTTGAAGACCACATTACAACTGCCGCTGCCGCTTGCGAGCGTGATGGTGCAATTGGTATCCGCGCCGCTGATGGCCACCGTTCCAGTCGGTGTAACACCAGCTCCAATCACGGTAACGCTCACCCCGACCGCTTGGCCTGGTGTGGACGGATCGGGTGTGTCGGCCGTGATGGTCGTCGTAGTGGAGCCCTTGCTCACTGTATGGCTCGCGGTACCCGAACTAGCCGCATAGTTCCCATCGCCGCTGTACGTAGCTGTAAGAGTCTTGGCGCCAGTGGTGTTGAAGGTCACACTACAACTGCCGCTTCCGCTTGCGAGTGCGATGGTGCAATTGGTATCCGCGCCGCTGATGGCTACCGTGCCAGTCGGCGTAGGAATACCAGCCCCGCTCACTGTTACGCTCACCACGACCAGTTGGCCGGGTGTGGATGAATCGGGCGTGTCCGCCGTGATGGTCGTCGTGGTGGCAGCCGCGCCCGTGGACACTGTATGGCTCTCGGTGTCCGAACTGCCTGCATAGTTCGCATCCCCGCTGTAGGTGGCCGTGAGGGTCTTGGCGCCAGTTGTGTTGAATACCACGTTACAACTGCCGCTGCCGCTTGCGAGCGTGATGGTGCAGTTGGTATCCGCGCCGGTGATGGCCACTGTGCCAGTCGGGGTAGTGCCCGTCCCGCTCACCGTAACGCTCACCGCGACCGATCCGCCGGGTGTGGACGGGTCAGGATTGTCGGCAATGATGGTTGTCGTGGTCACGTTTGGACCCGGAGCCGCCACGTTGATGTCCACCCAGAAGGCCGCATTGGCCTGGGCGCCTAAGCCAAACTTGACGCCGCTTGGGTTTTGAAGCAGCCAGTAGCCGCGGTAGTGACCGGCCGCTGAAGGAGCCGTCAGGCTGACCGAGAGGTCCACAACCTGACCCGGAGCGACGTTGCCGGGCAAATTGACCGCCGCCGGGCCACCCATTTGTGGGCCGCTGGAATAGACCAGGGCGTAGGCGGTTGTCCAGGTGCAGGTGCCCTTATTTTTCAAACGCCAAGTCTTGGTAAAGGCAGTGGAGGGCGCAAAAACACTGCCATCCCGCACGCTGACATCGCCAACCCAACCAACCCAGTCACAGCGCGTTACCGCTGGGGGCGCCGGCGGCACGGACGTGGGCGGGGCTGGGGGTGTCAGTGAAGGAACGATGGGTGTATTGGTTGGCGTTGGAATTGTTTGGGGAGGCACATTTGTTGTCACTGCCATTGGGATTTGGGTTGTGAGTGCCTGCAAAGTTTGAGCTGCGGCAGTATACATGGGGGCGAGAGTCGCGCTGACGTCCGGCGTCCCACGTCCGGCGCAGGCCGACGTGACGATGATCGCCGCCAGGCTAAGTACGATGAATAAATTTTTCCGAATCAACATGGCATTTCTCCTTCCATAAACAGCTTTGAAATAGACGCCCTGCACGCCCAGAGAGTTCCCGTACTTCATTGCCGTTGTTCAACATCATCTTCGCCGGATAAAGGAGTGGCAGGGACAGGCCCGTTCCGGCGTCCGGCAACAAAAGTGAACCATGAATGGATTATAACGCGCATTTGCGTATAGTTCAAACCCATTGTACATCATTTGGCTAAGGATTCAACGAGCCATCGCCTAACAAAAAAGACAGGGAACGATTGTACCGCTCCCTGTCCTGTCGCTTCCACTCAGGCGCAAAGATAACTATTGCTTCTCATAAGGTGTACCATCCGCAGCCGGCGGGATGGCGCGCCACATCGCTTCAAGAGTGAACTAATCGTCTTCTGGGCGCGCTCCTGCCATCCACAGGCCGAGCTGTTCGCGGGTCACTTTGGCCGCCTCCACCGTGGCGACGATCTGGCCGCGATAGATGACCGCGATGCGGTCGGAGAGCGCCATGATCTCATCCAGTTCGGCAGAAACCAGTAACACTGCCACGCCGCGGTCGCGCATCAGCACAATTTCTTTATGAATGTACTCGATCGAGCCGACATCCAGGCCGCGCGTCGGTTGGTTGGCGATGAGCAGTTTTACTGCGCGGCTGAGTTCGCGCGCCACGATCACCTTTTGCTGGTTGCCTCCCGAAAGTTTCGAGGTTGGCACATACGGTGAGGGAGTGCGCACGTCGAAATCCTGCACCAGTTTGCGGGCGTTAGAATCAATCGCTTTGGGCTGCAGGATGCCGCGCACGCCAAACGGCGGCAGGTAATAGGTGTTGAGAACCATGTTATCGGCTACAGCGTAAGGAAGCACCAGACCATGCCGCTGGCGGTCTTCGGGAATGTGCGCCATGCCGGTTTCGGTGATGGTGCGCGGCGCTCTGCCGGTGACATCCCGGCTGTTCATCAGCATCTGACCGGCCTGGATGGGACGCAGGCCGGTCAGCGCCTCGACCAGTTCGGTCTGGCCGTTGCCCTGCACGCCGGCGATTCCGAGCACCTCGCCTGTCCGCACGTGGAATGAGACGCCACGCACCGCTTCCAGGCCACGCCGGTCAGAGACCTTTAGCTCTTTCACTTGCAGGATATTTTCGCCGGGGGAGGCCTCGCCCTTGTCCACTTTCAGGATGACTTCGCGCCCGACCATCATGGCAGCCAGTTTAGCCTCGCTGGTCTCTTTCGGTTTCACCGTGCCGACGACTTTCCCGTCGCGCATGACCGTGATGCGGTCGGCGATAGCCAGCACCTCTTTGAGTTTGTGGGTAATAAAGATGATGGAGACGCCGCGCTGGGTCAGTTCGCGCATGATGCGGAACAGTTCTTCGGCCTCTTGGGGAGTCAGCACGGCGGTCGGTTCGTCGAGGATCAGGATTTCGGCGCTGCGGTAGAGCGCCTTGACGATCTCGACGCGCTGCTGGATGCCGACCGGCAGATCGCCCACTATTGCCAGCGGGTCAACATCCAGGCCATATTGGTGGGAAAGTTCGCGCACGTGCGCCGCGACGGCTTTGCGATCCAGAACGCCACGGCGGGTGGTCTCTGCCCCCAGCATGATGTTTTCGCTGACGGTGAAGACCGGCACCAGCATGAAGTGCTGGTGCACCATGCCGATGGCGTGCTTGATGGCGTCCTTGGGGGAGTGAAATTCCACCCGCTGGCCGTCCCGGTAAACCTCGCCGCTATCCGCCCGGTACAGGCCGTAGAGGATGTTCACCAGCGTGGTTTTCCCGGCGCCGTTCTCACCGAGCATGGCATGGATCTCGCCCTGGCGCAGGTCGAAATCCACCTGGTCGTTGGCGAGGACGCCGGGGAACTGCTTGGTGATGCCTTTGGCTTCGAGGACGATAGTCATGGCGATACTCCGGCGTTCATTTCTCATATGGCTGTCCATCCGCGGCCGGCGGGATGTTTTTGCCGATGATGCCGGTCAGGATGAGCATGGTCAGGATGTAGGGTGCCAGCCCGACGACATAGGAGATCTGCAGGATGGCCAGTTGGGGTGGGATGACCTCGCGGAAAAATTGCATGTTGATCTGCAAGGCTTGCGCCGCGCCGAAGACCAGCGCCGCCGCCCACGCACCGAACGGCGTCCAGTTGCCGAAGATCATCGCCGCCAGCGCGATGAAGCCGCGCCCGTTGGTCATCAGCGGCTCGAAGGAGGGCACCGACTCGAGCGTGAAGTATGCCCCGCCCAGCCCGGCCAACATGCCGCCGAGGATGACATTGGCATAGCGCATGCGGATCACATTGATGCCGACTGTGTCGGCGGCGCGCGGGTGTTCACCAACCGCGCGCGTGCGCAATCCCCAGCGCGTATAGAACAAGACATAATGGGTGACCAGAACCAGCAGGATGGCTGCCCAGGTGATCGGCTGCTGGTCGAAGATGCGTCCAACCACCGGGATATCGGCCAGCAGCGGGATCTGGATGCGCGGCAATACGCCGGGGGCGTGAGGCACGTTGCCGCCAAAGATACTGCCTTTTTCAAAGAACAACTGGCGGTTCAAAAACCCGGTGATGCCCACTGCCAGGATGTTGATCACCGTTCCGCCGATGATCTGATCCACCTTGAAGGTGACCGAGAGCACGGAATGCAGCAATCCCAGCAGGCCGCCGGTCAATATGGCAGCCGCGACACCGCCCAGCAGGCTGGGCATCGGCGCGATGCCAAAAACCGTGTTCATGTAAATGGCCGCCAGCCAGCCGAAAAAAGCCGCCGACAGCATCATCCCCTCGATGCCGATATTGACCACGCCAGCGCGTTCGCAGTACACGCCGCACAGCGCGCCGAGCGTGAGCGGAGTAGCCACGGCAATCGTGGTGGCCAACATGCTGGTGACGATGATCACAGGCGCGATTTGCACGTGGCCGATCAATACGACCACGCCGAAGAGGACAGAGATGATCAATGCGATGAAACCAAAACGACGCCAGTCCATGAGCCTACCCTCCCCAGCCGCGCGTCAGCACCACGCGTTCCTCGCGGGCGCGGATGCGGTAGATGTAGCGGATGATCGCGTCTGCGGCGACGAAGAGCAGGATCAGCGCCTGGATGACCGAGATGATGTCCACCGGGATCTGGGTCAGGAATTGCATGCGCGTCCCGCCGTTGCGCATGGCGGCAAAGAGCAACGCCGCCAGCACCACGCCCAGCGGGTGGGTCTTGCCCAGCAGCGCGATGGCAATAGCATCGAAGCCGTAACCGGTGGAGAAGCCCAGTTCGTGGCGGTAGTTCAGCGCGGTGACCTCGATCGTCCCGGCCATACCGGCCAGTAACCCGGAGAGGGCCATCGTCAGCACGATGGTGCGCTTGACGTTGATGCCGGCGTATTTGGCGGCATCCGGGTTGGCGCCAACAGTGCGGATCTCGAAGCCCAGCGTGGTTTTCCACAGCAGCCACCAGACTAGCCCGGCAACCAGCAGGGCTAGAACAAATCCCCAGTGGACGCGAAATCCCTCGAACAGGGGCGGGATGCGGGCATTCACGGCGATCACGGGCGTGCGAGCCACCACGTTGAGCGGATTCGGGTCTCTCATCGGGCCGTTGAGCAGGAAACTGGTCAGGTTGAGGGCGATGTAATTCATCATGATGGTGTTGATGACCTCGTGCCCGCCCGTATAGGCTTTGAGCGCGCCGGGGATGGCCGCCCAAAGTGCCCCTGCCAATGCGCCGAATCCTACGGCCAGAGGAATATGAATAAATGCAGGCAGGGCGATGTGAAGCCAACCCGGCAGGGCATAGCCGATTAGGGCTGCCATTACTGCGCCGAAAGCCAGTTGCCCTTCCGCACCGATGTTGAACAGGCCGCCCCTGAAGGCCAGCGCCACAGCCAGCCCAGCGAAGATATACGGCGAAGCCCAGACTGCTGTCTCGCTCAGGGCTTTGGGCGTCCCGAACGCTCCCTCGAACAGCCCGATATAGGCCATGAACGGATCGCCGCCCGCAAACGCGATGATCAGCCCGCCGACGATCATCGCCGTCAGCACGGCCAGCAAAGGCACGCCGAGAGCGTTCAGGGTAGGGCGCAGGAAGCGCAGGATAGATTTGGTTTGCGGACTCGTCCGCTCTTCAGAACTTTGCATGTCAACCTTCGATTGCGCCTGAAAACTGCTCTGTTGCGATCATGTCATTGCTAGCGCTTTTTGCGAAGCACTCTCCTGGCCTGCAAGGGGATTGCTTCGTCGCAAAGCATGCCCTGAGTGTTCTTTGAAGGGAACGCTCCTCGCAACGACACCCGATTTGCCTGCACTTGCGCAGATACAAGTGGTTGCGTCTGGAAGCCGCGCTATGGATAATCGCGCTAATTATAGTTGAAAAAAGGGAAAGAGAGGAACATCTCTTTCCCTTTTTGTTCATACTGCCTTTATGGTAGCCGGCCTAGCCCTGGCGGGCTGGGCCAGGGTAGGCTACCATTATGTGAAAGTCCCGCCGGTTACGGTTTGGCCGGAGGTACGTTGGTCAGGATGCTGCCGTCGAGTAGGCCAGCGTTGATCTGCTCCATCTTGGCTTTGACCGCGGCGGGCACTTCGGCATCCAGGTCGTGGTACGGCGCGTAGCCGCCCTTGCCCAGATAGTTGCCGCTGGGGAATTTGCCTTCCTTGGCCAGTATGATCAGATTGAAGGTGCCGGGGGTGAGCAGCTTCAGGGCGCTGGAGAGCAAGCGCGAAGCGGCTTCGGGCAGGGTGTAATACTGGTCAGTATCCACGCCGATGGCATATACGCCGCGCTGCGCCGCGCCAATGACCGCGCCGTTGCCGGTCTTGCCGCCGCCGCCGAAGATCACATCCGCGCCTTTGTCAATCATCGAGTTGGCCGTCGTCGCGCCCCACTCAGGGTCGGTGAAGGTCTTGTCGAAGCCGACGTCATTGTGATAGACGATGAAGATCTCGATGTTCGGGTTGATGTACTGCGCACCAGTGCGGTAGCCCTCGCCAAAGCGCCAAACGGGCGGGACAGCATCCGTGCCGAACACGCCACCGATCTTGCCGCTCTTCGTCATCTGCGCGGCCAGAGCGCCTACTAGAAAGCCAGCCTGATCCTCGGGGAAGTTCAGACCAGCCAAGTTGGCGATATCGTTGGTTGCATCATCATCATATTGCCATGCCTGGAACTGGTCCACGCCGATGAATTTAATGTTCGGGTACTGCACGGCCGCCGCAGCAGTGGCCTCACCCAGGGCGAAGCCGACGGTGACGATGACATCATAGCCGGCATCCGCGAAGGTGGAAATGTTCTTGGCGTAGTCCTTCGAGTCGGTGGTCTCGATGTACTGGACGATTGCGCCCAGTTCGGACTCGGCCAGTTTCACGCCTTCCCAGGAGGATTGGTTGAAGGACTTGTCGTCAATCTTGCCGACATCCGTCACCATGCCAACACAGAAGACATCCGCCTTGGTGCAATCGGGGGCCTTGGGGGCGCAGGCCGGGATGAGCATCGCAGTCACGAGCAAAACAGCAATTACTCCACATAGCTTTTTCATAATGCTTCTCCTCATTTGTTATATTTAACGAAATTGATTGATAGAGACAGTAGACGTGAAGAAGGGTCAACTTATGTCAGACATCCACCTCCTCGTGAGTAGAACGAATAGTCGCCAGCCCCTTGTATCCATCCAAGATAAGTATACAGCGACTTCCACCTTTGTGCAAGTCTTCGCGACCACGTTCTGGGAATTCAGGGTTTTGTTGGAGGCACTTCGGTCTTGATCGTATCCTCGTGCAAACCCTGGTTGATCTCTTCCATCCTGGCTTTGACCTCGGCAGGCGCCTGCGAATCGAGATCATGGAAAGGAGCATAGCTGCATTCGCCAAAATAGTTGCCGCCCGGAAACGCGCCGGCGCCGGCCTGGGCATCCCTGGCCAGCGCGATCAACGCGTAAGTTCCAGGGCTGACCAATTTCACGGCGCTGGAGAGCAGGAGCGCGGCCGCCTCGGGTTGCAAATAATACTGATCCATTTCCGCGCCGATGGCGTAGATGCCGCGCTGGACGGCCGCGACGAGCGCGCCGTCGCCCGTCGCGCCGCCGCCGCCGAAGATCACGTCAACGCCCTCGTCAATCATGGTGTAAGCGGTCATCGCGCCCCAATCGGGGTCGAAGGACGCTTTGTCGAAGCTGGCATCGTTGTGATAGGCGACAGTCACCTCGATCTCAGGGTTGATATATCGCGCCCCAGCGCGGAAGCCCTCCCCGTAACGCCAGACAGGCGGATAGGCGTCCGCGCCCAGCACTGCGCCGACCTTGCCCGTTGCGGTCATCTGTGCGGCCAGGGCGCCGGCCAGGAAGCCGGCCTGATCCTCCGGGAAAACCAAACCGGCCAGGTTTGGCTTCTCGGCGCCGGCCTCCTGGAACTGGTCTACGCCGATAAAGTAAACCTGAGGGTATTCTTCCGCCGCGACAGTCGTTGCCTGGTTCAGGGCTGAGCCAACCGTCACGATCACGTCGTAACCGGCATCGGCAAAGGCGGCAATGTTCTCGTCGTAATCCCTCGCATCCATGCTTTCGATGTAATGAGCCAACTGGACGAGGCCCTCCCCTTCCGCCTGTTGGACGCCTTCCCAGGCAGACTGGTTGAAGGAGTGGTCATCTACTTTGCCGACGCTGGTCACTAAGCCGACGCACACGATCTCAGGCCTGGCGCAGTCAGGATTCGAGGAGGAGCAGGCCGGGAGGGACATTGCAGCGAGCAACACAACCACGATCGTGAACCATCGCTTCTTCATCGGACCTCCGGCCTGCTCCCGTTTAATTGGCTGTCGCCTCCCCGCGGCGGACGCCGATCATCAGCACAAAGGCAACGAGCATAAATATCGGTGCGATGATCATGACCGCGTTGTAATTCTTACCGGTTAATTGGACCGCCCAGCCGTTGACGTTCGGGCCGACGATGGCTGAAAGCGTGGAAAACAGGTAATACAAACCGGTATACGTCCCCAAGCGGGCTGTGGTGGTCATGTCTACCACCATGGGCAGAGAGTTGATGTTGATCAGCGCCCAGGCAATGCCCGCCGCCATCAGGAACAGGCTGATGACCGGGATGGTGCCCAACACCGGCAATTTGGTGAGTACGATGGTCAGCACAGTTGGCGGGATAAAGAACATCGCCAGGATGAGCGCCCCGATCAGGACAAGGCCCGCCATAATCGTCACGCGCCGGCCGATCTTCCCGCCGATGAAACCGGAGACCAGGGCAAAAAGCACGAAGAACAGCGAGAGATGCCCAAGCAGGCGAGATCCATCGGCCTCATTCAAGCCTAAATGATATTTGGCATACAGCGTGAAGAAAGCTTCAATAGCCGTATATCCCAGGAACCAGAAAAAGATCGCCAGGAACAAACGGATGGCGCTCTTTTCTTTATCCGCCAACACCTCACGCAGGCTTTCCCACATGCCAGGTTGTTTTTCGCTTGCCTGGTATTCCTTCGGCTCACGAATGAAGGCAAATACCAACAAGGCGGCCAGGATCACCAGCCCTGAACCCATCCAGAACGGGAAATTTGGGCTTAACTTATACAGCGCGCCACCGCCGATGAATGAGATGATCGCACCCAAACCGCCCATGAAGTTGATGACCCCGTTCGCCTGTGAGCGGTATTTGGAGGGCGTGATATCCGGCATCAGCGCCACAACCGGTGTGCGCCAGAAGGCCATGCTGAGCAGCAGCGTAGTGGTGCAGGCGACGAACAAAGGCAGGACGGCTGCCATGGGGATCAGCCCAAAGGCCACCGCGCCGATCGGCGCGCCAATCAAAATGAAAGGCATGCGCCGCCCAATAGGCGTGCGCAGGCGATCCGACCAGACGCCAACCGGCGGCTGGATGAACAGCGCGGCGATGTTATCCAGCGTCATGAAAAAGCCGATTAAGGCCGGCGCCAGCCCAAATCTATCGGCCAGAAAAATTGGCACAAAGGCGTTATACACCCCCCAGATGACGCTCACGCCAAAGAAGCCAAAACCGAGCAGGAAGATCTTGCCGTAATTGAATTTCATTTTTCCTCCAGTTAAATGTTTAAGGTCAAAAGTCAAAGGTCGAAAGTCAAAGGTCACAAGTCGGGGTTGACTTTCGACTTTAGACTTTCGACAAACTTCCGTTCCTTTTCGCTCAATTCGGCTGTTTCAAGTAAATCCGGCCTCCTTTCCAGCGTACGCAACAGCGACTGCTCCC
>Ga0210027_1004654_pt1 | contig 10430 bp, 6 predicted proteins | sample CryGeymeta201510_FD_183978 | JGI IMG/M metagenome (GOLD analysis project Ga0210027, IMG submission 183978) | Groundwater microbial communities from Crystal Geyser aquifers in Utah, USA - Crystal Geyser metaG 2015-10 (SPAdes) (version 2) | ecosystem: Environmental > Aquatic > Deep subsurface >...
GCGCACCATATATGTTGCTGTGGTTTTTTTCTGATTTTTAAGTATTTTGCTTTAAGTATTTTGGTTTTTAAGTGCTTGTATATTGCTTTTAAATACTTTTGGTTTTAGGTATTTTGTGTTTTTAAATGTTTTGGAGTGATTTGGTTGGGGTTTTCTTGGATTTTTACCTACAAAAGTGTAGAAAACGCGCATTTTTAAAATTTGAAATATAACTCCTTGCGTTTGTTTTTTTATTATTTTTTAGGGGTTTTTAAATACCCTATTAAATAATATTATGGAAATCAAAGATCAATATCGTCGTGGAACGGGCGGTGAGGTAGATATAATATATCTTATATGTAAAAATCGCCCAACAGGCCTTGGAGATGGAAATCCGGGGGGAAGAGAAAGAATTATAAGAGCTACCTCAGAAAATATTGTAGATGTGATTAATTTTATAAAAAGACAAAATATATCTAATATGCATGGTACAATAGGCCACTTTAGCTATAATTATGTGAGAAAAGAAAAAGCATTATATTTAGTATATACACCTTGTGTAATTTATAGCCTAAAGGATATTAAAAAATTAGTTGAGATACTAACAAAAGAATATAAGGAACAAACAGGTATGTCTATTGATATTGGATTAAAGTTCCCAACGAGAGTAGAAATCTTAACAGGAGCAGGAATCCCAACAAGAGAAGAATATAACATTGACAAAAGTAATATTGCGGAGCTTGTTATAGAAAATATATTAGAGACAGTGACGGACCTCCAAAAAATACAGATGTGAGGGGGGAGTTTAAGGGGCGGGGTTCTGAGTGGGATTCTATTAGAGAAATTTAAAAAGAAAGAGATGGTGTTGATAACACAAACTATTAATAATCGCAAGAAACACCTTTAAATTATTCTAATTTTTTCTAAAATTAAGTTTTTACCTTGCAATTCTATCTTTTGGTCTTGGCAAAGGTAAAGACAGTAAATAAAATTATCAAGGCATTGGGCGCGCCCCATATTTTTAAATACTTGTTGTGCAGAAACTTCTTGTGATTTTAATGATTTTAACCAAACATAAAAATCTCCAATATTTTTTAATATGTTTGCTTTTGTATCAACTTTAAACATATCTCTAAGTTCATTTTCACTGGTTGCTTGCTCATTTGCTAATATGTTGTGGTGTTTGAATTTACTCAAAAGGTTTAAGACATCTTGTAGGATTACTTCTCTGCGCGCGATTACTTTAGGTTGTAAGACAATTTCACAAGCATCTTGCTCTTGAAACTCATCATAATTGCAAATTTCTTCTGCAATATACTCCTCGCTTGCTTGTTCATCTGGTTTGCCATTGCTTTCATTTATTGTTTGGTGCGCGTGCGAAACTAAATCACTTGATTTTATTTCCAAATATATAGCAGCAACCAAAATTACCTTTCCATAAAGGCCTAATTCCTCGTGCGCATATTTATCAATTTCTTCGACAATGCTCTTTGCCAATTCAACTGCATCTTTATCTTCACCTAACTTATCAAGGATTTCTCTTTCGGTCTGGGTTCTTAAATTGATTAATTCTTTTGGATTTTGTTCATAACTTTGTGTTGTTTTGTACTCTTTTTGCTCTTTACTTTTAGTAATTAACTTTATTAAGTTTTGTTTAGAATTAAATAATGGCTCATTCTCTATTTGGGAGTTCATATATTTGGTTAGTTTTTTATTTTCCATTTGGGAGTTCATATATTTGACTGACTTTGTTGATCATTGTGACTCCATATACCTTGCTAGCGTACTCAACAAGGTTGCGGTTATGGGATATTTGAATGATTTGAGGATGATGTATGTCTTCTATTTCTTGGTTTGTCTCATCAAATTTAGTATTTGCTTTTTTTGTTAAATATTCACCTAATTTGTCGCTGACTTTCATATCAAGAGCAGCATCAATTTCATCAAAAATGTAAAAAGGAGATGGCTTATATCCTTGGAGCGCAAAGATCAACGCAATCGCAACAAGTGACTTTTCTCCACCTGAAAATGCGTTAATTCCAAAAATATTTCCTTTTTTTGAGATTACAAAAGAAAGCCCATCTAAAAAAGGATCTTGTTCATTTTTTAATTGAATTTCTCCTTCAAAAAAGCTGATTTCATTTAAAATTTTAGTAAATAATTTAGAAACTTTGTTAAATGCTTGCATAAATATATTTTTTTTACGCAATGAAATATCAGAAATTATATTTAAAACCTCTTTTTTTTCTTCTTCAATTTGTTTTTTATTCTCAATAATTTCTTGGTATTTTGCCACATATACTTCGCATTCTTGACTAGCAACACTGTTTATAGAACCTAATTGTGAAAGTTCTATATTTAATTGCAGGCGCTGCAGTTTTAATGAATTTATATCTATGTTGCTAGTGTCTTCTTCTTTTAAATTGTTATCTTTATTTATATCAGCAACATCTTTAACATCTTTATTTATATCAGCAACATCTTTAACATCTTTATTTATATCAGCAACATCTTTAACATCTTTATTTACATCAATCAACAGGTGTTTTATCTGATTTTCAATTTCTTCAACCCTGAATTTTTTTTCATTAATCTCTCTATGGAACTCCATTTTCTTAGAAAAAGTGCTATCTTTTTGCTTCAAAATTTCATCTCTTTCAAATTGGAGTTGTGCTTGCTGATCAAAAAGTTGCTGATCTTCTTTTGTTTGAGTTTGGTTTGTTTTTTGCAATGTCTCGATTTGCTTAAATATTTGAGAGTTTTCTTTTTCAAGTGAAATAATATTGCTTTCTAATTTTTTAATTTCTTCATCATAATTGACCTGTTTTGGTTGGTTTTGCGCTTTTTTTGATGTTTCTGCAAAACCTCCTGAAATTGCGCCACTTGTGCTGAACAAAGTCCCATCAAGTGCAGCCATTCTTATTTTTCCAATGCCAATTTTACAACCGCCATCAAAGTCAGTTACAATTAATGTTGAGCCATACAAAAAATCAACAAGTTTGCCAAAATAGGGGTCGCAATTGACAAAATCGCGGCACAAACCTATTGCCTGCATAGATAAGTTCTTTTCATTAGGATGATGAGGTTGTGGTTTTATGAGTGACATTGGCAAAATAGTTGCGCGCATACGGTTTTGTTTTAGCCATTCAATAACTTTCTTTGCGTCAAGGTCGCGCTCAACAACAATATTATTAATTTGCCTGCCTATCACCATTTTTAAAGGAAGAGTGTATTGAGAATCAAAACGCAACAATTCTCCAACAGTTCCATAATATCCTTCAACAATTTTTTTCAGTTCCTTAGAAATTGAACTTTCAGGAAGCACTTGTTGTATTGTTTGCGTGGCTTGAATATCTTTTAATTCATCAATTCTTTCTTTTTTTCTTTGAATTTCTTTTTCATTGTTTTCAAGTTTGTATTTGAATTCAATTGCTTTATTTCCTGATGTCTCTTTGCCTGAAAATTTCTTTTTAATTTGAATGTTCAGATTATCTATTTTTTGGCGAATTTTGTCTGCTTCAATGTCTTTTTCTTTTAAGGTTAGATCTATTTTTTCAAGATTTTTTTGCCGTTCTTCTATTTCTTTTTTTTTTGTTATTTGTTCTTTTTTTATATCAATTAATTCAATTTTTGCAAGGGTCAAATCGATTTTTTTGAGTTCGCTCATTAATTTTTGGTGCTTTTCAAATTTTGCGCGCTCCTTCTCATAGTTTTCCACAATTTTTTGCCTTTCTCGCAGGATTATGTTAACTTCACGCAAATTTTGCTCTACACAATCAAGTTTTTTTCTAGATATCTCGATTTTTCCATCAAAAGTTGCAATTCCACAAAGGTCTTCAATAATTTTTCGTTTTTCAAGGTCTGAAAGCAAAATTATTCTCAAAAGATCATTTTGAAGTACAATATTATGCCCATCTGGATCTATGTTTGCTATGTTCAAAATTTCAAGAATTTTCTGACGCTGCTCCTTTTTTCCATTTAAAAAATATTTGCTTTCTTTGTTCCTGTTGATTGTTCGTTTAATTACGATTGTTTTTTCGTCAAAGGGCAAAAGTAGGTCACTATTGTCTAAATCAATTGAGACACTCGCATCTTTTATTGCAGGGTTCTGATTAATAAGTTTGTCAAGTTGGTCTGCGCGCATTGATTTTGCCGAACTTTTTCCTAAAACAAAGCAAAGCGCGTCGATTATATTGCTTTTTCCTGAGCCGTTTGGCCCAACAAACAATGTAAAGTTGTTGTCAATAGGAATTTCATGCACTCCTGCAAACGATTTGAAATTTTTTATTGTAAGTTTTGAGAGATAAACCATAAACTTTTTGATTTTGTAAAATCAAACAAACTTTGCAATTTACAAATCAAATGCTGAAAATATAAAACATAAAATATAAAACAAAACTATAAAAATATTATAGTTTATGAGGCGGTAACTCAGCTGGGAGAGTGCTAGACTGAAGATCTAGAAGTCGTGGGTTCAACTCCCACCTGCCTCATTTGAGTAGGATTAAGTTTTTTATTGCTTACAATACTTACATTGTCATTGTTTTTCCAGTATATATTGCTAACTGCCCTCCGCATTCTCTTATTTTCTTGTCTAACCCTTCTATAATCTCGCATAACTCAGATTTAAATTCAGGATTAATTTGCAGCGCTTTTTTTAAAAAAATTGCTGCTTCTTCATAGCGTTTTAACTCTTCCAATAAAAATCCTAAAATATAATGTGCATTAGCATAATTTGGATTTATTTTTATTGCTTCTCTAAATTCTTTCTCTGTTTCTTCATAGCGTTCCAAATTATGCAATAAAATTCCTAAATTATTGTGTGTCATATCATAATATGAATATATTTTTATTGCTTCTCTGTATTCTTTCTCTGCTTCTTCATAGCGTTTTAAATTTTGCAATAAAGCCCCTAAATTATTGTGTGCCTTAGCATCATTTGGATCTATCTCTATTACTTTTCTGTATTCATTCACTGCTTCTATATAAAATTTTAAATAATACAATAACCCTCCTAAATTATATATAGAAACTGAACCAATATTATTTCCATAACCAACCAAAGGTGTTTTTCCAACTTCTTTTATCCATTCTCTTAGATCAGTTAATTTATTTCTATAATTTATATCTAATACATATGAATTATTTCCTACCTTCACTATAGTAGCAGTGTGATTATGGGTTTTTATTGGGCGAGTATTATATCCAAAAATATTATAAATAATTGTAGCAAAACCAGCATATCCTGCACAGTTCATAGCCAATTCCCCAGGAGATCCTGGATAAAGTCCTGTTTCTTTTATAAATGATAATATAGTTTTATATATCTCTTTTGAAAGTTCTGGGTTGTCCGAAGTTTTTTTTATGTTCTCTTTTATTGGTTTATTTGCTCCAGGAGTATATCCTTCTATTATTCTAATATATCTGTTTTTGTTAAAAAAAGCCCTAACTTTTTCATCTGTTATTTTTTCATCTAATATTGTGTTATTATAAAAATTATTATAAATTTTTGGAAGATATTCTTTAATTTCTAACTGAATATGCTCTGCTATAATAGTTTCAACTTCTTCTTTTTTTTCAGGTGTTAACTTTTCAAACCATTCCTCGTCTCTGAAATTCTCAACATACTTCATATTTTTTAATCCACTATTCTCAGGCATTTGGATTTTTCTTGTGTGGCTTTTTAAATATTCTTTAACATGTAAAGGAGAATAATTTTTTATAAGAGCGGTTATGTCCTTTTTTGTTTTTAATAGGTATAATTTTAAATTTGCGTTCTCTATTGTATTATATCCTGTATTGTATGACATTTTGTTTTTCCTTGGGGAAAGATTTTTACTTTCCTATAATATATTTATGTAGGGGTATTTAAAAGCCATATTTTTAAATAAATCGTAGAGATGTATAACAAACAGTTATATTTAAAAAAGTGCAATTTATAATGATCTCTTATGATTTGCCTTTAAAGCTATAAAGTTTATGTGCGCGCACCCTATACTTTTTCTACTCCAAACATTTGCTTAAATTTTTCGCTTGGCTTGAGTGTATAAGAGTTTCCATCGCGCTGCTTTAAAATCAGGCCTTTTTCAACTAGTTGCTTGACAATTTCATAGGTTTTTTCGCCGTGCTGCTTTACAATGTTTGACTGACGAGTTGTTTTTCCTTGCGCAATTTGGATTAGCAATTTTTTAATGTTGTTAGTTAGCTCAGCAGGAGTAATTTTGCTGACAGCAGATGAAAATGGCTGTCTAATGATAATTGCATATTTTCTATTTGTGCATTTTATTTCAAAACAGTGATTCGCAACATATTCTGTGTTAAGTTGCTTAATAATTTTCTTGGCTTTGTCGCAGCTAATATTTAAAAAGTGCGCGATTTTTCTGATGCTTTGTGGCTTTCGGTTTGCGAGCAAAAATGCCTCAAGATTCAAATTATTGTTGTCCATATTTTTTTAGATAAAAACTCTATGCTCTGTTAGTGTAGTTCGGCTTAGCACATTGGCTTCTCAAGCCAATAACCCGAGTTCAAATCTCGGACAGAGCATCTGTTACTTTACTTGTTAGAGTTGTTAAACTTACTTTTACTTAAATGTTTATATATGGAATCTTGAAGCCCAAAAGATATCTCTCTATTTCAACATTATTTTTTCCTAGTGAAATATTACTGCGACCGAAAAGATTTTGTCTGTTGCCCTTACCAAAATTACCTCTATTTTTTTATCATCAATATTATCAATATCAATATTAAGTCTTTTATTATTTTTTGTTGTGTTGTTTGTCAAGAAGTTAGTTGAGGAATAATATAAATAAATCCAGTATTATTGTATTATTATTTGAATTTGTTGTGTTGTTTGTTAGGGTGTTGTTGTTTGAGGATGACCATATCTTAATTCCACCCCTACTATTTGAATTTGTTGTGTTGTTTGTTAGGGTGTTGTCTGTGGAAGAATGTAAAAGAATTCCATACTTACCAAAAGATATATCATCCCCTTTTATTATACTGTCTCGGGAATCCTGTATTCCAATTCCTATCTTACAATTTGTAATCCAAAGATCTTCAATCCCAACATTTGTAGACTTACTTATTTCTATTCCAATCATAGGAATATCACCAACAAAATGTGGTTTTTTTGCCCAGGAATACCAGTAATTAATAAAGGATTTTTATTATTATTTATATATATTATCTTTTAAAATATATTCTCCTCTAAGAATGCGTAATATTCCCCCCTGTTTTCTTGTGCTATTTTTATTGCCTCTGAAATACTCATGTTTAATATTTTATAACACATATCATTCTTGCTACTATTAGCTAAAACACTTAATTTTCTAAAATAATATTTGGCTTTTTTGTAAATGATTGTTCGTATGTAGATTTGTTTAACCCTAAAAAATTAAGTTTAAGAATACTTTCTATAGAAGCACATTGTATTTTTTAACTCCCTCCTTTTTTTGATGATTTATTATTGCTCTTTGTTCTTTTCTTTCTTTCCCTCTTTTTTTATCTCATTCACGATGTCTTCATTGTTTTTGTTATTTTTAGTATTTTCATCGTCTTCTCCATCTTCTTCTGGCTCATTTCTTTTAACTTCAATATTTGATTTTATTGTTTCTGTTTTAAAGGTAGGTTTGCCTTCTTTGTCATCTTTCTTTTGAACATCATATGTTGCTGTTGCTTTTGGGATGTCGTGCTCTTCAAACTCACCGTCGAGTTTATAAGTGACTGACGCTTCACCGCCATCTGCTTTGATTGTTGGTATTTTCCACAAAATCATATTGTCCTTAACAACTCCTCCTCTTGAAATTCCTGACCCAGAAGTATTTTGCGGCAATTCATCCTCAATAATTATATTTTTTATATCTGCTTTTGTTTTGTTTTTCACTGTAATGTATACATTGTTGTTTTCGTCAATGAATTTTGTTGCTTTGACTTTTTTTCGCAAAAATAACCATGCTAAAATTCCTGCAATTGCAATTAACAAAAGCCACCATAAGTTAGAAAGTGCTCCTAAAAATATACCTGTGATTCCACTACTGGCTGCTATTGGTTCATTGTAAAGTGTAATTTTCTTTGTCATTCTTTTTTCACTATAACTTATAGAAACATTTGCCTCAGAATTGTTTGCTCCATAATTATTCACATTAAATATGTAGCATGCCTCTTTTCCTGACAAAACATAGATAGTAGTTGAAGTATGATTAAAAGTCCAGTTTGATTTTGGATCTATGTTGACAGAAATTTTAACATAACCAGAAGTGCAATTAGTTGCAATTACGCACACCTTAATTGCTTTTGTAGCGTTTATTGTTGTGATTTTTTCAATTGTTGGTTGATTTACAGATGTTTGGTTTGCTGTCAAATTTGTCAATGTTATGTTAGTGATATTTTCTGTTGTATTATTATTGGATCTATTTGTTGTCGAGGATAAAAGGTTCACTTCTGCGTGAATTTCAGAAACGCTGAAGTTTGCTATCTCAAACACACAAACAGGTTTTGGTTTTTCATATTTAACTTTTAGCACACAGCCATAGTAATAGTGGCTTATTTGCTTTGGTTTTGCAGTAATTGTGCAGATGCCTTCGTCAGTAAGAGATATGTTAATAGGATGCACTTCTGCAATAAGATTTGAAGTAATGCTTATATTTGAACAATTTGTTTCAAAATCATAGAAGTCAATGACTTTTGCCAAAGATGCATTGCTAATATTCGCAATGTTAAGTCCTGACATTGTAAAATTAAATGTCGCTGTTGGGGATGTTAAAATATATTTCCCTTGTTGCAAAGGATAATTTCCAATAAAGTTGCATCCAATATTTGATTTTACATGGTATACCTTGCTACTGGTTGTGTGTACAACGCATACTCCGCAATCAGCAGGGCAAGTTGAGCAATTCTCATCTTTGTCAGATTCACACATTCCATTACCACAACAAGATAAATCATTACCATCACAATTTTGGTCAATTCCATCGCCGCAGATTTCTGTTGCTCCTGGATGAATGCTTGCATTACTATCATTGCAATCTGTGTTATTTGTTACATAGCCTGTCGGTGGTTGTGTGCAAGTAGTATTTGCTGTACAATTTAAAGTAATTGTATCTGTTGCATTTCCATAACCATCATTGTCAGCATCGCGGTAGTATGTGTAAATCACATCAATTGAGCCATTGGTTTGGTTGGTTTGGTTTGTTCCGCTTGACGAATTGACACTTACGCTGTTTGCAGTAATATTTGTTATATTAACTTTTAATTGTGTTGTAAGATTTATTGCACAAGAAGTGGCATTTTTCAAGATTGAAACATTCCACTTACAAAGGTTTGTTGTCGCATTGCAATCCCCAGCAAATCCAATACAATCTGAACTGTTGCTTATTATTATTAAATTACTTGAAACTTGGTCAATTATTGTTAAATTTTCGTCTGTTCTATCACCTGTGTTGTTCAAAACAATTGTATATAAAATTGAGTCGCTGGCGCGCGCATTTGTCGCGTTTGCTGTTTTTGTCACAATTGTGTTTGGATGTGTAATATTTATTGTTTCATTGGTCGTTGCGTTTATTGTATTGCCGTTAATCGTAAGGTTGGCTGTGTTTATTGGAACTTGTAAGGTATTTGGCTTTACTTTTGTGGTAAGATTTATTATACAAACAGAATTATTCTCTAATGTTGAAATTGTAAAGTTGCAAAAGTTTGTTGTCGCATTACATTCACTGCTTGCGTTTTCGCAAGATGTTGTATTGCTAATAATTGTCAAATTCTCAAATAATTGATCTATCACACTAATATTTGATGCGTTGCCATCACCAGTATTATTAAGTGTGAGTATATATATGATTTGATCACCAACATTTACAGGATTAGAATAAACTGCTGTTTTTGTTATAGTCACATTAGCTTCTCTTATTTTGTTTAATGTCCACCCCCCACTACCTAATTCAAAAGATGATGTTGTTGAAGATGTTATTGTTGTTGAAGTTGAGAATGTGTGTTTAACATTCCCTAATACGCGCACAACATTTGTAAAATTTCTGTTTTCGTCAAAATCATTTGATTGAAGTACATGGGTCGCAGAATAAAATTTTGTTTCGCCCACATTAAAGTTACCGATGGCTTGCACAAAGTTAATTTGCGAATCATTGAGAACAACGTCTGTTAAATTCACTGTTCCATTGTTTGTTACATTAATTGTATAAGTGATTGTGTCGCCAACTTTTGCAGTGTGCGGGCCTGTTTTTAGAACACTTACACTAGGGTTAACATCAATCCCATCGCAATTTTCGTCAATTCCGTTACGCCACAAAGCTGGATTTCCAAACTCGTTTATGCCTGGGTGGATTGATGCTTTGTTGTCATTACAGTCTGTGTTATTTGTTGTATATCCTGCTGGTGATGTGCATGCTTGAATTGTGTTTGTTGCATTTCCATAGCCATCATTGTCAGCATCTCTGTAA
>Ga0210027_1004658_pt1 | contig 10421 bp, 8 predicted proteins | sample CryGeymeta201510_FD_183978 | JGI IMG/M metagenome (GOLD analysis project Ga0210027, IMG submission 183978) | Groundwater microbial communities from Crystal Geyser aquifers in Utah, USA - Crystal Geyser metaG 2015-10 (SPAdes) (version 2) | ecosystem: Environmental > Aquatic > Deep subsurface >...
CGTAAAGATGCGGATGAAGTTTTGAATTGAATTTCTAATTCCGAAAGCATCGGTAAAGTGCAAAAAAAGAGTACCTTCAAGAATGTTGTAGGCAAAAGAAATGGCCCAAGAGTTGATCAGAAATAGCAGGAAGAACAAGAGTGAGGTGGGAGTTTTTGGAGGCATGAGAAAGAGACCAACAGCGATATTGATAAGGGCGAGAATCAATCTCATGCCGTTTCTGCCCAGAGAAATTGCGTAAAGAGCAGGGATCAACTTTGTGGGTTTAATAATATAGTTGCTGATATGGCCCGACTTAATTTGATTTCCGATCAAACTACTCAGGGCTCCCCAATGGGACATGGTCAGATCGGCTACACCCATGGCGATTAAGAAATAAGCTGTAATTTGAGGGAGAGAAACCGAGATTCCGGAACTCTTGATATAAATCGACCAAAACAAAACAAGGAAGACAATCTCCACAATTCTTTTGAGAACAGTAGCGATGATTTCAAAAGGGTATGAAAAGAAGCGCAAAAAACTAAACCGGATGATATCAAAATAGACGGTCACTAAACGATGTTATCACAGCGGAATTAGCACATGTCAACCAGCATGGGGAGAACCTCGATGCAGGGTGTACCCCAACTGTGGTTTTTGAGGATGAATTCGTGAATTTTTTCAAGATTTATCTTGGTAGTTTTTAGATAATGATTGGATCTAGGTCGGACATACTAGTATTCTACAGTGAATATTCGGCTATAATTGCCTGATGAATTCAGGTTTGGTGGAAAGATCGATGTTTTTTCCACTCCAAGAGCATTATTATCGTGAGTCTGGAATCCAAAGTTATGATCTGGATGATGGATCAGAGATTGTCGGAGTATCGGCAAATACTTGGGAGGAGTTCCGGACCATGATTGAAAAGGCGTCGCCCGATGCTCCCATCGTGGCCGGACCGGAGCTAGTTACTTGTGCGGGGATTGCATTTGATGATTTAGTAAATAATCGCGAGCTGATTACCGGGCGGATAAATGAAATATTGGAGTTTTCCACGACGAGGACCAAAACAACATTTGTGATTGGTACTTCCCTATTCGTAAATTCTAACAGGCCACGAAACAGTGCCGTGCTAATCAAAAATGGAGAAATCGTTGATGTAACAAATAAAAGATCTGGAGCGTCCATGGAAGAAAACAAATTTTTTGATCTGGTGGCCGAGGAGGCTCCCCTATTACTTCCGGGGACAAATACTGCGGTCCTAATTTGCGCTGATTTACCAACAGCTGTGCTGTATGCTGACCAGGACAAGGGTTTTTTAGATCGAACTTTAGAATTGTCTAATAAATGTCATCTGATAGGTAAGAACGTTCAGCTTTTGTCACCATCATCTACGAGCCTGTTAGTAATTGCCTGTTGGGGTGTGGGAGGGTCTTGGATACAAGAGGGTGAAGCGGATGAATATTATACAATGCAACTCAGGAATATTGTTTGGAGACTAACCGTGGCGACTAGCATAAGAGAAGTGGTTGTCGTAGATCGTGTGCCGATGAGTTTGACTGAAGAGCAAAGAAGGATTACTCCCCAAAATCCCTATAACGGAATAATAAAAAACTCTCTCGCGTGAGAGGGTTGGATCTAAGAGGTAGTGTTTACTGACGCTCCTCGGGAGGGTACTCTTTTTTCTCGGTGGCCTTCCATGAATTTTTCAAGAATCTCAAGGATGCTCGAAGTCCCAAGAAGGCCATTCCGATTACGATGATGAATACAATGATTGTTTCCCTATTCCATGCGACGAGTAAATTTATAATTGGGGTCAAGTTCGGTACTTTCAGCATGAGAACAGCTATAACAATAATGGTAACCAGAACCAAGATCAAAGCGTATTCAACCAACCCCTGACCTTTTTCGTGTCTGAGTCTCATGGTTTACCTCCAGATTAGAATGAATCAAGGAACTACACACATTATAGCTTGGTAGATATGCCATGTCTAGATTATGGGGTACCATGGCGTCGCACAATAATTTGCTATCATTAGATATGGCAGATGAGTACTGGATTGCCACGGTTCGAGTACGAAACTCGCAATGACGATGTAGAAAATGGCAAAAAAACAGGTAAATGATTTGGGTCTGAGAGTCCTAATAAAGAGATATTTAAGCTTTATTGAAGTGGAGAAAAACTACTCCAAGTTCACGATAAGAAATTACTCCCACTATCTGGGGATGTTCCGCAAGTGGTTCGAGAAGCATTACGAACAGGAATATATTGAGAAGCTTACTAGCGAGATGGTCAGGAAATATCGTTTGTTTTTGGCTAGATACGAGACCAAAGAAGGCAGGAGACTCTCCCCTACTACACAAAGTTACTACGTCATCTCTCTTCGAGCATTTTTGAAGTATTGTGCCAAAAGAGGGGTAAAAACTTTATCGGCTGAAAAAGTGGATCTGCCCAAACCGGGTGAGCACCAGATCAAGTTTCTTGATCGAGAGCAGGTGGAAAGACTTCTCATGGCTCCGGACACATCTAACATCAGTGGACTAAGAGACAGGACTATATTAGAGGTATTGTTTAGTACCGGTTTGCGGGTGTCGGAGCTGGCAAAATTGGACATCGACAAGATTGACTTGAAGGAAAGAGAGTTTGGAATTTTGGGCAAGGGAAGGAGAATGAGACTAGTGTTTTTGTCGGAGCGAGCAACGCAGTGGCTAGGCAGATATCTATCGGCAAGGACGGATCCCTTCCGAGCTCTGTGGGTGCGCATCCCTAAAAGTGGTGGTTGGAATCCAACCATGGGTAACGAAAAAGCCAGACTGTCGATTCGAGGAATCCAGAGAATTGTAGAAAAATATCGAAGGTCGGCGGGACTACCTATCAAAGTGAGTCCTCATGTGCTTCGTCATAGTTTTGCCACTACCCTACTCCAACAAGGAGCGGACCTACGCAGTGTGCAGGAGATGCTGGGTCACAAAAACGTAGCCACCACCCAGATCTACACTCACGTGACCAATCCCCAACTGAAGCAAATCCACGACAAATATTTAAAGTAATCAAAGTAGTTAGCCTACGAGGACCATCCTCGTAGGCGATATGGTATAAATAATTATGCCAGCTAAGAATGCTATTAAGGAATATGAGGCTGGTGGTTATTACCACATTTATAATCGTGGAGTTGAAAAGCGAATAATCTTCAAAGACGAAAAAGATTATAAAACATTCCTGGCTTATTTAGAATTATATTTAATACCACCTGTTTCGGGTGATTCTGACCTACAGGGATTATCTTTTAAGAAAAAGATTCCTCCATCTAGGGTTCTAAAAAATTATTTCGGCGAAATAACGCTGCTTTCCTATTGTTTAATGCCAAATCATTTTCATTTAATGATTAGACAAAATTCAGATCGAGGAATTGATAGTTTTATGAGATCATTAGCGACAAAATACGTTCGATATTTTAATACTCGGTATAAGAGAGTCGGACCTCTATTTCAAGGAATCTATAAGGCAGTACGTGTGATAGATGAATTTCAATTTACATATCTTTCAAAATATATTCACAGAAACCCCATTGATTTAATGACCTACAAGGATGGTCCTCGTAGGTTATCGGAGTATAAATATTCTTCGTATGGAAATTATTTGAGATTATTTAACCAACAATGGGTGAATACTGTTGAAATTCTGGGGTTATTTTCAGCTTTAAAAAGAGGTTATTCTTATCAGAATTTTGTCGAGGATAGTGAGCCTGACGACATAACAATAATTTCATCTCTTGTGATTGATATTGATTACCTACAAGGATGGTCCTTGTAGGTGACTTGTAGGTGAGGGTAAGGGATTACCAGAATTTAGAAAACGAAGGAGGACTTTGGAGAATAGACTTAATGAAAGTGCAATGCTCAGAATGTGTTCGACGGTTGGAAGCGTGATGTTAGATGAGCCTGCGATACTGACAGTATTCGGAGGGACCAGTTCATCACCAAAGGCAGGTCTCATTGTCATAATTTTTTTTCGGTCTGTTCTACTTAACAAGTGTTCTCGGTTTTCAAAGAGTTTAATGGATTCCGCAAAGGCCGGACTGGTGGATGTTTTTGAAGAGAATGATCGAAGGCCGGTGATAGGTCCGGTCCTTAATCGTCCGCATATATTTATGACACGGTGGATTTGGTTCTTTCTTTTGAGAAAGGCATTGAGAACGGCACTGCCGCCGGCGCTAGTACCAACAAGGGAGACGAGACACCCCTGTTGCGAGAGAGTGTCAATTAATGTCAATAAACCTTCAAGTTTTGGTTGAAATTTTTTTCCATCTAGCCAGCCGAAAGAAATGATTTTTGGAGTAAATCCGTGTTTGAGCCAATGATTAGACAAAAACTCCAATCCCCTACTATCATCACCTAGTCCCGGAACAAAAATCACAAAATGCTTCTGTCTCATTAATTTAAATCCACGACAGGCTCGACAATTTGGTCGATAATTTTTTCGTTTTCATCAAACATAAATGCAGCCAGGACCTTTTTTCCAGATAGGACTAAAGGCAACCAAATCTCGTCATCCCACCACATGACATGATAAGGAATGGCGTCTAGGTCGAACCATTGAGGCCGCATCTCTTCAGTTTCTTGCGGCTCACCCTGCCAGTCTCTGGACAGGTAGACAGAAACTTGTTGATTAAATCCTTGTCCATCATGGCTGTATGGGTGATAAAAGGTAATGAGACCAACGTGTTGTAAATCTTTGGGGACGACACAAATCTCTTCTTGTGTTTCTCGGACAGCAGCCTCAAGGACAGTCTCGTTCTGACCAGCTTTGCCCCCAACACCGTTCCACTTGCCAGATCCAAAACCTCTTTTTTTCATGGCGAGCAAAATTTTGTGGTCCCTCAAAAGTAAAGTGATGGTGACTTGGCGTGGCGGCTCGACAAGTCTGAGTTCGTACTCTTTGATGTTCATGCTATTCTTCTTCGGATTCGGAGATGACCGTGACGGCAACGATGCTATCTCCTTCTTTGGCGAAACGCATCAGAATGACTCCTTGAGTGGCTCGACCGAGTCTAGGGATATTTCTGACCGGAAGTTTGATGGCCTGGCCTTGAGAAGTAGTGATAAGAACTACCTCTGAATCTTGGTTAACCAGTAGAGCTCCGGCGATTTTTCCGGTTTTATCTGCAGTTTCACTTACTTTTAATCCCTGTCCGGAACGATTCTGAATTGGATATTCCGGAAGCGGAGTGCGTTTACCCATACCCTTTTCGGTAACTACCAGAAGGTCGCGGAAAAGCTTAATTCTTTTGTCGGCAGAAACCGGCTCGGTCTGTGCAAATGATTCCATGGAAATAATGTAATCGTCTCCTTTGAGAAGTATGCCGCGAACCCCCATGGTGTCTCTGTCTGTAGGGCGAACATCGTTTTCTTGGAAGCGAATTGATTTTCCATCCCGGCTAACCAGAAGAATATGATCGCTACCGGAAGTCTTGTTCACCCAAACTAAACTGTCTCGATCGGTCAATTTGATGGCGATGAGACCATTACTTTTGATGTTTTCATACTTACTGAGAACAGTTCTTTTGACAATACCTTTCTTGGTGGTAAAGAAGAGGCAGTCGTTTTTGTTTATCTGTGAGGAGAGTGGAAGAATGGATTGAATTGTTTCGTCGGTATCGATATTTATCAAATTAATGATGGCTTGGCCTTTACTAATGCGACTTCCTTCAGGAAGTTCCCATACCTTGAGGGAGAAAACTTTTCCCTTGTTTGAAAATACTAAAAGGCGGTCGTGAGTGTTCGCGTTTGTTAATAGATGAATCTCGTCTGTATCTTTGATGGTCATACCGGAAACCCCCTTACCTCCCCTCTTCTGAGTTTTGAAAGTGGCGAGGGGCATACGCTTGATATAGCCAGATTTGGTGAGGGCGACAATGGTTTCTTCAGCGGGGATAAGATCTTCTTCGGAGAAAGTACCAGGCGCGTTGGCGACGATCTTGGTTCTCCTCTTCTCCGGATAGTCGAGAGCCAGCTTGGTAATTTCGTCTTTGATAATTTGAAGTACTTCTTGAGGGTTCTTCAAGATAATTATCAAGCGATCGATCTGTTTCTTTAGCTCTTGATATTCGGCTTCGATCTTTTGTCTTTCAAGTGCGGCCAGTTTGCGAAGCTGCATGTCGAGAATGGCGATTGATTGGATCTCCGATAGGCCAAACTTGGACATTAAGTTTTGTTTGGCGGTGTCACTATCCGGACTTTTTTTAATCGTTTCAATCACTTCATCGATGTTATCGAGAGCAATGAGCAAGCCTTCTAGAATATGAGCACGGTCCATGGCTGTCTTAAGCTCGAATTGACTACGCCGGACCACGACACCTTGGCGGTGAACAGTGTATTCAATGAGAATTTGTTTGAGGTTCAAAAGATGAGGAGTGCCGTCTGAAGTCAGGGCTACGACGTTGGCCGGAAAACTTGTTTGGAGCTCGGTGTATTTATAGAGACTATTAAGAACGCTTTTGGGCTTGGCGTCTTTTTTGAGGTCAATGGCGACAGTAAGTCCATGACGATCCGATTCGTCACGGAGATCGGCGATGCCATCGATACGTTTCTTCTTAACCAGCTCGGCTATGTCTGTGATGAGCTTGGCTTTGTTTACCTGATATGGTAACTCGGAGATAAGTATCTGGAAGCGGCCATTCTTCTTCTCGACAATTTCGGCAACACCGCGGACAATGATGCTGGCTTTTCCGGTGGCATAAAGTTTCTTGATCTCATTGGTGTCATAGATGATGCCTTTTGTCGGAAAGTCCGGACCCTTGATGTGCTTGCACAGTTCCTCGACCTCAACTGAGGATTCTATAGTTCCAGCTAGATCATGGTAATCAGCGGAGACAAAATCCTTTTCTGCATAGTGTTTAGTAATCTCGACATGACTTTTATCGATGAGAGCTTTGATGGCATCAACGACTTCGAGGAGGTTGTGAGGAGGAATTTTGGTGGCCATACCGACAGCAATACCGTCCGAACCCATAAGAAGTAAGTTGGGAAGCTTGGCAGGTAAGACGGTCGGTTCTTGCTGGGAGCCGTCGAAGTTGTCGATAAAGTCGACCGTATTTTTATCAATGTCTTCAAGAAGCTCACTGGCGATCTTGCTGAGGCGTGCTTCGGTGTAACGCATGGCGGCGGCCGAGTCTCCGTCGATCGAGCCAAAGTTTCCCTGGCCATCGACCAAGGGGTAACGCATGGAGAAATCTTGTGTTAAACGGACCATGGTTTGGTAAACGGCGGTGTCCCCGTGAGGGTGATATTTACCCAGGACCTCTCCGACAATACGAGCGGATTTTTTGTATGCACTCTTGTGAGTTATGCCCATGTCTCTCATGGCATAAAGTATGCGACGATGAACCGGTTTTAGGCCATCTCGCACATCCGGAAGGGCTCGTGAGACAATGACGGACATGGCATAGTCCAGATATGACCGTTCCATTTCTTCTACAATGGGAGTGGAGCGTATTGTTCCCCACTGTGTCTCTTCATCGGCAACGGGAACGGTGACAGTATTTTCTTGTTCTGGATCTAGAGTTTTATTTTCGTCCATTTTAAATATTTTAGATTTTAAATTGTATATTTTATATTTGTTTTGGTGGAGTGAGATTGCCACTCTTCCCGCCGCGCGGCGGGATCGCAATGACGAATTTGATTATGTATGAGTTAGGGCTTTTTCGATGGCTGGAGCGATATCTTTTTTGCGGGACATCTTGGGACCGATGTCTAAAATATTCTCGACGACAGTACCACCAAAAGCTTTTTGGATTAGCTCGATCTCACCTACACCACTAACCAAAAGTTTGGTATTAATTTTCAAAATATCGGTAATCGCTAGCATTATAAAATCAACACCTTGCTGTAATTTGATTGATTGAAGTACTGATAACAGTCCTTGTTTTCTATCAGTGAGTAGTGTCTCTTGCTCGACAGTTTCGATTTGACCGCACAAAACTTTTTTACCGGTAATATCTAAAACTTTGTAGTCATTAAGAACTACCTGTTCGTCCGATAAGGCACTAATGTTTGATTTTGCTTTGAAGATTTCAAGTGTCAAAGCGGAAATATCTTGGATACTAGCAATTGAGGCCAATTCCAGAACAGCGACTTCATCAGATTTAGTGGTTGTTGATGACTTTAGACCAACGGTGTCAGATAAAATGGCACATAGCATTAATGAAGCTAACTGCTTTTCGATAGGATGTTGTAGGTTTTTAAATAAAATCCACGCCAGAGTATTGGAAGAGCCGACCGGTAGAATGTTTATTTCTATCGGCGAGGAAAAATTGAGATTGGCCTTGTGATGATCAAAGATTCCGGCTATTTGATTTTGGTTGAGTCCAGGGAGACGCTGTCCGGCTTCGTTGTGATCGACTAGGACAACACGATCTTCTGTTGTAATGTCTTCTACTTTTAATAATTGCGGAGGGGTAAGATCAAATTTTTCGAAAACAAATTTTGTTTCTTGATTTAACTCATCAATTATTACCGGGATTGAATTTGGATCCCAGTGAATTTTCATGTATTCCGTAAAAGCTAGAGCGGCGACGACGGAGTCAAGATCAGGTTTGATGTGTCCAAAAACGTAGGTTTTCATTTAATATTTTAGATTTTAAATTGTATATTTTATATTTGTTTTGGTGGAGTGAGATTGCCACTCCTCCCGCCGCGCGGCGGGATCGCAATGACTGAATTAGATGTCGAGGTTGGCCGAGGTGGCATGGGTCTGAATGAACTTTTTTCTTGGGGCTACCTCCTGGCCCATCAGTGTAGTAAAGACTTCGTCCGCATGTACAGCGTCCATGATATTGATGCGTTTGAGTGTTCTGGTGGCGGGGTTCATGGTAGTTTCCCAAAGCTGTTCTGGATTCATTTCTCCTAAACCTTTATAACGCTGTATACCAGATCTCTTTTGATCCTGTGGACTTAAGGTAGCGAGGTACTTGTCTTTTTCTTCGTCAGTATAAACATATTTATTAATGGTGCCATGGCTCACTTTGTAAAGTGGAGGAATGGCGAGATAGACATATCCCTTATCGAAAACCTGAGTGGTGTGTCGGAAAAACAGAGTCAGAAGAAGTGTAGCGATGTGAGCACCATCGACGTCAGCATCAGTCATGATAATTATGCGGTGATAACGAAGTTTCTCTATATCGAGAGTATCCCCTATTCCCATTCCCAGAGCGATGATCAGATCTTTGACACTTTCCGATTCGATAACTTTGTCCAAGCGAGCTCTTTCAGTGTTTAAAATTTTACCTCTGAGGGGAAGAATAGCTTGATGCTTACGATCTCTCCCCTGCTTAGCAGAACCACCGGCTGAGTCTCCCTCAACAATGAATAGTTCGGACATCGCCGGATCTTTTTCCTGGCAGTCGGCCAACTTCCCTGGAAGAGTCATTCCCTCCAAAGCACCTTTACGGACAACGGCATCTCTCGCCGCCCTTGCGGCCATACGAGCTTTGGCGGCTAAATATACTTTACCGATAATTATTTGAGCTGTTTGGGGATGTTCTTCAAGATATTCTTCAAGACCTTTTTTGACTATTTGATACACACCCGACTGGACTTCGGCATTGTTAACCTTAGTTTTTGTTTGGGATTCAAATTGGATTTCGGAAGAGCTCATCTTGATCCAGACAACTCCGGTGAGACCTTCTTTAAGATCGTCCGGAGTAAGGTCGATATCCTTATTCTTACCCTTTTTATCCTTTTCTTTATCGGTTTCTCCGGCTGTGATGTAGTTCTTCAATACTTTTGACAGAGCGGTTTTGAAACCGGTTAGGTGAGTACCTCCATCGTAAGTATTAATGGTATTGGCAAATGACTCTAAATTATCATTGTAGGTGTCCGTGTACTGCATCACTACCTCGACACCAATGGGAAGGTTGGCTTCAGTGGCACTACCGGAAACATAGATTGGTTCGTGAAGAGCTTTCTTGTGTCGATTCATGTGAGAGAGAAGTGAGCGAATTCCCGACTCAAAATAAAAGTTAGCTTCTTTTTCGGTCCGTTCATCTAAAAGATGAACATAGACGCCTGCAACAAGATAAGCTCTTTCTTGAAGCTTGGCTTTGATGTTGGCGTAGTTGAAGTCGGTGCTGATTTTGAAGATGGTGGGGTCGGGCCAGAAATGAGTAAAAGTTCCAGCTTTGGCGTGGAGAAGATGGCGGTGATATTCGGGAAGTAGTTCGCGGGTTTTTTCAGGAGAAATTTCTTTGACTGGGAAGTCGGGAGTGCCTACTTTGTATGATTGCAAGAAAAACTTTGGCAAGTGATTGACGATCACATCCATATGAGTGGAGAGGGCGTTGACTGCCGAAGCACCGACTCCGTGCAATCCCCCGGAAGCTTTGTAAGCCGATTCGGTAAACTTACCTCCAGCGTGAAGTTTAGTCATAGCCACCTCAAGAGCC
>Ga0210027_1004660_pt1 | contig 10419 bp, 7 predicted proteins | sample CryGeymeta201510_FD_183978 | JGI IMG/M metagenome (GOLD analysis project Ga0210027, IMG submission 183978) | Groundwater microbial communities from Crystal Geyser aquifers in Utah, USA - Crystal Geyser metaG 2015-10 (SPAdes) (version 2) | ecosystem: Environmental > Aquatic > Deep subsurface >...
TTTTCTCATAACACCGCTTCCTCTGCCTATGATTTAAATTAACCATTTATAACTTAGATTATTTTTATCCTTTTGTCAAGTCCTTCACAAATTATTTTTTCTGCTTGTTATAACTCTTTAGAAATGTCATGGTATTCAGCACAATAGAAATGTCATGCTCTTCAGCACGAAATGGACGTATTAATTTGAGGTGAAAAAAAACAGTGAATGGTATCCTCAGTTAAATTCATGTTTTTTTAACACGATTTACAAACAAGCCTGCCCGGCTCAGATGAGGATTACCGAATAACGATTATAAATTTGGTTTAAACTTTTAAAATCAGATTTGATACTTGCTCGTAGACAGAGAAACTAAGCAATTTATTTTGAAGACTGGAGAAAGTCTTCAATTCTTCTTCCCCCCATAAAGCGTTGGTTATAATATCCCTCTTCAAGAGAAGATACTACCACCCCAAGTTTTGTACTTGAGTGTGCGAATATGTTATTCCCCAGATAAATACCTACATGTCCCGGACGGACTCTTCTGCGTGTATTAAAAAAAACAAGGTCACCAAACTTTAAATCTTCCGTGTTATCAATATCCTCACCTTGTGTAAATTGTTCACGTGCAGAACGAAGGAGCGAAAAATTCAGAGAACTTTTAAAAACCGTTTGTGTGAAAGCAGAGCAGTCAATCCCGTGTTTTGTATTTCCCCCATATTTGTAAGGAGTATTTAACCAGCGGATTATTTCCATCAACATTTTTTCTTTAGAAGTCCCAAAGTCGTTAGCAATTGCATTTTCATTCAAGGTAAACTTTTTTAGAATTTCTTTGGAATCAGTTCGAGAAGAATCGGCATCGTAATCTTCAAGCTCATCTTCACCATCATTTACCAATAACGAATCACTTGCGGTAATATTCCGGATCGAATCTTGTTCATGAGAGTAACGAAGATTTGCTTCGGATTCTTTTTCGGTTTTAGGATTTTTAGAGTAACGTGTTGACTGGCTTCTAGTAGAACAGCCGGTCATCAAAAAAATTCCGGCTGTTATTAAAAATGGAACAATAATTTTGTTCTTCACAAAACTATCCGAGATACGCTTTAAGATTTTTGCTGCGTGAAGCGTGGCGCAATCTTCTGATCGCTTTTTCTTTTATCTGGCGTACGCGCTCGCGGGTTAAATTAAATCTTTCTCCAATTTCTTCAAGGGTTAACGAATGTTCTTTGTTCAATCCGAAATAGAGTTTAATAACCTCAGCTTCACGTTCGGTTAACGTAGAAAGCGCTCTCTCTATTTCAGTTTTTAAGGATTCGGTCATCAACGTTTGATCCGGCTGCGGATGTTGATCGTTCTGCAAAACATCAAGCAGTCTATTGTCTTCACCTTGAGCAAAGGGGGCATCCATAGAAACGTGTCTGCCTGAAATTTTTAAAGTATCGGCAACTTCATTCACATCCATTTCAAGTTCGGTAGCTAATTCCGCTGCGCTTGGTTCACGTTCATATTCTTGTTCAAGATTGCTATACGCTTTCCCGATCTTGTTTAAGGCGCCAACACGGTTTAACGGCAAACGGACGATTCTGGATTGTTCAGCTAAGGCTTGTAAAATAGATTGACGAATCCACCAAACCGCATAGGAAATAAATTTAAATCCTCTGGTTTCATCAAATCTCTTGGCAGCTTTTATTAAGCCGAGATTTCCTTCGTTAATTAAATCCCCGAGTGACAAACCTTGATTTTGATATTGTTTGGCAACACTTACAACAAAGCGAAGATTTGCTTTTGTTAGCTGCTCTAAGGCTAATTGCTCCCCTTTTTTTATCCGGATAGCTAATTCAATTTCTTCTTCCGGTTTAAGAAGACTAACCTTACCAATTTCCTGCAAATATTTATCGAGAGACTGACTCTCACGATTGGTATATTGCTTAGTTATTCTCACGTATATTCCTCGTAATTAATTTGCTAAATTTATAGTGTCAACAATTCCAACAATCGAAGCATCCACCGGTGCGAAATCTACCGGCAGTGGAATGACCGCTTCGCTTGCAGTAATGTAAACAACAATTTCTCCGGGACCTGCGCCAACTGTATCAACCGCAATTATCGGTTCTCCTAAATTCTCCAGTTCCGAAGATATAGGTTGGACTATCATCATTTTTAAGCTGAAAAGAGCTTCATACTTTTTCGTAGCCCAGAGATTTCCTATCACTTTTCCAAAATACATCCAACAGCCTTCAGGTTAAAAGGACTTAAAAAAAGACTTGCAAATTTAGGGCTTTCCAATGCCATTATCAACTTAATTAATACCCCATTTTTTTAGAGAATATTACTGATTTACCGGAATGTCCAATTTATCCACAATTGCCATAACGACAGCATCAACCGGACGATTTTTTGTGGTATTTGTCTGTCTTGCAGAGCTTCCGGTAGCAACAAGAACGATCTCTCCTTCCCCGGCGCCAACGCTGTCAACGGCAACTACAAAATTCTCTTTTTCTTTGAAATCTAAACTAAGCTGTCTAACAATCAAGAGTTTTGAGCCAACAAGATTTTCATCTTTTTTTGTTGACCAAACCGTTCCGATAACTTTTCCTAATATCATTTTACAAACCTATGGTTGTTTCGTTAAATTTTTTAATGCGTCTAATTTCCTGAACAAATAATTCTGGTTCTAAAGTTAATTGATCAAAAGTTCCTTCAGACAATTAACAGAACAACTAAAATATCTAAAAAGTTCGCCCCTAAATTTGGCAAAAAGATAGTTTCTTTAAACCTTTGGCAACATTGATATGAACCTTTACAAAAAATCATTTCATAAGCATCAATTTCTTTGTAGAACTATAATCATTTACCCGTAATTGGTAAACGTACATACCGCTTGCAAGTGATGAAGCATCGAATTGGACTGTGTATCTGCCCATTTCTCTATTTTCATCTACAAGGGTTCTTACTTCGTTACCGAGAATATCGAATATCTTTAAGGTAACACTACCACTTTTCGGTAACTGGTAAGTAATGGTGGTTGCTGGGTTAAACGGATTAGGATAGTTTTGTGCAAGAGCATAATCTTTTATTTGCAAATTTACATTAAGACCGATTACCTTTAAACCTTTTTTTGCAAGAGTTACATCCTCTTCATAAAATCTGTCGGTTATTGAATAATCAGCATCACCACTGTGATCGACAATTAGTCTAAGTTTTACGTCCTTTGTACTTATTGCTTCTGTATTCACTTGATAATCGATACTACTGTAACTTTGTAGAAAGTTTTTTGAGTAGGTTACAGGGTCTAAAGTACCTACAATTTGCCCACTTGAAGCATCAACTAACTCCACCTTAAATTTTACATGTTCATCGTTTTGTAAAACTTGAGCTGCCGTTGATGAATCAGTTACCCCATATTCCACGCTATAAGTAAACGATGAATTCGCTTTTAGTTCAAATGGTTCACTTTCTACCAACGTATTCAAAACATCTATGGTTGGAATCCTAAGAGTATCACATAACTGTTTGAACCGGATTTTTTCTCCGGTTACTTCAATATCGCCAAGCATAAAAAAGAACTGTGCAGCATCTTTTATTACTACTCCAGCCCTTCCGCTTGCTATAGTACCGTTAGAGTTTTCTTTACTTAAGGCTTGATAGTAACTGTTAAGTGAGGTCGATTGAGAGAGCGCATAGGGTTGCGTTGCGTTGTTAAAGGTCACTGCATACATAGCATCTGAAGTAACACCGTTTGAAAGTTGAATGGCGCTGCCTTGTAATCCGGTTAATGTTTTTATGTAGTTGCTGGATAAATGACCGTCAACGATTTTAAAACCCGTACCACTTTCTTTCCAACCTATATAATACGCCGTGTTTCCATCAGTTTTGTTAATTGAAGGTACAGTTGCATAAGTGCCAAACGACCATAAATAAGAATAATCCGGGTCTCTAAAAACAGTAAATGAATATTGAGACATGGTTCCTCCAGACCAGCAAACTCTTGCTCCGTACCCAAAATCAATGATAGAAGGTTTCTCATTTATTGGATAGGGACTACCGGTAGAGATGTTTGTAGTAACCAAACCGGTAAAATCAGAAGCAACTGTCCATTTTTTATAATAAATGGTCGTATAAGATTCCTGATAAACAAGCATGTGTTTTTTGGGTAGTATTCCTGCATTTGTAGCGAGTGACGGGTTTGTGCTGTATTGCGTTGTCCCGGGTATATTTCTGATATAAGATACTGACACATTACCATTATTCAATATATATTCTTTACCTGATAAACCATATGTTGCTGACGGTTTATGTAATACCAGCACAACGTCATTAATAGCTGAAATAACCGGCGTTGTATTATACGCGTAAGAATTTATATTACAGACATTTTCCCTCCATCTTAAAGTGCCGCTGCTTGAGTATTGAGATAAAATGAGCGCCGGGTTATAATTACTCCCTATACCTCTATCACATTGATACAAAATGTAAAGATACCCGTCGCTTGAAGTTGCAATAGCAGCTCCTTTTGCCTGAGTACCGTCATCATTTAATTTCACTTCTTGCTGCCAGGTAGAACCGTTATTTGTACTTTTCGTGTACCAAACATTTCCTTGAGATTCATAAACAAGATGTTTAATTCCGTTAGCATCTGAAATAAATTTACGCTGGCTGTTGCTGGAGAAACCGGCGGTGTTATCAGATAATAAGTGCCCTTTGTAATTTGCGCTAACAATTGGGTCAATGCCGGGTATATTATCTTTAAAAACTACACCAGTTTGTAAAGCAGAAGCATTTTCAAATTGAACCTCTGCACCGCTCCAGTTTTGGAAATAAAACGTGCGTGTACCTTGCGGGCTGCCTAAATTTATGTTTTGTGTTTGAGGTGCTTGGACTGAGTAGTTTGGTATACCCTGCTGGAATTGTGGATTCTGATTCAAGAAGACACCCTTATCAGTTGCCCCCTCTTTACCGATTGGCTCATACGATCCACTGGCTGATATCCAGAAATTTTCCGGTTGCGAATTATCACTTAACGCATACCAGGGGTCTTGAAATTGGAAATTACCTTTCCCGCTAATAAATGAGTTTTCAAGTCTTGCTTCTATTTTGCCATAATGCATATCCATAAATCGTGAATACTGACTGCCTGATGAAATAGCTTGGAAACCATGTAGAAGTTTGTTTTCGGCAATTTCATTGTTCCAGTGGTGTTGTTTATAATCAAGGTCTCCGCTCCAATTTTCAAACCGTTCATTATTTGTTTTGGCATTATGAGTCCGTTGTTCAACTAAGTTCCTTCCCTGACCTGATGCAACAACATTATACGTATCTCCGTCAATCACAAAGTTTCCACCAGCATTAGTACTACTGCCAATCTGGTTTGTAAAAGAGATATTATATACTGCGGCAGGGTCTATGGAATAGGCGTAACTTAATCCTGATCCAGTTCTTGCCGTAACAATTGGAAGTAAAGCCCCAAAGGATTTTGTATCGGTGAATAATTCACCGCCATTAAATATTCCTAGATCTATTTTTTCCCAAGTGACAGATGACCCGTTTGACCAGGTGACTACTGCTTCCATGTTTACGTTATAAGAGCCAGTAAAATTAACTTTTAGTCCATCTTGACCACCGGGGTATAGTAGAATATGGTTTGAAGAAAGATGACCTAGGCCACTGCCAGAACCATTTGCGGGGTAACTACTATGTGTATTTCTTAATTGAACTTCCGGAAATCCCACAATTCCAGCTTCATCATAACCAAATCCTTGAACAGCCCGGCTGCCGGTATAAAAATTCCAAACAATAAATTCTGTAAATGCTTCGCTTAAAGAAGAACCAAAGTTATTTTGTAAAACGTAATCATAAGAATCTAAAACACTTTCATCTGGTTGGGCTGCTCTTCTTTCCATAAAATCTAAAAGTAAAGGAGCTGAGGTGTAGCTATTATTATCAAATTTTTGATGTAAATAATCTTCCCAGTAGTAGTTCTCATAGTTTCCCGTAAGAGCGAGAATAGGAATACTAAAAAGAGTATATCTACCATTTTCTAATGTGTAATATAACATCGATTGATTCACATAGTCATATACTAATTCTTCAGCCCAAGTTGCATCTAATTCAGCCCAGCCCATTTGCCTTGGAAATTCCCCATACATCCATTGACTGGCATGCTTAAGCTCATGTGCACAAGTAACTTTTGCAAGTCCAATCTGATTTCCGTCCGGATCTTGTGTTGCAAATGTAGAAGGGAAATTACTGTTCAAGATAATTTTAGTTCCCTCAGTAAAATTACCTCGTGTATACCCAAAATCGCTCGGCATTAGTTGAAAATATATGTTGTAGTACCCATCAACATCAACATCATTTGGCGCCGCAAAGAGACAGTTCTCTATTTCTACTAACCAAGATTGATCTAAATAATTTGCTATCCTTTCTATATAGTCTGGGACACCATAGACACCAACATTAACATCGTCTTCTATGGGAACAGCGTCAGCTCCGCTTGTTGTATATGAAAGTTTGAAATGACCTCCCGGGCTTATGTAAGCTATTAAGTCCCCATCAATAGCAAGATAATTTTCAATAATTGCTACAGAATTTGGGTTCAAATTATTTTTAATATTGTCGTATTCCATAACTATTGCTGTACCGCACTTTATTACGGATGTTAAATCTGAAATATACGTAGTGTTTACCTTTGAAGGATCAAACGATCGATAAATTTTATTTAGCATCATTTCATCAACCGTTATTTGCCCGGTATTGTATGCTTGCTCTAACTGATTGAATAATTGTGCTTTGCTCGGTACATTGCATATCGAAAGAAAGACGAAGAATAAAACGATAGTTATTTTAGTTCTCATTGAAAATACTCCTAAATAAAGTCTTTAAATTGTTAGTTATCCCATTAGAATCTTTAAATGTTTTTTTTCATCTTCTGCCAATTACAATTAAGCCATAACGATCTATACCATTCAGGTAACGCTCACCAACCGCTACAACAATATTTCCTTTAACAGATAGACTATAGAAAGGGTCTGTAGTATTGACCAATTCATCATACTTTTTCCAACTTACGCCATTGAAGTGCCACAATAATCCATTATATCCGGTTGTGAAAATATCATTAACATCGTTGCCTCTTACCGCATTCGATCCCCAACTGTTTATGTCACCTTTCCAAATTGCAGCGCCTTCTCCTTTTGTACTTGTTTTGCTTCGGTAAAGGTCATAGAAGGTTAAAGAAAATAATTTGTCTTTTTTTACCCAGATACTTTTAATCCACCCGGAGATGAAATCGGTCTTATACTCAAAGTGATCTTCTTCAATAAGTTTAGTTATTACTCCATTGTAGTATTTTAATAATACAGTTGGCTTAAAATCCTTATACCCACAAATAAAAACATTATCTCCGTCACCGTATACATCCGTTAAATCAGTTGTCGTTCCACTTTCAATCTTCTTCCAATTCTTTCCATCGTAGTGGACGATTGTTCCTTTGCTTCCAACAAAATACAGATCATTCATAGATGTACCCCAAATTTTAGTTACTCTTCCGTCATTCTGAGATAAAACACCCATATCCCAAAGATGATATAATTTCCAACCATCAGCTTGAGGTAAATACGGTAAACCACTCGAGAAAATAATTTCGCCTGTGGGAAGTATAAAAACACTCTCCAAAGGTGCAACCGTTAAATTATCTTTATACAACACCGAAATCTTTTTTATTTCCCACTTGCTACCATTCCAATGCATAGCGTTGTATGCGTTCGGGTCTGGGTTTCCGAGAGAATCGTTCATATAAATTTCACCCACCGCCCAAATGTTGTTTTCATCTATTATAGCTACATCATAAAGGGCGCTTGTACGTTCACCAAAGGTAAAGGTTTGCCATGTAAAGTTGTGGCTGGTGGTTGGTAAGGTTGTTACTTTTAGTTCTTTTGTAGTTTGCAACGTATCAAGAATAATTCCTTTTACCGTGTAAGTTGTGTTTGGGGTAAGGCTGTCAACAAATAAAATCGTATCCGCTGCGGCAAGAAAACCATGGAAGAATTCTTTTTCATTTATCTTAACGGAGATTGGGAGAAAAGTGGTATCATTTAGCTTCTTAACTTTTATCCAGGCTTCGGTGCAAGAAATGCCGTCAACACTCAACTCGAGAGAAGGGGGAGTAATTATTATTGGCGGTTTATCAACTTCCGTCGGGGATTTTTTGCAGCTAAGGTTAAGAAGCATTAAGAATGCAACAACCAAAGAAAAGAAGGAAGAAGGAAAAAGTAAAATGGGTTTATATAGTTTCATAAGTTCCTTCGATTTATTTATCTTTTTAATACAATTATTTTTGCTTTATAACCTTCATCGCCAACCGCCACAGCGATGTTCCCTTTTATTACAACACGTCCCCAGGAGATATCACTCGAAGCGCTATAAGGCAGCCCTAACTGCTGCCAATCGGCACCGTTAAAATGTTTAAGTGTGTTTCTATCCCCAGCTATGATTATATCATTTGAGGCATTGCCTCTTATTGAACCGATATATCCTCGGTAATATGTACCTGGATTCCCACCGATATAATTCTCAGGTAAGGATTTAACGTAATTCCATTTATTATTTTTATAGTGATAAAACAAATTCCCTCCCGTATAGAGGACATTGTTTTCATCAACCCAAACAGAACTTAATGAGCCGTAAAGTTTCGGATGAAATAATTCTTCTTTGCTCACAATATCCCCTTCAACCATCATTTCAAATTGTCCACTCGGATTTTTTCTTAAAATAATTCCTTTTTCATCAGTGATCTTTAAGCCTGCAGAATAAACATCCCCGGAAGTAGTGCCATAGATATCTCTTAAGTAAAAGTCGGTTCCACTTTCTAACTTCTGCCAACTCTTTCCATTGTAATAGGCGATGTTGCCACCGTTGCTTACAACGTACAAATCGCTACTACTCGTCCCCCACATTTTGCTGATAGCACCAGTTAACAAAGGATTAACTCCGCAATCTAATCTTACTTTTTTTTCATCAAACCAGCTAATACTCCCCCCATTTGTGAATGCAATGTTTGAATCGGAAAATACCCATATAGCTTTTAATGGAGGATATTCGACTGCACTACATGCACCATAATAAAAGATTCTCTTCAACTCCCAACTACTTCCATCCCAATGCACTGCATTGTAAACTTGCGGGTCAGGATTACCGAGCGAGTCGTTCAAATATATTTTACCAACCGCCCAAATGTTGTTTTCATCTATTATGGTAACATCCATTAATGCGCTGGGGTTATAGTCTCCAAACTCAAAGGTTTGCCAGGTAAAGTTGTGGCTGGTGGTTGGTAAGGTTGTTACTTTTAGTTCTTTTGTAGTTTGCAACGTATCAAGAATAATTCCTTTTACCGTGTAAGTTGTGTTTGGGGTAAGGCTGTCAACAAATAAAACGGTATCCGTTGCCGCAAGAAAACCATGGAAGAATTCTTTTTCGTTTATCTTAACGGAGATAGGAAGAAAAGTGGTATCATTTAGCTTCTTTACTTTTATCCATGCTTCAGTACAAGAAACGCCGTCAACACTCAACTCAAGAGAAGGAGGTGTAATTATTACTGGTGGTTTATCAACTTCCGTCGGGGATTTTTTGCAGCCAAGGTTAAGAAGCATTAACAACGCAACAACCAAGGGAAAGAAGGAAAAAGAAAAAATGAAAATGGGTTTATATAGTTTCATAAATTCCTTTGATTAATTTATCTTTTTAATACAATTATTGTTGCTTTATCGCCTTCATCTCCAACCGCTACAGCGATATTTCCTTTTATTGCGACACTCCTCCAAAAGATATGCCTTGTTGGCGTAAACGGTATTCCAAGCTGTTCCCAACTCTGCCCGTTAAAATGTCTGAGTGTATTCATATCTCCACACATCAAAATGTCATTTGATGCATTCCCTCTCATGTGGTAGATATAACCGATATATGATTGATCCGCGCCTAAATGATTCTCCGGTAAAGAACTGACAAAACTCCAACTTTCGTTTTTGTATTGATACAGAAAATCTCCTGCTGTATAAACGGTTTTATTCTCATCAACCCAAAGAGTGTTAACTCTACCATAAAGTTTCGGATGAAATAATTCTGTTGGACTTACTATCCCCCCTTCAACCATTGTTTCAAATTGTCCAGTCTTATTTCTTCTGAGAACTATTCCTTTCCCTTCTGCGAATTTTGAACCTGCTGAATAGATATTCCCGTTAGAAGAACCACAAATGTCTGTCAAAGTAAAGTCCGTTCCACTTTCTAACTTCTGCCAACTCTTTCCATTGTAATAGGCTATGTTGCCACCGTTGCTTACAACGTACAAATCGCTACTACTCGTCCCCCACATTTTGCTGATAGCACCAGTTAACAAAGGATTAACTCCGCAATCTAATCTTACTTTTTTTTCATCAAACCAGCTAA
>Ga0210027_1004666_pt1 | contig 10408 bp, 8 predicted proteins | sample CryGeymeta201510_FD_183978 | JGI IMG/M metagenome (GOLD analysis project Ga0210027, IMG submission 183978) | Groundwater microbial communities from Crystal Geyser aquifers in Utah, USA - Crystal Geyser metaG 2015-10 (SPAdes) (version 2) | ecosystem: Environmental > Aquatic > Deep subsurface >...
GATCGTATGCAATTCAATGTAAAGAGCGGCGAAGTGTGGCTTCTGCTGATCGTTTCGCTGATGGCGCTATGCGCCAACCTTCCCGCCGAGATGATCGGCAATGTGGTCGAGCGCGACCTGTTGCTGATCGCGCTGGTGGTGACTATTTTCATTTCGCTGTTCCGTTATCTCAGGCTGATGCTGTTCCTTACCGTCTCCATGCTGGCCATTGGCGCCAACCTGCCGGATCAACTGGCCAACCAGCTCGGCCTCAGCCGGACAGCCCTGATCATAGCCTCCGGCGCGCTGGTGGCCTTGTCGTTGTTATACAAGCTGTATTTCCAGAGGAAGCCGGAAAACAAGACACCGGATGAAAATGAATTTGAATCAACAATGGAAGTGCCAGCGGCAGTCAGCCATTTCCGCGACACCTTCGAATCAAGATTCTCCGTCCTCTCCGCCATCATAAAGGGGGATTTTGCCGCGTTGCACCAATTACTCATCTCCGATGTGGAAGTCAATTTCAGCCAGGACGGGCATATCCCGATCTTCCTCGCTGTCGAGAAGGGCGGGATCGATATCGTTCTGCTGTTGCTGATGCATGGCGCGAAGCTCAGGATAAAGAACCAGCATGGATTGACGCCCATCGATCTCGCCTTGAAGCTGCGGTTCTCGCGTATCTTAAAGATCCTGCATTACGCCGATACGCAGAACATGGCCATCCAGAACCGGGCGATCTATTCCTCCCAGCAAACCAGAAAAATGGCTGTGCTGTTCGCCGACATTTGCGAAAGCACCGCCTTGTATGACAGGTTGGGCAACGAGGCTGCGCTGAACATGGTCACGCGCACCCTGAATCTCCTGAAACAGGAGGTCGCCACGTACAAAGGCATCCTGATCAAAACGATCGGGGACGAGATTATGTGTACTTTCCCGAACGCCCAACAGGCAGCCCAGGCGGCCCGCGCCATGCATCGTGCGGTTGCGGCGAACAAGCCCGGCGGCGAGCATCCCATCGCGATCCGCATCGGCCTCCATTTCGGCGATGTCATCCTCAAGGCCAACGACGTGTTCGGCGATACCGTGAATGTTGCCGCCCGCATCGCATCGATCACACGGGCGCGGCAGACGATGACCACGCGGGAGATCATCGATGCCCTCCCCGCCGATCTCGGCCACAAAGCCGTTTCCATTAGCCGTGCCTCGTTCCGCGGCAAGCAGGATGCACTGGAGGTGTTCCAGCTTCTTTGGGAGCCGGAAGATTCAGCGTCAATCCGAATCGGCGATTCGTCATTGCGCAATCAGAAAATAAACCTCGAACAATCGTCCGCAATACAGCCTAACGACCAACCTGCAAAACGGGGCGGACTTGCTGGAGCAGCCGCGGTCATCTCGATAGCGTAACCGGGGATTGCATCGCAGTACTTTCAATGAAAAGCCCGGCGGGCGACTTGAGTGCAAGGCACACGCCGCACAGCGGGTTTATCCTTTGTCGAACCGCATCACCCCCGCCTTGCAGTCCACCTTGATGGTGTCCTTGGCGGCGAAGCGCCCTTCGAGAATCGCCTTGGCCAGCGGGTTTTCCAGTTGCGCCTGGATTGCGCGTTTTAGCGGACGCGCGCCATACACCGGATCGAAGCCCGCATTGGCAATCTCGGCCAGCGCCGCTTCGCTGATCTCCAGCTTCATCTCCATCGCGGCGAGGCGCTCTTCCAGATACTGCAACTGGATACGCGCAATACTCGCGATGTTTTTCTCGTCCAGCGCATGGAACACCACCACCTCGTCGATTCGGTTGATAAACTCGGGCCTGAAATAGCCTTTCACTTCGGCCATCACCGCCAGTTTGATGACCTGATAGTCGTCGCCGGACATCTGCTGGATCATCTGCGAGCCAAGATTTGAAGTCATCACAATGACGGTGTTCTTGAAGTCCACGGTGCGGCCCTGGCCGTCGGTCATGCGGCCGTCGTCCAGCGCCTGCAGCAGCACGTTGAACACATCCGGGTGCGCCTTCTCCACCTCGTCGAGCAGGATGACACTGTACGGTTTGCGGCGCACGGCCTCGGTCAGCCCGCCGCCTTCTTCATAACCGACATAGCCCGGGGGCGCACCAATCAGGCGCGCGACGGAATGCTTCTCCATGTACTCGCTCATGTCGATGCGGATGAGATGGTCTTCCGAGTCGAACATAAATCCGGCCAACGCCTTGCATAGTTCGGTCTTGCCCACGCCGGTGGGACCGAGAAAAAGGAAGGAACCGTAAGGACGGTTCGGATCGGACAGACCGGAACGCGAACGACGGATGGCATCGGACACGAGGCGCACGGCCTCGTTCTGCCCCACCACGCGTTCGTGCAGTTTGTCTTCCATGTGCAGCAGCTTGTCGCGCTCGCCGGTCATCATCTTGCTTACTGGAATCCCGGTCGCGCGGCTCACCACTTCGGCGATCTCTTCCGCGCCGACCTGGGTACGCAACAGTTTATTCCTCGTGCCGTCGCCTTCCGTTTCACGCTGCGAGGCCTCTTTCAGTTTGGCTTCGAGTTGCGGCAGCTTGCCGTATTGCAGCTCGGCCACTTTTTCCAGCTTGCCTTCGCGCTGCAATCTGACGATCTCGGCACGCATGCTCTCGATTTCCTCCTTCACCGTGGCCGTGCCCTGTGCCGCACCTTTTTCCGCCTTCCAGATTTCCTCAAGGTCTGCGTACTCACGCTCCAGTTTTTTAATCTCATCCTCGATCAAACCCGTGCGCTTGCGCGAAGCTTCATCTTTTTCCTTTTTAACCGCTTCGCGCTCGATCTTCAACTGGATCAAACGGCGTTCAAGTTTGTCCATCACTTCCGGCTTGGAGTCGATTTCCATTTTCATGCGCGATGCGGCTTCATCGATCAGATCGATGGCTTTGTCCGGCAGGAAACGGTCGGTGATGTAACGGTGCGAGAGTTCCGCCGCCGCAACAATCGCGGGGTCGGTAATCACCACGCCGTGATGCACTTCATACTTTTCTTTCAAACCGCGCAGGATGGCGATGGTTGACTCTACCGAAGGCTCGTCCACCAGCACCTTCTGGAAGCGCCGCTCCAGCGCGGCATCCTTCTCAATGTACTTGCGGTATTCATCCAGCGTGGTCGCGCCGATGCAGTGCAGCTCGCCGCGCGCCAGGGCGGGCTTGAGCATGTTGCCCGCATCCATCGCGCCTTCTGCCTTGCCCGCACCAACCATGGTGTGCAGCTCGTCGATGAACACGATATTCCTGCCCTCTTCCTGCGACAGCTCCTTCAGCACCGCTTTCAGGCGCTCTTCGAATTCGCCGCGATACTTGGCACCCGCCAGCAGTGCCGCCATGTCCAGCGACAATACGCGCCTGCCCTTCAGCGTCTCCGGAACTTCGCCGTTGATGATGCGTTGCGCCAGCCCTTCGACGATGGCAGTTTTGCCGACACCGGGTTCGCCTATCAGCACCGGGTTATTTTTGGTGCGACGCTGCAGCACCTGGATCGCGCGGCGGATCTCGTCGTCGCGCCCGATCACCGGGTCGAGCTTGCCCTGGCGGGCGCGCTCGGTGAGGTCCATGCAGTATTTCTTCAGTGATTCGCGCTGGCCTTCGGCTTCCTGCGAGCCGACCGACTCGCCGCCGCGCACGGCATTGATGGCGGTTTCCAGCGGTGCGCGCGAAACGCCGTGCTGCTTGTAGAGGCGGCCGCATTCGCCCTTGTCGTTGGTGAGCGCAAGCAGGAACATTTCGCTGGCGATGAACTGGTCGCCGCGCTTCTGCGCTTCCTTGTCGGTCAGATTCAACAGATTCGTCAGATCGCGCCCAACCTGCACCTCGCCGCCATGGCCTTCCACTTTTGGCAGGCGATTCACGGCATCGTTGAGTGCGCTCTGGAGCGCGTTCGCATTGCCTCCCGCACGCGCAAGCAACGCAGCCGCGCCGCTGTCGGGATCGTTGAGCAGGGCCAGCAGCAGGTGTTGCGGCTCGATGAACTGGTTGTCGTTGCCAACGGCCAGACTCTGGGCGTCGGATAACGCTTGTTGCAGCTTGGTGGTGAACTTGTCGAAACGCATGATCGCTCCTTGGCAGAATTGTTTGACTGCGGCCTAGTTGGGGACTTCTCGCCCATTTTCAACCCGTTCTAACCTTAAAGTTGCCGCCACCCACGGCTTGCTTGCCTTTGCTGCACTTTTTGACAACAATGCACACCATTCTCCGGAGCCATTTAATGACAAAACATGTTGTAGCCGATTTCACCCTGCCCGCCACCGGCGGCACCGATTTCACCCTGTACCCGATTCACAGCGAAGCCCTGGTGATCTATTTCTATCCCAAGGACAACACGCCAGGCTGCACCACCGAGGCACAGCAGTTTCGCGACCTGTACCCGCAGTTCCTGCAAGCGGGCTGCGGGATTGTCGGCATCTCGCGCGACAGCATCAAGTCGCACGAAAACTTTAAGGCAAAGTTCACGTTGCCGTTCGTCCTGCTCTCCGATACGGACGAAACGGTGTGCAATCTGTTCGGCGTGATAAAGCAGAAGATGATGTACGGCAAACAGGTGCGCGGTATCGAGCGCAGCACCTTCGTACTCGACAACAAAGGCTTCATGCGCAAAGAGTGGCGCGGCCTGAAAGCGGACGGCCACGCGCAGCAAGTACTCGATTTCGTGCAATCTCTTTAAGGAAAATAATGAACACCCGCAAAGCCGCGCCGGAAAACACTACCAAGCTGTTCGTACTGGATACCAACGTGCTGATGCATGATCCGACCAGCCTGTTCCGTTTCGAGGAACACGACATCTATCTGCCGATGTTCGTGCTGGAAGAGCTGGACAACAACAAGAAGGGGATGACCGAAGTGGCACGCAACGCGCGCCAGGCCAGCCGCTTTCTCGATAACCTGGTCAGCGAATCCGAAGCCAGCATTGATAAAGGTGTCCCGTTAAATGCGCTGGGCAACAAGAACGCGACCGGCCGCCTGTATTTGCAGACCGAATTTATTACGCATGATCTGCCGCAAAACCTGGCCAACGGCAAGGCCGACAACGCCATTCTGGCGGTGGTCGCGCATCTGCACAAAGAGCAGCCCCAGCGCCAGGTCACCCTGGTCAGCAAAGACATCAACATGCGCATCAAGTCGCGCGCGCTGGGCTTGTCGGCACAGGACTATTTCAACGACAAGGTGCTGGAAGACACCGACCTGCTTTACGCCGGCGTGCGCGAACTGCCGGCCGATTTCTGGGAGACGCACAGCAGGGATATGAAGTCCGGCTCGCAGGGCAACCAGACCTTCTATGCAATCAACGGCCCGCTGTGCAAGGATTTTCTGGTGAACGAATTCGTATTTCAGGAAGGGGGAGACAAGCCTTTTTACGCCGTAGTCGCGGCACAAAAAGACGATACTGCCACCCTGCTCACCATCACCGACTATGCGCACAGCAAGAACGCGATCTGGGGCATCACCGCGCGCAACCGCGAGCAGAATTTCGTGCTCAACCTGCTGATGAATCCGGAGATCGATTTCGTCACGCTACTCGGTCAGGCCGGCACCGGCAAGACGCTGCTCACGCTGGCCGCCGGACTGATGCAGGTGCTGGAACAAAAAATCTATTCCGAGATCATCATGACCCGCGTCACCGTCTCGGTGGGCGAAGACATCGGCTTCCTGCCCGGCACCGAGGAAGAGAAGATGTCGCCCTGGATGGGCGCGCTGGACGACAACCTGGACGTGCTGAACCAGTCCAGCGAGGAAGGCGGCGAATGGGGCCGCGCCGCGACGCGCGACCTGATCCGCTCGCGCATCAAGATCAAGTCGCTCAACTTCATGCGCGGTCGCACCTTCCTCAACAAGCTTCTCATCATCGACGAGGCGCAGAACCTCACGCCAAAACAGATGAAGACGCTGATCACCCGCGCCGGCCCCGGCACCAAGGTGGTGTGCATGGGCAACATCGCGCAGATCGACACCCCTTATCTGACCGAAGGCAGTTCCGGCCTGACTTACGTGGTGGATCGCTTCAAAGGCTGGGCGCACAGCGGCCATGTCACGCTGCAACGCGGCGAGCGTTCGCGTCTGGCCGATCATGCGGGCGAAGTGCTGTGACCGACCCGCAAGACAAGACTGAAGCCGAGTGGCGCGAGGAGTTGACGCCCGAACAATACGAGGTCTGCCGCAAGTGTGGCACCGAGCCCGCCTTCACCGGCGAGTACTGGGACTGCCACGATGCCGGCGTGTATCGCTGCATCTGCTGCGGGGCGCCGCTGTTCGATGCCGAGAGCAAATATGAATCCGGCACCGGCTGGCCGAGTTTCTGGCAACCTGTGGATGAGGAAGCGCTGGACTACGACGATGAGGATCCGCTTGGCATGGGGCGCATCGCGGTCAACTGCGCCAATTGCGATGCGCATCTGGGCCATGTGTTCGAGGACGGCCCGGAACCCACCGGGTTGCGCTTTTGCATCAATTCCACTTCGCTCGCGCTGGATAGAAAATGAAACTGTTGTTCGATCTCTTCCCCGTCATCCTGTTCTTCATTGTGTTCAAGATCGCCGGGGTGTTCGCCGCCACGGCCACCGCCATCGTCGCCACGTTCGTCCAGGTCGGCTGGGTGAAATACCGGCATGGCAAGGTTGATACCATGCTGTGGGTGAGTCTGGGCATCATCACCGTGTTTGGCGGCGCCACCCTGCTGCTGCACGACGAGACTTTCATCAAGTGGAAGCCGACCATCCTCTACTGGTTCTTCGCCGCGGCACTGCTGTTTTCCGCCGTCGTGCTGAAAAAGAATCTGATGCGCGCCCTGTTGCAGGAAAAAATGTCGCTGCCCGCCTCCGTCTGGCACCGCCTGAATCTGTCGTGGAGCGCCTTCTTCGCCCTGCTCGGCATCCTCAACCTGTATGTCGCGTACAACTTCAGCACCGATGGCTGGGTGAATTTCAAACTGTTCGGCGCGACCGGCATCATGCTGGTGTTCATCCTGGCGCAAGCCGCGCTGCTGTCGAAATATGTAGAAGAAGACAAGAAGGAATCCTGACATGCTGTATGCCCTCTTTGGACAGGACATCGCAAACAGTCTGGAACGACGTTTGGCGGCGCGCCCGGCACATCTGGCCCGGCTCAATGCCCTGCAGGACGCAGGCCGGCTGGTGCTGGCCGGCCCCTTCCCCGCCGTCGATGCGCCCGACCCCGGACAGGCCGGTTTCAGCGGCAGCCTGATCGTCGCCGAGTTCGATTCGCTCGCTGCCGCCGAGGTCTGGGCTGCCGCCGACCCCTACGTCGCCGCCGGCGTGTATGCGCAAATCGCCGTGCGCCCGTTCAGACAGGTACTCCCGCGCTGAATCCGGATGATCTGCCCACCGGTAAAATGCCCGCACGGGTGATTCCTGATAAGATGCGCCCCGTCTTGATACGGCATTCTGCCGACGCGCGGAAAACTGAATATGGCCGCCCCTAAAACCGCAGAACACAAACTCAAACTTGCCGAGCTGCTCGGTCTGCTGGTTACCGATGGCATGGTCAACCAGTCTGATGCCGATGCGCTCATTGCCGAACGCCGTATCCATCGGGAAGACAAGCATCCGCTGATAATCATTTCCGGCAAGGGCTGGAAATCGCAACTCCCCCCCCATCACAAACTCACGCCGGAGTTTCTGACCGAGTGGATGGCGAAGAAATTCGCGCTGGAGTATTTCCACATCGATCCGCTCAAGATCGATTTTTCCAACCTCACCGACTTGATGTCGATCGATTATGCCAACCGCTTCGCCATCATGCCGATTCGCATCGAGGACGATGATCTGGTGGTGGCGACGGCCGAACCCTTCCTGCGCGCGTGGGAAAGCACGCTTGAACACACCTCGCGCAAAAACATCCGCCGGGTGATCGCTTCGCCGGCCGACATCAACCGTTATCTGGTCGAGTTCTACAATCTGGCGCGCTCGGTGAAGAGCGCAACCAGAGCCACGCCCAACGCCTCCAACCTCGCCTCGTTCGAGCAACTGGTCGAACTGGGCAAGACCAAGAAACAGTTCGACGCTGACGACCAGCACATTGTGCACATCGTGGACTGGCTGTGGCAGTATGCCTTTGACCAGCGCGCTTCCGATATTCACATCGAGCCGCGCCGCGAAGTCGGCCTGGTGCGCTTCCGCATCGACGGTGTGCTGCATCAGGTGCATCAACTGCCGATGTCGGTCGTCACCGCAATGACCAGCCGGATCAAACTGCTAGGGCGCATGGACCTGATGGAGAAACGCCGGCCGCAGGACGGACGCATCAAGACCCGCACCGAAGCGGGCGACGAAATCGAACTGCGCCTGTCCACCTTGCCCACGGCCTTCGGCGAAAAACTGGTGATGCGCATTTTTGATCCGGAAGTGCTGGTGCGCGACTTTTCCGAATTGGGTTTTTCCGACGATGACCGCGCGCGCTGGGCGCAGATGACATCCAGGCCGAATGGCATCATCCTCGTCACCGGCCCCACCGGCTCCGGCAAAACCACCACGCTGTATTCGACCCTGAAACAACTGGCGACGCCGGAAGTGAATGTATGCACGCTGGAAGACCCGATCGAAATGATCGAGCCCGCGTTCAATCAGATGCAGGTGCAACCAGGCATCGACCTGACCTTTGCCGACGGCGTGCGCGCCCTGATGCGGCAGGATCCGGACATCATTATGATCGGCGAAATCCGCGATCTGGAGACGGCGGAAATGGCGATTCAGGCCGCGCTGACCGGCCATCTGGTGCTGTCCACCCTGCACACCAACGACGCGCCCTCCGCCATCACCCGCCTGCTCGATCTGGGCATCCCGCCCTATTTGCTCAACGCCACGTTGCTTGGCGTGATGGCGCAACGTCTGGTACGCACGCTATGTCCGCACTGCAAACAGCCCCAGCCTGCACAGGATAGCGATAACGAACTGTGGGATCATCTGGTCGCACCGTGGAAGGCAGCCAGACCGAAGCAATTGCAGCGCCCGCAAGGCTGCCTCGAATGCCGCATGACCGGCTATTCCGGGCGTATCGGCATCTACGAGATCCTGCTCATGTCTCCGGAACTGCGCAAAATCATCAACGCCGAAACCAATATTGCCATACTGCGCGAACAAGCCAACCGCGAAGGCATGAAACCGTTACGCATCTCCGGCGCGCAGAAGGTCGCGGCCGGACTCACTACACTGGAAGAAGTGCTAAAAACTTCGCCGCCGGCAGAGCAGAACTGATTTTATAAGGAGGAGAAAATGTCTGTCTTAAACTTGCTTAACCAGAAACACGCCATCGAGAACCATGTGCAACTGCGGGAAATCGCCGACGGTATGATCATCGCCGAAGTCGCCAACCAGCACGCGCTGGCCAACATTGCCCTGCAAGGCGCGCATGTCGCCACCTTTCAACCGCGCGGCGAGGAACCGGTGATCTGGCTGTCGCCCCTGGCAAAATTTGCGCCGGGCAAATCCATCCGCGGCGGCGTGCCGATCTGTTGGCCGTGGTTCGGCCCGCACCAGACCGACAGCAAACTGCCCGGCCACGGCTTTGCGCGCACCGTGCCGTGGGAACTGCTGGACACCAAAGCGCTGGAAGATGGTTCGACCTTTCTGCGCTTCGGTCTGATCGAAAATGACACCACCCGCGCCCAGTGGCCGCATCCCTCGACCGCCCAATTGGAGGTTACGGTGGGCAAGGCGTTGCGCGTGGAACTGGTCACCGCCAACACTGGTAGCGCGCCGTTCGAACTGGGCGAAGCCCTGCACACCTATTTGCAGATCAGCGATGTCGGCAACATGACCATCCGCGGCCTGGAAGGTTGCGAGTACATCGACAAGGTTGGCGCAACCACCCGCCGCACCCAGCAGGACGGCATCGTCATCGAAAGCGAAGTGGATCGGGTGTATGTCAACACCGCCGCCGATTGCGTGATCGAGGACAAGGGACTGAAGCGCGCCATCCGCATCCACAAGGAAGGCAGCCGCTCCACCGTGGTATGGAACCCGTGGACGGAAAAGGCCGAAAAGATGGGCGACTTCGGCCCGAAACTGCACCGCGACATGGTGTGCGTGGAAAGCGGCAACGCGATGGAGAATGCCGTCACCGTCGCGCCGGGCGAAACCCATCGGCTGGTGGCAATGTATAGCGTGGAAAAGCTCTAACCCGCTGTCATTCCGGCGCCGGCCGGAATGACAAAAACAAAAGAGCCGCTTCGCAGCGGCTCTTTTTTATTGCGGCATCAAACCAGGATCAGTTCGCGCGTTTCCTGAACTCGTTGCTGCGGGTGTCGATCTCGATCTTGTCGCCGATCTCGATGAACGCCGCCACCGGCAGTTCGAAGCCGGAACCCTTCAGCTTGGCCGGCTTCATCACCTTGCCGGAAGTGTCGCCGCGCACGGCGGGCTCGGTGTACTCGATCTCGCGCACGATGGTGTTGGGCAGCTC
>Ga0210027_1004669_pt1 | contig 10404 bp, 10 predicted proteins | sample CryGeymeta201510_FD_183978 | JGI IMG/M metagenome (GOLD analysis project Ga0210027, IMG submission 183978) | Groundwater microbial communities from Crystal Geyser aquifers in Utah, USA - Crystal Geyser metaG 2015-10 (SPAdes) (version 2) | ecosystem: Environmental > Aquatic > Deep subsurface >...
GATCGTGTAGAAATTTGGGATGAGAAGCAGTGGACAGAGTACAAAACGCAAATTGAGTCTCAAGCTGATGCTTTGGCAGAAAAGCTGGGACAAATTGGTGTCCTCTAATCACCCAACCTCGCTCAACCTATGAAGCATATTACCGTCCTACAAAATGAAGCGGTGACCGCTCTCAATTTAAAACCGACCAGCATTGTTATTGATGCTACTCTCGGTGCTGGTGGTCATGCTCAATTAATTCTTGATCAGCTATCTGAGACAGGTAAATTTATTGGTATTGATGCCGATTCAACAGCTATTCAAGAATTGACTAATAAACTAATTGGGAAAGCAAACATTAAATTATTGAACAGAAATTTTTCGGAACTTTTAGTCATTCTACAGGAATTAAAAATTGAAAAGGTTGATGCTATCTTAGCTGATCTTGGTTGGCGTACTGATCAATTTATTGACGGTAACCGGGGTTTTTCATTTACTGATGAAAAAGGTTTAGCCATGACTTATGGCAGACCAGAAGATTATCTATTTATTGCTTCGGATATTGTAAATGGTTGGCAGGAAGAGGATATCGCTAATGTTTTGTATGGTTACGGTGAAGAAAGATATTCTAGACGAATTGCCAAGGCGATTGTTGAGACAAGAAAAAAAGAAAAAATCACCACCGCCAAAGCACTGGCTGACATTATTGCGGGATCCGTTCCTGCTTCTTATCGTCACGGTAAAATAAATCCCGCCACCAAATCTTTTCAAGCCCTGCGAATTGCTGTAAATGATGAATTTGCAGTATTAGAATCATTTCTGGCTCAAGCTTGGCAAGCTCTAGCAAAGGATGGGCGACTAGCCGTGATTACCTTCCATAGTTTAGAGGACAGAATTGTCAAACATACTTTTCGTTCATACACACATGATCAATCTGGTGTTTTAGTAAATAAAAAACCTATTACACCAACTAGTGAAGAACTTAAAAATAACCCCAAAGCGCGCAGTAGTAAGTTAAGAATTATTCAAAAAGTATAAAAATATTATGAATCGGCGAGTCGCGAAAATTTCACAAAATAATCATCATCTCTACTTTAGCTTATTGGGGGTGACTATTATCCTTTTGCTGTTCTTATATATGTACTTTTTGTCCGCGACGGTGGTACATGTTGTATTACGCAAACAAGCCATTACGGCTACCGCTAATGTAGAATCCAAAATTTCCCAATTGGAGGCAGCTTATATTTCAAATCAAAATTTAGTAAGTGAAAAAATTGTTTCCACCAAAGATTTTAGTGAACATACCGAAAAGATTTTTGTTAGCCGAGTGACTCCAACTGTAGCAATGTCAAACGGCAATTTTTGATGAGGTATGAGTAAAGAGATTAATTTTAGAATTAGAATTATATCTGTATTTTTTTTGTTGTTGGGAATTTTACTGATAACACGTTTATATTTCCTGCAAATCGTACATTCATCCTATTATCGTGGTAAGGCGGAAAGTCAATATATTCATACTGCTAAGGATCTATATTCCCGCGGAAATATTTATTTTACCACCAAGGATGGTGAATACGTTTCCGCTGCATCTATTCAGTTTGGTTATGTTTTGGCCATCAACCCCACACTAATAAATGACCCTGGTGAAATCTACAATAAACTCGCCACTTTCCTAACTATGGATAGGGAAACTTTTTTGCTAAAAGCAAAACAAAAAAGCCGTACTTATATTGAAATAGAAACAGAACTTGATGGTAAAAATGCTGAAATTATTGATGTACTGAATTTGCCGGGGGTGATGCTTTACCGCAACCAATGGCGCTATTATCCCGGGAACGCAGTCTCGGCTAAAGCAATTGGTTTTGTTGGCTATTCGGAAGAATATCCAGATGATCTTCATGGTAAATATGGATTAGAGAGATTTTACGATGAAGTTTTGACTTATGATGACACTATATTAGCGGTTAATTTTTTTGCTGAAATATTTAGTAATTTTGGTAATATGTTGTTTGACAGTAAACCAGCTAAAACTGGTAGTATTGTGACTACCATTGAGCCGACTGTAGCGAGAATTCTTGATAAAATTCTAGAAGAAACACAAGTAAAATATCATAGTCAAATGACTGGCGGAATAATTATGAATCCAAAAACTGGAGCTATTTATGCCATGAATACTATTCCAACTTACAATCTTAACGATAGAAAAGATGCCACCGTAACTGATTTTCAAAATCCTTTAGTGGAAAATGTTTATGAATTTGGTTCCATTATAAAAGCTCTCACGATGGCTTCAGGCATAGATAGTGCTAAAGTCACTCCGCAATCAACCTATTATGATGCCGGATTATTAAATCTTGATGGTTATACCATCAAAAACTATGACGGTCGTGGTCGGGGTACGGTGTCTATGCAAGAAGTATTAAATCAATCCCTTAATACTGGAGCCACATTCGTAATGCAACAAATGGGTCGTGATAAATTTAGAGATTATTTTTTGAAATTAAAAATTGGTAGCGAGACTGGTATTGATTTACCAAATGAAGCACAGGGTTTAATACAAAACATCGTAAACTCACCGCGTGATATAGAATATGCCACAGCTTCTTACGGACAGGGAATTGCTATGACTCCAATTGCTACTACTCGAGCTTTAGCCACCCTTGGTAATGGCGGTTATTTAATTACGCCACATCTAGTTTCCAAAATTGAATATCAAGACGGTACAAGCAAAGACATAAATTATCCGCTTGGAGAAAAAGTTTTTGAATCTAAGACCAGTGAAACAATTTCACGGATGTTAACAACAGTAGCTGATGAAGCTCTTTTACACGGTAAAATATCCATGCCTCATCATAGCTTTGCGGCAAAAACTGGTACTGCCCAAATGTCTGATCCAAAAACCGGTAAATACTACGAAGACGAATTCCTGCACTCTTTTTTTGGTTATTTTCCTTCTTATGACCCAAAGTTTTTGATTTTCCTGTATACTGTTGATCCTAAAGGAGTACAATATGCTTCGGGTACCTTGACGGAACCATTTGGTGAATTAACAAAATTTTTAATTAACTATTACGATATTCCACCGGATAGATAATATTATGAAACAAATCTTCAAGAAATTTATTGTTTTTATTTTAAACTACGAGGCCAGGTTACTTTTATTTAGAGCAAAGCCATTTATTATCACCATTACTGGTAGTGTCGGTAAAACTTCTACCAAGGATGCAATTTTTTCAGTGTTAAAAAATTATCGCCGAACGCGCAAAAGTGAAAAAAGTTTTAATTCTGAAATTGGCGTTCCTTTATCAATCTTAGGGTTACCAAATGCTTGGGATAATCCCTGGTTATGGCTAAAGAATTTAATAGATGGGGCAATAATTTCCTTATTCAGTAAACAATATCCTGAAGTATTAGTACTAGAGACAGGGGTTGATCGTCCTGGTGATATGGCTAATTTAGCCAAATGGTTAAAATCTGATATTGTAATCATCACCAGCTTACCTGATGTACCAGTACATGTGGAATATTTTGCTACTCCAGAGGCAGTAACAAAAGAAAAATTAGAGTTACTCAAGGCCTTAAAACCAAATGGAGTATTTATTTATAATCATGATGATGATAAATTATCAGCAATTACAAAGGAAGTGCGTCAACCTAGTATTGGTTATGGACGTTATAATCCAACCCAATTTTTAGCTTCTGCTGATACTGTTCTTTATCGTGATGATGTAGCGATTGGTACTATTTTTACCCTGAAGCATCTTGATGAAACTGTTCAAATTAGAGTGATGGGCTCGGTGGGGCTACAAAACACTTATACCTATAGCGCGGCGGCGGCGGTGGCATCTCAGTTTGATATCACTTTGGAGGCAGTAGCAAATGCCTTACAAAACCATCAAGTACCACCAGGCAGAATGTGTTTGCTTTCAGGTATTAAAAATTCACTTATCATAGATGATACTTATAATTCATCACCAACAGCAGTGGAATCAGCTCTTTTGTCACTGAAGGAATTAAAAGGAGCAAAAAGAAAAATTGCCATCCTAGGTGACATGTTAGAGTTGGGTCATTTTTCTTCTCGCGAACATGAAAAAGTGGGTGAATTAGTACCAAAATGTGCCGATGTTTTGATTACCCTAGGTGTTCGTTCAAGAAAAATTGCCAAAGTAGCACTTGAATTCGGTATGAATGAAGAATTCATTTTTCAGTATGATGATGTCATGCGTGCGGGACGAGAGTTGCAAAACTATCTCCAACCAGGTGATGTTGTTCTTGTAAAGGCCTCGCAAAGTATTAGAGCGGAAAAAATTGTGGAGGAAATTATGGCTGATCCAGAACTAGCTAGTGAATTATTGGTTCGTCAAGATGAGGCGTGGAAAAAAAGATAGTTTTGTCAATTTTATTTATGGATAATTTCTCCCAGCTCATCTGATTGATAGAACAAAGTGCCAAGGTAGCCAAAGCTATAGTTTTGACCACCGATTTTAATATCTGCACCAGCCACTTGGGGATTTTCTTTTGGTAAAGAGGCGGAAAACCCAAGATTAAATAATGTCACCAAGACATCGGGACGTTCTCTAATATCAAAACCTTCCTTTTGCCATTGATTAATGATTTCTTTGAGAAAGATTGCAGTGTACAGATAAGAATAATAGTGATTTTTTTCATCAGTTAAACGATTAAATAAATCACGATCATGATTAGTATTGTTAGGGTAAGAAAGTAATGGAGCTATTTCGTCTCCGGGGTAAAAATCCGAATTTTGATCATTGGCATATTCCTCAATCATTGTGGCAGTATCTTGTTTGATACCAGATACCCCCAGAGAAAATTTTGATAAGGAAACCAACAATTTTAGTGGTTCAAAATATCTTTTAAAAATTTCGCGGTTATTATCTTCAGCAAAAAAACGCAATTGTTCTGGTATCACACCCGAGGCAATCAAACGAGCAGACACACCAGTTTCCTTGGCTACTTTATTTATAATAGGAGCATCTTTCTCCAGACCACCTTTAACTACCGCCCATTCCACGGTCTCATTCCATTCACAGGGATCAATTTGACTATATTGTGGCTGACAACCGATTGAGTTGGGAAGAGGATTGGTGGTAGTTGGTACAGGACCAAAAGAAGCATTACGATTGATAATTGATCCAGGTACATTAAAAACACCATATTGCATACCGAAAAAAACCACTGTTACCAAGACTCCGATAATAGTAAAAGTAAATATTACTAGGGCAGAAAATATTTTTAATACTAAATACATTGCTGGCACTTTAGCATAGATAAAAAATAGTTTAAAGCATTTATTTGCTGTTTAAATTTCATTATTAACAAAAATGTTCAACCTATAATATGACTCTATAAATATTATTTTCGGCAATGATTAAATCCTTCATTTCCATTTCCATCAAGATGGGGTTTACAAGATGAGAGGGCTGTCCGAGACGGCGGATAAGAGTATCCCTATCAGTGGGTTCAAAAAGTAATTTGATAATTTGTTTTTCCAGTGGTGAGAGATCAAACAGTGGCACAAAAGACTGCGTCTTTTGTGCCACTGTTTGATCAATTCCTAAAACTGATAAAATATCTTCCGCTCTAGTAATTGGGGTAGCGCCTAACTTAAGAAATTGATGAGTACCGAGAGAATTTTTAGAAAAAATACTGCCAGGCACTACCAGTAACTCTCGGTTGTAATCAACGGTCATTCTAGCAGTGATTAGAGTGCCTGATTTCTCTGATGCTTCTATTAAGAGTGTGGCCTGCGACATTCCGGCCATAAGGCGATTTCTTTGCGGAAATGTCCAAAGAGCAGCTTTTGCTTCGGGCGGTAATTCAGAAATCAAACCACCTCCATTTTCAATAATTTTTCTAGCTAATTGACGATGACTGGCGGGGTAAAGAACAGATTCATCTAATCCACTTCCCGGTACAGCGACAGTATACAATTTAGCTTTAAGGGCTGCTTCATGCGCCAACCCATCAATTCCCAAAGCTAGACCAGAAACAATTCCGATTGGATAACCAACTAAATCGCCAATCAATTTTTCTACTACTTGTTTGCCATAGGTAGTGTATTGACGAGAGCCAACCACGGTTAATAATTTTAATTCTAGGGGAGGAATTCTACCAACCGCCCAAAGCTCTTTTGGAGGCGTTGGAATTTCGGCTAATAAGGGCGGAAATTCCATCGTTTTAAGTGGCCGAACATCAAACAAACTCATACTTAAAGTTTAGCATATTAAAATCGGACAATGATTAACTTTGTTTTATGTATTGCTAGATATAAGGTATAATCTACCTTATTATTTGGAAGTAATATTACTATGCTTGATATTAAATTCATCCGGGAAAATTTGGAAGTAGTAAAAATGGCCGCAGTTAAAAAGAAGATCAAAATTGATCTGGATAGATTAATAGTGGTAGATGATCTGAGGAGGGAAATAATGACTATTCTGGAGACAAAAAAAGCCGAACAAAACCGCGTGTCGGCTGATATTATTTCTGCCGATGCTGTAGTTAAATCCCAACTTATTACTGAAATGCAGTCATTAAAGATTGAAATTCAAAATGATGAAGAAAGATTAAAACCAGTGCTTGATGAATGGAAGACCCTTATGCTTCAGGTTCCTAATGTGCCAGATATGTCAGTTCCTGATGGTGACAGTGACGCCGATAATTTTGAAGTAAAAATATGGAATCCCGATGGTTCTATAGAAAGACCAGGACCACTATCTTTTCCGATGAAGAATCACATTGAGCTCATGACAGCTCTAAAGATGGTTGATTTTGAACGGGGAGTAAAAGTACATGGTTTTCGGGGGTATTTCCTAACTGGAGACGGCGCTAGATTGTCATGGGCAATTTGGAATTACGCTAACGATTTCTTCGGAGCCAAGGGTTTTGAACCTTTACTCGGACCAGCCATTGTGCGTAAAAGTAATCTTTATGGAACTGGGCATTTACCTAATGATGCAGAAGATGTCTATAACACACAAGACGATGATTATCTGATCGGGACTAGCGAGGTTTCCACGATGGGTTTTTATGCTGATGAGATATTAAGTCAAACACAATTTCCAATTAAATTTCTAGCTTTTTCTCCTTGCTATAGACGGGAAGCTGGTAGCCACGGTAAAGATACCAAAGGTTTGATTCGGGTGCATGAATTTTTCAAAGTGGAACAAGTAGTTTTGTGTGAAGCTTCACATGAAGAAAGTGTACGATTGCATGAAGAAATCAACCGTAATACTGAAGAATTTATTGAATCATTAGGTATCCCTTATCACACGGTTCTTAACTGCGGAGCGGATATTGGACAAGGTCAAGTCAAAAAATATGATATTGAGCTTTGGGTACCAGGCGAGAAAACCTATCGTGAAATCAGTTCGGCTTCTTATTTCCACGATTTTCAAACTCGCCGTTTTAATATTCGTTATAAAGACATTAATGGGGTGATGCGTTATGCCCATTCGCTTAATTGTACGGCTATTCCAACTCCCCGCATTCTTGTATCTTTGGTGGAAAATTTTCAGCAACCAGATGGTAGTATCAAAATTCCTATAGCTCTGCAAAAATATCTGGGCAAGAGTGAGATTAAATAATTTTAATGGTTCTATTCCTTTAAGCCATTAAAATCGGGTGTCAAGGTGGTAGTATTAAAATAATGTTTAAAAAGAAAAGTAAAGTTAAGTCAAAAAATAAACTTCGTCGTCATACCTTAGATCCAAGTAAACGAATGTTAATCAAACAACTTTTGATTGGTTTTTTTGTTTTATCGCTGTCCTCTCTGTTTATAGTAGGTCTTTGGTATGGTACTAGACTAGAAAAACTGACAATTAATAAAATTTCCATCACTGGTGGACAGACTATTTCTCATGCTGAGATTAAAGAAAAGACCGAAACATTATTAGCAGGTAATTATCTCGGTCTAATACCAAAACGATTTATTTGGTGGTATCCGCATGAAGTAATTTTTAAGACTATTTCAGATATCCCCCGGATAAAAAATCCAGTTATCAATAGAGTTTCTGGCACTGAAATTGGGATTAACTTTGAAGAATATCTTCCTGATGCTCTATGGTGTGACACTGCTAATGAAGAGCAATGTGTTTTTGTTGATAGTTCTGGTTATGCTTTTGGTGAGGCACCAAAATTATCTGGGGATACTTTATTACGATATTATTCCCTGGAAGTAAAGCCCGCGATTGGTACTTTTTTTCTAGATACCGCTAAGCTGACGGAGATCACTAAATTTATTATGTTACTTAAGTCAATTCCTAATTTTGACATTTCGTCAATTCAAGTTGATGCTGTTGATGATGTTTTTTATATTTTGTCTGCCGGCGGTGAGCTTAAAGCTAGTTTATTAGTTCCAGCGGAAACGATTTTTGCTAATTTACAATCTATTTTAGAGGCCAAAGAATTTAGTCATCTAGAACCGGGTAATTTTCAATACATTGATTTAAGGTTTGGTAATAAAGTGTATGTGAATGATAATCCTATACCGTTGGCTACCAGTACAGCCACGACTACTGCATCAAGCTACGATGCTGAAGAAACTTTATAAGTGAAATTAAACCGAACTGATTTAACTAGCAATTTGTGGTAGACTGCCGTTTCCATGAAAGATTTTTGGCAACTATTACCCACCCCATTTTTTGTTCTAGCGCCGATGGCGGATGTGACTGATGCCGCTTTTAGAAAAATGATTGCTAAATATAGTGCGCACGAAAGAGCTGATGGCACTAAAGGTGGTCCAGATGTAATGTGGACAGAATTTGTAGCGGCTGATGGATTGGTATTAGCAACAAAAGCTGGTCAAGAAAAATTATTGGCCGACCTTATTTATCATAAAGAAGAACGACCGATTGTCGCTCAGTTGTTTTCTAGTCATGAAGACAATATGGAAAAAGCTTCCTCCTTATGCTTGCAACTTGGTTTTGACGGTATTGATATCAATATGGGTTGTCCTGATAAGACAATTGAAAAACAAGGTTGTGGAGCCGCGATGATAAAAAATCCAGTTTTAGCTAGGGCAATCATTAGAGCCGCCAAGCGTGGAGCTGAAAATGATAAGGGTGGAATTCCAATATCTGTTAAAACTCGTTTGGGATACAATCGTGATCAGGTAGAGGAATGGATACCGGAAATTTTAGCTGAACGGCCTTCCGCTCTAATCATCCATGCTCGAACGAGAAAGGAAATGTCAAAAGTACCAGCTAGGTGGGAACAAATAGCGCGAGTGGTGGAATTACGAAATGAATTATCACCAGAAACAAAAATTATCGGCAATGGAGACGTTTCCTCGCTTGCCGATGCGCGCCAGAAAGCTTCGCTTTCTGGCGCTGACGGTGTCATGCTTGGACGGGCAATTTTCGGTAATCCTTGGTTTTTTCATCCAGAAAAAAGTCTTATGAACATTTCACTTGAAAAGCGACTAGAAGTTATGATTGAGCATACCTACCTTTTTTCTGAATTATTACCACATAAAAGCTTTTCCTTGATGAAGAAACATTATAAAGCTTATGTTTATGGTTTTTCAGGTGCGGTGGAATTACGAACCAAATTAATGGAGCAGGAAACACCAGAAGCAGTTGAGGCAGTAGTAGATGCTTTTCTTGCATAAATACAATAATCAACTATAATAAAATATGGAAGTCATAATGGGCTATAGCAGTGAAAGGGATTTGCAGTGCAGATTTTTCCAACTTACGAAGATCTGTTTGTCTTCGTTCGAAACAGTAACGAGATTGAGGGCATTTTCGCCGGTCCTAATGATCGTTTACATTTTGGACAGCATCTCAGCGCTGCCGCCCGTCTTGGTGACAGCGAGCAGCTAGTTGATAGTAGATGGATTCATGCTCGCGTGATGAAACATTTGCTCGACTATCCGCATGAACCAGGGCAATATCGGAGTTGCTCAATCGTGGTTGGTCCACGCCAGATGCCAAGTGCGGAGGTACTCATGCAGTTGATGACTACTTTTGATGAAAATGTATTCACAACGCTTGAGCACTACAAACAAGGTAAGCTTCGTGGTGAAAATCTCGAAGCCAAACTGAATGAACTTTTTGACAACGCTCTCTGCATTCACCCCTTTACAGACGGAAACGGTCGGACTTTTCGTTTGTTTCTCAACCACTTACGGCAACGCTGTGGTTTGCCGTGGATTCTCTTTGGGGGGCATGAATGGACTGTGCACCTTGGGCGCCTTCGTGACTACGAGATAACACAATTTAAGCCCAAACATGAGTGGGCATACGACCCGGGCGTCTAGGCGCCCGGTTTTTACATATTAGCTATCAGTCTAGTTGTCCACGTTTTTTTAGCAAATCAGCGGAAGATATTATAATTCACTGATAAACTATTAGAGATGAACGAAATACTTCACGCCAATATATTTTTTATTATTGCCAGTGT
>Ga0210027_1004670_pt1 | contig 10401 bp, 10 predicted proteins | sample CryGeymeta201510_FD_183978 | JGI IMG/M metagenome (GOLD analysis project Ga0210027, IMG submission 183978) | Groundwater microbial communities from Crystal Geyser aquifers in Utah, USA - Crystal Geyser metaG 2015-10 (SPAdes) (version 2) | ecosystem: Environmental > Aquatic > Deep subsurface >...
CAATACAAAAAATTGTTGCCAGCTGGTTCCATTTCAGGCGCTCCTAAAGCCAGAGTTTTATCGCTCCTTAAAGACGTAGAAAGCTTTGATAGGAATTTTTATACGGGCACTTTTGGGGTTCGCCTGAGCCCTGAAAAATCTATTTTTAATATTTTGATTCGTACTTTATTTTTAGACCCAACCGAGCAAAATTGGCAATTCCCAGTAGGAGCCGGTATTACAATCGAGTCTGATCCATCGGCTGAATGGTCTGAAACCCTGCAGAAGGCGGAGGTATTGAAAGATTGCTTAAAGCCTAAATTATTGCCCTAAAACTATTGTTTTGATACAAGTACTAAAATTGCCGAAAATTTATGAATAAAGATCAGTCATTAGAATTGTTTCAGAGACTTATTGAACACATGAACGAAGCCGTTTGGGTGGGAGATGAAAATGAGCGGACGGTCTATGCAAATCCTAAGTTTTGTGAATTGGTAGAATATCGTTTAGAGGAAATTAAAGGCTGGGAGTCTTACGAATTTTGGGATGAAAAAAGTACTTCGCAAGTGAAGCAAGTGAACTCTACAAAAAGAAAAGAAGGCGTAGCTTCAAGTTATGAAGGCGTTCTGCTCAGTAAATCAAAAAAACAAATTCCTGTATTACTCAATGGTTCGCCATTGCCTGGGGGGGGAACCGTCGGAATTATGACTGATTTGAGACAACTAAGAGCGAATGAAACTCGTTATACGCGTTTGATAGAAAATATGAATGAAGCCGTTTGGATGGGAGACTCAAATGAGATTACTTTGTACGCCAATCCGAAGTTTTGCGAATTAATGGAAATGAGTTTAGAGGAAATGCTGGGGCGACCCTCTTATGATTTTTGGGATGATGAGAGCGCGAAGAAGGTCGCCAACGCTAATCAGCATAAACGTAAAAAAGGCGAGTCTTCAAGTTATGAGGGGAAACTTAAAAGTAAAAGTGGAAAAATTATTCCTGTGTGGCTGAGTGGAACGCCTTTAGACGATGGCGGAACCATTGGAATCATGACGGACTTACGAGAGTTAAAAGCCAAACAAGAAGCGGAACAAACGCTTAACAAAGCGATAGAAATGGCTTCAGATACGATTATTATTTTTGATACTGAAGGCAAAGTAAAAACCTGGAATGCTGGAGCCCGGCAAATTTTTGGCTACAAAAAAGAAGAAATGTTGAACGTCCCTTTGCAGGGAATGTTTGAAGGCGAAGAGCTGAGTAAAATATTCTCAGACAACCAAATGGGCATGCAAAAAATGCAGCTCGAGGGACGACATAAAAATAAACACAAAGTGACTATTTCAGCGACGGTCACTCCAATTCAAGATGAAGATCATCATAAAATCGCTTACTGCTTGTTAATTGGACAAGATATTACCAACCAAGCAAGAGTTGAATTTGAGCTTTCACAGCGCTACCAAAGAATTCAAGAGGTTTACACCGAAATGGGCATTCAACGACGCCAAATGGACTACGTTCAAGATTTGTTAAAGTTGGCGAAAAAAGGCTTAAGCCAAACCGATCTGGCTGAATTTGTGACGAAAGCGATGTTAATGCTTTCTGGGGTAGATGCCTGTGTAATTCGTAAATATAATGAAAAGCGTGAAGGGTTAGAATTACTCGCTTATGTGGGTTGTGTTGAAGGTTGGCAGGGTAAATCAATAATTAATTATAAAGGTAGTTTAGCTGAAAAAGCTTTTAGTCAGAATAGCTCGCAGCGCTTGATGGATATTGGGCAAGAAGCCCGTTATCAGTCTATTCAATTGGCCAGGGCTAATAATTTATTTTCGCTGATGTTAATTCCTTTGCAAATAGGCGACACTAAAGTGGGAACGATTTCACTTTACGCTAAAGCCGAAAAAACCTTAGAAATATTTGAAAACCCTTTTTTAGAAGAATACGCCAGCTTGGCAGCTGTAATTTTAAAGCGTTGAAGAAACTCTAATTTTTGTGAGTAAGCCTTCCGCCAACATAATAAGAGAATTGACCAATAAATGGTCGCCTGCTTCCTGTGTGTGCCCAAGTCTTTTCGCTCGCTCGGTAAATTGATCAAAGCCTTTATTAAGGGTTCTGATATCAATCCCAAACGAATCTCTAAGCCACGGTTCAGCGGGTACAAGTTGTGCTTCAACACGTTTAGTATCATCATGGGTATTAAGTCGCACCTCAGGATGTCCCTGAAATCCTATAATACTGGTCACACTACCTCGGTTTAATATCCCGGGCACATTTGATATAAAACCTACAGGTTGCTTAGTAAGAAGACTGGTGGCCGCTGGCGCCAGCAAGTGTTGGGTGCTTGAAAATTGATTTCCGACTCTTCGATCAACTAGATGTCGTCCATGCGTGTGAGCAATGCTAAAATGCCGAGGGCAATCAGCATATAAGGATGAGTTTTGTAGATCTTTTCCACGGCTAATAGGAATCGCCCCAAACTCAAACATGCCCGCTTCAATGCTGACTGAATTCATGGTTGTGGGCGAAATTTCTTTCCCAATTAAGTCTGCCATTATTTGGTAAGAAAAGCAGATTCCGAGCGCTGTGTGGCGACTATTAGCTGTTAACAGCAGCTTCATAAGTGGCATTAGTAGTTTTTTGGCTTGAGCTCCAACGGCCTCGTCAACATTTTCCCAACTACCACCACCGACCAAAATACCACCGTTTTCTTCATATCTTTTTAATTTCGCTTGGGCTTTTGAATGATCATCGCTTTTAAAGTCAATCACGGCTTCTTGGGCAAAGTTTGTGCCTACTAATGCCTGTAATCGTTCCCACAAAATGGTGTTGGTAACACAGTCGGAGAAATTAACCACCACTAACGGCGAATCTATGCCGCTTTTTTGAATGAGTTGTAATAATCCCTTTAGTCTTCTTTTTTTCGTCTCTAAGGCTTCTACAACTTCAGGTCTTTCAAAATGTGACATGTCAGGAACTTCCTCCATTTTTAGCGCATAATGACGATTAGTTTTGGCATCAAGCTGGAGTGCCGGATTTGGGTACGAATCAAGCTTATTACCGGCATAGAGTTCCAAACCACCATTGGGTAAGGCTACAACCCATCCAATTCGGTGTCTGTTTTTATCCATTAATCGGGCTACTTCTTTGGTGACTAAGAGTTGTAATTCGTGGAGTTGTGCGGGTAATAAATCTTCTTGCAGAGAAATTTCATCTTTTGAAAAATCTTCTAAATTTGGCAGGAGTCCCGCCACCATTTCTTTTATACGATCATGTTCACCATTGAGAATGTTTTTTTCTCGGCCTTCTTTGGTGAGCCTTAAGGCAACTCTTCTGGCCCAATTTAGTAATTCGACTTGGGTTGCAATAGGATCTTTTTCTTGGGCTACAAAATCATCTAAAGGTTTTAAGTAGGTATCACTATTAGCAAAGCGACTCCTCAGTAAGCTTTCAGGGTTATCTATGGTAAAAGTGCCATCTTCATGTTGTTTTTGAATCACCACATTTTTTGGACGATGTGTTTCCGCGTCCATACAGACATAGGCTCTAAATAAAGACTTTTTATTTAAATCTTCTTCGGCACTAGCAATGCCTCGGTGCATATGTATTAGACGCATAACTCTTGAATAGGACTGTTTAAATCCGTCTCCAAAAATTATGGCACCAGGCTCGGCTTTTATGCATCGATTTATAATATCTAGTTCAAAATCAGTGTCATTTTCATGCGAGGCTGAACGAATATCAGTTATTAAATCGAATTGTAAGTCTGGAATAAGGTCCGGTAAATCCACAAAAGTTCCAGCTACAAAATTGTGAGGATTTGCTTTAATATAACGATTTAAGTTAAGCCTATTCGAATCACTCTGCATAAACTGTTCGAGTGCAATAATAAATTCAGGTTTAAAAAGGGTTCTAAGTGACTGCAACTGAGCCACAGAAAATTGAGTCTGTAAGTTTGATAAAACTTCAGTTCGCCGGTGTTTCACCTGTTCTCCAAAATCTTTAAGCTGATCTCTATATTCTGCTAGCTTTTTTTCACTAGGTTCTGCGCTTTTACGTTCTTCGTTTAAAGCTTGGTTAACCTTTTTAATATCGTCTTTTAGCGTAGTTAGAAATGGATCTTCTTTAAATACTTCTGGAGTAATGGTTAGATCTTTTAAATCTTCTTGTGATTTAGCTCTTTTAATTCTTCGTCTTTCATGGTGCAGTTGGTTTTTACTAATTCTATTAGCACTTAAACAACTATCGCTCGCTCGAAAGTCCCAATAGCTGGCTTCAAAAATAAGTCTTTTTTTAGCAATCTGGGCATCGCTATACAACCCCAAATAGCGAAGCCCCGTTTCATAAGCTTCTGGAGTGATGTGGGTTTTAGCGTCATTTTCATACTCCGTTGAAATTTCAACAATTCGAGCTTCGGCATCAAGCCATTGGGCCGGTTGGGTGAGAATTTTGTAAATGTCATTGTTATCAAATCGAACTCCGGGCTTTGGTGTCCATTGTTCACCATGGCGATCAAACCATTTTTTTTGCAGGGCAGAACGTAAGCCTGGCATAAGTACTTCTTCTACAAACGCACTTTCTTGCAAAGAAAGACCGTCTTTTAAAAATTGAGAAAGAATTTCAGTCGGTGCATGGTGCAGCGCATAACCTAAACCAATTTCTCTCCAGGCTCGAGAAATCTCTGCTGGGGCTTTGTCTCTTAAATGTTGCATAAAACTACCATCGCCAGGACCTAGATGCAGATGATTAAAAGAACCTAAGCTCTTTGTATCTGAATTAGGGGAGTGCAGATTTTTTTCAAGCGTGAGAGCTTCTTGCAGTTCAATAAAACTATCAATGCCTAAAATTTCTTCAATTTCGGCTACCCGACCAATAGACCAATCGCCATCAAGAATTGGGGTTATGGTTCCCGCCACCCAACAGAGTAAAACTAGGTCTTGGTGGCGTCGGTCATTTTCAACTCTTTGGCGAAAGCCTTCGATTTCTCTGGCTTGAGCGTGTTCACGTAAAAGATTTATGTAGGCTCTAAATTTAGTTTCAACAAACAAAATTATTTTTTCTTCGGTAAGTGGTTCTGGCCAATTTACCTCATTAAAACTGTATTTTAGTAGATCAATTTTTTCACTTTGCAACAATATGGCTTCGGCTGTAGCCGTCGGAAAAACTAAGCGAAAAGGCTCTTTCAAATCTTCTTTGAAAGAATCGGAAAACTCAACGCGTGTTTTTTCCAATTGCTCACGTCTTTTCATTGATATTTTTTTAGAATAAATAGCCCTAAAAGTCAATGTTTAACCAATTTTATAAATAGGTATGATTTAGTTAATGAATCAAGAAACGACACAGTCAGTCAGCCTATTTCAAAAACCAATTTTTTGGTATGGCTTAATCGTAGACTTAATCATTTTGGATCAATTGAGCAAGTACGCGATTCGTGAGTGGTTTGATTTACCCATCGTGGTTATACCTGATTGGTTTAAGATTGTGTTTGTCGAGAACACAGGAGTCGCCTTTTCTCTCCCCGTGCCTGGCGGTTTATCGAGTATTATTGCGGTAATTGTGAGCCTGTGGCTCGGGTATCAGTTATGGGTGAATAATTACGCCTACACGATGCGTTTGAGTTATGTTTTAATTATTGCTGGCGCCTTAGGTAATTTGATTGATCGTTTGTGGCTTGGTGCGGTTACCGATTTTATTAGTGTCGGTAATTTCCCGGTTTTTAACTTTGCTGATAGTTTTATTTGTGTGGGCGTGGCGTTACTTATTTGGCATGAGGTTACGAGTGGATAGAGGACTCACACTTTTCAAAAAAGAGACAAAAACTTTTTTGCAGTGTTTAAATTTAGAAATTCATTCAACTCGTTCGCTAAATTATGAAAACTCGGCTTCGCCTCAAACAGTTCATACTTTTACGCTCAGCTTGTTGATGAATTTAACTAAATTTAGACCAGTGCAAAGTAAACGAATTTATTGAATATAAAAAAACCGCCCTGAGGCGGTTTAATAATTTGATCTTAAGTTTTAAATTAAGCTTCTTTTTTTGCTGGTGCTTTTTTAGCCGCCGGCTTAGTTTCAGTGTTAGCGGCTGGTTTATTACCAAGCATTTTAGCTAAACTAGATTTTTTTCGAGCGACATTATTTTTGTGAAGAAGGTTTTTCTTAACCGCCATGTCGAGAGACTTTTGAACGATTGGGAAAAGTTTTGCCGCTTCATCGGTTTTTCCGTTTCCAATTAAAGCAGTGAACTCTTTAACCAGTTCTTTATAACGATTTTTAGTAATAGTATTTCGTTTTTGACGACGAGCTTCTACTCTAACTCGTTTGATAGCGGACTTGATAATAGGCATATTTGGGCAATTTAAGCCGCGCGAATATAAACAAAAGAAATGTGTCGTCAAGCTTTTGCACGATTCTTTTAAACCAATATTCTACACACCGTAAATGACACGTTTCAAATCGCTCCCGGTAATTTGTGAATGTGGCCAACTTTTAGCGGTGTATTTAAAGGGGGGAAGCGGTCGGCTGCGAAAAATGTATTTTGGGCGTATTAAAGAAGATCCGCTGAAGCTTTTTGCAAATGAACCACCACTCCCTTTGGAAACTGAAATTAGGTGTCCTAATTGTGAAAAAAGAATTGGCACGGTGGATCGGGTTTCGGGGCATGCGGCTGTTAAAATTAATCAAGGCGCCATTAGACTTTAAAAAAAGCGGCTTGAAGATAAGCCGCTTTTTAAATCGTATTTAAGGTTTAGTTTTTAAACTTCGGCGTAAAGCCAAGCATTTAACCATGCAGCTATAATAGCTCCTACGATTGGCGCTATGATGTGCGTGGCGGAAGCGGCTCCTAAGCCAATCGCTACCGCTGGATTTAAAATCGCATTTGAGGCTCCAGCAGCCAATGTAATTCCTAAAAACAAACTTCCTCCTACAATGAGGCCACTACTTTGGTAATCATTGTTACGAACGGCTGTAGCCACACCAAAGGCGAGTAGACCGGCGCCAAGGGCTTCGGCTACGAACACCGTCATATTATTATTAATGACCACTTCAGGCGCGCTGCCAAACAACCAACCGCCCAAAAACATGGCGCCAAGTGCTCCCAGAATTTGCGCTACGATGTAAAACCCAGCATCCAACAAAGAAATTTTTTGTCGAGACGCTAAAGCAATTGTTACCGCCGGATTTACATGAGCGCCACTAATTTTACCAATGGTATAAACCAGAATTCCGAGGGTTAAACCGGCCGCTACGGGAGTAGAAATTGGTAAATCCGATACCAAGGTCGCGTAAACCGCCAAAGTAATACAAAAAGCGCCAAAAGCTTCGGCAGCGTACTGATGATGTTGAGAAATCATTTTAAAGGGGATGAAAATTCACCTCCTACTTTAATGATTCTTCGGGCTATAAACAACTCTTGCTATCGATAATTTAGAATTCACCAAACTCTTCACTAAAGTCATCTTTTTCTTCAACGACTTCTTCGCGTCCATAATCAGTGCCGAAACGTTTTTCAATATCTAAAAAGTCATTGCCATACGCATCAGCAAACCAGAAATAAATGAGCTGGGTTAACCCTTTTCCTAGGGCCATCATGCCTAACAGTAGTGGCAGTGCTACAAAGGCCATAATGGTCGGGCTATTATTTCCAAAAATTATAAAGCTCAGAAAAAAGAAAATTAGTCCCACTAGTACGCCATACATACTTACTAAAATGTATTTTTTAAGATTAATAATCTCAAGCGTTAAAGCTGAAAATATAACACTTAAAGTACAATGAATCAGGGCAGCAATGGCCACTCCATTAGCGCCGTATTGGTTACTCACCATAATATAAACAGGAATAATAATGAGTAAAATAACCACATTTCCTACCGCGACTTGGGTTAAACAGGTGGCTCGAGCGGTGTAGCGCTCTTCAATAGAAGTAACCAGTAATGTTTGTAAAATATTAGCGGCTAACGTCGCCATAAAGACGCCCCAAATAACCACACTTAGAAAGAGTGGGTGCGTATTTTGTTTATGGCTTAAAATCTCACCAAACTCAGTGGTGGTTTGTTGGTTAGTGGGCACTAAGACTTCGCCAACAATAGACCAGGTGAGTAATAAAATTAGCCCTAAAACCATGGTTCCCAGTAAGCCAGAAGCAAACCCGACTAAGGTGTTCACAAAAACGTTTGGGAGCGTTAATTTGCCGAGCAGTTGTTTTTCGTTCATGCGTAATAAATTCTGTTTATTATACCCGAAAAAACCACAAAATACAACCCTATAAAAGTCTAAAAACAAAGTCGTAATAAGCGCTAACGACTTCTAATTTGAGGCGGAATCTTGGCACTGTTCTTTTCTCCATTTTTCAATATTGGCGTGATGACCCGAGAGCAGGACTTCAGGTACTTTCCAACCGTTAAAGTCGTCTGGGCGCGTGTAATGAGGGTATTCAACCGTATTACGACCAAGACTCTCAGAAAAACTTTCCTCCTGGTGGCTGGCTTCTTTACCAATCACACCTGGGACTAAACGCCCAACACTATCCATAAAAATTTGCGCGGGAAGCTCTCCACCCGTTAAAACATACGAACCAAGACTAATTTCTTGGTCTACTAGATGATCTCGAATGCGTTGATCAATGCCTTCGTAATGACCGCATAAAAGAATCACTCTTTTAACAGAATGATTGTTAGCATAATTTTCGGCTTCTGTTTGTTCCCAATTTTTACCGTGAGGCGTAAAAAATATAACGGGCGCTCGGTCATTTGCTAAACCTTTTACATGCGTGATAGAGTCAAACAAAGGCTGACAGCTCATCACCATGCCGGCTCCACCGCCATAAGGCACATCATCAACGCTGCGGTGTTTGTTAGTAGCGAAATCACGAATATCAAAAGTGTTAATCTCTAACAGGCCTGAATTAATAGCCCGACCAATAATGGAGGTCTCTTTAAAGCTCGTAAAGGCTTCAGGAAAAAGCGTTAGAATATCAAATCGCATCTTTTTCATTATGAATCAAAGCCACAGAAATACAAATCGGGCCTGGTGCTAAAGTTTTAGGGCGTTTTCGCCAGCATCTAGAATTTCTTGAAATTTAGACCGACTCAGCGTCGCCGAAGAAAAATTGGTTAAATCAGGTTCAATAATTTGCACTCGTTCATCAAGCGCAAAATTTTGTTGGCTCCGAAAGAAAATTTTAAAGGTTCGTTGCAGGTTTCTAAACAGGTCTTTGTTCCGTCCAAAGAATTTATCGGTATGAAAATCTTCAGGTAAGTCTTTTACATTAGCGACATTGACGCCAATTATTTTCTCACCCTTGTATTGATTAATAGCTAAATCGAGTGGGAAATTTTGCGTTAAACCGCCATCGACTAAATACCGGCCACTTTCTTCGTGGAAATAAGGTTCGAATATAACCGGAACCGAAAGAGAGGCACGAACCGCGTTGGCAATTTTACCGCTTGAAAGGGTTACTCGTTCACCGGTTGAAAAATCAGTAGTCCCAATAAAAAGAGGCACTTCTAAGTCTTCGAAAGTTTTACCTTCAAAGATTTCGTCAAGAATTTGGTAAATGGCATCGCCTTTAATAAGACCGGTATTTTTACCAGAAAATTCAAAAGCTAAATTAAATAAGTTTGTGGAACCAATCGCCTTCCAAATATCGTCAGCTTTTTGGCCAGTAGAAATACCGGCAGCTACAATTGCTCCAGCAGAAACGCCCGCTAAAAAATCAAACTCATAGGTTTCTTCAAGTTTTTTTAAAACTCCAATATGTGCGAGCCCTAAGGCGCCACCACCAGAAAGCACGAGTGCTGATTTAGTTTTTTTCATTAAGCCAATTTATAAAGTCACCCATGGCATCGAAATGATCACACACCACTTTGAAAAAATCAGGTTTGTTGGTTTGCGCGTCGCTGATAGGTTTCCATACAGTATATCCTTTTAAGCGAATGAGATCAATACGCGGATGGTCTTCATCAAATCCATTTGGTCGTCTTTTGAGCGCATTATTTCTTTCAATATCATTAAAATACTGTACAAATTTTTTGTTCTTAATGATGCTTGGTAATTCTGAGGTGTCTGGGAGTAATCGTTCACGAATTGCATCTAATTTTTCTTTTTCCGGACTAAAAACTGCTGTTCTGTATCTAACACAGAAATATAAAAACATAAAAACAAAAAAACACTCTAAATCAGATTACGAATTACGAAATTTATGCGCCAGTTTTCAACAGGCATGCATTGACGTTTTAATTTCTAAAACACTGCGGGCAATAAAAGAGTTTAAACCAAAATCATTTTTATTAGGCGGCGGAGTGGCAGCTAATCCGGAATTGCGCCAACAATTACAGAAAAAAATTAACATTAAATTTCCAAAAGTCAAGATATTTATGCCAGAATTAAAATTTACAGGCGACAACGCGGTAATGGTGGCAGTGGCAGGATATT
>Ga0210027_1004671_pt1 | contig 10399 bp, 10 predicted proteins | sample CryGeymeta201510_FD_183978 | JGI IMG/M metagenome (GOLD analysis project Ga0210027, IMG submission 183978) | Groundwater microbial communities from Crystal Geyser aquifers in Utah, USA - Crystal Geyser metaG 2015-10 (SPAdes) (version 2) | ecosystem: Environmental > Aquatic > Deep subsurface >...
CCATTTGAAACCTCCATCAATAGTTTTTATTTATTTAAGGAAATCTCAAAATAATTATTTCTTACTTTTAAACATACGTACTTGTTGCTAAGCCGCCGCCCATAACAACAATGCCAATTTTGTTAATTAAAATTAATGTTAAGAAAAACTTTTCATTATACAACCAAGCTAAATAAGTTTGCCGAAGCGGAGAACAAAAAATTAAAATTTGTAAAATGCCGAATGCGTAAGAAGCGGTCGGCTTGAGCAACTTGTAATACGCATTTTAAAATTAAAATTCTATTCCAGCTTTTAATTCATAAGAGATATTTCGAAATTTTACAAAATCATTTTTTAAGATTTCTTCAAAATCATAATTTGAATTTATTTCAATAAAGAGAGCATAATTAAATATGTTATTTAATTTCAATCCAATACCGTAGGATAAACCTAATTGAGTATCTCTTAAATCTTTAAAAAGACTACTATAATCCTTTACTGTCATTATCTTAAAATCTATTTTTGGCCCAATAAATAAATAAGGTGAAATTGTTCCAAACGAATATTCATAAGCTGGAAGTAGTTTAAGTGTCAGGTAATCGAATCTATCTTTGTAAGTGACAGTACCGATTTCTTCACCATACATATTAGCTGCAATGAATTCTTCTTGATAACCTTTTTGTATATAGCCAAATTCTGAAATCAAACTCAAATTAGTTACTAATGCGCTTCTAATAAATAATGATAAACTTAGTCCATACTTGAACTTTGTATTATCATTCATTCCCATTTGAAGATATTTTTGTTCAACATCTGAATAACTTACGCCAAATTTTAAACCAAAATTATTAATTAATTGTCCATAATTGACATTGACAGTAACAAGAATTAAAAAAGCAAAAATACGATACTTCATTTTATTCCCGAATATTCTTGCGTATAACTTCTAATTGAGCCGACCGAAGTCGGTTATTTTTTGTAACATTAGCACGAAATACTTTTCCGACTAATACTATTTCTAAAACTTTGTTCAATCACCATAACTCCATTAAAAAAATAACTTAGTGAAATTACCTGCTTATATCTTTCTAATCAAAACAAGAAAACTAATTCTCATTAGAAAACCATTGCGCGGCAAGCCGCAATTAAAAATGTACAATGCACAATGTAAAATTAAAAATTGTAAATACATAAATATTTTGACATAAAAAATCCTTTGGCTAACGGATTGGTTAACGGATACATGCCAATACTATAGATTAGAAAACGTCATCATTTATAGCACCGGAATTTTTAATTACGCTTCGCCGGTGTCGGTTTTTTCTTTAGCCTCATCGGCATCAGAACTTCCCGATGGAAGGATAGTTTCATCCACAAAAATCAGCTCATCGCTTCCCTCAATATGTTTAGCGGTAATTTTGCTTCCTTCTTTAAATGATCCTCTCAAAATATCCTCAGCAAGAGGATCTTCAATATACCGTTGAATAGCACGTCTTAGCGGTCTTGCGCCGTATTTCTGATCGAATCCTTTATCGACGATGAAATTCTTAGCCGATGGATCAAGTACAATTTCCATTTTATTATCGCTTAGATTTTTATACAGCCCCTTTATCTCTATATCGATTATCTGGAATATATCTTCCTTCTCGAGGTTTCTGAATACAATAGTTTCGTCAAGCCTGTTTAAAAATTCAGGATTGAAAAGTTTTTTCATAGCATCTTCAACAGTACCTTTAAGATTACTGTATTTATCGGCTGTTGATTCCGCGCCAAAACCAAATGAACTTATATTTTTAATATCGCGCGCGCCAATGTTTGAAGTCATAATAATAATTGTATTCTTAAAATCTACTCTTCGTCCGAGACTATCGGTTAACTGCCCATCATCAAGCACTTGAAGCAAAATACCGAAAATATCAGGATGAGCTTTTTCAATTTCATCAAAGAGAACAACAGAATAAGGACGCCTTCTAACCTTTTCGGTTAACTGACCCCCTTCTTCATAACCGACATATCCCGGAGGTGCGCCGACTAATCTTGAAATAGAAAACTTCTCCATATACTCACTCATGTCAATTCTAACAAGAGCATTGACAGAATCGAATAAGTATTTTGCAAGAGCTTTACACAACTCGGTTTTACCAACGCCGGTTGGTCCTAAGAAAACGAAACTACCTATCGGTCTGTTCGGATTTTTTAACCCTGCACGCGTGCGGCGGATTGCTTTTGTTAGCTGTCTAACGGCTTCATCCTGACCCACGATATATTTCTTTAGTGCATCTTCCATATTCAGAAGTTTTTCACTTTCGGTTTGAGCAACACGATTAGCAGGAATTCCTGTCATCATTGCCACAACCGTAGCCACATCCTCTTCGGTTACATCATGCACAATATCCCGGGTTCTTGCATCCCATTCGCGTTTAGCAATTTCAAGATCGGATTGTAGATTGCGTTCACGATCTCTTAACCTGGCAGCTTCCTCATAATCCTGTCTTTTAACAACACCTGCTTTTTCATGACGAACGCCATCTATACTTTCCTCGAGATCCAAAATTTCCTGAGGCACTTCAAAATTACCCATGTGTACCCTCGAACCCGCTTCATCAATAACGTCAATTGCTTTGTCCGGCAGATGTCTGTCAGTTATATATCTTTCGCTAAGCTTAACTGCTGCTTCCACTGTGCTTGTTGAATAACGTACGTGATGATGTTCTTCATACTTAAATTTTATTTTTTCAAGTATCTGTATAGTTTCATCATAACTTGGCGGCTCTACCATTACTTTTTGAAATCGTCTGTCGAGTGCGCCGTCTGTTTCAATGAACTTTCTATATTCATCGAGAGTAGTAGCGCCAATGCATTGTATATCACCCCTTGACAAAGCAGGCTTGAACATATTAGAAGCATCAAGCGAACCGGAAGCTCCGCCGGCTCCAACAATTGTATGTAATTCATCTATAAATAAAATTACATCCCGTGCTTTTTCAAGTTCGTTCATAAGAGCTTTCATTCTCTCTTCAAACTGTCCGCGATATTTTGTGCCGGCAACAAGCCCGGCAAGGTCGAGTGTAACTACTCGTTTTTCATGCAAAATTCTCGGAACTTTACGCTGAACAATGCGTAAAGCTAAACCTTCCGCAATTGCCGTTTTTCCAACGCCAGGTTCACCAATAAGCACCGGATTGTTTTTCTTTCTACGGCTTAATATCTGCGCCACACGTTCAATTTCTTTTTCCCTGCCAACTACCGGATCAAGTTTATCTTCATTAGCAAGTTTCGTTAAATCGCGTCCAAAGTTATCGAGTACCGGCGTTTTTGTTCTTTCAACTTTTTTGTCCGGCGGCGGAATAGCATTTACCGATCCGGGAAAATCTTTAGTACCTCTATTACTTAACATAGAATTTATTTCTGCGCGGGCGGAATCATAAGTTATATTGAACTGATGAAGTATTTGTGTTGCAATATTATCTTCATCCCTTAGAAGAGATAATAATAAATGTTCGGTTCCAATTACATCCGCTTTGTAAATTTTGGATTCTATTTGTGTAATCTTTAAAACTTTTTCTGCTTGTTTGGTGAGGGGAATGTTTCCAATTGTTAAAGTTCCTCCCGATGTTCGTACGGTATCCTCAATCGCTTTTTTTAGTTTCATTAGGTCGCACTCGAGATTACGAAGGATGCGAACAGCAACACCCTGTCCTTCTCTAACAATTCCGAGTAACAAATGCTCTGTTCCGATGTAATCATGCCCCAGTCTTAATGCTTCCTCCCGGCTTAATCTAATTACATCCTGAAGCCTGTCTGAAAAATTAGTCTCCATTTTCAAAATTCCTTAATACGATAAATTTAACTTTTTAACAAATTTGATTCTTATTTAGTTCACTGAAACAATGCTAATATATATAGCAATTCCCGCAACCAAGATAGCAGAAAATTCAAATATTTGAAACTTCTTTATTATTCCAATCTTCTTTTTTCTTACCTCTTACTCCTTTTTTCCTATTTTTTTTTCTTACTTCTCAATTCCTATTTGACGCTGCTGCTAAATACTCAAAATAATAAGCGTTACTCCGGCAGCGAGTAAAGTTAGCGGGACTGTTCCGAATAATTCCTCTTTAAAAATTGCAACCGAGGCGATGAATCCGGCAAGGGCAGTAAAACCCATTATCCTTAAAACTATGTTCGATTCAATTTCCACCGGTGAAGTAATAATATTTTTTTTAATTTCTTCAATTACTTTCAACTGTTTTTCGTAATCACTTTCTAAGACTATTGTGCCCGTTGAAATTGTTAATGTAGATTTATCCTGTGCAAAAGCAAACGGAGTAACCGTAAGCATACATATAAAAAACAAAAAAAGTTTCATCTTATTTATTATTGTTTTGATTTTAGGTTGAAATGAAAACAAACTTGTATTAATATCTATTTTATTTGCTTAAAAAACAAATTAGTAGTAAAATTAGTTATCAAAAATTTATTATTGGAGAAAACTATGGAAGCATTAACCGGACTATCGGTTGTCATAATTATTGCAATTGTTCTTTTTCTTTTACTTTTCCTCTATTTCGTTCCTTTGGGACTTTTTATTACCGCTTATTTTTCAGGTGTAAAAGTTAAAATATTTAAAGACCTTGTAGGTATGCGTCTTAGAAAAGTACCGCCGGTAGTCATTGTAAGAAGTATGATTACAGCTACTAAAGCCGGTATCACAATTGATCAATCAAAACTTGAGGCTCACTACCTCGCCGGCGGAAATGTAATAAAAGTAATTAATGCATTGGTATCCGCCGATAAAGCAAATCTCGGTTTAACATTTGAACGCGCAACAGCTATTGACCTTGCAGGACGTGATGTTCTGGAAGCCGTTAAAATGTCTGTAATTCCTAAAGTGATTGAAACTCCGGTTGTGGCAGCAGTTGCTAAAGATGGTATTCAATTAAAAGCAATTGCAAGAGTAACCGTCCGCGCAAACATCGGGCGGCTTGTTGGCGGTGCAGGCGAAGCAACTGTACTTGCCCGTGTTGGTGAAGGTATAGTTTCAACCATCGGTTCTGCAATTTCGCATAAAGAAGTTCTTGAGAATCCCGATAAAATTTCAAAAGGTGTTCTTGCAAAGGGACTCGATTCCGGGACGGCTTTTGAGATATTGTCAATAGATATTGCAGACGTTGATATTGGACAAAATATCGGCGCAATACTTCAAACTGACCAGGCTGAAGCAGACCTAAAAGTTGCACGCGCTAAAGCTGAAGAAAGACGCGCCGCAGCTGTGGCAAGTGAACAGGAAATGATTGCAGAAGTTGCACGGCAGCGCGCTAAAGTGGTTGAAGCTGAAGCCGAAGTTCCAAGAGCTATGGCAGAAGCATTTCGAAACGGAAATCTTGGGATAATGGATTATTACAACATGAAAAACATTCAGGCAGACACTGATATGAGAACATCAATCTCAAAACCTGACCGCATAAAGGATAAAGAATAATAATGGAAGATGTATTTACAATACTAATATATCTCGTTATTATCATCAGCTTTTTTTCTTCCTTCTTTAAGAAAAAAGGAACTCCAAAGCCTCCGGCTCAAAACCGGAGGACTACGGAATACGATGATGAATATGTAACTCAAACGCAGCAAACGAAAAGCGACCGCAGTGAAGGGAATATACTTAATGAAATAGAAAATCTTTTTAAAGAAGATTACCAAGTGCAAAAACCCCAGCCGCCAATTATCAAAAAAGAAATTCCTGCGTTATCAAGGCAAACGACTCTTGAACAGCGTGCTTCAGATGAGCATCTCAAAACTCCATCCGAGCATAAAATGGAAACCGGTTGGGAACGACAGCGTAAACAGCTTCAGGAGCAGAAAAAGCAAATTAGTGATACTGTGGCTGCACAAGCTGCTAAGTTTGAAGAATTACTTTCGAGGAAACAAAGAACCGGAACAGAACGGTTTACCATTAACCATATCCGGGAGAAGTTGATAGACTCTGACAATTTAATTGAATATATGATTATTGGAGAGATTTTGGCTAAGCCAAAAGCTCGTAGACGATTTATTTGAAAAAGTATAAACTTAAAAAAATTAACCAGGAAACGGGCTTCACAGAACAGGCAATTGATGAAGCCCGTTTTACTATCAATTATAAAAACCAACTAAACGCCGCTCAGTATGAGGCTGCAAGCGCTGTCGAAGGAGCATATTTAATCATTGCCGGCGCAGGAACGGGTAAAACACGCACTTTAGTTTACCGCGTCTCGCGCTTAATTGAATCAGGTTACGATCCTCAATCAATTTTGCTTCTTTCATTCACCCGCAAATCAGCTAATGAAATGATGAACCGCGCCGCCTTAATTCTCGATAACAGATGTTCTAAAATTCTTGGAGGTACTTTTCATTCGTTCGCTAACTTTACTTTACGCAAAAATGCCAAAGCAGCGGGGCTTGATCCTTCCTTCACAATACTTGACCAGAGTGATAATGAAGATGTTATCAATCTTATACGTTCGCAGTCTGGTTTAATATCAAAAGAAAAAAGATTCCCTAATAAACAAACACTCAACAAAGTGTTTTCACTAAGCGTAAACACAGGCAGAAAAGTTGAAGAAATAATAGAAGATAATTATCCTCATTTTTTAGAACAACTTGACCTAATCCTCGATATTCAAAAAGTGTTTAATGATTATAAGCGTCGTAATAATCTCCTCGATTACGATGATCTGCTTCTCTATCTGCGTGATTTTCTAAACGATCCTTCCGGCAAAGCGCGGGCGCTTTTATCTTCAATAAAATTTGTAATGGTTGATGAATTTCAGGACACAAACAAACTGCAAGCCGATATTGTGCAGGGGCTGACAAAAGTTTCAAAAAATATAATGGTTGTTGGCGATGATTCTCAGTCCATCTATTCTTTCCGCGGCGCTAATTTTAAAAATATTTTTGAATTCCCGAAACTGTTTGAGAATGTAAGTATCATCAAACTTGAGGAAAACTTCCGAAGCACTCAAAGTATTTTAAATTTCGCCAATCATATAAATGACAGCGCTATTGAGAAATATACAAAAGTACTTTACACTAAGCAGGGCATCGGAGAATTGCCGCAGATAGTTGCAACAGCGAATGAAAATCTGCAATCAAAATTTATTGTTGAAAAAATTTTGGAACTTCGTGAAGAAAATATTCCGCTTAACGATATAGCAGTACTTTTCCGTTCATCATTTTCTTCGTTCGATCTTGAAATCGAACTTAAAAAAGCAAACATCCCATATCAAAAATTTGGCGGCATGAAATTTATCGAAACTGCACATATCAAAGACGTACTTGCGTTCCTTCGTATTGCTTCTAATCCAAAAGATGCAGTTAGCTGGTATCGTGTATTACTGCTTCATGAAGGAGTGGGACCCAAAACAGCACAAAAAATTCTTGACGAAATTTCTGCGGCACGTTTAACAATTAAAACCAACCCGGATAGCGCTCCCTCGTTCAAGTACAGTGAAAAACTTACGGAACTTTTTCAGTTGCTATATATACTGCATACGAAAAAAGAATTGCCATCAGAAAAAGTGCAGCGTGTTTTCGATTATTACCATCATCTGTTCAAAGCAAAGTATGATGATTGGAATAAGAGAAAAAAAGATCTTGAGATTTTTCACAACATTACTGAAAATTATAAATCGCTTGATAGTCTTCTTGCAGACATGGCTATTGAACCGATAATTGACAGTGTTGTTGACATAACCGCAGAAGACGGAGAAGAAGAATTTATTACTCTATCCACAATTCATTCAGCTAAAGGATTAGAATGGCATTCGGTGTTTATTATACATGCTGTTGAAGGCTTCTTCCCTTCCACCCGATCAATTGAATCGCTCGAACAACTTGAAGAAGAAAGAAGGCTTATGTACGTTGCGGCGACAAGAGCCAAGGAAAATTTATTTGTTACTTACCCGATGAATTTGTTCGACAGAGCTGCTGGAACAACATTATCAAAACCATCCCGCTTTATTTCGAATATGAACAATGAACTTGCAGAAGGCTGGCTGCTTGACGAGGACGAAGATGATTAACAGATATTGATGAGTTCGCTCCAAAAAGGTCATTCCCGTAAGTTGGCTAATCCCGCATGCGGGAAAGCAATCTGATTCATTTGTTGAGATTGCTTCGTGCTGCTGCCCTACTAATGACCGCTGTTTTGTCATTGCGAATGAGTCCTCGAATGAAGCAATCCCAAAGTATAATTTTGAGATTGCTTCGCTCCCAAAGCGTCGCTCGCAATGACTTTTCTCTTATGTCCATTGTACGTTAGATAATGCATACTACAATATCTGCGTAAGATGAATTACTAATTTTTTTAAAATACTAATTCAAACCTCTTGACAATATGCAAATATTGGCATATTATTGCATGCAATATTTAGCATATATGTATTGGGATCGAAAATGGAAACCAAAATAAATGTAATAAGAGCCTTGGCTGATGAAACTCGATTGAGAATAATGAACCTATTCATCAAAAGCGGGCGGGTACTCTGCGTATGCGAATTGATGGATGCGATTAAAATTCCACAATATGCTGTCTCTAAAGCACTAACGATAATTAAAAATGCAGGCTTATTAACCGCAGAGAAAAAAGGCACTTGGGTTTATTATGAATTGAATAAAGGCATAGTTCAAAACAAAAACTTATTCAATTTCTTAAAAAACTATTTGAGTGATGAAATATTTTTAGAAGATGAGACGCGATTAAATGACAGGCTTCTTTTAAGAGAAGATAATAAATGCGTTATTGGCATTATCCCGGAAAGTGATTTATTAAAAATGATCAAACAAAAAACAGAGGCGTAAACTTCATGGAAAATACTGCACTAATTCTTGATTCTAAAATGATCGAGCTTATCGCTATCGGCTCATCTATTGCGGGCAACTGCTTGCCTTGTCTGCGTTATCATTTTGCAGAAGCGATACGGCTTGGTGTTTCAATTGACGGAATTAAAGAAGCTATTGAGATTGGCAAACCGTTAAGGAAAAACCTATAAACGATATTTATAAACTTGCTGAAGATTTAATCAGCAGAAAACTGAGAGGAAATAAAATATGGATTCTTTAATAAATGTAAAACCAACAGTAAAAGAAAAGTATGCCGAAATTGCATTATGAGTTGAGGACGAGTGTTACGGTACAAATTCATGCTGCGGATGTGCTGAATGAACTTGGCGAAAAATTATTTGAAGCCTCTTTTTGCAGTGACTATTCCGGGGTTTATATCGTTTGTACACACTCTATTGATTGCTCCATCCGTTCACTCTCGAGGGCTGTTCAAACCGCTATTGACAGAGTTGTAACCAAAACTACGTTAAAAGATTTAATGGCGAAAGAATCATCCATTGGTGAATTTGTAACTAATCTTCTCGAAGAATCTCCTTACTTCAAAATTTCATAACCTCCAAAACCTAAGTCAAATCTGATTTAAGAACAAAGATCAATCCCGCCTAATCGGGACGATGTTCGCTTTAATCCCCTTCTTATTAAACTAATCTACGTTGCAAGCCAGGTTAGCACTCTTCGGTTAAATAAAATTTTACCCATTTAAACTTTTTTCTTGACAAGCTAATTTCTCTATCGTATATTTACGATGAACGATTTAGGAAATTATATGGCAACAGCAAAAACACAAGACTTTACCGATGATGAAATCTTTTTGGCGGATATTGCCAAAGCGCTTTCTCATCCGGCAAGAATAAAAATAATGAAATTGCTTTCCGAGATGAACGCGTGTATGTGCGGAGAATTGGTTAATCTTCTTCCGCTTGCACAAGCTACCGTCTCCCAACATCTCAAGGAATTAAAACGCGTCGGATTGATTCAAGGCGATATAGACGGGCCCAAAGTTTGTTATTGCGTAAACGGAACCACCATGCAAAAAGTAACAAAAGATTTTCAAAACTATTTTAATAATCTGGACAAAGGAGAAAAAATATCATGCAAACCGAAAACGAAATCAAAGAAATTGTAAAAGAGAAATATGGAGAGATCGCAAAGCAATCAACATCATGTTGCGGACCAACCTCCTGCTGTGGAACTGCCGATAGTAAAATTGCTGGTTACACCGTTATGCAAGACGACTACCATCATCTTGATGGTTATGATGCCGATGCCGATCTTGGTTTAGGCTGCGGGCTTCCGACCGAATTCGCCGCAATCAAAAAAGGCGATGTTATTGTTGACCTTGGCAGCGGCGCCGGAAACGATGTTTTTGTTGCTCGCGCAATTACAGGCGATGAAGGAAAAGTCATCGGAATAGATATGACAAAAGAAATGATTGACAAAGCCAATGCGAATAATGCCCGGCTTGGTTTCAAGAATGTTGAATTCCATTTAGGCGAAATTGAAGCGATGCCGCTTGAAGATTCCATTGCAGATGTTGTTG
>Ga0210027_1004673_pt1 | contig 10396 bp, 7 predicted proteins | sample CryGeymeta201510_FD_183978 | JGI IMG/M metagenome (GOLD analysis project Ga0210027, IMG submission 183978) | Groundwater microbial communities from Crystal Geyser aquifers in Utah, USA - Crystal Geyser metaG 2015-10 (SPAdes) (version 2) | ecosystem: Environmental > Aquatic > Deep subsurface >...
CTCAGATAGTTTTGTTGAATCTATCGACCCTGTAATACTAGCAGGTGAGATCGATTTGAAAATGAAAAACAACAAATCGCCATCAATCAAGATTCCGTCCTGGCAAGAGACGGCGCGCATGACGCTTAAAGTGCTTACTCAAGGCTAATTTTCTTTAAATTAATATAAAGAGTCCGACCATCAAGATTACCTGGAATTAGATCCATTGGCCTATAGCCGTGAAGATACGAGAGCTTTATTTTATGAACACCACTTTCGAGGAAATAATCAATCGGTAAAGAATATCTTTTCCATTGTGTACCAACTTTTATTTTTCCTAACAACTCATTGTCTATATATACTACTACTTCTTGTGGTTCACTAAGGCTTGAGGCTTCTAAGGTTAATTTGGTTGTATAAATGTCTTTTGTAACCAATCTTAACGAAGATTCTTCTGCATTTGCCCATCTAGAATCTCCCTCGCTTTTGTCCCACCCTAAAAGAAATAAACTATCCTCATAATTATTCTTACCAACCGCAATTTTAGATAAATCCTCATTGCTTTCTAATAAACACTTGTCACTGTTACATAAACGTCCTAAAAGATAGTATTCATTTTCCCAAACCGTTTCGTACTCTATGATTTTTGGTGCGGCATAATATCTTTCATCTTTTGGAATAAGAATGAGCGATCTGTCTTTGATCACATTGTCAACAGCCCCAAAATTCGCGGGAGATACAACATCTTTATCAGGATAAAGAAAATACTCTGTCCATATCTGACCCCAGTAAGTTCCGGAATTAGTTATAAGTTGCGGAAGATAGATTGGCTCATCGACACTGCTTTTTCGAAGTTCCGTAAGTGAAATAAAGGACTTTTCAACTAATATTCGCTCCCTTGTAAAACGTCTGACAAGTTTTATTGCAAAAAACATCTCCAAACCTATTAGAATTATCATCACAAATATCATTATCTTTCTTCTTTTTTGTAAAAGAGAATCAAATCCGATTGCAAATAAAACTAATATGAGGGGAAGTGTGTAGGTGACAACTCGATTGTATGCAAAAAAATTATGATGTAAGATCGAGGACCAAATATAAAATATCAAATAAATTGATACGAAACTCAAAGATATTATTTTACCTTTGGATTTAGCGATCCCCATTGCGATAACTAATATTACTGCAATGCTCAGTATTACGGCAATCAGCAGTGGTAGCGGCTCAAAGGCATGAATACTGTAAAATCCCATCATCTCAAATGGATTTGCATAGGGGAGATTTTGTCTAAATAAATTCCAACCGATCGGAGCGTCAATAGCTGACGCCTGCATTAGATCCATTTTAATCGCATTCACAATTGAGGGAAAACTTAATAGAATAGTTATAAAACCTATCTTGAATAATTTATTCCAGTAATTATTTAAGTTATCCTTCAAAACAAATTTCAAAATAAGTAAAACAAGAAGTGGAGTAATAATAAATATTGCTCCTTCATGATAGGAAAGAAATAAAACTGCGATCGTAGAGCCTGTGATTACATCAAATTTAGATATTTTTTTATTATTTTTTTCATCATTTCTAAAATACAAGAAAAACATTATCAACATAAACATCTCTAGACCCCAAAACAGTACTTGTCCAAAAAAATTATGAAAAAGCATATAAAGGAGATTAGCATTGAAACCAAAAATAATTAGAATAAATCCAAGAGAAAGAAATGAAATTTTATATAATATTTTTGAAAGCACCATGACCAAAGGTAGGCAGAGCACAAATAGAACCACTTGCATGAGGTACTCCAGCTGATATCCGCCAAGATTTAATACATTCTGAAAAAAAGCTGGCAAAATAGGAGTTCCCCAACGGAATACATTGTAAATTAAGTTTCCCACGCCTGCATCCCCGGTCTTTAATGGATTCATCGGAGTATTCAAAAATTCTTGAATACTGTGGGTTACCAAGTAGTCTGAAGTCACAGCATAAACTGACGCGTCATTATTACCCATCGAGATCGTAGTCAAAAACTTATCATGTCGAAGAAGGGGGAGTAATGCAAGAATGAAAACTGCACCCATTATGCTGCCGACCATCGTGAGCTCCTTCCAGTTTATGCTTGGCTTTAATTTTGTTCTAAAGATCACAAACAGATCAAGCACGAGTAAAAATGAAATAATAAATGGTGAAACAACTGAGACTGACAATCCTGCCAAACTCAAAGTAACAAGTGAAAGTATCAGAAAAATGATTGCAAACCACGGCATAAGAAATACCGAGTATGGTCTTAGAATTTTAGGTGATAAAAGAAGTGTCAGTCCATAACCCAAAATATAAAGGATTAAAATAATTAGAACTCCATAAAACAGGATGCTAAACATATTATTTTAGAAATAATTTTTCCAGATCGTTTGCGTATGGTGCATCTTCGATCTGTCCCAATTGATAATCCTCATTTTCCCAAACAATATTTTTAAAAGTAATTTTTTTATCTTGATATTCTAGAACATCTTTTTCAGCAAGCACAAATCTATCTTTTGGCAACGTTAGTATTTCTGTTGGAAAGTTCTGACGAGTGATAATGAGCTTATTCATCAAGAAATACTCGCGCCATAACCTTCTCCAAAGATCGTACTCTCCCAAAAAAACGTCAGAAGTGTAGAAGGGTTGGGGAATGTCAGTCTTGAGATTTAGATCTTGAAGAGATACTAGCGCCTTATCTACCACTCTCATATGCCAGTACATCTGATATGTCGTACGGTATGCGGACCTTCCCACGAGAAGTGTTATCACCACCATAATAAACACGACGACATACTTTCTTAAATACCCAAAGATATAAACCAATCCGCTGGCAAAAAGTATAGGGTAGAGGAAGAGTGAGTATGTTATAGCTCGATGGTAAGAAAAATAATTTGGGAAGATAAATCTTAGTCCAATATAAAATACTACAAAAGTAGCAACATACGCAAGCAAAACAAGTGGGAACTTCAATTTTTTGAATCCTATGAGCCAAATAATGGCAATGGGTAAGCCCATAATGATATCTATTGCGAGAGGCAAATCTCTCGAGTAATACAGATTATAAAATCCCATCATTTCTAATGGTGATGCGTATGGAATATATTCCCAACCTATAAGACCAGATTTAGTAGATGAAAAAACAATACTTAAATTTCTTACTAACGCAGTACCAAAAGAATATGGGTTTATAAAATATGCAATCATAATTATTTTTATAAATAGAATAATGTAGTTATAATTCTTTTTATTAAGAGTGCTAATAAAGGTCATTAAAGATAGTGGAGCTAAAATAAATATCAATCCTTCAGGATAAATAGTAGTAATTGATGAGATAGAAATTCCTAATAATAAATCATATGAATTAAACTCTTTTCGATTATCAATATTACTGAAGTAGTCATAAAGTAACAAAAATATTAATATATATATTCCTGAAAAAAGGAACTGTGCAAAAAAAACATTGTAGATCATGTATAAAATTGTTGAATTGAATAGGAATGTAATAAAAATCAAAAACATTATGAGGTACTGACTTCTCCCAATCATACGCTTGGCAATTATGTAAACAGGTGGAAATGAAAGAACAAAGCTAATTACTAATAAAATAAAATAAACTGAGTAAGCTCTTAGATTAAATACGCTTGCAATAAAGCTTAATATCAAAGGGCTTCCCCAACGAAAACCATAATGAAGCAAATCGCCAGTCGCCCAAAGAAATGGCTTGTAATGCTCAAATATAAATCCTTCAAAAATCGTATGATTAGTTAAGAAATCCGCAACAGGAGTATATGATAGCGGGTCTAGATTACCAAGAGAAACAGTCGTGGGAAAACCAACTTGCGAGATTAATGGATACAAATTGTAAAGTAAACTAATTAGAGTTAATCCACCAAGAACATATACAGATTTATCTAAATAAAATATTTTTTTCTTTGTAATCAACGCATAGACAAACATCGCACCGGCAATCAAAAACATAATATTCTTTGAGTCAACTATAGCCACTTTACCGAGACTGAAAAGCACTCCCATGACAGCGATCAAAATCATTCCAAACCAAGGCATCAGCCAAAAGGAGTCAACTCGAAGGGATTTTGGAAGAAAAATTGCAGTAAAGCCTGCTCCCATAAAAAATAAGATAAATATGATCTTTGCTGTAAGAATGATGATCTCGATCATAATTATTTATTTTAAAGAAATATTATAAAATTTGTTTGAAATCGCGCGAATATCTTCACTTTGTGGAATTATATCAGAAGGTCTGTAAGCATTGTCTGAAATGAAATGAATCGTATTAATACCAGATTTAAAATATTTTTTCGCAAATGGTATCTCAAATACTTTTTTATTTGTTGGAATGCTCACAGTTCCCACCTTGACTTCATTCACATAAATATCGACATTATTTTCAGTGTGAAAGCTCGCAGCCTGGAAACTTAGGTCAAAGTCTCTTGGATTTTCTACTTTGAACATCACTGACATCCTTTTTCCTGACCAACGCTCTTTATTCTCTCGCGCGCCCCATCCAGCACCAAGATACATATCGTCATCAGGTGATCCAATCTGCACAGATAAAAACTCTTTTTTGGAAGGCTCTCTGACTATTACCGACATGTACTCATCCTGCAACTTCTTTTCGTACCCAAAATCAGAGAGAATGGCTGAAAGAGTCGCAGAATATTCCGGTCGACTGTCAAGGAGGATGTACTTGATATCTAGAAAGTCGATTGCGTCAATACTTTTTTCTTTATCGATCGTCGACCATTCGGCAAGATCCGATCTATCAAGTCCACCGTTTGCTGAAATATTTGAGTCAATTAGTCTTCCGATGTAACCAAGGAAAGGGTTTCGAACATAATAATCTCGTTTGAAACTTGGAACTCGTCCCAAGTACCCTCCAACCATAGGTTTTTGGTGTATTGTTTGTCCTTCAATAAATTCTATCGCATCTGGGCTCCCGAAATACACAAAACCGTCTCGCACAGTGGATGGAATCTGAAAAACTGTCATATTATCCGGCTGCTCTTTGAGGTATTCATATGCGCGATATGGAATAAATCTAGTTGCAGGCGTAGTTATATAAAAATAGTGATCAATAATAAATACTGCAAATAATCCAATATAAAAAAAGCGTATAAATTTTTTAGACTTTGAAGAAAGAAAAAAGTCAATAAGATAGGCAGTAACTATATATGCAAAAAATATAAATGCGACTATAAGACGGGCAGGAACACGAATATTTGCCAAAAATGGGACATAATGCAAAAGGATATATGGAAGAGGAACGACAATTCGTATTCCGTCGTCTACAGTCAAAGCCCAGTGACCAAATACGTGTAAAAATGGTCCAAGAGTAAGTACCCAAAATACAATACTTACGATAAAAAAGGGGGCGATATTTTTTTGAAATTTTGTAGGTAATTTCTTTCTAAGAAATAAAAATACTAGGAACAAATTTGCAGATATTATCATCATTCCAGGGTAGGTAAATTGCTCAAAAATTCCACCGGCAAAAACGAAGTTCTTACCCCAAAAGTTAGCAACTGGGTGCATAAAAAAACTATAAATGCTAGGGATGATATAACCGAATAAATCTGATGAAAACTGTATCGCGCCACCCCAACCCTCTGTTTTTGGCAATCCCTCAAATAATCTAGTCTTGTAAATCTGCAAAAAATACGGCATTCCGAAAAATAAAATTGCAGTAAACGCTGTAATAATTTCAATATATTTAGAAAATATGTCTTTGAATATTTTTCCTTTCCTTAAAAATAATAAATACAATCCCAGTGAGAGAAATGATATACAAAGCATTATGAAGTAATACGCGTTTGCATAAAGTGTGACTACGAACAAAAAGCCTACAAAAACTGAATAGATGATTTTTTGTTTTATCGAATTTTTTTGAAGCAGGGAGATCAAAAAATAATACATCCATGGAAAAACATATATTGCCATATAGTTCAGATGCCCCAAACGTGGCATAAGAAATGTCATATAGGCAAACATAGCACCGATTACAAATGAAGTCGTTCTTTTAATTTTGAGTTTTCGAAGCAGGACATACATCCCCAAACTTGCAAGGAGAAGTCCAAATGCCACTATGACAGAAAGCGATTGGTGTGGGGAGAGAAATGATCGAAGAAATAGGAATAAGAATCCATTTCCAGAGTCTGTACTAACATAATCAGTTCCAAAAGGATAAAGGATTGCGGGAGATGTCACAAAGGGATTATTACCTGAAATAATATTTCTATATACTTGATCCATTGCCCATTCAGCCGTAAACACCTCTCCATATCTCGCTCCGACTTTTGACTGGTCAAATACTAGCTCGCGCCAAAAGGCGTTCATGAAGATGATATTAATCACAATATACCCGATCAAAACCCAGGACCAATCATGTTTAGTTGTCCAACTCCAAAATTTATAAAAAGCCTTTTTGTTTTCTTTCATAGTTAATTAGTTCACAGTAAGGGAATACAACTTAACATCATTTATATCATTTTTTTGAAACTTAAAGATTACTTCATCGATTTTCAGGCTATATGATTTTTCAATTGGTATTTTATATTCTTGTTTCCCAGGCTTCAATAATATTTTTCCAATATAGACTTTGTTCAAATAAACCTTAACCTCACTCGACTTTGTTGATTTGGCAACAAGCGTCAATTGTCTGGTATTTTGAGGCTTTACAAATAATCGTACGACATCAGTCGTCACTTTTCTATAATTTCCAGAAGACTCAGAAAGTCCATCTATGACATATAGATAATCCTCACGACTTCCAAAATCAATTTCGGAAAAGAATATATTTGATGATTTTCGATAATATAAATCCGTATTTTGTTCAGTAAGTATTTTGTCAAATCCTACTTCTGAGATTAGAGTTCTAATAATATTTGAATATTCTTCGTCATTTTTCAAAATAATATACTCAATATCAAAAAAGTCTACCTCACGTGTAACATCTTCGTTCGTGCTTGAAAATTCTGTAATTGTTAGTGGTCCAGGTTTTTGGCGAAATGGATTGTAGTTTCCTTTATCAGTAATTGATGCAATATAGTTCATGAATAGAAGATGCTCGTAATAAGAAAAAGTATACGGCTGTATTCGTGGAAGATATCCTCCCATAGTTGACTTATTATAAATAAGAGTACCTTTTAGTGGCTCTATGGCATGAACAAAACCTATGTATCTTAAGCCATCACGAAGTGTATACGGAATCTCGAGAACTGTTGAATTTGATTTATCCGCTTTTATATATTGATAAATTTTTGTTGGGATATTTTGATCTTGAGCATTTGGAATTTGATAATTTTGATCAACAAGAAAAAGAAGGAATAATCCAATTGTGAAATACAAAACATATTTTTTGTTTAGTTTTGAAAATAAATAGTTGATCAAAAAGGCAGATCCAATAAGTCCAAAAAAAACATACGCTGGAGTAAATCTCATCGGTGCACGAAGCCCATTAAGAAAAGGAATATAATGGATTATGAGGTAGGGGAGAGGTAAAAAAATTGCGATTCCTTCATCGATAATGATTGCCCATTTGTTGAATACCTTCAAAAATGGACCAAGTGTCATGATTACAAAACCCGTTGTGACAAATAAGAAAGGATATATATTTGTTTTTATTTTGCTAGGTATTTTTTTACGGAAAAAAACAACGCTCAATCCACTGAAAATGAAGATAAGCCCCGGATAAGCAAATCTATTCCAGCTGTCGGTATAGAAATTTACAACTCTCGTCGAATGGGGAAGAGAGCCTAGCAAATCAATGAATATAAATTTATATATTGGATTGTAGTAACTCGGAGTGATGAAGCTGATCAAGTCAGCAGACAAAGTAATAGAACTTCCAATTCCAACTGTTGGGGTTGGTTCCTGGAATAAGTAAGTCTCGTAAACTTTTGCAAGCCAAGGAATCAGGACCACGATAAATGCTGCGGCTGCTAATAGTGTATATTGCCATTTCTCAAGTATTTGTTTCCAAAGTATCCTCCTTTTAAAGACTAAATAATATATTAAAAATAAAACATATGAGATAACCAAAGAAAAGAAGTAATAAGGATTTGCCATGAGCGCCCATGCCATAGATAGACCAAATAATATCGAATAAATAATTTTAATTTTTAATTTTGAAGCGTTTATAAAATTGATTATCAACAAATATGCCAAAGGGAACAAATAATGGGCAGTATAGGAATAATGTCCCAGAACTCTATGTGACATAAATGGCATGAATGTGAAAGAAAGGGAAATGAGAAAAGAAACTTCCTTTCGAATTTTGATCAATCGTAAAAGCTTATACATCAGTATTCCAGAAAGAAAAAACTGCAGTAAAACTATTAATATCGTGCTTACATAAGAAGTGAAAAATGGTCGAAGTATAAGATAAAAAAAGATGTATGAAGTCCCAGGATCTCCTAAAATAGTATTAATCTGAAATGGATAAACAATTGAATTGTTGAGTGTGAATACATTTTTTCCTGTTAATAAATTCTGATAACCGTTTTCAGAAAGAAACTCGGTCAGTAGACCATCACTAATAAACACATCATTTGAAGAAAATGAAGAAATAGATTCCTTTACAAGAGTGAAGTTGAATAAAAGAGTAATAAAAATAAAAAGCCCTATGAAAATATATTCTTTTCGTTTTGTAAACATACTGAGTATCAAACAAGTAGTATTTTTTTAAGAGCGCAATACAGCGCTCTACTGTCAGTCAATTTCTGAACATTAATTGGTAATAGGCCGTGTTCATATTTAAATATAAATCTACTTTGTTGCATAAATCATAACATGAACTGATTAGAAGTGATACAGTTTATGCATATGAGAAAGCCCACACTCCCCAAAAGGATAAAACAATCATCGGGTAAAAAAAGAGGAGCTGAGCTAAAAGTTCGTAAATCGTCCAGCCAAGCGAGCTCATAAAAAAGACCACCTATGGGTGGGCTTTTTACAAATTAAGTTACAGTGAAGATAGCCATTTAGTTGACGGCAGTAGCTATTGATAAAATCCTTATTTACAGGAAAGGTTGTCTCGTTTTCTTCGTCAATAAAGGTTAATATTTCATACTGTTCTTCTAGAAAAGCAATCATATTCTTATAATTACCTCTTTGTCAAGTCCCTGCTAATTTAGACACGCACTTCATTTGAAATTGTTTGTAAAACGATCTTGGTGACATCTTAAGCTTGGAATGTATTCTATCTGTATTGTAATAGGTAATTTGGATTGAAATAGCTTCAATGAGTTCTCCCAATGTTTTGTAATCTGATAATGTTCCCATTTCCTGTTTAAAATGACCATAAAAGGACTCTTGTTTTCCATTTTGCCATGGTGATGATTTATCACTCATAGAGACAATAATACCTTGTTTTGTTAGAAACTGATAATAATCATAACAGTCATATTCACTTCCTTGGTCTGAGTGGAGATATATGGGAGGAGGCCTGTTACCGAGCGCATGAATGAGGGCACCAATTACGAGATCTTTTGTGTGGTACCTTGATATGTTGTAGCCTACTACCTCCCGTGTATATGCATCTATGATTGTTGCAAGGTAGATAAATGACTCATGATATTTAAGGTATGTAAAGTCAGATACCCAAATAACTTCAGGCTGTAAAGGACAGAGAAGCTGGGGGATGTTTATGACAGGTACGGGTGGCTTGTTGAGATCATTTTGTTTTAACCATGGCTTGCCACTTCTTCTGATATGAGGTTTAAGATCAAACTTCTTCATAACACGTCTCACTCTATTTTTTCCAAGTTTAAGTGCAATAGCTATTCGTTTGTGTCCATATGCAGGATGAGATAACAGAACTGATTCTATCTGTGACTTTATCTCTTCATCAAGTGCGGGACGTTTGGGTTTGTAGTAGAGGGATGATCTACTAATACCCATCTCCTTTGCAATCGCCTTCTTGGTAATATGACCTGTGCCTGTTGAGAAAGTTGATGATAATGGTGACATGGGCTTGTTCTTTGTAATATCTCTCGTCATATTAACTGAGGATATTTTTTTTAAAACTTTTAAGTTCAAGCATCAACTGTCCAACCAAAGCAAGAAGTTCGTGGTTTTGACGTTTAAGTTTGTTCACTTCATACTGGAGACCTCCATTTGACTTAGTACTGGTTGATGCAAGCCAACCATATACAAGACGTGGATGTACCTGGTGTTTACGTGCAGCTTCAGCTGCAATCATTCCATTATCTTTAATATCAGCAAGAACTGCATCTCTAATATGTTGGGGTGTACGAGTACCTTTCATAAATATATGACAATCATAGTCTTTAATTAATAATATATTGAATGAACTATGTGTCTAGTTTAGCAGGGACCCGTCAACTCTTGTTAGAACAGAATTTGGAAGAGTTCCAAA
>Ga0210027_1004710_pt1 | contig 10344 bp, 7 predicted proteins | sample CryGeymeta201510_FD_183978 | JGI IMG/M metagenome (GOLD analysis project Ga0210027, IMG submission 183978) | Groundwater microbial communities from Crystal Geyser aquifers in Utah, USA - Crystal Geyser metaG 2015-10 (SPAdes) (version 2) | ecosystem: Environmental > Aquatic > Deep subsurface >...
GCAGTGAATATCCCATTCCTGGCTACATCAACTTCCTTGCCTTCTCGGTCGACGAGGAAACGGGAACCGTGGGACTGCGCGCCGAATTTCCCAACCCCACCGGGCTGCTGTTGCCCGGCGAATTCGTGCGGGCCAAGCTGTTCGTGGGGGAAGTGCGGCAGGGGATTGTCGTTCCGCAACGGGCGGTGACGCTGTCCGAACAGGGCGGATCGGTGTTTGTGATCGACGCCAAGGGTCTTGTCGCGCCGCGCGCGGTCAAGCTTGGGTCGCTGGTCGATGGCAACTGGATCGTCGAAAGCGGGCTGAAGGCAGGCGATGTGGTGATTGTCAGCAATCTCCAGAAATTGCGGCCCGGCGTGCCGGTGAAAGCGGCCAACCGTGCCGCTGCGGCGCGCCAACCTGCCGGAGCCCAGACTGCCCCAGCCAGCACCGCCCCAGCAAACAAGGCGCGTTGATTTATGGCGCGTTTTTTCATCGATCGCCCCATCTTTGCCTGGGTGGTGGCGCTCGGCATCCTGCTGGCCGGCATCATCGCACTGCGCGCCTTGCCGATCGAGCAATATCCCGAAGTCGCCCCGCCATCCCTGACGATCAGCGTGGTCTATCCCGGTGCCGATGCGCAGACGCTTGAACAGAACGTTACACAGGTCATCGAACAGCAGCTCAACGGGGTCGAGGGCTTCCTCTACATGGCCTCTTCGAGCGCATCGAACGGCACGGCCAGCATCACCCTGACTTTCGAGGCCGGCACCGATATTGATATTGCGCAGACCGAGGTGCAAAACCGCCTCAGCACGGTAGAGGCACGATTGCCCGAAGAGGTCCGCCAGCAGGGCATAACTGTGCGGCAGGCCAACGCAGGCTTCCTGCTGATCGTCGCGCTGACCTCGCCGGCCGGCGATCTGACCAGCACCGATCTGGGCAACATCGCGTCCAGTCAGGTGATCGACGAATTGCGGCGTGTGCCCGGCGTGGGCGATGTCACGCTGTTCGGATCGCCTTATGCCATGCGGATATGGCTCGATCCCGATGCGCTGGCGTCCTACAACCTGTCGCCCGCTGCGGTACTGAATGCGATCCGCGAACAGAACACCCAGATCGCCGGTGGCTCCATCGGAGCCAAGCCGCTTGCGGCCGGCCAGCAGATCACCGCCACGATCACCAGCGAAGGGCGCTTCCGTACGGTCGAAGAGTTTGAGAACATCATCCTGCGCGCCAATACCGGCGCGGCGGTGGTGCGGCTGGGCGAAGTGGCCCGGATTGAAATTGGCGCGCAAACCTATGCCACGTCCACCACGCTCAACGGGGTTCCGATGGCGGGGATGGCGGTGCAGCTGGGGACCGGCGCTAACGCGCTTGCCGCGGCGGAGGGCGTGAAGGCGCGGATGGCGGAACTGGCGTCGGGCCTGCCGGGTGATGTCACCTGGTCGATCCCCTATGACACCACGCCCTTTGTGCAGGCGTCCGTTGACGAAGTGATCAAGACGCTTGTCGAAGCGATGGTCCTCGTGTTTCTCGTCATGTACCTGTTCTTGCAGAACTGGCGCGCAACGCTGATCCCCACGCTGGTCGTTCCGATCGCGCTGGCGGGCGCGTGTCTGGGCCTGTGGTTGTTTGGTTTCTCGATCAACGTGCTGTCGCTGTTCGGCATGGTGCTGGCGATCGGCATTCTGGTCGATGATGCCATCGTAGTGATCGAGAATGTCGAACGGATCATGCGCGAAGAAGGCCTGCCTCCGCTTGAGGCGACCCGCAAGGCAATGGGCCAGATCAATACCGCGATCATCGGCATGACGCTGGTTCTGATTGCGGTGTTTGTGCCGATGGCCTTTTTCCCCGGATCGACAGGGGGAATCTACCGCCAGTTTTCGGTCACGCTGGCCATCGCGATTTTCTTTTCTGCATTTCTGGCGCTTTCGCTCACCCCGGCGCTGTGCGCGACCTTCCTGAAGCCGATGGCGGGCCATGGGCATGGGGCGGGGCATCAGGTCGACGACCTGGTTCATTCGCCCGCGCAGCCGCCGCAGCCTGGCTGGCGCGCGTGGTTGGCACGCGCGCGCGGATTTGCCGGCCGCTTTTTGGGCAAGTTCAACGTCTGGTTCGGGCGCATGGAGGGCAGATACGACCGCACCAACACGCGCATTCTTGCGCGGCCCAAGCGCGGGATGGCGATTTTTCTTGCGCTGATTGCGGTCACTGTCCTGTTGTTCATGCGTCTTCCGACAGCGTTCCTGCCGACCGAAGATCAGGGCTTCCTGATTACCGCCGTGCAAGCCCCTCCCGGTGCTACCGAGGAACGGATGGACGAGGCGCTGAAGCCCGTCACCGATTTCTGGATGGGTCAGGACGAGGTGCAAAGCTTGGTGGTGGTGCGCGGCTTCAGCTTCTTCGGTCAGGGGCAGAACAATGCGCTGATGTTCGCCTCGCTCAAGCCATGGGGTGAACGTTCCGCAGCCGAAAGCAGCGCGGAATCGCTGCTGCAACGCGCGATGGGTCTGTTCATGCAGAATGACGGCGCCACCGCCTTTGTAATCCAGCCCCCGGCGATCCAGTCACTCGGGCAGGCGAGCGGCTTTACGCTGAAGTTGCAGGATCGCGGCGGCGTGGGGCGCGAGGCCTTGATCGCTGCGCGCGACCAATTGCTTGGCGCCGCCTCGCAAAGCCCCGTTGTCGCCAATCTCAGGCCCGAGGATCAGGGCCCCAGCCCCGAGGTCAAGGTCAAGATCGACCGGGTGCAAGCCCGCGCGCTGGGCCTTTCTATGACTGAAGTGAACGCGGCGCTCTCGATCACTTTTGGTTCGGCCTATGCCAATGACTTCAACCGCGAAGGCCGGGTGTTGCAGGTGCTGGTGCAGGCTGATGCGCCGTTCCGCATGACGCCCGATGATGTGCTGGCCCTGCGCATTCCCAATGCGGTGGGCGAACTGGTGCCGTTCGGTGCCTTTGCCACAGCAGAATGGTCTGCCGCGCCAGCCAGTCTTGCCCGTTACAATGGCTACCCTGCGATGACCCTGTCAGGCATGGCGGCGCCGAGTCAGTCCTCGGGCGCGGCGCTGGCCGAAATGGAGCGGTTCGCTGGCGAATTGCCGCAGGGCATCGGCTATGAATGGACCGGCGTGTCTTATGAAGAAAAGCAGGCTGGCGGGCAGATCGGTTTGCTGCTGGGCCTTTCGGTCGTGGTCGTGTTCCTCGTGCTGGCCGCACTTTATGAAAGCTGGACGATCCCGCTCGCGGTGCTGCTGATCGTGCCGATGGGCGTGCTGGGCGCGGTGCTATTCTCGATGCTGCGTGGACTTTCGGCCGATGTGTATTTCAATGTCGGCCTGATCACGATCATCGGTCTGGCCGCAAAGAACGCGATCCTGATCGTCGAGTTTGCGATCGAGGAAGAGGAACGCGGCGTGTCCCCGCTTGAAGCCGTCAAGTCTGCCGCCCGGTTGCGGCTGCGCCCGATCATCATGACGTCGCTCGCCTTTGCGATGGGGATGGTGCCGCTGGTGCTGGCCAGTGGTGCGGGTGCGGCCAGCCGCATTGCGGTGGGCACCGGCGTTCTGGGCGGCATGATCGCGGCAACCGTGCTGGGCATCTTCCTGATCCCGCTGCTATATCTGACGATTCGCCGCATCGGTCACAAGGACGATGACGCGTCCACTAGAGGCGCGGTTCCTTATGGCCCTGTTCGCGAGGGGGAGCCCGTGCAATGAACCGTCTGATCCCTATTGCGATTGCTACGACCATGCTGACTGGCTGCGTTAATCTGGCCCCGGACGATACCCGCCCAACGTTGGCCACCACGCCTGCCTTCGATCCTGCATACCGGCCCGATGGCACGGTTGTGGCATCGCAGATGTCCTATCGCGAATGGTATCGCGATCCGCGCCTCCAGGGCCTGATTGCCTCTGCGCTGGCGAATAACCGCGATCTGATGGCGGCGACCGCCCGGATTGAGCAGGCCCGTGCGAGCTTCCGGATCGAAAACAGCCGCCGCCTGCCCAACCTTGTCGCCACGGCCAATGGCACGCGCACGCGGCAGGCCACGGCGGGGAACCCGGCATTCGGGGCGGCGGGCGGCAACCTCCCGACCTCTTTCACTTTTAATCGCTACGATATCGGGGTTGGCGTCAGCGCGTTTGAGCTCGATTTCTGGGGGCGGGTCAGCAATCTCAGCGAAGCGGCGCGGGCGAGTTACCTCGCATCAGTCGCCACGCAGCGGGCCTTTTATCTTTCGTTGATTGCCGACACCGCGACGACCTATTTCGAGATTGTCGAGAGCGAAGAACAGATCGTGCTGGCCGAAGCGACCGCCGCGAGCCGCCGTGAGGGCCTGAAGATTGCCAAGCTGCGGCTGGATGCTGGCGTGACCTCGGCGCTGCCATATCGACAGGCGGAAACCCTGCTGACGCAGGCCGAACAGCAGATTGCCAGCGAGCGGTTGGCGCTTGCGCAGTTGCGCAACCAACTGGCCGTGCTGGTGGGCGGGGCTGCGCCCGAGGGTCTGCCGCCGGGCCTGTCGCTTGCCGCGCAGGCGGACGAACGGCGGCTTGCAGCGGGGCTTCCGTCCGAACTGCTGCTGGCGCGCCCGGATATTCTTGCCGCAGAGGAGCAGCTTCGCGCGGCGCGGGCCAACATCGGCGCCGCACGCGCCGCCTTCTTCCCGTCGATCTCGTTGACCGGCAATGCCGGGCTAACCTCCGCCAGCCTCGGCAACCTGTTCAACGGTGACGGGCTGGGCTGGAGCTTTGGTCCTTCGATCTCGTTGCCGATCTTCGATTTCGGTGCACGCGAGGCCAATCTCGATCTGGCCCGCGCGCTCGAAGTGGAGCAGGTCGCCACGTATGATCTGACCGTCCAGCAGGCGTTCCGCGAAGTGTCCGATGCGCTGGCAGGACGCGAATATCTCGCGCAACAGATCGAGACGCTGGAGCGCGCACGCATCGCACAGACCGAAATCGCGCGTATCGCCCGCGCGCGTTACCGTGAAGGTGTGGCCGATTACCTCGAAGTGCTCGATGCCGAGCGCAACCTTTTCAGCGCCGAGCAGCAATTGCTCGCAACGAACCGGGCCTGGCTGCAAAACCGCGCGACGCTGTTTGTTTCACTGGGCGGAGGTTTTGCGCCTGGAGATGCTGGCGTTTGAACGAGCTACGTCACAAAGCGAGGGCGTTTGGACTTTGGCAGGGCAACGGGAGCATGATTTTTACAAATCATGATGGGACTGACCGTAGTTTCCGCAGGTTGCGCTGTAGCTCGCGATGGAGGAGCGGCTCGGCCGAGATCTGATCGATCATGCGGCCGTGCGTAAAGGGTGCCTTTCGCTCGGAACGCGGGGCATTGGCTGGCGCTTTGCCATCCCCGGCAGGCTGCAACGCTTCGGCATTCCGGCTAAGGTTCATGCGACACTCATGCCGAATGAACTATTGCCATCTTGAAGAACCGGACAGATTTTTGTTCGAGTGGATTTGTGATACAAAACTTATGATTAGTGCCCAAAAATTGTACGAAGACAAGCCAATGGAAGCGAGTTCTGAGCGCCGGATATACGTGGTCGATGATGATAGCGATGTGCGCAAATCCCTGCACTTCTTGTTCAAGGCATCGAACATAAATGTTCGGCCTTTTGCATCGGCAGCAGATTTTCTCGATCAGTTGGATATCCTGTCTCCGGCTCCTATTCTGCTCGATATCCGCATGGCCGAGATCGATGGCTTGCAGCTTCTCCAGATCCTCAATGATCGCGGTATCGCTTGGCCTGTTGTTGTGCTGACCGCGCATGGCGACATCACGGTTGCTGTGCAGGCGATGAAGCTTGGCGCGATCGAGTTTCTTGAAAAACCGTTTGCTGCAGAGGCGCTGGACAAGGCGGTGGCGCAGGCGTTCGATACTCTTGGAAGGACCGAAGATTTGCTCTCGGTACAGGATCAGGTGCGTTACCGGGTCAGCCAGCTGACGGCCCGCGAACGCGAAACCATTGCCATTTTGATGGAGGGGGTATCCAACAAAGAAGTGGCGCATCGGTTAGGCCTGAGTGTGCGGACAGCCGAGATGCACCGTGCCAATGCGCTTGCCAAGCTGGATGTCAAAAGCATCGCCGAAGTCGTGAAACTGGCGGCGTTGGGAGGCTATGATGGAAATTCGCGCCTCTTTTGAGCAAGAGAAATGTTAAGAACCCTAATCCAGGCTAGGTTTTGGATCCAATCATTGGCCGAAAGCTTGAGAACCGGCGTTGAGTAAGGCGTCGTCGCGACGCACGACGGAGACTGCCTGAAAACGGGAATCAGGACATTTGACGATGGCAAACTGCGCTCAATCGGGTGCGATGGATCTGCCGCAGGCGCTTCATCCTGCTATTGATGCTGCCGCCCGAATAGCGCAGCGGTCTGCGCTACCAACCGTCCTGATCGATGGTTTGAAACCGCCACACCCTGTGGTGTTCGCCAACGATGCTTTTGTCGAAGCGACGAAGACGCCGCGCGAGTCGATCATGGCACAGTCGGTCATGACTATTATCGGCGAAAGCCAGGGCGCTTCGGTTTTGTCCCAATTCCAGACGGCGTTGGCGGTGGGAAGCAGTGGGAATTGGCAGATGCGGCTCAGGCTGAAAAACACTGCTTGGCAATCCGCGGTGGTCTATCTTTCACCGATTTGCGATGCGGCGGGCGCAGTGGTGGGTCACAGCGTCAATCTGGCCGGGCCGGCAATGATCGGCGTTAGCGCGCACGGCAAGGATGGGTTCGAAACGGGCATCTACGACGATGCACCGGGCTTCATCGCGATATCGCGCGGACCTAGCCACACCTTCATCTACGCCAATACGTCCTATCGCAACTTTGTGAATCGCGATGACTTGATCGGGCGAGGTGTGGCCGAGGCCCTGCCGGAAATAGCCGCAGAGGGTTTCCTTACGCTACTGGATGAAGTCTACCGCACGGGCGTGCCCTTTCGCGGGACAAGTCTGCCGATCCGCGTCCTCGACCCGGCAACAGGACGTCTCCAGCAGCGGTGGATGAATGTGGTGTATCAGCCCGTGCGTGATGCGCAGGGTGCGATCATCGGTCTGTTCTGTGAAGGGCATGATGTCACCACGCTGCATCATATGAACGAGGCCCTGGCTGAGCTGGAATTGAAAATGATCCATGTCTCGCGCGTCAATGCGATGGGGACGATGGCTGCCACGCTTGCGCATGAGCTCAATCAACCGCTCACATCGATCAACAACTACCTTGCGGGTGTGAGGCCGTTGGACGGGGCCGCCCCTGATGTCGACCGGCTATGCGAAGCAATGGAGGGGATCCGCCAATCATCAGAGCGCGCGTCTGCGATCATCAGTCACCTGCGTAAGCTGACCCGGCATCGCAAACCCATGCGCGAACCGTTCAAGCTGCACGACGCGGTTGAAGAATGTGTGCGGCTGATGCGGTGTTCCTACCCGGAATGCATCGTGTTTGAAAATCGCGTGGCGGATGATGCCATCATGATCGCCGATCGCGTAAAGATCCAACAGGTGCTGATCAATCTGCTTCAGAATGCCTGTGAAGCAATGTTGGATAATCAGGGCGAGCTGATTGTAATCTCCGCGATACAGGGGCCGAATGATCTGACCGTATGCATTGCCGATGCCGGCCCCGGCGTGCCCGAAGGCGAGAGGGAAGCCATCTTTTCGTGGACTGCGACGTCCAAGGATGAAGGTATGGGGATCGGACTTTCGATCTGCCGCACGATTGTCGAACTGTATCGCGGCACCATTTGGCTGGAGAAGAGCAGTCCGCAAGGGGCCGAGTTCCGCTTTTCCATTCCGTTACCCGATGACACGCAGGGCGACGCTGATTTCAGGCGCGCGGTGGCGAATTAGGTTGCGCCCGAGCCTCTGGCGAACTCCCATAAAAGCTCATCAAGCCATTGCGCCGAGAGAGCTTTTCTAACGGAACTTTCCTCGTTCAAAAGGCGCGTGACGTAGCCTGCCACGAATTGTGAGGGGCCGGAATAGGCCATGTTCCACGCGCCAAACCGCCGCGCACGAATTGGCGCCTGTGCGAAGATGATGATGGTGTCATGCCGAACGTCAGCGGCAATCTTCTCCATCAGTTTGTCGACGACCGCTGACGGACCTTCGAACACCTGTGCGAAGTGTTCCCCAGTGAATAACAGGGCGCCGGTCACCCCCAGACGGGAGTTGTTGCTACGCGACGCCGTTATAATATCCGCCACCGCGTCGGCGGCGCTATCGGCAGGTAAGGTGCTGCGGCTGACATAAAGGAGGGACAAAAGGCTCAATGGCTATCGGATCCCAGCGATAGCGGTGATGACGCGTCGCGGGTGAAGCGTTCAATCACTGCGGGAACAAAGGCGGCCGGCTTGGCTTTGCCGAAAAAGTAGCCTTGTGCGATATCGCAGCCATGGAATCTTGCGAATTCAGCCTGCGCTGCTGTTTCAATCCCTTCTGCGACGGTTGCAATCCCTAGGCTTTTGCCAAGGCCGATCAGCGCACGCACAATGGTTGTGTCATCAAAGTTTTCGTCGATCCCACTGACGAAGGATCGGTCGATCTTCAGGACATCGACACGGAATTGCTTGAGGTGAGTGAGCGAGGCATAGCCCGTTCCGAAATCGTCAAGCGCAATTCTCACACCCGCTTTGCTCAGTGTGGACAGGGCGCGATCCACATGCTGAGCGCCGCGTCCCAGGAACACACCTTCGGTCACTTCGAGTTCGATCATGCTGGGCGACAGGCCCCGCGCATTGATCTCTGCAAGCAGCATTTCGGCAAAGGAGTCCGTCCGAAAATCCGCCGCTCCGGTGTTAATGGCGACGTGGCCGAAGGCAAGCCCCTGGTCAGCCCATGTCCGGATATCGTCAAGCACTGACGAAATCATCTTGGCGCTGATGGCGACCGCCAGTTCGCGGTCATCGAAGGCATGGGCAAAGCTGTTCGGCATGATCGTAAGATCGTCATCGATCTGGCACCGGACCAGGGCTTCGAAACCGACGAGTGCCCCGGTGTTCAGATCTATCTTCGGCTGGTAGTGAGCGATCAGGCGACCGGCATCCAGCCCTTCTCTCGCCACCGACAGCATTTGCGCATTGTGGTTAAACTCATCCATCAAGCGGGGGCTGAAGGTTTCGACGCGGCCGCGCGAAAGCTTGGCTTCGGCGAGCGCAAGGTCAGCGCATTTCATCAGGCCTTCGGCATCAGTGGCATGATCGGGATAGATGGCCACACCCACACTGGCCTTGCAATTGATCTGCTGGCCGCGGTGGGGGATCGGCTCGTGAAGACGCTGACTGAGTGACTTCATTACGTCGGCGATCTGCTCGTCACGATCGATCCCGGTCAGGATTACGCCGAATTCATCGCCGCCAAGACGCGCTGCGGTGTCCTTGTGCCGCAGCAGGGTGCGCAGCTTTTGTCCAAAGCCGCATAGCAGCGCATCGCCCGCATCATGACCAAGCGAATCGTTCACTTGTTTGAAGTGATCGACATCAACGAACAGCATGGCCGTGCGCGTGCCGTTCTGCGCCGCATCGTGCATCGCGGCGATAAGCCGTCGTTGAAACAGGTCGCGGCGCGGCAGGCCGGTGAGATCGTCGTGCTCTGCCACGTAGCGCAGTCGGTCCGACAAGCGGGATTGCGCGATCACCTGTGCCTCGCGTTCAAGTAACAGGCGGCGCAGTTCCAGCAAGGCTTCGACCTGTCCCGCCAGCGTCCGCAGGGTGGTTTCCTCGATCGCAGTCAGGCCGTCGGGACGCGGAGTCTGATCGATTACGCAGAGCGCCGCGATTGGCGTGCCGTCGCCTGCCAGTATCCGCATGCCGGCATAAAATCGGACATGCGGCGGGCCTGTGACGAGGGGGTTGTCAGCAAAACGGCAATCGGACGATGCGTCCCTGATCACGAACAGATCGTCCGATTCAATGGCATGGGCGCAGAAGGACACCGAAAGCGGCGTTTCGCTCGGTTCGATACCGCAGCGGGCCTTGAACCATTGGCGGTGGTCATCGATCAGACTGATGGCGGCCGCCTGCGTTCCAACGATGCGTGCCGCCAGCGTCACGAGATCATCGAACTGGGTTTCCGATGCGCTGTCGAGGATGTCATATCGGGCGAGCGCATCGCGCCGGGATCGTGAACGTTCGCGGTCGGAACTGTCCGGTTCGTATGCGATGCTATCGGGCGAAAAGTCGTGCAGCGCCAATGTCATGGTTGTGCAGCCGGCTCGTCTAGCCCCCCTGATACGATCATGGAGACGCAAGGTGTCACAAGACTGCGCGCCGATCCGAGCGCCTCGACGCTAAGCGGTTCCAGCAACATGACCCCGGCGTGGTTATCACGAGTCCAACGCACGATCC
>Ga0210027_1004803_pt1 | contig 10194 bp, 8 predicted proteins | sample CryGeymeta201510_FD_183978 | JGI IMG/M metagenome (GOLD analysis project Ga0210027, IMG submission 183978) | Groundwater microbial communities from Crystal Geyser aquifers in Utah, USA - Crystal Geyser metaG 2015-10 (SPAdes) (version 2) | ecosystem: Environmental > Aquatic > Deep subsurface >...
TTCACTGTGGCAAGACTGACAAACTGTTGAACCCACAAAAGTCGATGCGTTGTAATTTGGGCTACTATTATTATCCGTTTGACAAGAATAGAAGAGAATTAAAGCAAAAAAAAGAATGGGTTGTTTGATAATATTGATTTTATTTTTCATTGTTAAATAGATTTATATACTCTCTGAATAAGTGCATTTTTCTCTTTTACTGTCAAATATTTCGTGTAGAATATTCATAATTTAAAAATCTTCCAATAGTTTCAACACTGTAGGAACTGATAGGTTTGTAATAGTTTCAGAATACATGTCTAATCTCCCTAAGTGTCTGTCTGCCTGTCTCAAAAGATTCAGTAGCTCCATATTTTAAATGGCTCATTGGCGTTTAATTTTTTCGGGTTGGTAACTTTTATATGTTCCTTGATTAATATATTTACTGGCTTTAAACTGTTTCATTAGGATTGATTTTAAGCATTTCTCTAAATAGTCGTTCCTCTTATTTAAGATCATAGCAAAATTCTCTAAATAGCGTATTGCCTAATTAAGATATTGATGAAAATCTTAATTAGCAGTTTATTTATTAAAGATCTTAGTTCGGGTTAAGAAATTAAAATAAAAACAGGAAAAACTAAATTTCGTTCTGCTGGGCTATGACCCAGCATCTCTGCCTAATTGTGATTTAATTTAATATTTGAACAAAAAGCAAATTGGGTTCACCATTGTTTATTCTGGGTTTTGATTATAATTATTCTACTAATCCTTATCCTGAACTCAGCTTAAAGGTTTTATAAGTCTAAGAAGTGAATTTTCAATGAAATGAGTTAAAGATTAGAATTAATCCTTAATAGTTATCACAGGTTTTGAGGTAACCCAGCTAAAATTTCATTTCTCTTTAACCAAAAACTCACCAGGCATCAATTTCCCCAAACTCCAATCCCCAATTTTTACCCGAATCAGTCTCAATGTTGGAAAACCTACCGCTGCCGTCATTCTACGAACTTGACGATTCCGACCTTCTTTAATCGTTAATTCAATCCAAGAATCAGGTACCGTTTTCCTTACTCGAATCGGCGGATTTCTATCCCAAATTTCTGGATTATCTAGTCGTTTTACTTGAGCCCGTTTTGTTTTACCATCTTTTAATTGAACGCCATTTACCAATAGTTTTAAAGCTTCATCAGTAGGAATTCCTTCAACCTGAACCCAATACGTTTTTGGTAGTTTCTCTTTGGGATCTACAATTTGTTGCTGCAATTTTCCATCGTCGGTGAGGGCCATAAGTCCTTCGCTGTCATAATCTAAGCGTCCGGCCGGATAGATATTCTTTATGGAGATAAACGCCGCAAGAGTACGTTTTTCATCCATTGGAGAAAACTGAGAAAGTACGTGAAAGGGCTTATTGAATAAAATGAGCAAGGTAAAGAATGATTAAGGATGAATGAGTAATGAGAAATTGACCGTGCCTAATCAACAGATAGAATGATTCATGTGTTTACTGAATAGTACCGGAAAGTAATATAGAAAACGATTAATTACTTCAGACTAAAATGGAAATTTAACTATTTCAACGTAATTAACTAAACTTTCGGACTTCGTTTCCAAGCAAACTTCACTGGTTTTTGCAAAATAAAGACCATTCCTTGTCTCGACACGATTCGAAGAGCCATGAAGTGCTGTCTCTGTCCAATATCATTTTAGGCCATAAGTTAGTTCTTTTGATTAGGTTAAGTTCTAAGACTGAGATGCTGGATCGGGATCCAGCATGAAGAAATGACGTATGTGATATAATAACTACATGTTGCGCTTATGTTATTGTTTTTATATTTTTTTTGCAAAATTGAACCTTTTTAAAAAATAATAAACTTTACAAAAGGTCCAAGTCCGAATTTGAGTAATAAACACGTACTGTTTTTTTTGAAGTAAAATTACACTTAATTTAACATTTGCATTTTAATATCAAATTATGGGCATTTACTTTATGAAGTCTAGTTTTCTTATTACCCTTTTTTTAGTGTACGGATTTTTAGTTTCAGCACAGCAAGCTAATTCAATTACGAGAACAAGTTCTTGTATTTTTAACGATACGTTATGGATTATCAATGCAAACGGTTTTCAATTTGTTGCCCTTAATACCGATGAGTTAATCAGACCTGACTCCGTTATTCATCCGGAGTTGAGTAATTCAATTTCCTTGTTTAAGTCAGAGTCATTTCTTTGGTTGCATCGGGGACAGGAATTACTTCGCTACGATGGGAAAAACATTCGGAGAACTTCATTTCCCTTTGATCATGTGATTCAAATGGGGGTTAAAGAAATCAGTACTGACGATAGTTTGTTTATAGATTTATATTATGAAAAACCGGAACTCAAAAGTAAAAAGGAAATCCAATTGTCATAAAAAAAGTGGTGTGGGCTAATGGAGAATTTTCAGAAATAAAAGAGAAAAAAGAGATTAGAACACTAAAAACGAGAAAAGGTGATGTCTATACATTTACCCCTTATGAAATTTATTTGCATAAAACATCTGGAGAATCGCATAAAATTGATATAAATCAGCCACTTAGAAGAGTAGAGTTTCACTGGATTGCACCTGATGACAAAATTTGGATCTATCAGGAAAAAGTGGGTTTTTCGATTATTGATAAAACGGAGGTAAAGGTTATTCCTTTCTATTTTAAAGAAATTTGGATTTGGGATTACCGTCTTTTTTTTCTTGAAAACGGCAACGTGGTTGCAATATCAGGAAAGCAATATGCGGTTTATGATTACGAACGTTGGTATTTATTTGATATGCCTGAACGTACGTTTTTTTCACAAAGGGAAGTGCATCACTATAAAAATATAATCTATATCATAGATGGAGACAAAATTAGGACAAAAGATATTCTATGATGTACGGAAAATATCAGTTAAACAGTAAAGATTTCTGCTAATCTTGATCAAGTACGAATCTATAGTAATGGCTCAAAAAATCGAATGAAGTAAAGCAACAAACAAGCTGACGGCTGTATTCTGACAGCTGACAGCTTGTTTCCTAAAAAACCACCGTCTTATTTCCATAAACCAGAACCATCCGATTTACATGTTTATAAACCGCTCTTGAAAGCACTAATTTCTCTAAATCACGCCCTTTGCGAACTAAATCATCAATTGAATCACGATGAGAAACACGCGCAACATCTTGTTCAATAATCGGACCTGCATCTAATTCTGAGGTAACATAATGACTTGTAGCACCAATGATTTTAACACCGCGAGCAAACGCAGAATGATAAGGTCTCGCACCAGGAAAAGCGGGTAAGAAGGAGTGATGAATATTGATAATTCTGTTTCTGTAGGTATCTACAAAATTTGAAGAAAGGATTTGCATATAACGTGCTAGAACGATGAAATCAACAGAATACTTTTTGCAAATCTGAATCATTTCTTGTTCTGCTTCAGCTTTTCTGTCTGCAGAATTTGGAATGTGAATAAATGGAATTTCGAAGCGTTCGGCTACATGTTTTAAGTGATTGTGATTACTTAAAATAAATGGAATTTCAACTCGTAATTCACCAGCTTCATATCTAGATAATAAATCAAACAAACAATGTGATAAACTTGATACAAACAAAGCCATTTTTGGCTTGGTCTCGCTAAAAAATATGTCAAATTTTATCTCGTTTTTTGAGGCGATTAAAGTCTGAAAACAATCGCCAATTTTATCTTTTGGAATAGAAAAATGGTTCAAATCCCAAACAACGCGCATAAAAAATGTCTGTGTTTCAGAATCTACATGTTGATCAAAATGAAGAATATTGCCATTATTGGCAAAAAGAAATTCGCTAATTATAGCGACAAGCCCCGATTTATCAGGGCAATGAATAAGTAAAGTGGCTGATGACATACCCAAAAATAGGAAAAAACTTTGTCAGAGTTTAGGAACAATGACAAAGTTACCTTTGGCAAAGGTTTAAATGCTTAATCCATTTCCATTGCTTGAATTACAGCATGGGTAAACGTAGTAGTCGTTCCTTTTCCGCCAATATCGCGTGTGCAAGAATCTTTATGGTTCGCTAACACTTCCAAAACAGCATTGTGAATTTTTTTTGCGGCAACTTTTTCATCAATATGATCTAACAGTAACAAAGCAGAAAATAAAAGTGCAATGGGGTTCGCTAAATTTTTTCCAGCAATATCTGGTGCTGAACCGTGAACCGCTTCAAAAATTGCACAATCATCACCAAGATTTGCAGCGCCAGTTACTCCTAAACCGCCAACGAGTCCACTTGCTAAATCAGATAAGATATCTCCAAACAAATTAGTAGTTACCACAACATCGAAACGTTCAGGACGCATAACCATTTGCATAGCCATATTATCCACAATAATTTCTTCACATTCGATTTCAGGATAGTTTTTGGAAACCTCTAACCCAGCACTTAAAAACAAACCTGAAGTAAATTTTAGAATGTTTGCTTTGTGAACAATCGAAACTTTTTTTCTCCCAAATTTTCTAGCGTACTCAAAAGCTGCTGTAATTACTTTTTCACTCGATTGTTTATCTATGTAAGCAATGCTTTCAGCTTTACTATGCTCCTCATCTAACCAACGCTCGTTCCCGATATATAAACCTTGCGTATTTTCACGAAATAAAACGAGATCTACATTATTTACAGGACTTGGAACATTTGGAAGCGTTTGAGTTGGACGCAAATTCGCATATAAATTATACTTTTTGCGAAGTGCAACATTCACAGATCGGAAGCCTGTTCCAACTGGAGTTGTAAGTGGTCCTTTTAGTGCAATTCTATATTTATCAATGAGCTTTTCGGTTTCTTTTGGTAATGGATCGCCGGTCTCTTCAAAAGCGCCTAAGCCAGCTTTCGCAGGAATCCAGTTGATATCGACGCCTGCTACTTTAATAATTTCTGTTACGGAATGTGTAATTTCGGGGCCAATTCCATCGCCAGGAATTAAAACAATGTTGTACATAAAAAAATAGGTTAATGTGAAAGAATCAAATCGTAATATACAGTTTTTAAGGCTGAGTTTCAGGATTTAGCTTATACGCAATAGGCAGGAATATTTTTTTCAGATTGGTTAAACCAGAATTGGTTCTCTTAACATTGAATTAGTGAACAATTGTAAATTTCATAACTTATTAAATAGTAGATGGTTACAAGAAAGGAATAAGTAAATTTCAAAAATTTAAAAACAAAAAAAATTAGCTATAAGAATTCTTCTTGCCAAGCTGATAAAATAATAATGGTTTTTTTCTATCAAATAACTAAATAAGTGTTTTTGGGATGAGTCTCAATGAATTCATAAAACCTATGTGTAATTTTTTAATCAAAGTAGGAGATTTAATTAGGAAGTAAAAAAAATTTAATTAATGAGGCCACTCTGAAAAGTCGATTCTGTAGGCTTACACCCTACCAAATTTTCCGAATTCAACGAATAGTTTGCTAAAAACTCCTTTTCGGAGGAAGCTAACTAATTCAACATTCATTCGAATTGATAAATAACGACGAAAACATGGCAAAAAAGCAATCAAATCGCTATAATCACAGAACAATTCATAACTATAATAAGAGACATTCGATTAATGAAATCTAAAAGTTGAGCATTATATAGCTGATTTTCAAAAACTAAACGAACAAAATTAACACTCACATAAACGTTTGGTAACATACTAATAACTACTACTTCATGTTACAAAGTTACTTTATGGTAACAAAATCATGAGGCTGTTATGACTGAAATGTATCAATCTTCTTCAAATTTCACATCTGTTAAAAGTCCCTTATTCTCCATTAAACTTCCTTTTAAGAAAGAAAAAAGAGGTTTTTTTAAAAAAATGTTGGAGTCGGGAATTGAAAAGTCACTAGGGTTCAGAGAGCTTAATAAAATCTATCAATCTACAGAGAATAGTACAGATCCCATTGATTTTATTGATAAAATATTAGCTTATTTAAATGTTTCGATAGATTTGCCAAAGGAAGATTTGGACAGAATTCCCAAAAAAGGAACCTTAGTTGTGATGGCAAATCACCCATTTGGTGGAATTGAAGGCTTAATTTTAGCAAAAATATTGAAGCAAGTAAGACCAGATGTAAAAATTATGGCAAATGATTTATTACATAGTATTCCAGAACTTCGTGAAGTGTTCTTTTTTGTAGATCCTTTTGGCAATAAAGAATCAATACGTAAAAATTTATCGGGTTTAAGAAATGTAAAGTCATGGTTGAGCGATGAGCATGTTTTAGGTGTATTTCCATCGGGTGAAGTTGCCTCTTTTAATAAAAAAACGCGTAAAATTGATGAACCTGCTTGGAATGCAAATACAGCAAAAATGGCATATTCATCAAAATCGACCATTTTGCCTGTTTATTTTGATGGAAATAATAGCTTAGCTTTTCATCTTGCAGGTTTAATTCATCCAAGATTAAGAACGGCGCTTTTAGGGCATCAATTTATTAATAAGAAAGATCATGCTATAAAAGTTTCGATTGGAAATCCAATTCGTTTTAAAGAATATAAACACATGACTAAGCCTGAGCATCTCATTAGTTATGCTGAGTCTAGAACATTTATGCTTCGTAAAAAGGAGAAAAAAGATAAATACAGTAAAAAAGCTGAGTACAAAACTCATTTGGTAAAAGCTATTAAACCAGAAATTATGGAAAGCGAATTAGTTCAATTATCAGAACAAAATCATTTAGTCAATTCAGGAAAATTTGACGTTTTTATTGCCGTGGATGCACAAATACCTAATATTATGCGCGAAATTGGTCGATTAAGAGAGTTAAGTTTTAGACTTGTCGGAGAAGGAAGTGGAAAAGAAACAGACGTTGACCATTACGATCACTATTATCAGCATTTATTTATTTGGGATAATGAAGAACGAAAAGTTGTTGGAGCTTATCGCTTAGCCATGATAGATTCCATTACATCAATATTTGGGAAAAAAGGTTTGTACACAAACTCTCTTTTCAAATTGGAACAAAATTTTCTTGATAAAGTATTTCCAGGCATTGAGTTAGGTCGCTCTTTTGTAAATCCTGATTATCAGAAATCGTTTCAGCCTCTCTTATTATTGTGGCGCGGTATTTCGACTTATATTTACAGAAATCCTAATTATCGCTATTTATTGGGAGCTGTTAGTATGAGTAAAGATTATTCTGAGATCTCTAAGCAATTAATCATGTCTTATTTGAAACAACATCATTGGAATGAACAATTAGCCAGTTTTGTGACGGCAAGAAATCCATATAAAGCTAAAAAAGAGTCTGTAGCTAGCAGAGTTGATGGAATTATGCCCTATTTATCGTTAGATCAAGTGAATACAATGATAAAAGAAATCGACCCTGAAATGGGAGGGGTGCCAATTTTGATAAAACAATATCTTAAAATGGGTGGGCAACTAGCTGCTTTTAATGTAGATACTGATTTTTCAGATGTGGTTGATGGAATGATTATTGTTGATTTACTAAAAAGCGAACCTGAAAGTCTTGCTAGATACATGGGTGACAAAGAATATGAAGAGTATATCGCTTATAACAAAGTTACATTGCCTAATAATTTAGATTTAGTGTCTTAATGTGAATCTCAAATTCGGAGTTCGTTTTTGACCTCGGAATAATAAAAGATATTTTACGGCTCGATAAATCACCTCAACAAAAAAATGTTTTGGATCTAATCTAAGCAAAAAACGGTCATCCCGTGCTCTCAAATGGGATCTCGGCGTATTCAATGAGTGTGTATTTAACACTACCTATTGCGAATTTGGTCTTAATGTGCATTTTATGCATCATTCTTTATGCTGCAATTGGGAAACTAAACTAAAGTTTCAAGACTGAAAATTGAATTACGAAAGTTTAAAATAAATCGCAATATTTAATCAGGATGAAATTTTAAAGCAGAATAAAGAATTGAAAATAAAGTCCACTCCAAAAAGTCAATTCTTTCGATTTTCACCCTTCCAAATCCTACGAATTCGACGAATGGTTTGCTAAAAACTACTTTTTGGAGTACACTCAAAATTAAGAATTCAAAATTCAAATTTTCTCAAAACCCCGAAGTGTAATCGTCTCCACGAGGATCGGCACCACCATAGAGCCAGCCATTTTCATCAATTTGAATACAATCAGCGCGGCCTGAATATCCTCGTCGTTCATTAAGAACATATCCACGGGCTTCTAACGAATTTTTGTCTGTTCTCGCAATTGCAAAAGGCTCAAAAAATAATTGGTCAGGTAACCATTGATGATGAACTCTAAGTGCAGAAACAGCTTGTTGAGCATTCATCCCAAATTCAGCCATGTTTAAAAAAACCTGAAAAACCGTTGTAATTATTGTTGAACCACCAGGAGTTCCCAAAACCATGGCTAATTTCCCATTTTTGGCGACAATTGTGGGAGTCATACTAGAAACCATTCGTTTGTTTGGTACAATTTCATTCGCTTTTCCACCTGTTAAACCATACATATTTGGCGTTCCAGGCTTTGACGAAAAATCATCCATTTCATTGTTTAATAAAAATCCTGCTCCACCTACCGCTACTTTTGAGCCATAACCGCCATTTAGCGTTGTAGTTACAGAAACGGCATTTCCAAATTTGTCAACAACAGAATAATGTGTTGTTTCATCCGATTCGTAATAATCACTTACTTCTCCAGGCAGAATATCTTGACTCTGAGAAGAATAACTCCAACTGAAATCTTGCATGCGATTTTTTATGTATAAAGAGTCTGTTAATTCTGCAATGGGAACCGAAACAAAATCAGGATCCCCAATATATTTAGATCGATCGGCATACGCTCTTTTCATTGCTTCAGCCATTAAATGAATCGATTCGGTTGAATTAAAACCATAATTCCCAATAGAATAAGGTTCTATCATTCCGAGCATCTGTTTGAGTAAAATTCCACCAGCACTTGGTGGTCCCATCGTAACTAAATCGTAATCTTTGTAGGAAATACGAATCGGGTTTCTCGAGACACTTTTATAATTGCGTAAATCAGCTAAATCAATTAAACCTCCGTTATTCTTCATTTCCTCGATAACTAATTCGGCTGTAATACCAGAATAAAAACCTTCTCGTCCGTAAAGTGCAATACGTTCTAAGGTTTGGGCTAAATCTTGTTGAATGAACAATTCACCTTCAACAAAATCACTAGAGTCTTTTTTTATAAAATATCTTCTTGATGACTCAAATTGACGAAAATAGTTTCTCGTGTAATTCAGAGACATTGCTTCTTCAAAACTAAGTTTAAATCCATTGGAGGCCAATCGGATAGCAGGATCTAAAACTAAATCAAGAGGCATTGTTCCAAAGCGTTCTAAAGCTTCTAACATTCCATCAACACTTCCAGGAACTCCAGCTGCCCAATGACCAAGTACTGATTTATCAGTTACTTCTTTATTTTCATCTAAATACATATCACGACTAGCTTTAGCAGGAGCTTTTTCTCTAAAATCTAAGGTCTTAACTTCTCCGTTTGCCATGCGCAAGACTAGAAATCCACCACCACCAATATTTCCAGCACCGGGAAAAGTAACTGCCAAAGCAAAATGTGTCGCAACCGCAGCATCAACTGCATTTCCACCTTTTTTTAGAATTTCAATTCCTGCATCAGAAGCTTCTCTTGTGGCCGAAACCACCATTCCATTTTGATATCTTTTAGGATGGCCAACTTGAGCAAAGATCTGATTTCCGCTAAGAACTAGAATAATAAAAAGGACAAGAATGTGAATGAAAGTACTCTTTTGATGCTGTGAAATAGAACTCATAAGGTTTAACATTTGAAATAGTTATGAAAGGTAACTAGCGCTAAATATCTATGAATTAAACTTAAAAAGTTGAAAAAAATGGGTTTATATAAAACGATTATTCAAAGATCATTATTAATTAAAATTGATAAAGTAAGAATGAAAAAAATCGGTTTGCTCAGAAAAGTCAATATTTTCGTTTGCACCTTTCCAAATCCTGCGAATTCGTTGAATATTTTGCTGAAAACTACTTTTTGGAGTTCTTGGAACTGATTGATTTTGGGCTCATCTCCGAACGACATGACCGATGTTTAAAAAAAAGAAATGTCCCTTAGGTTTAATAAAGCGTTTTGGAAAGGTTTTTGCTAGAAAGTAAGGACTTAAAAAGCGCACAGTTTACCGATTGATACAGGCGCATAATTACATGTCTAAGGAAGACTTACAGAATGATTT
>Ga0210027_1004853_pt1 | contig 10123 bp, 8 predicted proteins | sample CryGeymeta201510_FD_183978 | JGI IMG/M metagenome (GOLD analysis project Ga0210027, IMG submission 183978) | Groundwater microbial communities from Crystal Geyser aquifers in Utah, USA - Crystal Geyser metaG 2015-10 (SPAdes) (version 2) | ecosystem: Environmental > Aquatic > Deep subsurface >...
AGTTTTTCCAACACAGGCGCGATCATCTTGCAGGGTCCGCACCAGGGCGCCCAGAAATCCACAACCACAGGAATGGTGGATTGTAAAACTTTGCCCTCGAATTCGGCGTCGGTCACATGAATGGGATGTGTCATTTGTTACTCCTTGTTTTAGTGATTGAAAATCTTTTCACCCGCGCGAATGGGAACCTTTATACGATTCTCGGCGGGCGTGATCGGGCATGACCATTGCTCGTTGTAGGCGCAATACGGGTTGTATGCCAGGTTGAAATCCACGCGGAATTTTCCGCTGGGAAGTTTTTCGGGTTCGAGATAACGCCCAGCGGGATAGGTCTCTTTGCCAGCCAGCGAGTCGACGAACGGCAGGAAGAATCCGTTTGAGTTTTTGTAGATGGTGAGTTCAGCGGGCTGACCGTCAACGACAAATTTGAATTTGCCGAAGCGTTGGTAGGACTGCGGCTGTCCGCCTGTGGTTTGGATCTGGATGCTTTCGGCTGAGGATGAAATTTCCACGTCAACTTCCAAACGCAGGGTGGGGTTTTCGGGGAAATAGTCGAGACCTTTGAAATCTCGCTCCTGGGCAGGGGTCAACGGGCTTTGAGGATGGCGCGCAAAAAAGTCGTCTTTTTCAGCGCGGAATGTTTTGAGGGATTGCATAATATTTCGTCTCCTTTTACGCTCAACCACAAAGAGGACGATCCAGGCCTTTTTCTTACCTGCTTAATCACAAAATGACCTGACCCAATGTCAGCGCGGCAACGAGGATTAAGAGAATTGCCAGTCCGAGTTCCAGGCTACGCTGGGGGATGCGGCTGGCTACTCGCGAGCCAATCTGTCCGCCGATGATGACGCCAGGCACGGTGAACATGACGATGCTGAATACTGTGGTGAGCGTATCGCCGCCGATTTGAACGAATTTGACAAAGTGACCAACAGAAGCTATCAGCGCGGTGACAGCAACCACAAACACGCTGGTCGCCACCGAAACTTTGCTTGGCACGCGGCAGCGCTGGAGCAGGAAATATCCGTTCATCTCGCCCAAGCCAGTCGAGACCATGCCCATGAAGGTCGCGCCGATTCCGCACAGCAACATGCCTTCCATTCGGTTGCAGACCGTGTAGCGAATTTCTTCGCCTTCGGCAGTGACCAGCACGGTTTCGGCTTTTTCGCCGCCGTACTCGGCTTGAATAGCGGCGTCGAGTCGAACCACATCCTTCTTTTCGTGCTGGCGCAGGAAACTGAGCGCGACAATAAACAATCCAACGCCGAGGATGATTTTCAAATACACGGGCTGGATTTGTCCCGATGCCCAGGCGCCGATCAAAGCCAGGGGAACAGTGACCAGCAACAGGTTAAGTCCGAGGCGGTAATCAATCAATTTTTTGCGGGCGTAGGCGAAGAGTCCGCTGGCGAAGCCGAAGACCTCGGTGGTCAGCGCGGTGCCGATGGCGACTTCGGGGGAGAGTTTTAGCGCGAGGATAAATAGCGGCGAGAAGAAGGTTGCGCCTTCCACGCCCGATGCCATTGCGGTGGTGGCGAACAAAATGGAGATGGGGAAGACGTACCAATATTGCAGGGTCATGAGTTGCTCCAAAAGAATTCAGGATGATTGTTTCGTTCGCAAATAACGCGTGGCGGCTTTCTTGACGATTTCTGAAAAGGTGGGGTAAACAAAAATTGTCTCCGCCAGAGATTGCAGGGTGAGTTTCTGTTTGATGGCGAGAGTTAGGAATTGAATCCATTCCCCCGCGTGGACGCCAATGGCGTCTGCGCCGAGAATGACGTCGTTCTTATCCATCACGATCTTCAAGAATCCAACCGTTTCGCTTTCGGTGATGAAGCGGTCAACGGAATTGGTATTCACCTGTGAAACGAATACTTCGCCGAATTTGCGCCGCGCTTCCGCTTCGCTCAAACCGACATGTCCAATCTCTGGCTCCATGAAAATTGCCCAAGGGACAATCGAATAATCATTTTCGACATGATTGCCGTTGAGAATGTTCTCCACGCAGATTTCCGCTTGATAGGAAGCCATGTGCGTGAACTTGGCGGGCGAGGCGACATCGCCGCAGGCGTAAATGTTTGGCGTTGATGTTTGCAGAAAATCATTGACTTCAATGCCTTTGCCTGAATATGTCACGTTTGCTTTTTCCAACCCCAAACCGTTTGTGTTGGGGACGCGCCCCAGCGCGACAAAAATATGCTCCGCTGTCATTTCTTTTGGCTGACCATTTTGAACAATGCTGAGATTGATCTTTCCATCTTCAACCTGGCGGCACATGGCGACTTCGGCATTGGTCAAAATTTGAATGCCTTCTTTTTGCAGCGTTTCAATTGCCAGCACGCTGACCGCTTCGTCGGCGGCTTTGAGAATGCGCGGGTTACGGTCAATGATGGTGACGGATGAACCGAAGCGCGCGAGGGATTGTCCCAACTCCACCGAGATGACTCCGCCGCCCAAAAACACGATCGAACGCGGCAGTTCGCGCAAGTCCCAAAAATTTTCGTTGGTCAGAAAGTCAAGCGTTTCGCTGCCTTCGTGCGGAGCCATGCGCGGCGACGAGCCTGTGGAAATCACGGTGTAATCCGCCCAGATGGTCTCGCCGCCAATTTGGATCTCATTTTTATTCAGGAAGGACGCGCCAGCAGAATCAATATAAACGTCAATGCCCAGCCCTTCAAAATGCGCGGGTTGTTCGTTGGCGTACACGCCTTGCACGATCTGATCTACGCGCTCCATGACTTTGGAAAAATCCAAATCGGCGGATACATCAACTTTGGGCAACCCGTGTTTTTCCGCTTTCTTCATCGCCTGATAAAGGCGGGCGCTGCTGATGAGGCTCTTGCTCGGCACACAGCCGAAGTGAGTACATTCCCCGCCGATTTTGTAACGCTCGATTAGCGCGACTTTTGCCCCGCGCCGTTGGGCGGTCAGCGCCGCGACCAAGCCGCCTGAACCTGCGCCGATGACTGCAATATCGTATTTTTTCATTGAGATTTTCCTTTTTAGTCTTGTAGTTTATTCATCTAAACGCCAGCCAAGCGAATCGAAAGTACGCATGTCCAACGGGTTAAGAATATGAGCAGAGGCGGTTTGAACTGCTTCCTGGATAATGGGATGGTCGGGGGAAAGCCCGCCATAGAGATAGTCACTTTGAAATGATCCAACCGTTCGCGTAAATATTTCACATCCAAAGTGGACTGAACTTTCGCGAACTCCATTCACGCCGAATAGGTTGCCGAACTCATTACCCAATACATCACGATAAGATTCGAGAAAATGCGTGAGTATGGTTACGGCATTCGCCATAATTTCAGATGTGGAAGCGCGCTGAGCGACCATCCACAAATGCGCGGCAAAATGACCCACATCTTGCGAAGGATGACCGAAGTGTGCCAATTCCCAATCTATCAGGCGCAAACCCGACGTTGTGACAATAACTGACGGCGGCCATAGATCACCCATGATCAAATTACTGCCTGGTTGTTGCAGACGCTCGCCAAGTTGAACCGCCTGTTTGCCGATTTCATCCGCGTTTGCCAAGCCTGCCCGCGCCGCATAGGATTGAATATTCTTGTATTGAAAATCAAGCCGCGTTCGTTGAATCTGAACGTTATTGAACAGGCGCGCAAATAACGATCGATGCGCGGTAACTTTATGTAGCGCGCCGATAAACTGACCCAGCGACATTCCAACCTTTTCCGCTTCCAATTTAGTGTGTGATCCTTGAAGCCAATCTCCCAGGTTTGGCGATTGCCCCAAATCTTCCATGATGAGCAATCGGCGTTCTTTGTCCAAATGATATAAGCGCGGAGGACGAATTCCGTTTTGGGAGATTTTCTCCAGCGCTTCGCCTTTTTCAAACAGCGACATGGCGCTGGCTTCGATGGAGATTCGCGCAGGGTCGAGCGGGACGTCGGGCGCGGAGGCGATATACGCAGGCATCCACTTGACGATGACAGAATCAGCGCCTAGAAGATTTTTTCCTTTGACGCGCCAAACGTAATTCAAAAAACCGCCTGATAATTGTTGCGGCGTTCCATCAATCATGAAACTGGGGAATTTTTCCAACAAAGACGCAAGCGCCAATTCAAGGATGTCGCTGACCGTCGGTGTTTTTTGCTGACCTGTCATATTTCTCCGCAAGATAAGGTTGTCTATCCTGATATTTACCCTCCCCCGTTTTCTTACCTTCCCGAATCTTCCTGGCAAAAGGTAAGAGGAAATTACACATCAATATCCGTTAAGTAGCCTGCCATTTCTGAAATAGTGAAAGGATAAAAACATGCCAAAGAAAAAATTCGATCCCGCCAGGAACACCTATCGCGTTACCTTTACCCTGCCTGCCGATGTGAACGCGGAGACGGCCTGCCTGTGCGGCGATTTCAACGCGTGGGACAAAGAAGCCCATCCGATGAAAAAGCAGAAAGACGGCAGTTTCAAGGCCGCGCTGACCCTGGAACCAGGCCGCCATTACCACTTCCGTTATTTTCTCGACGGCGAACGCTGGGAGAATGACTGGGAAGCGGACGCCTATGTTCCGAACGAATTTGGGAGTGAGGACTCGGTTCTCAGCCTGGAGGCGCCATCTGAAAATTAAACGCTTGCGATGATTTCAATCCATGTTCGATCCATCCAGTTGGTTGATTCCTACTGGATGGATTTTTTGTTTGACCTGATCATCGCTGGTGTCAGGAATTCCAACCGACCAGGAGAGTCAGCCATTGGTCGGTGACGAAGACGGGAGGGGCGTCTGGCGCGTCGGCGATGGCGGCGCGGATGCGATCCATCCCCGCGGCATAGGCGGTGTCGCTCAACAAGGCGAGTTGGGATGAGCCGCCTTTTTGGGTAAAGGGATTGTCCAACACTTCCTCTCCCACGAATTCCTGGTGGATGTGATCCGCCACGCGCCATTCCGCACGGACGAAACCAGCGGCAAGCATCCAATCGAGCAGGGTTCCGCTGGAGGGGAAGCGCCGCAGGTCGGCGGCCTTCACGCCGTCGAAATAATCGTAGAGATACCATCGGTCGCGTCCGATGTGCGGATCCAGGTTGACAATGGCGAGCGCTCCGCCCACGCGCAATAACCTTCTCGCTTCGGCGATGAACGCGCGTTGATCGGTGTAGTGTTGCAGGGCATTTAGCGACAGAACCAGATCGAAACTTGCGGAAGGAAAAGGCAGGTGATTGGCATCGCCATTTGTCAGGAGTAATTTGTTGTTCTGCGCGTGGGCTTGTTCCAGCATTCCAAACGAAAAGTCAAGACCGACGATGCGTTGGACGAGGGGCAGAAGTTCGATAACCCAATGTCCCGTACCGCAACCCACCTCCAATACGTCACGCGCCTGGCTGTTTGAGACAAGCGTATGCAGTTCGCGCGACACGCCAGCCAGGGGATCTTGCGCGTAACGCGCGTCGTACTTCTGCGCGATCACATCGTAGTTAATGGGTGAAATGTTGTTCACGATGTTCCCGTCATGGATGTTTCAGCGAATTTTGTTTGGCGATTAACTCGCGCACGGTCAAAACCAGCGTGGCGTGACTCCACGTCAGTGGGCTGACCGAGAGCGGGGCGTTGGTGTACGGGTGGACTTGCTCCGCCATGACGCCGCTTTGCAGGGTGTGTCGCCGCGTCCAGTCCAGGATGTCGAGCGCGGGGCGCAAGTCGTCGGTGGATTTCGCGGTTGCGATCTGCCATTCCGCCAGCCACAGCGTGCAGATGAACCAGGGGTTGCCTGGCACGTTGTCTTTATCGTCCGTCACCTGGTGGTAGTAATCGTGTTCGTAGCGCGCCACGCCACCGACCTCGGTCTTGACCCACAGTCGCTCGCGGATGGCGTTCATCGTGACGGCGATGCGGGGATCGTCAGCGGGGAACATTCCGAAGTACCACAGACCAAACAGGGAGGCGTCCAGTTCCGTATCCACGTCCCAGCCGCCATCGTCGCGGCGATTGATCATGCGGACAAAGCGATTCATTTCTGGACGCCAGAGATGTTTCTCGACCCCAGCCTTGATCTCCTCTGCGGTTTTGTGATAACGCTCGGCGAGATGCGCTTCGCCAAAGGCCTCGGCGAAATTCGCGGCGGCTTGCAAACCTGCCCAGGTCGCGGCAACCGTCCAGCCAAGCACGCCGCGCCGTTCCTCCCACAGATCCCATGAAGGCAGGGGAAGTCCGTCATTTTCATCTCGATAACTCATCAACCAATTTGCAACGCGGATAATCAGTCCGCGATAAAGCGGCTTGACGAATTCCACATCGCGGAAGCGCTCGAAGTGTTTCCACAGCGCCCACAAGACGAGCGCCGATTCATCCTCCTGGACAGGGAGTTGCTTTTTGCCATCCTGGTACCATGCGTGCCACGAGGAGGCCAGCGCGCCGTCGGGGGTGTATTTGTGCAGGAAATAGCCTTCGGGCGTGACGACGCGGTGACAGAAATCGAAGAAGCGGCGCGTGACTTCGGAATAGCCCGCTTCGATCAAGGCGGCGGCAACCAGCGCGCCGTCGCGCGGCCACATATAGGAATAAGTGTCGCGGGCGAAGGTGGTGATGTCGAAATCGTTGGCGGCGATGATGGCGCCGTCGTTATCAATCTGCGAGCGAATCGTCAAGAGACTGCGGCGATACAAAGCGGTGAGTTCTTGAGAAAGTCCCAGCGCGTCATCGGGTGTCAGTTCTGGCGAAAGTCCCAACGCGTCGTCAGGTTCTTTGGCCGCCCATAATTTCCAGTAGTGGCGGGTGCGTTCCAGAAATGTGACGGGGCCGCGCTCACGAACCGCGCGGTTGATGCGGATGACCGAATCGAAATCCTCGCCGACCGCGATCCAATACCAGCCTACTGCCCGCCCGTGCGCAGGGACGAGCAAATGCAACGCGCCTGTGGTGTCCACGCTGCCCTGCGCGACGGCATTTCCTGAAAGCCAGCCATCCTCCGCGTCGCGCCAGGTGCCTTCCTTCCCGCCCAGTTCCTTGACGCCAACCGCCCACTGATCCAATCCCACATCGGATTGCCCGCCTGACTCTTTTGCGGCGTTAATTAAGAACCAGCGTTTGCCCTTGTAATGGAACAGCGCCTTGCGCTCGGGTTCGTAGTAGGCTGAGTCGCCGACCTCCGTGCCGTTGATATGAAAATCGTGGCTGAAAAACAGGCGGACTTCGCGCTCCTGGTCGCGGTCATTGAAGACGGCAATCTGGCGCAGGTACAAATTCTGGTGAAAGTCCACCGCGTCGTTGACTTGCAAATGGGTGCCGAGCCGCGCGTTCTCCAGGATGACGCGCGTGACCAGCGTAGCGGGTTCGTATTCCAGCCGTCTCTGCCATTCGTCCGCGTGCGTCCAACTGAATCCCCCATCCACCCAGACGCCAAAGCGGAAGGGATGACCCGCCGTATGATTTTCCAAGCCAACATGCGGCCAGTACAGGTCGCGCAGTTGGTAGGTCGAGTCGAAGTTCACCAGCAGGGAACCATTTCCAACAGGGATGTCACGAGGCATGAGAATTACTCCAGTCGGGTCGTGTATAGTTTGGCGGATAATTCGGCGTTGGACGGTTCCACTAAAATCGAGCCATCGCCAAAAACGATGGTGGGGACACTGCGATTGCCGCGATTGGTTTGGATGACAAATTTCTCGCCCTCGCGGTCCCTGTCAATATCCACCCAGCGATAGGGGGCTTGGCGTTCATCCAGGATACGTTTCGCGCGGCGGCAATCGGGACACCAGTCCGCGCCATAGGCAGTGATTTCAGGGGTTGTGTTTAGCATGTTTACCTCTTCAGTCTTATTGAGTTTTGAAAAACTATTGTCACTTTGTTCCCGTCATTGCGAGAGCGGCGTTCTTCCGCTCGAAGCAATCTCCTCTCGCAAACCAGGGGATTGCTTCGGGAAGAACACCCTCGCAATGACGGGCAAGATGGACTTTTATTTTTCAAACATCAGTAGTTCAAGGATTTCAATCCTGCCAGCGCGTCCGCGCCGAGATCGAAGTGGATAACCGCGCGCCCGCCATCGCGTAATGCTTGGGCGTCACCCAAAGCCTGTGCCGTTTTCAATGCGCCAAACGAAAGTGTCCACGCGGGTTTGCCTGCTTCATCGGGGATGACCACATCGTCCGCGGCTTGTGAAGTGACCTGGATGAACAATCCTTTGCCCGCGTCGCCCTTGTGCAATTGACCCGTAGAGTGTAGGAAGCGCGGACCGTATCCAAATGTGGTCGCCAGTTTGGTTTCATCGCGCAGGCGGGCGCGTAAGTCCAGAAGCGCCCGGTCAGATTCCGCAGTTGGCTGGACATAGGCTTGAATAGTGATGTATGCGCCAGGCTTTGCGCCATCGAGAAAGGCTTTCAGTGTTGCGGCAGTGAGCGGCGCAGATTCTGATTTGGGCAGTGCGCCCTTCTCGGTAAATTCCGCCACCATTTTGCGCGCCAGAATTTTTGCCGCTTCCACATTGGGCTGGTCGAAGGGGTTGATTCCCAGCCGCGCCCCAGCCACAGCCGTCGCCATCTCCCACAGGAAGAACTGTCCGCCCAGATCGTACTCATTGTCCAGGAACAAGCGGATCACGGGATGACCTGCTTTTTCCAACGCCTGTATCTTTTCGTCATACGTGAAATCGTCGGCTAATTTGATGTAAACAAACACGCGGTCTTCCCCATAAACTTCAGGCTTACCGAGCGGTTCGCCGACCACAGGCAGAATCCCTTTGCCTTCCTTGCCCGTGCTTTCAGCGATCAACTGTTCGACCCAGTCGCCAAAGGATTCGATTTTCGGGGAAAGCACAAAGGTGAGTTTGTCGCGCCCATGTTTGGCAAGTTCACCAATGGTTGTTCCTAACTGCCCGCCAAGATTATTTCCATCCACGGGGCAATTACAACCATCGGCGTTGCAGGTCATCACCTGCGCGCTATCGAGCAAACGTTCCACGTCCACGCCAACCAACGCGGCAGGCGCCAGACCGAACATGGTCAGCGCCGAATAACGTCCGCCGATGTTCGGGTCATTCAGAAACACCGCGCGGAAATTATATTTTGCGGCGACATCCGCCAATCCGCTGCCTGGGTCGGTGATGGCGATAAAGCGTTTGCTGGCATTCTCGTTACCAATGCGTTCCGCCACGCGGTTATAGAAATATTTGAAGAACGAGAACGTCTCCACCGTCCCGCCCGATTTGGTCGAAACGATGAACAGCGTCTTCGCCAGGTCAAGCGATCTTTCCGCCGCCAACACTGCCTGCGGATCGGTACTGTCCAGCACAGACAATCCCTTTTTCAGTCCCTTGTTTGGATTGGCGAAAATCTTGCTGAACACTTCGGGCGCGAGGCTCGAGCCGCCCATGCCCATCAGCAACGCCTGTTCGATCCCATCCGCCTTGACCGATTCAACAAAGGCATTAAGTTGTGTGACGTTCTCACACATGACGGCGGGACTATCCAGCCAGCCCAGACGATTCGTGATCTCGGTCGGTTCGGATTTCCAGACGGTGTGATCGTGTTCCCAAACGCGACCCATCACCCGTTCTTCCCTGACCTGTAACAGGCTCCTGTCTACGGACGGCTTATACTCGCCCAGGCTGAATGTGAGCAGGCTCTTCTGTGCGAGAATATCGCTTTGTTTCTGGGCGATACTTGCCATGAGGGTTTCAAAGGAGCGGGAAAAAGCCGAAACCGCGTCCTCCAGCAATTTGTCGGTGACCGTTTTGAGGTCCAGGCCGAGCGCCGTCAATCGCTGGAGATCCGCCTGGGCTTGCGCGAGTCCGCTGACAAGAGTTTCCTCCACCCTGCCATGATCCAGAAATGCGATCAATGTTTCAGGCGGCACGGTGTTGACGGTATTCGCGCCGATTAGGTTATCCACATACAGAGTGTTGGAATAGAGCGGATTTTTCGTGCCAGTGCTTGCCCATAGCGGACGTTGTGGGTACGCGCCCTGTTCCTGTAATTTCAGCCAACGTTCGCCAGAAAATAATTCAGTGAAGAGACCATAGGCGGCGCGGGCGTTGGCAATGGCGATCTTGCCTTGCAACTCGGTGTGACCCTGTCCCGCCAAAATGGGATCGAGCGCTGTATCCACGCGGCTGACGAAGAAAGACGCGACAGACGAGACCTTGGATGGGTCGCCGCTCGCCTC
>Ga0210027_1004859_pt1 | contig 10114 bp, 7 predicted proteins | sample CryGeymeta201510_FD_183978 | JGI IMG/M metagenome (GOLD analysis project Ga0210027, IMG submission 183978) | Groundwater microbial communities from Crystal Geyser aquifers in Utah, USA - Crystal Geyser metaG 2015-10 (SPAdes) (version 2) | ecosystem: Environmental > Aquatic > Deep subsurface >...
GTTGATACTGCAACCAACGACTATTTAGAACAAAAAAAAATACTGTATGGGGGTGCCTATAGTGTTCTTGTTCAAACGATTCCCTTAAGCACTATCAATAGATCTTTAGCTCCAGCATCATCTAATTCTTTAGTGCTTGGCACGTTTGCAAGCCCCAATAATGGTTTGTTCAAACTCAATGAAATGCAGCATCCAATAGTTGCAAAAGGTAAAGAGTCAGAAACGAATTATTTTGAAGAATTAGTGGTCATTGCAGAATCAAATAAAATGATTGAAGATGTTAAGTTAAGCTTTATTAAAGGTTTACACATTGGCAAAACCCAAATACGCACGTATGCCATAGAAGACTCCTTAAATGCAATGGCATTATCTGACTGGTTCGAATGGCAAGGAGAACCTTTACACCTTGATTTTCATGCGTATAAAAAAAATCCAATTGCATTTAATTTAATTTAGCCCTTGTCGATTCAAACGGAGTTGTACTACAATCTTGGAAACCCAAAGCAAAAGCTAGCCAAGAACTTTTTGATTTAACGAATACACCTACAAAAAAAGAGTTCACTCCATTAGTTCTAACGAGTAAATCCATTAAAAAAACGTACGAAAAAGTCAGACTTGTAGTAATCCCATTACAAGAGAATCGTAATCTCTATATCATTGGAACTTCGATTGAATCTGTGAAATCTTCACAAAATTCTATTGCATCATTAGAAGAATTACAATCCATCGAAGATGAACTAGACTTCAATTTGATTCAAGCTTACCCTAATCCGTTTAATCCATCAACTACCCTTCGTTTTAAATTGGAAACCAATTCACAAATTTCTATAAAAGTATATGACAGTTTAGGCCGTTTGGTTTCTGAATTGTTACGTGGCGAGAAACAAGCTGGAGTTCATTCCGTTGTGTTTGATGCTAAAGGTCTAGCAAGTGGTGCGTATTTTATCAGAATGCAATACACCAATGCAAAAGGCGCAGTTCAACTGCAAACTAAAGCGATTACTTTAGTTAAATAACGTTTGTTTTGAGTTCTGTGGAGAGATATTTTTCTTTCCACAGATTTTTTTTTCTAACGGTTTTATTTGGTTTTATTTTGGCATATTTTGAATGATATTTTGATATTTATTTCGTAATAATTTAAATTTATTGAACTATTCTAGATTTCTGATTACCATTTTATTACGTTATGTTATTTTTCTATATTTGTTGAATAGTATTTGTTAGGTTTTGTTCTTTTGGATTGGTTTTAGCTCAACTTCGGTCAAGATAACGACTTTTTTATTTTAGAATTAATATCGAAGGTCTTTCCTCTCCGATTCGTTTTGGTAGGTACTTCGTGATTAATCTTGTGGCTCATCTTCGGTCAAGATGACGACTTTTTTTAATGTTATTTTAAATTGAATTAAAGTATCTTCTTTAACCATTTAATTTGTTTTTTATGACTCTTTCTTCCTTAAAAATCTATTTAGGCTTCTTTTTATTAGCACTATTATCTGTTTCTTGCAATTCTTTCAGCAATGTTAAGAGTCAAAAAAAGGAAACCACTCCTGTTAAATATGGAAATCGGTTTGAGGTTTATTATGGCGCTCAGACAGTTGGTTGGTGCGACTATGTTGTCCGAAAAGTTGAATATAGTTCAACGGATGCCGATTTAGAGGAAAGCTTTGTTGAAGAAATTACGTTTAGAGGGCTTCGTTATAAGTTTAAATTTATCCTGTTTGGTGAATTAGCTGAATTACATATTTTGCGCTATAATTCAAATGGAACTCAATTTAGAGCGAATGATTCCTTTGCTATTGTTTTAAATGGTGACGGTTTGTCCTATAAATTTTTCTCTGATGATGGCGCTGAAGTTATTAGAGAAATGCCGATTAAAGATGAGAATAAAATTGCCGCTGCCAGAGAGTTATTTAGTTTTTGCAATAATTATTTGAATTCCTATCAAAGATTAATAAGAGATAGTAAAAACAGAGACTTGAGGCAAAATAGAATTCAAAGTCTGGGTTTTGAATTATTGCAGTTTGAAAGAATATAAAACTAATTTTGAATTCTTAATTTTAAATTTTGAATTAATGACGGTGCCTGAAATTGGTTTATAGTTTTCGACGATAGACAGAGTTTTATTAAAGCTGAGCAAGATTACCATTCTTTGGCAAAGACTAAAATCCCCCTCCTTTTGCCTAAGTCATTGAGTACGATGACACTAGAACATCAAATGGGGCTTGGGGGATTTCACTTCGCAATTAAATTATCACGCAACCAACTGCATGTATTGCTCATTTCATCTCAATCAACAAATAATAAATTTGTTCCGAAACCCCGTCAAGGTCATGAAGAACTCCCATCTTTTTTAGCATTTTTGGACTGAGGTATATGGGAGTTTTCGGTTCTGGTTTGCGTTACATTTCTCAATTTTGCTAAAATTTTAATTTTGTGGTTATAAGCGGACGCTTATTCTTTTTTTTGAAGCACCAGCGGACACTTGCGCTAGTGTGCTATTGTTGGTTTTTTCTTTCCGAGGCTATGACCAAAAATCCTCCTTTTGCCTAAGTCATTGAATACGATGATACTAGAACATAAAAGGGGGCTTGGGGGCTGAATGCGAATGAGCATTCGGTACTAATAAAACTTTAGACATTGATTTCAATTCTTCATGAAACACTAGTGGAAGTTGGCGCAGAATAGGGTTTTAATTTTATGGTTATAAGCGGACGCTTATTCTTTTTTTTGAAGCACCAAAACTCAAATGGTTTTACTTCTCAAAGCAGAGATGCTGTATTAAAGTGCAGCATTACATCAGCATAAAACTACTAAGCTAAGAAAAAGTTCTTGCCACTTCTTTGCACTACTATATTTTGGAATTCTAATTCTAATAATCTGACTAATAATTCCTGTGTACTCATTCCTGTCTGTTCAGCAATATCATCTATTTGAGAGATATTATTTTCCAAAACACTACAGATTTTCTTCAATTCATCACTTATTGGTAATTCTCTCCAATTCAAAACTGAAATTGAATGCGATTTTTGTAAACTAAGTGGATTTGTACTTATTTCTAATTGAAACTCTTCAGAAATGTCTGTGAAATCTTGTACTAACTTACCGCAGCCTTTTTTTATCAATTCGTTACAACCCGTTCCATTAGGATTGGTGATTGGATGCGGAATGATAAATACATCCCGATTTTGGTCTAATGCTAGATTTGCAGTAATACGACTTCCACCCTTTTCTGAAGTCTCAACTACTAAAACACCTTTGCTTAATCCGCTTACTATTCGATTTCGAACTGGAAAATTTCCTGCATCGGGTTTGGTTTCTGGTAAATATTCAGAAACAACAGCTCCTCCACAATCAACTATTTTTTGAACTAAGCCTGAATTAGAAGATGGATAAATCACATCAATTCCTGAGCCTAAAACAGCAACAGTTTGACTTTGTAAATCGGTACATACTCGGTGCGCAATAGTATCAATCCCATAAGCTAAACCAGAAATTACTGTTAAACCATAAACAACAGCTTGCTTGGTAAACTCGACTGTAACTTTTTTGGCATATTCACTTGGATTTCTTGAACCAACAATAGCTAATCCAGTCGTTGATAATACAGAAACGGATCCACGTATCCAAAGTGTTAAAGGTGGGTCAAAAATTTGACCTAATTGTGATGGATATACATCATCGTTAAAGCCGATAATCTGTGCATCACTCGATTCAGACTTATCTAAAATCCGATCAACTAAATCCCATGAAGAAAAATTCACAATTGATATTGCAATCGTTTGTCCTAATCCACTGAGTTGTTTTAATTCAGAAACGGACTTTTGAAATAACTTCTCAGCCGATCCTGTTTGTTTAATGAATGATCGAATTCTTTGGTTCCCTAAACCTGGTATCAGCTGTAAAGCTAACAGATATTTTGTCTCTAAAGTCATTTCCTATTTTGTGTCTTCAATGGCCTTCCAAAGCATTTCTTTAAGCATATCTATTTGAAAACCAGTAGCGGATGAAACTAATATATGGGGAATATCAATATCGATTTTCTGATCTAGTTCAAATCCTGGTTTCAAGTCCATCTGAGTAATCGCTAGAATGGACGAACGTTCGGCTAATTCCGGGCTGTATTGAAACAATTCGTTTTTAAGAATTCTGTACTCTTCGTTAATATTAGTTGTACTGCTGATGACAAAAAGAAGCACCTTATTACGTTCAATATGGCGTAAAAAGCGTAATCCTAAGCCTTTTCCTTCGTGTGCATCTTCAATAATACCAGGGATATCAGCCATTACAAAACTTCTGTAATCAGGGAATGCAACTACCCCTAAATTTGGTTCCAAAGTTGTAAATGGGTAATCAGCGATTTTGGGTTTCGCCGCAGAAACAACTGAAAGAAGTGTACTTTTTCCTGCATTTGGGAATCCAACTAAGCCAACATCGGCCATTAGTTTCAATTCAATTTCTACGACAATTTCTTGCCCAGGTTCGCCAGGTTGCGAATAGGTTGGTGTTTGATTCGTTGAGTGCGCAAACTCGGCGTTCCCTAGTCCACCTCGCCCTCCAGCTGCAATAATAACAGTTTGACCCTCTTCAGTAATTTCACCTAATAAAAGACGTGTTTCTGCTTCTAAAGCAATAGTTCCTAATGGAACATCTAAAATGGTGTCTCTTCCATCTCTGCCAGAGCGGCGAGAACTTTCACCAACTCCACCATCTTTAGCGTTAATAAATTTCTTATAGCGTAAATCTAAAATGGTGTTCATTTGTCGATTACCCCTTAATACGATATCAGCGCCTTTGCCTCCGTTTCCTCCATCAGGCCCACCACGTGGTACAAATTTTTCTCTTCTGAAGTGGGATGATCCTGGTCCACCAGCTCCAGCTTTACAATAAATTTTAGCGTAATCTGCAAATCTCATGGCGTAAAAATACCCTTATTTGTGGCTCTTATCAAATGTATTTCATGCTATGTAATTCTTAATTTTTGATTTTGAATTTTGACTCAAATTCAGACTTCGTTTTTAAACAAACTACTCTGGTTTTCGAAAATATACGGTCATCCCGAGGCCTGACACGATTCGAAGAACCATGAAGTGCTATCTCGGTTTAATATCTTTTTATGCAACAAGCACTTTTTTTGTGTTGTTAAGTTCTTTGGCTGAGATGCTGGGTCGGAGCCCAGCATGACGAAATAACACCTATTCTATAATATCATATAATAGTGAATAAACTATTGTTTTTATTTATTATATAAAATAAATACTTTAACAAAATTAATACAGTTTACAAAGGTCAAAGTCCGAAAGTTGAGATTTTGAATTGAATATAGTGCCTGAAATTGGATGATAATTGTCTTTAACCTTTGAGAGAATTTCATTCTTTGGCAAACCTTAAAAATTCCCCTTTCGAGACAATATGAAGCGGTTTCACTCGAAAACTCAACCTAAGGGGGCCTTGGGGATTTCACATTTATTTGATTTTTTTGCTTCATTTCGTCGTAAGTTCTTCTTGAGAGTCCCTGCCCTTTAAAATTCTTTCATCTTCGTACGTTAAGTTCTTGGCAAAAGGGGTAGTATTTCGTCCTGTGCTTTGCTCTCATTTCTTTCATAACTACAAAGAGCACTAGAGTAAGCACATCTCATCGTGATTAAGAAAATACTATTTTTAGGCATTATTATGCGGAACCGCTCGAAAAGTATTCCACAAAAACTCAATAATTGTCCATTTTCAATTGTTCACTGTCAATTGTTTAAACTTTTACGCTTGGGCTCACTTTCATCTTTTTTCCATGTATGAGTCCACTCCAAAAAGTCGATTCTTTCGGTTTACACCCATCCAAATCATACAAATTTGACGAATAGTTTGCTAAAAAATACTATTCAGAGTACACTCATGTATTAAATCCAAAACGTGTAATAATGTTTTTAGCCGCTTTAGGCATCTATTTTTAGAAAACTGGCTTGTAATGAAGCACTTACTTTCCTGATTTTTAGCTCAATAGGATTTATTTCAATGAGATAAACTATGTTTGCGGCTAAGCCCGAAATTTGTTCATTCTAGTTTATGCTAATCGATGTGTCATCTATTGTTTTGGAAACCTCCAATAGCCTTAAACTACTAACGGTTAGCACTAGAGTTTCCCAATCATAAGCTTGAGTACCAAGTTCAGTTTCAAGTTCAGGGTTTTGAGTGTTTTTAATTCTGCTGCGCTGTATTCGTGCTTTTATTTGTGGGCAGGCTCGTTTTCCTTCAGTAGTTGTTACTAAGAACTAATTTTAGAACAGGTTAGATAAAGCTGAGGCTAACGTACTACTCAGGGCAAATCGTTCTTAATAGTTCTGCTACTTTGCTGTATTAGGATAACGGACTTTTACGTTCGCTGTGCGAACGTATTGTTTTCCGTTCATTTCGTATTAAATGAGCGAACCGATTTTCCCTTCTATGATAGGTTTCGTTTTTACAATACTCATTCCTTTGGCTCCTTGCTTCGATATTCCTTGCTAGTAACTATATATTGAGTATATATCCAAAAATAGATAACAGATAATATATAGTTAGTATTTATTTACTAACCTTCTATATGCCTAGAAAGATACTGCGACAACGAATGAAGAATACTCGATGGTTAGGTTTGTTATGTTTTGAATACGCCACATTAATAAAAGGCATATCGACCGAAGATGAGCCAATGAAAATGAGTAATTAGATTTAGGGCAATGAAAAATTCGAATTTGAAAGTACAAAATGCCCATAGCGACAGCGTCATCGCTGGTGCTTAATAAAACAGAGTAAGCGTCATCGCTTACATCATTAATAAAATAATGCACAGTTGTTAACTAAACCTAGAGCTTTTGCCTAAGTCTTAGCTTAAATTCGGTTGTCAGCGTGGACGCTGCCGTTTATTTTATTGGCACCAGCGTGAACGCTGTCGCCATAATGGGAGCCAGTTTTGCGGAGCTTTTGCCCTATTTCTTATCAGTTTAAACTTATTGGTTTGGCTAGTGCTGCTTGTAGAAATGGGGAGTCTTTTCTTAGGACTATTTTATTTTTTATGAATTTTTGGGTTGATTCATGGAGAATCAAACAAGTAATTCCATCTCTATTGTATCCTTCAGAAATTAAATCAACTACGAGTTTTCTAAATTCTTTGAAATCTTGATCTACGTTTAGAAAATCAGTTACATAAACTTCAATTATCTTGTTTCTAATAACATCAGGTGGTAAAGTGATTAAAATGTTCATAAAATTTAGATTAGTTGCCGTCAACCGAAGTCTTCAAAGAAGTTACTTTCTGAAGTACTCGAAAATCGTATTCATTGTTACAGCGATTTTCTAAAAGTTGACTTTGTTTCTCTGTTTCGAATCTAAACAAAAAATCTAATATTACATAACGAATTCTAGGGTCTTCATCAGAAAATAATGGCTCAATATCTTGATTAAATACCGATTTGTTGGATTCTATTTTTGCATAATTCACTAAAGCTTGTTCTCTTATTGCAAAAGAGTTCCTATTTGTAATCAATTTTGGGAAAACATAGCGAAGCATAGAGCTATCCGCTTTATTCACTAAAATGGGCATAATTTCGAGACTCAAGGCTTCATTCGTATAGTTTGAAAGCACAAAATCAGATAAAAATAATTGTAGGGTTGAATCAGGCATTATTGATGCAAGTGTTTTCAGAGCAATTGATTTAAACGTACTATCGCTTTTTGTTGATTTAAGCACACTTTGAGCAATTGAAATCATTTGTTCATTTTCAGGAAAGAAAGAAAACGCTTTTAAAGCTGCTGCTTTTATAGCAGGTTCACCTTTATTATACTGATCCATAATCATCATATCCGTTCCGGTAGCGCCTTTGGTCAAACTTGCGTACAATAGAATTAACTCCGAGCGAACTTCAGGCTCTTTTTCAGACTTCAATAAATCATTGATAATTAATTGTAAATCTGGATTTGAGGTATCAGCGATTAATGCTTTTGCCGCATTTAGTCGAGATGAAGCAACTTTCTCATTTCTGAGTTGAGCTAACCAAAAATCCATTGGCTTAGTGAGTTTCACATTCCAAGTTGGTTGAACACTATTTACATAAATGTTAGATAAACTCATTGGCGCTTTAACCATTATTACATCTTTGGGATTTGATATGGCCAATTTTTTAACCGTTCTATTTTTACCATGAATCAAAACTAACTCTAAATCTAAGAGTTCTTCGAGCACATATTTAGTTTCAAGGTATAATTGTAAACTTCCTTTTCCGTCCCAATCCGCTGTAATTCTAACCGTATCTAGATCCATAGCTTTTTCAGGTATAGCGACATTTAAGGAATTGAACACTAATCCTGAATTCACATAAAGCCATTCTTTATAATCACTTGGCAATAAAATGGTACGATTACTTTCCAAGACATCTGATAGAGACTTTTTGTACACATTAAACCATAATTCATTTTCTGCCAATAAAAACTGATTTACAATTTGTGCAAATTCATTCCAATTCGATAAGAATTGTGCTTTCTCGCTAGCGATTAAAGTAAGTTGCTTAGAACTATCTTTCGAAAGAAAATGCGCTAACACCCAAGCTTGCCAATGAAAATCATTGTTGGCGTATTTACGTTGTTCTGCTTGCCGTTTAACACCAAACCATTGCGCAATAATCGTTCTAAATAATTGCATTTCTTTATCAGGCAAAACAGAATACACGAAGCCCATTGTTGCAGCATAGGTTTTATTCTCCCAGTATGTATCAGGTAAAACGATACACGTAAATGCTGAATAGGGATATTCTTGATTAAAAAATACTTCTGTTGATTTAAGCTGAGCATAAGCATTATTCATTAAGGATTGCTTTTCCTCAGTAGAAATACCGTTTTTGGAGTAAAATAATCTGATTTTTTTAATTCCGTACTGAACTTCATCCACTTTGAAATTTCCAAAAGCAAATTTAAAATCAGTAATCGAAATTTTTGATTGAGTTGAGAAGCGAACTGTTTTTCGAGTGTTATCAGCATTCTGATTGTCTGAAATGAGTTTACCAGGAGCAACTACTTCAAATTTTGAAGGTAAATTAAACTCGGTATCAATGTGCATTTGATTTCTTGGATGAATGTAACCAGGCAAATAATGAGCCGTTGCATACGGTTCAGATGAGGTCCAATAGAGTTGATCCGTAGTTTGTACTAGTCCAAACGCTAAATCAGTTTCATAAACAATTTCTAAGGAAGATTCTTTCCCAGATTCTAAATTCCCTATTTCAATAAATAAGGTATCATTATGAAGGGTAAATGGCGTTGAAGCCCCATCTAAACGAATAGAGTTTATTTGAGATTTGAAAGAATGCAAGCTAAGCAAATTTACTTCATTACGTATTTTAGTAAAGGTGTACAGTACTGATCCTTGAATAACATTCGATTCCTCCTTAACGTTCAGTTTTACAATGGCTTTTTCAAAAATAGCATCCATAATTGGATAACTTGGATAATCTTGAACACGTTCTATTTCTGAAGCCGATAAATAGGACGGTTTTATTTCTTCTTCTACTAGATTTGTAAGCATGAAAGAATGTAGAATAATAAAAAGTAGGCTAGCTAACATGGTTTATAAAGACATTAATTTATCTAAGTACATTTGGATATAAGGAAAAAGTTGAGGTGAGCAGGAATAACCGTTTCCGCCATGTATGGTTAATCGACCACGAGTATCTGAAAAAATACCTCCAGCTTCTTCGATTATAGGTAATAAGGCTGCAGCATCCCAAATATTTAAAAGGGGATCGAACATTAAATCAGCTTGTCCTGCTGCTACTTTCATGTGACCGTACGCATCGCCCCAAGTTCTGTGTAATTTACATTGGTCGTGAATGGTTTCAAAAAAGGACCAATACCCTTCTGCTTTTATATGAGATAATTCGGTAGTATAAAAAGTAGCAGAAGTAATTGAAGTACAAGGTCTTACTTTGGTTGGTTTATGATTATAAAATGCGCCTAAACCTTTGGTTGCATAAGCTATTTCGCCCGTTGCAGGTGCAAAAATGACTCCAATAACGGGTACGTTATCAACCAAAATTCCAATTAATGTGGTATATAATGGTACTCCATTAATAAATGATTTTGTTCCATCAAT
>Ga0210027_1004866_pt1 | contig 10109 bp, 9 predicted proteins | sample CryGeymeta201510_FD_183978 | JGI IMG/M metagenome (GOLD analysis project Ga0210027, IMG submission 183978) | Groundwater microbial communities from Crystal Geyser aquifers in Utah, USA - Crystal Geyser metaG 2015-10 (SPAdes) (version 2) | ecosystem: Environmental > Aquatic > Deep subsurface >...
AACATAATCGACTGGACCCTAACGCAGCGTGCCCGGATACGCGTTCCCGTTCACTAAACAAACGGAGCATATCCAAAAACGCGCCCGACTGCAACCCTCCCCTGGTTGCATTAACATGCTAACATGATGAGGCTGGCGATACCGGCTTCCACCTCCGATCGAGCCGTTATATCGTCGGAGTGGCGGTTCTCTCCCAATCACTGCATGACTTGCAACGGATAGCTTGGACGGTGCGCAAGGATGCTCGTAAGGGTCACATTCGTTTGCCTGAGCTTAAGGCTCGCCTCGTGCCTGAATGGCTGGTGTATACGGGGTTGAATAATGCAATGCGGTGGGAATGGTCGGCAATCATTGCTGTGATAGACAAAGGATCGCGCCAACATGGCCCGAATAACTCGGAAGAAATCTACCGGCGACTCACTGCCCACGTTGCGAAAATTTGTGTTATCCGATATCCCCTCTTGCATTTTGTCGTTGACCGGCGCTACACCAAGCAAGCCCTTTGCGATCGATTGGTTGAGGCTATTCAATTGCAAATTGCGGCGTCCGGTTTGAACGCGATACTCACGATTGAACAGGCGCCGTCAGAACAACGTAAGGAACTATTGCTGGCTGATTATCTGGCTTGGGCAGTTTTTCAAAAACATGAGCGAAAATGCCTGGAAGGATATCAGATCGTGAGCAGTCGGATTGATTGCGAAGAGATCGGCAGGTGGAACGAAGTTATGTTCCCCATGGACGAAAAAACGGCCTGGCACCCCGGAGGCCGATTATCACCGTTCGAGACGGAGTAGGACGTACGTGCGTACGACCAGCCAGGCCCGGGAACTTACAACTCAGACCGTCTGTGTGTATAATAGTCTGGATAGCGATGCTTGTCAAGCGCAAATTTGACGGATCCCAACTCTTTGGTCAAACTCGAACGCGAGAGGTCCACGCCGGCGCCTCATCGAGCCGCGAAGGTAAATCCCTCGTCTGGTATCACAGCCAAAAATGAACCAGGAAAAACAAGAACGGCTGGAAGCGCAAGGCTGGAAGGTGGGTACAGTGCCCGAGTTTCTGGAGTTAACGCCTGAAGAAACCGCGTTGATCGAGATCAAGCTGGCGCTCAGTCGCAATCTGCGGGAACGGCGAGAAAAACAAATGACCCAGGTCGAATTAGCCGGGAAGATCAAGTCAAGCCAACCGCGCATCGCCAAAGCGGAGGGTGGAGATAGATCCGTTTCGGTTGAACTGCTCATGCGCGCCATGCCTGCCGCTGGCGCGACGCCCCAGGATATTGGCAGGGTCATCGCCAGTGTTGAACGATAGCCTGGTGGTCGGATAGTCCAATCGTCGAGTACAGAATCAAGAGAATCACCCTAACATGGATCGGGTCGGCAAAAGGACAAAATCACATGGCAAAAAAACAAAAAACGTGGGTTTACAGCCCGTCACCGCAGCCCAAACCTAAAGCGCCGGAAGACATCAAACGAGAGGTTGAAACGAAAGCCAACGCGCTGGTCGAAGCGGTATTGAAGCCAACCTATGTCAAGCCCCCACCGGAAGATGACCGTTCCAACTACATCGTGGACATTTATACAAAATGGTACCGCAACTACTTTTACTTCTGCGCAAAGTATTGCGTTCCTGGGCCAAACGCCATCGCGCCGTTTTTTGAGGCGAAGTTCGCGCGGATGGAATACGCGGGAAATGCGCAGTTCAATTTGTCGTACATGAGATATACAGAAGAGTGGTGGGAAGTTTATCCTGGCTTTTCTATAGACGAGTGCCTGCAAGCAATCGAGAAAGACCCGCTTTTTCATCCCTGACAATACCATTTGGCCACCCGACTATCAAACTATCAAACTACAAGACAAGGAGCCCCCATGAAATTCATTGATCTTACGATCCCGCTCGGCGTTGCCACACCGGCCTGGCCGACATACGAACCGTTACAGTTGAAGTATTTCAAACGCCTCGCGCCCAACGGCGCGAACGGACAATTGCTGACTCACTCCAACCATTTGGGAACTCACCTCGATGGGGAGATCCACTTCCACTCTGCGGGCAAGGATATCGCCTCCCTGGATATGGATTTTCTGGTGCATGATGCCGCAGTCGTTGACCTGAGCGATGTCTGCGGCGATTACGATGTATACACCAGCAAGATGGTCGAGAAGCGCGTCGAAGTCCGCCAGGGCGATATTCTCATCATCCATACCGGCTACCATCACTTTGGCTGGGATTCGCCCTACTCGAACGAAGTGCGCTACATGGTTCAGCATCCCGGTCCCGACCGCGAATTTGCCGATTGGGCCAAGGCGAAGAAGTTGCGCTGGATCGGCGTGGACTGCGGAAGCGCGGATCATCCCATGAACACCATCATCCGCGACTGGATGCCGCGCCAGGCGCGCCAGGCAGATAAAGTCTTCAAGAAGAAGTACGGTATGCCGCTGGCAGATTTCTTCGATGACAGCAAGTATCAACTCATGCACCTGGAGATGTTTCCCTATGGCATCATTCACGCCGAATGCCTGGGCGGCGAGATTGACCTGCTACTCAACCGCCGTGTGACGATTGGCATGTTCCCCTGGCGCTTCGTGGATGGCGAGTCGAGCATTGGGCGTTGCGTGGCCATGGTGGACGATGCCGAATATGAGGGACTGATGGCGAAGAAGACCTCCCTGCCGAAGACGAAATTTGGCGATGCGTATAATCCTGCTCATGTGGAAAGCATCAATAAACTCAGCGTGGAGAATATGGCATAGCCCAATTCACCCTCATCCCCAGCCCTTCCTCCCAAAGGGGGAAGGGAGTCCCCTCTCCCTTCGGGAGAGGGCCAGGGTGAGGGCGCGTCATTGTTTCTCCAATCGTCTCGATCATCCGGTGCAGTTGATTCGGCGCGGCGCGTAAGCCGAGATCAATGAGCTGGTCCGTACGGGCGGAGCGTACGAGGAAAGACAAAAGCTCAACGTGCTACTGATTGACCGCTTTGTGGTCATGGAGGCTTCGGCCTATGATTCCATCCGCGACATGGCGGCCATCTTGTGAGGCTGGAATGAAACTCCCTGAACGCATTCTCAACCGCATCACCGCCGTCAGCATCACGGCCAAGACCCTCGGCATGGTGACGGGCGTCGTTTTCATATTGGGAGTCGCGGTGATGCTGCAAGTCCGCGCCCGCCTGGAGCGCGAACTGCGCGCCGACCTGGAAACGCGCGGGGTCGCCATCGCCCGTTCCCTGGCAACCCGTTCGACCGACCCGCTCCAGGCCGGGAACGATTCCGTGCTCCGGCAGTTGATCCGCGACACGCTGGAAAACAACCCGGATGTGTCCTACGCCTTCATCCTGGATGCCGGGGGGGAGGTGGCGGCGCATTCGTTCAATCAAAGCGTGCCTCCCGATTTGCTCAAGGTGAATATGCTCGATGGCGCGCAATCCTATCAGGCGCAAACCTTGCAAAGCGAGGAGGGTCCGATTACCGACATCGCCGTGCCAATTTTGGACGGAAAGTCCGGCCTGGCGCGGCTGGGACTTTCTCACCAGCGCCTGGAGGCGTCCGTCGCCCGCATCACGTGGGAATTGGTCGGCGTCATGGCCGCTGTCCTGGCGTTGGGGCTGGGTGCGGCCTACGTGTTGACGCGCCTGTTTACCCGTCCGCTGCTGGCCCTGGTGGAGACGGCGCAGGCGGTCAGCCGCGGCGACATGCAAGCCAAAGCCCCCTGGTACATGGGAGATGAAATTGGCGAACTGGCCGCCTCTTTCAATGCGATGACCGCGGACTTGGATCGCTCCCATGCGGAGTTACTGCGCCGCATGAGCGAATTGAGCGCGCTGGACGCCACCGCCACGGCCATCAGCGTCGGCCAGCGACTGGGGGAAGTGCTGCAAACCGCGCTGGATAAAGTATTGGGAATTATGGACTTGCAGGCCGGATGGATTTTTTTGAACGGCGAGGAGCCCCAGTCTGCCCTGCGCCTGGCGGCTCGCTCTGGACTTTCGGCGGCTTTTGCCGGCGAAGAAGCCACCCGCGACCTGGGACAGTGCGTCTGCAATCGCGTACTGCAAGAGGGGCGCGCCCTGATCGTCCGCGATATCTGCGCCGAGTGCGCAAGTCTCAGCCCGGACTTGATTCGCTCCGAGGGGCTGGTCACCCACGCCAGCGTTCCCCTGGCGGCGGGCGGACGCGTTCTGGGCGTGATGAATACCGCCAGTTCGCAGGCGCGCGAATTCACGCCCGACGACCTGACCCTGCTGAGTGTTGTCGGGCGGCAGTTGGGTATCGCCATTGAAAACGCCCGCCTGTGGGAGGAGGTCAAAGAGAAGGAAACCCTGCGCCAGCATTTTTTGGAACGGGTGATTGCCGCGCAGGAAACTGAGCGCCAGCGCCTGGCGCGCGAGTTGCACGATGAGGCCGCCCAAACCTTGACCGCCCTCTCGCTGGGGTTGAGAAGATTGCAGGACGACCCGAACCTGTCCCTCCCGCAGAGAAAATTAGCGGGGGATCTCAAATCGCAGACCACCGCATTGGCGTCTGATTTGCATCGGTTGGCGGTGGAATTGCGTCCCAGCGCCCTCGACCGCGTGGGCTTGATCGGCGCGTTGGGGCAGTATGTCCAGGAGTTCAAACGGCGCTATTCCCTGGAAGCGCAGTTCGAAAGCGACAATCTCGAACATATCCGCCTGTCTCCCGAAATCGAGACCAGCCTGTACCGCATCGTCCAGGAAGCGCTGACCAACGTTGCCCGCCACGCGCAAGCCCGCTCCGTGTCGGTGCTGTTGCAGGCGCGCGATGGACAAATTGTGGCGACGGTGGAAGACGACGGCAAAGGATTCGATCCCGCCCAGGTTCAGGCAAAAGGCAGGCTGGGGCTGTTTGGAATGCAGGAACGCGCCGCCATGCTGGGCGGTTCGTTGAATATCGAATCGGCGCCGGGCCGGGGAACGACGGTATTCGTGAAAATTCCACTTTCCATTTCGTAAAGCGAGATATTATCTCGCTCTACGCCTTCGACAGGATTCAAAACCATGCCCGAACAATCCCAAATTACCGTTTTGCTGGCTGACGACCACGCCGTTCTGCGCGCCGGTTTGAAAATGCTGCTGGAAAACCAGCCCGATATGACCGTCATCGGCGAAGCGGGCGATGGTGCCATGGCGCTGCGCCTGACCCGGGAACTTGCGCCCCGCGTCCTTCTGTTGGACGTGAGCATGCCCGGCATGGACGGACTGCAAGCCCTGCGCGCCATCCGCGCGGCCGCGCCGGAATGCCGTGTGTTGCTCCTGACCATGCACGAGGAAGAAGCCATTTTGCGCCAGGCTTTGCAGGCTGGCGCGGCGGGATTTGTTTTGAAGAAATCCGCCGAAAATGAATTGCTGGCGGCCATCCGCGCTGTGGCCAGGGGCGAAGCCTTTGTGGACCCGGGCATGACGAAAGTGATGATTGAAGGTTACCTGGGACTCCCACCCGCTTCAGACGCGGCCGAGCCCGAGGTGGAGAGCCTGACCCCGCGCGAGATCGAAGTGCTTCGACTGGTGGCGGCGGGCTATGCCAACCGGGAAGTGGCCGAAAAACTGGTCATCAGCGTCAGGACGGTGGAAACCCACAAAGCGCGCATTGCTGAACGACTCGGCGTGAAGAGCCGCGTCGAATGGCTGCGCTATGCGCGGAAAAACGGATGGCTGGGGGCGGAATAACGGATTTCCATCTCATTCCTGGGAATGTCAGGGAATTCCCTGGTATTTATTCCCTGGAAATACGTGTTTTCCCTGTCGCACATGCGTTCCTCTAAACCTATAATGGGAGAATGAGAATGTATTTCTCTCAGAATAAGCGCAAAAAAGGAGCGAATCATCATGACCGTCAGTCGTAGAGATTTTCTCAAACTAAGCGGCGCGGCCGCCGCCGGTCTGTTGTTGCCAGTGGATTTGGCCGCGGCCGCCGGTGGGTCGCGCTTCCCGCTCCACAAGCGGGTGGGCGAGGCGACCAGCGTCTGCCCCTACTGCTCGGTCGGCTGTGGGTTGTTGCTCGCCACCGACGCCCAGGGGCACGTGACCAACTGTGAGGGCGACCCGGACAATATCCACAACCGCGGCGCGCTCGATCCCAAATCGGTTTCCATTACCCAACTCTCCAACAGCCCCAGGCGTTTGAAAAGCGTGCAATACCGCGCCCCCGGCAGCGATCAGTGGGAGGAAAAAACGTGGGACTGGGCCATGGAGCAGATCGCCCGGCGGGTGAAGACCACCCGCGACGCCACCTTCGAGAAAAAAGATGACAAAGGGGTAACCGTCAACCGCACCCAGGCCATTGCCTGGCTGGGCGGCGCGGCCAACAACAACGAAGACTGCTACGTGGCGGCCAAGTTCGCGCGCGCCCTGGGCCTGGTGTTCATCGAACATCAGGCGCGGATATGACACTCCTCCACTGTTGCCGGTCTGGGCAACACATTTGGCCGCGGGGCTATGACCAATCACTGGGTGGACTTGAAAAACAGCGACGCCATTTTTATTATTGGCGCCAACCCGGCTGAGAATCACCCTGCTTCGATGTTATGGGTCAACCGCGCCATGGACGATCGCGGCGCGAAATTGATCGTCGTTGACCCGCGCTTCACCCGTACCGCCGCCAAGGCCGACATCTACGCCCCGCTGCGTTCTGGCACCGACATCGCTTTCCTGGGCGGCCTGATCAACTACACCCTGGAGAACAACCTCCATCACGCCGATTACGTCGCCAACTACACCAACGCCGCTTTCCTCATCAATGCCGATTACAAAGGCCCGGCCGACCTCGACGGCTTGTTCTCCGGGTTCAATGCCGAAAAGAAAACGTACGACCGCGCCACCTGGGGCTATCAAACCAAGACCGAGAAGGTCACCGACCCGGCCACCGGCGCGGAAACCGAGAAAACCACCACCCTCAGCGACCCCACCCTGAAAGATCCGCAGACGGTCTTCCAGATCCTCAAGCGCCATTACGCCCGTTACGATTTGGATACCGTCTCACGCATCACCGGCACGCCAGTGGATAAACTGAAGGAAGTGTACGCGGCCTTCGCCGCCACCGGACAGCCGGGCAAATCCGGCACCATCCTGTACGCCATGGGCCAGACCCAGCACACCGTCGGCTCAGAGAACGTGCGCATCATGGCCATGCTGCAACTGCTGCTGGGCAACATCGGCGTTCCCGGCGGCGGGGTGAACGCCCTGCGCGGCGAATCCAACGTGCAAGGCTCCACCGACCTGGCAGTCCTGTACCATTTGCTGCCCGGCTATCTGGCCGCCCCGTCCGCGGCGGCGCATCCCGATTTCAAGGCGTACCTGGAAAATAAGACGCCCAAGACCTCCTACTGGAGCAATTACCCCAAGTTCTTCGTCAGCCTGCTCAAAGCCTGGTGGGGCGAGGCCGCCACCGCCGACAATGATTTCGCTTTCGATTACCTGCCCAAGTCGGCCGGCGACCACTCGTGGATCCCGCTCTTCGAAGCCATGTACGCCGGTACGATCAAGGGCCTGTTCGTGATGGGTCAGAACCCCTACGTTTGCGGTCCCAATGCCCGGCTGGAGCGCAAAGGCTTCGAGAACCTGGACTGGATGGTGGTGATGGAATTGTTCGATACCGAAACCAGTTCCTTCTGGCAGGCCCCGGGCGTCAAACCGGCCGACGTGAAGACCGAGGTCTTCCTGTTGCCGGCCGCCGACGCCGTTGAAAAAGCCGGTTCCATCGTCACCAGCGGACGCCTGATCCAGTGGCGAAATAAGGTCGCCGCTACGCAAGGCGAATCCAAAGAAGATATCTGGATCATTGACCGCATGATGAAGGCCATCAAAGCCGCCTACGAAGGCAGCCACGATGCCAAAGATCGCCCCATTCTTGACTTGAATTGGGATTATGGCGACCCGCCCGAGGCGGGGAAAGTGGCGCGTGAAATCAACGGTTACTACGCCGCCACCGTCACCGATGATAAGGGCAACCTGGTCGCCAAAAAGGATGATATTCTCTCGACCTTCGCCAAACTTACCGCCGACGGGAACACTGCGGCCGGGTGCTGGATCTACACCGGCTACTACGCCCCCGCCGACGACGGCACGGGCGTGAGCATGCCCGCCGCCAAACGGCGCGGCCAGAAGGACCCCGGCGGGATGGGCAGTTACCCATACTGGGGCTTTGCCTGGCCGGCCAACCGCCGCATCATTTATAACCGCGCCTCCGCCGACCCGGATGGAAACCCTTGGGCCGAAGACAAGAAATTGATCTGGTGGGACGCGAGCGCCGACTCTGGCACAAAGGACGCCGAAGGCAAGCCGATTCTCGGTAAGTGGGTGGGCTACGACGTGCCTGACTTCGCCCCCACCAAAGCCCCCAGCGCGGCCGGCGGGAAAGATCCGTTCATCATGCGCGCCGACGGCAAGGGCGGGCTCTTCGGCTCGCTCAATGAAGGCCCCCTGCCCGAACACTATGAGCCGCTTGAATCGCCCATTGCCAACCTGCTCTCCAAAACGCAAATCAACCCGGTCGTCAAAGTGTTCAATGCTGACGCGGGCAAAGACATTGGCGACAGCGTCGGCACGCCCGATAAGTATCCCATCGTCTGCACCACCTATCGTTTGACCGAGCACTGGCAGTCGGGCGCCATGAGCCGCTACCTCGGCTGGCTTTCAGAAGCCCAACCGGGCATGTTCGTCGAGATCAGCCAGGAACTGGCCGCCGAGAAGGGCATCCAAAATGGCGGGACAGTTCTCGTCTCCAGCGCGCGCGGCCAGATCAAGGCTACCGCCATGGTGACCGCCCGCTGGAAGCCGTACACCATTGATGGAAAAACCGTTCACCAAATTGGCATGCCGTGGCACTTCTCGTGGCGGGGCATCGCCACCGGCGACAGCGCCAACGATCTCACACCGCATGTCGGCGACGGCAACACGAAAATCCCCGAATACAAGGCTTTCCTTGTAGATCTGCAGAAGGCATAGGAGGCGACCGATGACACGCATGGCTATGTTGATTGACACATCCAAATGCACTGGCTGTCGCGGCTGCCAGGTGGCTTGCAAACAATGGTGGGACCTGCCTGAAACGCAAACGCAGCAAACCGGCAGTTACGAGAATCCGACCGACCTCTCGCCCCAAACCTGGACGCGCATCACCTTCCACGAATACGAGAGCGGCGGGCGTTTCCAATGGTTGTTCCTCAAGCAGGGTTGCCTGCACTGCGCAGAGGCGGCCTGTGTGGATGTCTGCCCGACCTCCGCACTCAAGCACAGCGACTTGGGGGCTGTCACCCTCGAGAGCGACTTATGCAACGGCTGTGGCTATTGCGCCCAGTTCTGTCCTTTTGGCATCCCGCGCCTGGAGACGCTCAATCTCTTCACCGGCGAGGCCAAAGCGACCAAGTGTAACTTCTGCCAGGACCGCATCACCAACGGCCAGAAGCCGGCCTGCGTCAAGACCTGCCCGGCCGGCGCGCTGGACTGGGGCGAGCGGGACGCGATATTGGAAAAAGCCAGGTCCCGCGTGGAAGCGCTCAAGGCGCGCGGCTATGCGGAAGTCAGCCTGTATGGCGAGACTGAAATGGGCGGGCTGGGCCGCCTCTACGTGCTGACCGCGCCGCCCTCGGCCTACGGCCTGCCGGAGAATCCCCAGTACCCGGCCTCTGTCCCTGTGTGGCAGGAAGGCGTTCAGCCGATCGGAGTTGGGGCAGTCGCCCTCACTGCTGTTGGGCTGGGCTTGAGCTGGCTTATCAGCCGGCGCGCGGCCGCGCAAGACAGTTCCGCGAAGAAGGAGGACTGAGATGAATATGATTGTCCGTTTCAAAGCGCCCGAACGGCTGGCTCACTGGCTGCACTTTGTAGCCTTTACCGTCCTGCTGGGCACCGGCATGTTTATTTACCTCCCCGCCTTGCGCGCCTTCACGACCGGGAATGCCGGGGAAGCCGCACGGCTGGCGCATCGCGTCGCGGCCCTAGTCTTCATGCTCTCGCCGTTCATCTACCTGGTGTTCAGTCAGCGGGAGTTCTTCGAAAGCCTGCGCGAGATGTTCAAGTGGGGCCCCGACGATTTCGCCTGGTTGCGCGGCGCCGCGGCCTACTACACCTATGGCCGCAAGGCGCAACTGCCCCCGCAAGG
>Ga0210027_1004883_pt1 | contig 10076 bp, 7 predicted proteins | sample CryGeymeta201510_FD_183978 | JGI IMG/M metagenome (GOLD analysis project Ga0210027, IMG submission 183978) | Groundwater microbial communities from Crystal Geyser aquifers in Utah, USA - Crystal Geyser metaG 2015-10 (SPAdes) (version 2) | ecosystem: Environmental > Aquatic > Deep subsurface >...
AATATATGGTCTGTAACTCATGCTAAACTTCACAATAAAAAAACCGGAGAAATATTTTTATTAAAATCAGAAATATCACCCCAAACAGAGAACATGCTTAATAAATTATTCAAAATTTTGTCACACTAATTTGGCAGAAGTCAGGGGGTAAAAATGTAATGGTTTTTATTAGTATCTCCATAAGATATTTAGTTGTTCAAACCGAGATAAAGGTATGAAGAAGATGGAGTGTAATTCAATAGAGCAAAGGGATGAAAAAGGAACTACATCTTTGGGATGGAGAGGCTTAAAGAAATTATTCGGAAATTAATGATGTATTATCTATTGCGGTATTGTAAGCTTCGGTGAGATGGGCGTATTTTGCAATTTGTACACGCGTATTAAGCGCTAATTTTTCAAGTATGTTATGTACGTGGCTCTTTACGGTGTAGGATGAAAGGTGAAGTTTTTGAGCAATTTCTTTATTTGTACAACCATCGGCAATTAGTTCAATTACTTGCCGTTCGCGTTTTGTCATGTTAACCGATTCAGAAAGTTTTGCCGGTTTCGATCCATTAATTGCATGTTCAACTATCTGAGAAAAAAGCGACCCGGTTAAATGCGGCGGTAACACCTGAACGCCTTCATAAACTGAACGAATCGTTTTAATAAATTCTTTAACGTCAATATCTTTTAACATGAATCCCGAAACCCCTGCTTGCACAAACTCGAAAACATCTGACTGTAATGGAATAAGATCCATAACAATTATTTTTGCTTCTTCAAAATTCTTTTTAATCAATTTTACAGTTTGCAAACTGCTTCTATTGCGCAAACCAAGATCGAGAAGCACTATGTTGGGATTTAGATTACTCATTATCATCAAAATATTTTCGCCATTACCAACTGTGGAAACAACGTTCATACCGGGCTATTTTTTAATTAGCTCCGAAATACCATCACGTAAAAGTCTGTTGTCTTCTATAAGTAAAACTTTTATTATTTTCATTTTAAGATCAGGTACTGTAAAACTAAAAGATTATCATTAATTCGAATAAGTATAACAATTTATATTAATTTTTGCAAGCTAAGTTATTTGTTAGCGGCTGATTAGTGTCTGCCGCGGCAGGAATTTTGAATTATGTCCGTTGGCTAACGGATACATATCAATACTATATCAACAATATTTATAACCAACGCAGATTTCAAAATCTTGTTGATTGACTTCCATGTTTTTATTAGTTTAACATTAGAAATAAGAAAATGTCTGCGGGAAAAATTTCCGGGAGTTTTTTTTCTCAGTTTTTCTCTTTATTGAATTAATAAATATGCCTTCTATTCACGCAAATATCTTCACTTACTTAAAATCCGATTATTCCATCGAGGCAGGATTTATATGATTTAAACTTCTGCTCATTCCATAAATAAAAATTTGCCGGGGGCATCCATTCGGGATTAAATTAAGAATTAAAAATTAGAAAACGTGTGGTAGAAAATAACTTGATTTGAAAAATATCTCCGTTAGCAAACGGATTTTTACTAACAATATAAAAATTGATGCTATGTAATTTTTGTGCCGTTATCCCGGGATTTCTGTCGGGCGGTTGGACTTAGATGTATGTTGTTAATGATAAAGATTTAATATCGAAACCTGAAACAGAAAACTTGTTCATAAAAATATCATTCACAAAAAAAACGGAAAAACAATGGAAAAATCTGAAGTTGCCGAACGCGTAAAAAAAGTAACTAAAAATATTTTAAAAATAGAGGGTGACATAGACGATAATTCAAATTTTATCTTCGACCTCGGAGCAGATTCCCTGCAAAGTGTTCAGCTTGTTGCAGCATTTGAAGAAGAGTTTGATGTCGAATTGGATGAAGATGGGGCGTTGAAAATTCAAACTATTTCAGAGGCAGTCGATTTTATTTCTCCTTATGTTAATAAGTAGGAGAAAACATGAAATACGATGTACTACGTTCCAAAAATTTGGAATGCATATTTTATCCCAAATCTGTTGCTGTCCTCGGCGCCAATCGTGTTGTGGGCACCGTTCCACATGACTTATTAGACAATATTTTAAAAAGTGATTTTCAAGGAGTAGTATTTCCCGTAAGCCCCAAAGAGCCTTTTATAAAGGGGGTTAAAGCATACAAATATGTTGTTGATATTGAAGACCCGGTTGATCTCGCAGTAATTGTTTATGCAAGTTCGGTTTGTCATTTAGCTCTCGAACAATGCGGTAAAAAAGGAGTGAAGGCGGCAATAATTATTTCAGCGGGATTTAAGGAAGTGGGTGAAGATGGGCTAAAACGCGAAAAAGAAGTAAAGGCAATTGCAGATAAGTACGGTATTTCTTTCATGGGTCCTAATTGCCTTGGAGTAATAAACACCGATCCTCTTTCAAATTTAAATGCTTCGTTTGCGCGAAGAATGCCTCAGGAGGGAAACATCGCTTTTCTATCTCAAAGCGGCGCACTTTGCACGGCTGTGTTGGATTATGCTTATGCAAAACATATCGGCTTTTCTAAATTTGTCAGCTTTGGCAACAAAGCGGATATCTCCGAGATTGATCTTCTATACTATCTAAAAGACGACTCCAAAACAAAAGTAATTCTTTTATACCTTGAAGAAATCACTTACGGAATAGGCTTGATGAAAGCTGCACGGGAAGTAATTTCCGAAACAGGGAAGCCAATCCTTATATTAAAATCGGGACGCACAAAAGAAGGCGCTGCAGCAGCCGCTTCGCATACCGGCTCACTTGCGGGCAGCGATGAAATATGTGATGCCGCTTTTAAGCAAGCCGGAATTATCCGCTGTGATACTATTGAAGACATGTTTAACCTTGCTATTGCAATGTCATATCAACCCATACCTGCAGGCAAGCGTGTAGCCATTATAACAAATGCGGGCGGACCCGGAGTGCTGGCTACAGATTCAGTTATTCATGAACATCTTCAACTTGCAAAATTTTCCGATGAAACAACTTCAATCTTAAAAAAGGCGCTGCCCAAAACAGCTAACACAAAAAATCCTGTCGACGTTATAGGAGATGCCCGTGCAGATCGTTATAATGTTGCCATTACAAGCACATTAAAAGATGATAATGTGGACAGCGTGTTTGTAATTCTAACTCCGCAATCTATGACGGATATAGAAACAATCGCAAAAGAAGTTGTAACTGTTGCTAAAGAAAGTGAAAAACCAATTTATACTTCTTTCATGGGAGAGTCGGATGTAGCGGTAGGAATCGACATTCTTCAAAGAAATAAAATTCCTCATTATATACTGCCGGAATCAATGAGCCATGCATGTTCGCGTGCATATTATTTCGGGCAATATCTGCAAAAAACTTTTCTTGAGCCGAAAATATTTTCAGATGTTGATGTTAAAAAAGCTAACGAGCTTATTGCCGAAGCAAAAAATAAAGGCAAAAGTTTTCTTACTGAATATGAATCGGTAAAAATTCTTGAGTGTTTTGGATTGCCGGTTGTTGATAATGGATTAGCTTCTTCTGCAAAAGAAGCGGCGAAAGTTGCCGGACGAATCGGTTTCCCGGTTGTAATTAAAATTGCTTCGTCAGAAATTGTACATAAGTCTGATGTAAATGGAGTAAAACTTAATATACAAAACGAAACAGACGCCGCGGAAGCATACACAAGTATCATTCAAAGTGTTAATGAATCTAAACCCGGCGCTAAAGCAAAAGATGTTTTCGTTCAAAAGCTGATTGAACCGGGGCAGGAAGTTATTCTCGGTTTGAAAAACGATCCCGTTTTCGGAAGTGTAATAATGTTCGGGCTTGGAGGCATCTTTGTTGAAATACTAAAAGATGTTTCGTTTAGAGTAGCTCCGCTTGACCGAATTACTATTGAAGAAATGATAAGCGAAATTAAGGCGTATAAACTTCTAACAGCGGTACGCGGAAGAAAAGCAAAAGATATTGAAAGCATAATAACAACCATCGAACGGCTTGCACAGCTTGCTGCATCATGTCCGCAAATTAAAGAACTCGATATTAATCCGCTTATTGTAAATGAAGAAGGAAAGGGCTGCTTTGTAGCCGATGCAAAAATAATGCTATGATCTGTTTAGAAAGCCGCCTTAAGTTGAACTCTTAAATTATACGGTTGATCGAAGCGAAGCTTCGATAAATTAAATATTTTTTATCCGTTAGCAAACGGATTCAAATTTTGTCGGGGCTGTCCTAAAAGTTGAAAAGTCATTGCGAATCCCGCATGCGGGAAGTGAAGCAATCTTTTGTTTTAATTCAAAATTAAAATCACTTCATCCGGCAGCCGTCAATCTGCGTAAGGTGAGTAAGGTAAGTTAGAAATATATTTTAAAATGAATTTTAAGGAGATTACAAGTGAACGGAAGAAAATTAACTCCCGAAGAAATATTAACGCTTGAAAGCCGCGGCTGCACTTGCAGTGATTGGAATGAAATAGCAGTTGCCGAAAAATTTAATCCCGAAAAACTCCACGATGTTCTCCTAAGCGGAAAGATAAGGCTCGGAATTTTTGAAAAAACATTGGAGCTGCCTGGAGGCATTACTGTCAATTCCGGATTAAGCGACTGCCGCATTCATAATTGCACAATTGATGATGATGCTTATATCTTTAATGTAAAGTCTCTCGCCAACTATCACATAGAAAAAAATGCGGTTGTTGAGAACGTTGAATCGCTGATCGTCGAAGGCGAATCGGCATTCGGCAACGGTGTGGAACTTGACATAGTAAATGAAGGCGGCGGAAGAACATTAAAAATATTTGATAACCTCTCGGCAAACCTTGCTTGCTTCATGGTTTTTTACAGACACAATAAAAAGTTCATTTCCGGGTTGGAAAATATTATTAGTGATTATGTTAAAGGGAAAAAATCAAATATTGGTTCTGTTAAAGAAAGCGCAAAAATTCTAAATTGCGGCGCGGTGATAAACGTAAATGTAGGCGCCTATGCTGTAATAAGCGGCGCATCCAATTTAAAAGATGGCACAATTGTTAGTTGTAAGGAAGACCCGGCTTTTGTAGGTAATGATGTCATCGCCAAAAATTTTATAATTTTATCGGGCGCTAAAGTTGATGATGCCGTAATTATTCAAAATAGTTTTGTCGGGCAGAGCGTAAAAATGGGCAAACAGTATTCGGCTGAGAACTCTGCATTTTTTGCAAACTCGGAAGCATTTCATGGTGAAGCATGCTCGATTTTCGGCGGTCCATATACAGTTACGCATCATAAATCATCGCTGCTTATTGCGGGATATTATTCGTTTTATAACGCCGGCAGCGGCACGAATCAAAGTAATCACATGTACAAACTGGGTCCAATTCATCAAGGAATTGTTGAACGCGGATCGAAAACCGGTTCGTTTTGTTACCTGCTTTGGCCTTGCAGAATAGGTCCATTTACTACTGTCCTCGGTAAACATTATTCAAACTTCGATACTTCAAATCTTCCCTTCTCTTACATCAACGAAGAAGATGGTAAAAGTTTTATCACACCTGCGATGAATATGTTTACAGTTGGGACAAGACGCGACAGCAGGAAATGGCAGGCAAGAGATCGGCGCTTAGATCCGGTAAAATTAGATTTAATAAATTACAATCTTTTCAATCCGCTAATTGTTGGAAAGATGAATAGCGCTATAACTGAATTGAATGAACTTTATGAAAAAACTCCGAAGGATAAAGAAACAATAAACTATAAGGGAATAAACCTTAGACGTCTCTTACTAAAAGCTTCACGTAAATATTATGAAATGGGGATTAAAATATTTATCGGGAATTCTGTAGTTAAGAAATTAGAACATTTAAATGAAAATTCATTATCGTCCCACGTTAAAAATTTATTGCAAGCAGATACTTCAAACGGATTGGAAAAATGGTTAGATATTGCCGGACTGCTCACCCCGGAATCTTGGGTGAACTTGTTTGTTAAAAATATTGAGGAAGGAAAAATTAAAAGTATTGAAGAGATTCATTCATCACTTAAAGAAATGCAGCGGAATTATGACACAAACGAATGGAACTGGTGCGCCGCGTTAATAGAACAAAAGTATAATATCAAAATTGAAGAGATAACAAATGCAATTCTCAAAGAAATTATTGAGGATTGGAAGACTAATCTTACACGCCTTAATAATATGATTATACAGGATGCGACTAAGGAATTTGACTCATTCGCAAAAATTGGTTATGGTATTGACGGCGATGACGAAGTGAAAAACTCCGACTTTGAATCGATACATGGAACGATTGAAGGGAATAGTTTTATTTCCGAAATTAAAAAGGAATCGGAGGAAGCTGGAAACAAAGCAGATAAACTTCTTCAGCGTTTGGCAAGTTTAGTTTGAGCGCCGAATTTAATGTGAACTTTTAAGTTCAATTATCATTAGTTGTTAATTATGAAAAAATGAAAAACATATAACAAATAATATGTGATCAAAAAGTGAGTAGTAATGAATGAGTGAAACGATGCAAGAGTTTAAAGAATTTGCAAAACATCTTTCCGATGTAAGCGGAAAGGTTATAAAAAAATATTTTAGAGCTGGAATAAGATTTGAAACAAAAGCAGACTTGTCTCCCGTAACTATTGCAGATAAAAAAGCGGAAGAAATTATGCGTGAAGAAATTATGTATCACTACCCCGATCACGGAATACTCGGCGAAGAATTCGGCTCGCATAATAAAGAGGCAGAATTCATGTGGGTGATAGACCCGATAGACGGCACAAAAAGTTTTTTATGCGGCGCTATAACTTTCGGAACGCTAATTGCTCTTTTGCATAAAGGACAGCCTGTACTCGGAGTAATAAACCAACCCGCGCTAAATGAGTTTTTAATTGGCGATAACTTTTCTGCCGAATTAAACGGCGTAAAAGTAAAAGCACGCGATTGCGATAAATTAGAGGAAGCTGTACTTCTCACAACAGATCATCTAAACATCAAAAAATATCAGGACATCAAGAAGTTTGAAGTATTGATCGAGAAAGTAAAACTTTACCGCAACTGGGGCGATTGTTACGGCTATTACCTTCTGTCAACCGGTTTTGCAGATGTGATGATTGACCCGATAATGTCGCCCTGGGATTTACTTTCTTTAATACCAATCGTGAAGGGTTCGGGTGCTGTTATAACAGATTATCATGGTAATGACCCGGTAAATGGAACTAGCATTATTGCAGCTGCAAAAGGGATTCATCATAAAATTATTGAACTGTTAAATTAAATCCGCACAAAAAGAAAAATAAGAATCATAAATATTGCGCCAATAAGAGCTGTTATTTTTTTTTCTTTAATGTTGAATAGCCCTATCATTACAAAGGCAGAGTTTAAGAGAAGCAGCGCAGGCTGCAATGAAAACAACTCCATAAATTCCGGTATCCGGTTATTCAAAGCGCCCAATTCGTATGTTGATTTTAGGGGAATTGTTACAAAATACGAAAAGAAAAAGAACACTGTAATCAGTGATAATTTTCTAATTTTATCTTTTTCGTTAAAGTAATCAAGCCCCGTCCGGATTCCGAAAAGTAGACCTGCAAATAGAGTGAAATAAAAAACAGACAAAATTGAAACGGGCACATCACCAATAAATTTTAATTGCACAACTTGTTTCCCGGGAAGAATATATTCTTCGCCGGCGTGTATTAATTTAATGCGGTACTCAACAATAGCGCCAGGCTTTTGCGCAGGAATATCGGCGTACAACTCAACATTTTTCCATTTCAAATTTTCTTCTTTCCATCCAGGGTCATTTTCAGTTCGCCAATTCAGCTTACCTCCTAAATTTTTAACATCGCTTCTTATAAAAAAATGATACGGTTCATCGCCGTATTGAACTTTATCAAATTTATAAGAAACCTTGCGTCCATCTATTCCGAAAGTGCCGGTTACAGGATAGTTTTCGTTTGTAGCGCTTTCAAAATAGCCTGCAATGAAAGTTATTATAAGCGCTGCCGCCCAGAGTATAATTGAGTTCTTCATAAACTTTTAATTTGTTTTATTGTAAGTTAAAAAAAGAATTGATAAAAGTTGATGGATGGGAAAAGCCGCTTATGTAAACAACAGCGGCTGAAAATAAATTTAACTAATTTTAAAGAGAAGTGCCTACTTTCAATCTTATATTTGCAAAAAGAGAAACTACCCCGAATTGTTTGTTCTTCGTCATCGAAAACACTGCAGAGGGACCAATGGCAAGGGCGCTAAATCCCCAACTTTCAAATATCTTTTGAACCATTAGATCGACAACATATTGAGGTTTCCTGACGTTACTATTAAACATCGCATCGAATCTAAAATCAAAAGTGCTGCCGGCAAGTGAAAGCTCTCGTCCGGAGTAACCTACATGCATTTCACCAATATAGCGAGCCACATAAAATCTGCCTCTTGTAGATCCAAGGAAACTTAGCGGATACCGGAATTCCCAGTTAAAATATGAACGATCTAATATTTTAACTTTATAGTGCAGAATGTTATTCTCCTCCCATTTCTTACGCTGGGAAATAGTTGGGGCTGATCCTACACTTGTGTATCCAACTTGAAAGAAATTTCCGAATGGGATTACGTAGCCAACCTGTATCCCATTTGTAACGTAAAGGTTGTGCTGATTATTTTCCGTTTTAAGGTCTGTAATTGCATCTACCGAACTATAAAGTCCTCCCCAAAATCCAAGAATATGGAAGTTTGCTTCTATCATATTGGTCTCCAGCACACCCGAATAAGGAGTGCCCACTCCAAACGAAATGCCGATGTCATTTTTAATCGGAGCACCAAATCTTTCGCCTCCTTGCAGTTGAAGAAATGGATTAATGTAATGCCGGGAAGAAGTAATTTGTGTAAGAGTTGGAGGTTCTACTAATTTTCCAATCCTCATTTTTGCAAACACACGCGTAAAGACACTTATAAAGCCGATGTTCTCATCCAGGTTAATTTTAAATGGAAACATTATAATTCTTGCTCTTAATTCGGGACTAAAAGCCAGGAACGGATATAAAGTTCCTTTGATTGATACTGTTTGATTGTTCGGATCTCTCAAATCTGCAATTATTTCAGCTTTGGGATCTGGTGGATCAATGAAAACTTCGTTCTGTATTTTTATGAACAAGCTGTCATCTAAAGGCTCCATCTGGTAATATTTAACTGCCTCTTCATCCTCTTGAGCATACACAAATGCCAAAGGCGCTATAAAAAACAGCGCAATAATATTCACTGAAAGAAAATATTTTTTCATTTATGACCTTCTATTATTATCTATTAAAATCTGTGAAATAAAATGCGTCGCCAACCTGCACTTTGTCTTTAGTTCTTTCATCAATTATTGTAAAGAAAAAAGTTGTTTTATAACGTCCGTTAGTTTCAGCCGCATCGCCGTGTTTGTCCAACCATTCATCAAAGCGATCCGAATTTGACGCGAGTTTAAGTGAAACATTATATACTAAGTTTCCTTTAGAATTTGTAACCGGTCCTGTTACGGAAATCGGACCGGAATATGATACTTTTAATTGTCCGGGACGTTCATCCAAAATAGTTACATTAAATACTGTAACACGCTGAAGGTCCTGAACGTAAATATCTGTTCCGGTCATCTTTGTTGTTGCCAAATCAATTTTAACTTCCGGAGGACGATTTGGAACCACTTTCACTCTTTCCGTTTGCGAGCCGAATTTTACAATTACTTCCTTTTGATCCGCAAGGTCAAATCTTTTTTCGCTTCCAGCCGGTATTGTTGTAATGACGCTGCCATTTCCCGGATCAATAATTTGAACAGGCACATTGCCTGAATTTTTCGTTGTGTTCCATGTGTTTTGAATAAATGATTGCGTTATCGAAATAGGCGACTGAAGTTTCGTCATCTCGGGAACTTTTTCTTCTTTTTTTACTATTTCTTGTTCTTCTTTCGGTGGAGGAAGTTCTCTTATTTGCTGGTTAAGGACTTCCATTTTTTTTGAGATCGAAACAAGTTTTTCTCTTAGTTCTCTGTTTTCGAAAACAGCATTAGTATCAAGTTTAATGTCAAACTTAACGCCCTGCGCATAAAGAGAATCTATTAGCGTTACGAGTGAGTCTCGAACGCTTTTATCTATCACTTCATCAGTT
>Ga0210027_1004907_pt1 | contig 10043 bp, 9 predicted proteins | sample CryGeymeta201510_FD_183978 | JGI IMG/M metagenome (GOLD analysis project Ga0210027, IMG submission 183978) | Groundwater microbial communities from Crystal Geyser aquifers in Utah, USA - Crystal Geyser metaG 2015-10 (SPAdes) (version 2) | ecosystem: Environmental > Aquatic > Deep subsurface >...
TACTTACATGCTCTATCGCGGACTGATGAGCAACTAACTAAAAAAATGGCCTGGCATTGCGCGGCCAGGCCATTAAAAACATTGGTGGGATGTGCGGGGATCGAACCCACGACAAACGGATTAAAAGTCCGAAATATTGGACTTATATGAATTTATATGGACTGGCAACGAGTTCATAAACCATTGATTTGTAATGAATTGTTGTCCATAATAGTCCGCAGGTGAACATTGCCATCTAGAAATATTCTGGCAATATTCTGGCAACAGCTGACTTACGGATTATGAACATGGCAACAACCCCAGCATTCAAAACCAACGGGCAATTCATCAATGAAATGCCAATCGGAAAGTTTTTCACGCTAGAAAAAGTTACACCAATTGGCGCACTGCAGGTGCGAAAGCATGCAAGCGCAGGCGTATCTCTTTACTGGCGCTACAGCATTGGCAATATCAGTGAGAGAGTGTTGATCGGTGTCTATGACTCAGGCGCACCACCAAAAAGCTTGCAACCTACAAAAAAGGGTTATTCCATCGCGGCAGCCGTCCATGCTGCACAGGTGTTGGCGCTGGCACATCATTCAAACCGGGCAATTGGGGGTCGCCCTGCCATGGTGAAAGCGACTGCTGCTGCCGCCAAACAAGCTGCCGCAACCAAGGCCGAGGCCTCCAAGCAAACGCTGCAACGCCTGCTTGATCAATATTGCGATCACCTTGAATCCCTGGGGCGAATGTCTCACAAAGATGCACGGAGCATTTTTTCCCTGCACGTCACTGAGCCTTGGCCCAAGATCGTCAATCTTCCGGCCAATCAAGTGACCGGCGAACAAGTTGCCGACATGATGCGCCGGGTGTTGGAGTTGGGCAAGGGTCGCACAGCCAACAAACTGCGAAGCTACATCCGTGCTGCCTACCAAACTGCACGGGCATCGCGATCAAAAGCAAGCATCCCAGTGGCCTTCAAGTTATTCAACGTGGTGAACAACCCTGCTGCCGATACAGAGCCTGATGAGAGCCAGAACAAGGCTGACAAGCACCCCCTATCCCTGCCTGAGCTTCGTGCCTATTGGAAAGCCATCAAAGAAATCCCTGCCTTCAAGGGGGCCATCCTTCGCCTTCATTTGCTGACGGGTGGGCAACGCATCGAGCAGTTGGTAAAACTTCAAACAGCTGAAATCACTGCCGACGCGATTACCCTGCACGATGGCAAGGGAAGACCGGGCAAGGGCGCCAGACCCCATACATTGCCGCTAATCCCCCAAGCTAGCGCCGCATTGAAGGGATGTAAACCACAAGGCATCTATGCCATCTCCACCGATGGTGGTGCAACCCACTTGGCAGCAACCACGTTGAGTCGCTGGGCTGTAGAGGCTGCTGCTGATATCCCTGATTTTCAAGCTAAGCGCATTCGCAGTGGCGTTGAAACCATTCTGGCGGCTGCCATGGTCAGCACTGAGATTCGCGGCAGACTCCAGTCACATGGCATATCCGGCGTTCAGGCTCGCCACTACGATGGGCATGACTACTTGGAGCAGAAGCTCAGCGCATTGAAAACACTGTTTGGACTCCTTGACGGGACTGAAAAAAGCAATGTGCTGCCGTTTAGGGCGGCGTAGTGTGAATGCCAGTTTGGCCCACGTCGAGCGCAATGGCGCGTGGGCTACTTACCACCGTTGGACCTACCTTGATGACCGCGCCAAATTGATGCAGTGGTGGACCGATTACCTCGACGGCCGCAAGATGGGCAAGCTGCTGAAAATGAAAAAAACGGGGCCCCTGATGGCCACGCCTGGCACATTTTGCCGCGCAACCCTGTTGCTACCGGCCGAAGTCGTGAGGGCAGTGGGGGCAAAAGGAGAAAACCCAGTATTCATGCGGGTTTGAGGCTGATTTGGTACTGGGGGCAATTTGGGGGCATTGTGGAGGCAAAGTGGGGGCAGTTCTATATGATGAAGTTGATTCATTTACTCATCTATTCATGTTTATCCTTTGCACCAATCCCCGAAGGATTCCGCGCACACCTTCATTCAGCAGGTGTCCGCAAAGTTACGGATACCCCAATCAAGCCGGTGTATGAGTTTTCAGCCAGTCCCGCAGAGCGTCATTCATGCGCGTCTGCCAGCCAGGCCCAGCATTGCGGAAGGAGTCCAAAACCTCACGGTCAAAGCGAATAGCGATCTGTTCTTTGTTTGCGGTACCCACCGGACGGCCACGCTTGCGCAGCGCCACCGCTAGCCCGGTACTCAATTCGGCCTCGGTCAACGGGCGGTCGTCGTCGTCCACGCCATCCCAAACGTAACCACTCCCAGCCGGAATGACACGCACGGCAGCCTTGACCTGTTCCCGTGTCATGTTGTTAGTCGCTGATCCACTCATAGTAAACGTCCATTTCCTGTTGGCTTGCTGGGCGATAACTGATAACCCGTGTAGCGCCTTCACGGTCAATGTGAACGACTGTCAGCACCCGCAGGCAGCCCATCACATAGGAAAACGACTGTGTGCGGGTTTCGCCACCGCGCACTGCCGTAATGTCAAGCCGATAGAACGAATCAAGCACTTCGCCAGCGTCCGCAAAGTCAAGCCCATGCTTGGCAAGGTTCGCCATGCGCTTGTCTTCGTCCCATATCAGCTTTGAATCCATGTCTATTATTGTAGATGCGTTAATTCAGATTCACAAGGGTATCTACCGCGATAACAACAACCCATTGAATTTGCAGCCGGGCACGAAGATGGTCACAGATTCGGCCTCAAACCCCTGCCCGGCTTCCGGGTCACCGGCATCTTGTTTGGCATTTGCGGACGCACAGGGAAATGAGCGCCAGGGTGGAAGCAGACCGACTTTGCACCCAAAACCGGGGTGATCGCAGGTGCTGTGAACCGCAGGCAACCGGCCAAGATAACAAGACACGCGCCATTCTGTTGCATAGCCTGGTCATCGACAGAACGGTTTACATCACACCAAACTTTGATGAGTCAAGCGCAGCGCGACACGACGGCTTGACCGGGGTCTCGGGGCAACGCCCTGAGCAGGGGGCCGATGCCAAGTTTTTTGCGACGCAAAAGACGTGGGTACAAGGCCCTTACCCTGCACAGTGAGTTTCTGTCACTCCCACGCTGCTGGTGAATTGATTCGCCTGTCAACACGCCTGTCGTTGTATTTTGGTTCGACTGTCGATTTGCGTGTCGTCGTCGGCTGCTTGAAATTGGTTCGACTGTCAGAGCGCCTGTCACGCATACTGCCCCGCCTGTCGCACCACCTATCAGGTGTTCCAGTCAATGCCTGTCTCCAGCCATTCATGGCCTTCGGCATCGGGTCCATCGCGTCTATCGCAGGCATAGGTGGCTTTGACAGGATTGGGCCATAGCGGACCCCTGATTTAATGGGCTATGCAGCCATCAAAATGCGCGGCGGCCTTGTCGTGTTTGCCGCCACAACCTTGATGTAGTTGACAATGGGGTATCCCGAATTGACCATAACAGCACCCACGCTCAGTCGCCACCCAATGAGCCTCGTCAAATCCAAAAAACGTGTTGCCGATCACGGCGAAGTCTTCACGCCCGCGTGGATGGTCGAGGCCATGCTGGACCTGGTGAAGGAGGAGACCGAGCGCATTGACTCCCGCTTTCTGGAGCCTGCGTGCGGAAGCGGCAACTTCATCGTGCAAATACTCAAACGCAAGCTTGCTGCGGTAGAACTCAAATTCGGCAAGTCAGAGTTCGAGCGGCAGCATTACGCACTGCTGGGGCTGATGTGTATCTACGGCATTGAGCTGCTGGCGGACAACATTGCCGAATGCCGCGCCAACGTGCTGGATGTGTTTGCAGATTACCTCAACCTGGTTGAATCGGGCGACCTATACCTGGCTGCAATGTATGTACTGTCAACAAATTTGGTGCACGGCGATGCGCTGACCATGCGCGCTGTAGACGACCAGCCCATCAAAGACCGCCCTCCCATCACCTTTGCCGAATGGGGCTACCTGGGCAAAGGCAAGTTTATGCGTCGTGACTTCAGGTTTGACGTGCTCACTGGCTCGTCAAAATTCAGCGAAGAAGGCTCCCTGTTTGCCGATCTGGGCAAGCATGACATCTTTACCCCTGTCAAAACCTACCCACTCATGACGGTGTGCGAGTTGGCTGCTTTACAGGAGCCAACTTGAAATGTCAGTTTGGCATTGCAAGCCTCGGCGTAAGACATCACAAACTGTGACCTCATCCCGGCACAATGTCGTCACAGAACAAGGAGGATGAACATGGCCAAAATTGAGGTTAAAGGCACGAGCGTCACAGTGGTTTCCGGCGATGTGGACGATTACATTTCGCTCACCGACATTGCGCGCTACAAGGACAGCGAACGCACCGACTACATCATCCAGAACTGGCTCAGAAACCGCAACACCATCGAATTCCTTGGCATTTGGGAGCAACTCAACAACCCGGATTTCAATCCCATCGAATTCGATGGGATTAGACGGCAGGCAGGGTTGAACAGCTTTGTGCTGACCGCCAAACGCTGGAACGAGTCAACGGGCGCCGTCGGCATCACTTCCAAAGCCGGGCGCTACGGTGGCACCTATGCCCACAAAGACATTGCCTTCGAGTTTGCGTCGTGGGTTTCGGTCGAATTCAAGCTCTACCTCATCAAAGAGTTCCAGCGCCTGAAAGAGACCGAGCGCGAACAACTGGGCTGGGACATTCGCCGCAACCTGACCAAGATCAATTACCGCATCCATACCGACGCCATCAAGACCCAATTGATTCCGCCGCAACTCACCGCCCAGCAAACTTGTCTGATCTACGCCAGCGAGGCTGATCTCCTGAACATGGCACTGTTTGGCAAGACCGCTGCACAGTGGCGTGATGAAAACCCAGGCAACAAGGGCAACATCCGCGACGAGGCCAATGCCGCACAACTGGTGTGCCTGGCCAACCTGGAAACGCTGAACGCGCATTTCATCCACCAAGGGCTGGCGCAGACGGAGCGGCTCGCTCTACTGAACCAGACCGCCATCGTGCAAATGAAGCTGCTGCTGGCCGATGTGGGCGTGCAGCGGCTCCAAGGCAAGCAGCCATGAACGAACAAGTTTCCTTCACCCTGCGCGGGCGCAACCCCGATGTATTGACCTGCATTGCCAACCTGTCCAACGACGAAGTCTTTACCCCGCCAGAGCTAGCCGGGCGCATGTTGGACATGCTGGCGCAGGCTTGGGCCGCTGACCACGGTGGTGCCAACTTGTGGGCCGACAAAACCGTGCGGTTTCTCGACCCGTTCACCAAGTCAGGCGTTTTTCTGCGCGAGATCACCAGCCGCTTGACCGAGGGCCTGGCGCAACAGATGCCAGACCTGCAAGAGCGCGTAAACCACATCTTGACCCAGCAGGTGTTTGGCATCGGCATCACGCGCTTGACCAGCCTGCTGGCGCGGCGCAGCGTGTATTGCTCCAAGCACGCCAATGGCGCGCACTCCATTGCCAAGGGCTTCGCCAGTGATGCGGGCAACATCTGGTTCGAGCGAACTGAGCACACCTGGGTCAACGGCAAATGCAGTTTTTGCGGTGCCAGCCAGGCTGCCATGGACCGTGGCGCGGATTTAGAAACCTACGCTTACTCATTCATCCACACAGACAACATCAAGACTCGAATGAACGAGTTATTTGGAGAAGATATGCAGTTCGATGTCATCATTGGCAACCCACCGTACCAGCTCGGCTCGGACGGCGGCACGCGAGATGTACCCATTTACCAACACTTCGTCGAGCAAGCAAAGAAACTCGAACCACGTTTATTGACGATGGTCGTTCCGTCGCGGTGGATGGCTGCAGGCCTTGGCCTGAGCGAATTTCGCCAAGCAATGCTTGGGGATAAGCGCATACGTGCACTCGTCGATTACCCGGCAGCAAGCGATGTGTTTCCTGGTGTTGAAGTCAAAGCAGGCGTTTGCTACTTCCTGTGGGACGCAAATCACGATGACGACTGCACAGTGACAACCATTCGCGGCGGCGATGTTGTTGGCCCGACAAAGCGCAACCTTGCTGAGTACGACGTGTTTGTACGGGACTCGCGCGCCATGTCAATCCTGCGAAAGGTAGTAAAGCACGGCGAACCGTCAATCAACTCGATTCTTGCTCGCGACAAGGAGTTTGGCTGGACATCCAACTTCGATGGCTTTCATGCGACAAAGCGCGCCGGGGATTTGCCGTTCTACTACATCCGCAAGATGAAGCGCGGCGTAGGCTATATCGCTCGCGAGGTCGTCACCAAAAGTACACATCTCATTGACAGGTGGAAGGTTCTCGTCCCACAGGCATTCAATGGCGGTGACTCAATGCCGCATCAGATATTGGGAAAGCCGCTGATGGCGCCATCTCCATCAGTCTGCACCCAGTCGTTTCTGTTCTTCTCCGTTGATTGCGAGGAGGAGGCCAAGAGTCTCCAGTCTTACTACACAACCAGATTGTTTCGCTTCCTTGTCTCACTACGAAAGATCACTCAGCACGCAACGCACTCGACGTACAAATGGGTTCCCGTCCAAGAGTGGAATCGCACTTGGACAGACGATGCCCTGTATGAAAAATACGGAATCACAAAGCAGGAACAGACTTACATCGAGTCCCAAGTCAGAGAAATGATTCTTGTGGGTGAGGCGGATGCCTAAATCCATCGAAAAATTACTCACATCCAGGCGAACCAGGAACAAGCCGTGAAGCCGCTGGAAAAGTTCTTCACAGAAGACCCAAAATGGCACGAAAAAATCGGCGCGATTCACGCCCTGCTGGAGCGCGTCAAGATCAGCGAGGAGCAGTCGGGCGATGTGCTGCACCTGCGCAAGCTCAACCGCATTCTCTCGGTCCACGCCTCCACCGCCATTGAAGGTAACCAGCTCACCCTGGGGCAGGTGACCGATGTCATCAACGGCAAACCAGTCTGGGGGCCACCCAAAGACATCAAAGAGGTGCAAAACGCCTGGCACGCCTACAACGAGATGCCTGGTTATGTGCCCTGGTCGGTGGACGATTTGCTGCGGGCGCATGCAAACCTCACCGACACGTTGATAGGCGAATCGGGACAGTTCCGTTCCGGCGGTGTGGCCGTGGTGGCCAGTGATGGCACGCTGTTGCATCGTGGCGCACTGTCGGCCCAAGTCCCCGACCTGGTGGCGCAGCTTCTGGATTGGGGCAAAACCAGCGAAGCGCATCCACTCATCAAGAGTTCTGCCGTTCACTACCGGCTGGAATACATTCACCCGTTTCGCGATGGCAACGGCCGCATCGGGCGGCTGTGGCAAACGCTGATTCTTGCCCAATGGAATCCGCTGTTTGCCTGGATGCCGATGGAGACGCTGGTGCACCACAACCAGGCGCTGTACTACAAGGCCTTGCAAGATTCACATGCTGGCGCAGTGGATTGCCGTCCGTTCATCGACTTTATGCTCGATGCTCTGGCAAATTCGCTCTACAAGTACATCGATGTAGCGACGCAGACAGCGGTCGATGTCGGTGTAAATGTCGGTGTAAATGTCGGTGTAACGGATCAAATTCTGGCGCTTTTGGCCCAAGAGCCCCGGCTGTCGGCCAAGGAAGTTGCCAGCTTGCTCAACAAAACGACCCGTACCATTGAGCGCTATCTCAAAGCACTGCGTGAGCAAGGCCGAATCCAGCGCGTGGGGTCTGACAAGGCCGGTCACTGGGAAATCATCGAAAGGCCAGCGTGAGCAACCCCAACATTGTGAGCAAACCGACCATTGAGGACATCCTCGCCCCCAAGCCCACCGCCCGCCCCCGCATCTACGCCTACGCCATAGCCGATGCCGCCCACCACGGCCAGCTCAAGGTGGGCCAGACCACGCGGGACGTGAAGCGGCGCGTGGCCGAGCAGCTCAAAACCGCCGCTATCCAGAACTTCACCATTGCGCTGGACGAGCCCGCCGAGCGTGACGACGGCAGCATTTTTACCGACCATGAGGTGCGCGCAGCGTTGGTCAAAAAAGGGTTTGAGAAGGTCACACTGGAATGGGTGCGCTGCACCGTGGCCGATGTGGCCACCGTGCTGGCCGAGCTGCGCACAGGCCAGCGCCTGGGTGGCACACACCACGAGACCTTTGGCCTGCGCGACGAGCAGCTTGACGCGGTCAACAAAACCCAGGACTACTACCGTTCTATTTGGGCTGAAGATGCCAACGCCGTGCCGCGCTTTTTGTGGAATACCAAGATGCGCTTTGGCAAGACCTTCACCACCTACCAGTTGGCCAAGAGGCTCCAGACCAAGCGCGTGCTGGTGCTGACCTTCAAACCGGCGGTGGAAGACGCTTGGGCATCTGACCTGGAAAACCATGTGGACTTTGACGGTTGGCAATACCTGTCGCGATCAACGGGGGGCGACCCGACGCAGATCGATCGCGCCAAGCCGGTGGTGTATTTCGGCTCATTTCAAGACCTGTTGGGCCGCGATGCAGCGGGCAACATCAAGCCGCGCAACGAGTGGCTGCACGCGGTGAATTGGGATTTGGTGGTGTTTGACGAATACCACTTTGGTGCCTGGCGCGACACGGCCAAGGAGCTGTTTGAGGGCGAAGACGACGCCGTCGCCAAAAAAGAGGCCAAGCTGGAATATGCGGGTGAACTGGACGGCATCAACGAAGACCTGACGGTGCTGTCGATTGCGGAGACCGACTTTCTGCCCATCACGACCCGAGCCTATTTGTACCTGTCGGGCACACCGTTCAAGGCGTTGGCCACAGGCGAGTTCATTGAGGAACAAATCTTCAACTGGACCTACACCGATGAGCAGCGTGCTAAGGCCGCGTTTGCCGCCACGCACCCGGACAAGCGCAACCCCTATGGCGCATTGCCGCAAATGCGTCTGCTCACCTACCAAATGCCCGACGAGTTGCTGGCCATTGCCAGCGGCGGGGAATTTGACGAGTTTGATTTGAACGCGTTTTTTGAGGCCAAAGGCACAGGGGACGTGGCTGAGTTCAAGCACAAGAGCGACGTGCAGAAGTGGCTGGACATCATTCGCGGTGGCTATGCCGCCCAGTCGGCGGAGTTGCTGAAAACCGGCACGCGGCCACCATTTCCGTACTCAGACGTGCGCCTGTTGCCGTATTTGCAGCATTCGTTCTGGTATTTGCCCAACGTGGCGGCCTGCCAGGCGATGGCGAATTTGCTGGCGGAGCGGCACAACACCTTTTGGTTGGGCTACCAGGTCATCATGGCTGCAGGTGCGGCGGCAGGTATTGGGCTGGAGGCGCTGCCGCCCGTGCGCCGGGCCATTGGCAGCGGGTTTGACACCAAAACCATCACGCTGTCCTGCGGCAAGCTCACCACCGGCGTGACGGTGGCGCAGTGGTCGGCCATATTGATGCTGCGCAACCTGAAATCGCCAGAGAGCTATTTTCAGGCGGCGTTTCGGGTGCAGTCGCCGTGGTCCATCAAAAACCCCAACGGCGACAACCCGAACGAGGAAGAAATTCTCAAGCCCGTGTGTTTTGTGTTCGACTTTGCACCCACCCGGGCGCTGCGCCAGTTGTCGGAGTACGGCATTGGCCTGTCGCCCAACGAGACCAACCCCGAGAACGCGGTGCGGGACTTGGTGGCCTTTTTGCCGGTGCTGGCGTTTGACGGCGCGAACATGACGCAGATCGATGCGGGCGGCATTCTGGACATTGCCATGGCGGGCACATCGGCCACGCTGCTGGCGCGCAAGTGGGAGAGCGCGCTGCTGGTGAATGTGGACAACGGCACGTTACGCCGCATTCTGGACAGCCCCGAGGCGATGGCGGCGGTGGAGCGCATTGAGGGCTGGCGCTCGCTGGGCGACAACGTGATTGAGACCATCATCAACAAAAGTGAGAAGGTCAAAGACCTGAAAACCAAGGCCAAAGACGGGGAGCTGACGGACAAAGAGAAAAAAGAGCTTTCTAAAGTGGACCCCATTGTCAAGACAATTTTTCAGTCAATTTAAGCTGGTCCCGTTTTCACTCGCAACTGCACGGCGTTGCCCCGGTTTTTGTCTTGGTCTTCGGTATCCCTTTCTTCAATTTAAAA
>Ga0210027_1004910_pt1 | contig 10035 bp, 8 predicted proteins | sample CryGeymeta201510_FD_183978 | JGI IMG/M metagenome (GOLD analysis project Ga0210027, IMG submission 183978) | Groundwater microbial communities from Crystal Geyser aquifers in Utah, USA - Crystal Geyser metaG 2015-10 (SPAdes) (version 2) | ecosystem: Environmental > Aquatic > Deep subsurface >...
CAACCATACTTCCGACCAGCACGAGTGGGCGCAGCAGGCGCGCCGGGGAGATAAAAAATATCAGGATTACTACTACGTGTTCGATGACCGCGAGATGCCGGACGCGTACGAGGAAACGATGCCGGAAGTATTCCCGGTCAATGCGCCCGGCAACTTCACCTGGGATGCGGCGATGGGCAAATGGGTGATGACGGTCTTCAACACCTACCAGTGGGATCTGAATTACCGCAATCCTGCCGTGCTGATCGAGATGGTTAACATCATCCTGTTCTGGGCCAACAAGGGTGCCGACATCCTGCGCATGGATGCGGTGGCCTTTCTGTGGAAGAAACTCGGCAGCACCTGCCAGAACGAGCGCGAGGCGCACCTGCTGTTGCAACTGATGAAGGATTGCTGCCAGGTGACGGCGCCGGGTGTGCTGTTCATCGCCGAAGCGATCGTCGCGCCAAGCGAGATCAGCAAGTATTTCGGCGAGGATGCGATCATGGCGAAGGAATGCGAGATCGCCTACAACGCCACCCTGATGTCGTTGCTGTGGGACGGGGTGGCGACCCGCAATGCCAAACTGCTCAATCTGGGCATCCAGCATCTGCCGGCCAAACTGGAGCGCGCGACCTGGCTCAACTATGCGCGCTGCCACGATGACATCGGACTGGGCTTTGCCGACGACGATGCCCGGCTGGCCGGCTACGATCCGCAAAAACACCGCCGCTTCCTGACCGACTACTTTACCGGGCGCTTCGACGGTTCATCGGCGCGCGGCCTGCCCTTTGGCGAAAATCCGAAGACCGGCGATGCGCGTATTTCCGGCACGCTGGCCTCGCTCGCCGGACTGGAAGCGGCGCTCGAACAGAACGACGCACAGGCGATCGACGCGGCGATAAACACCATCGTGCTGCTGCACGGCATCATCCTGTCTTTCGGCGGCATCCCGCTGCTGTATTACGGCGACGGGATCGGCACCCTGAACAGCCCGGAGTACCTGGCCGATCCGGCCAAAGCCGCCGACAATCGCTGGATGAATCGCGCGAATTTCGACTGGGCCAAAGCGGAAAAACGCCACCAGAACGGCACGGTCGAGCAGCGCATCTTCAGCCGATTGAAGAAAATGATCGCATTGCGCAAGGAGCTGTCGGCCTTCGCCGATTTCGATAACCGCCAGTTGATTGCGGTGGGAAATCCCAACTTGCTGGTTTTCATTCGGTCTGACCCGCAAAACCCGCGTAACCGGGTGTTGGTCATTGCCAACTTCAACGTCGAAATACAAGCGTTGACGCTCGATGCGCTGCAACCTTACGGGTTTTTTCTGCAAAACGCCATGCGGGAACTGTGCAGCGGCATGGCGATAGCGATCGAGAACGGTGCGATCGCCGTACCCGCTCTGTCCTGCTGCTGGCTGGCGGACTGAACACCCTTTCGGAAACAACACAGGACACAACATGAATACCAAAACAATTGCCGAATGGCTGCATCTGCCGCAGGAGTTGCTGCGCATCATCATCATCCTGCTGCTGGCCTGGCTGCTGATGGGCCTGAGCCGCAAGCTGATTCGCCTGTTCCGCAACTACATGAGCGCGCGTGCCGAGACGGCCGAAGAGACAAAACGCATCGAGACGCTGGCGCGGGTGTTCCGCCACACCGCCACTGTAGTGATTTCGCTGGTGGCGGGTATGCTGGCCTTGAGCGAGATGGGCTTCTCGATCGCACCGATTCTGGGCGCGGCAGGCGTGGTCGGTATTGCGGTCGGCTTCGGCGCGCAAAGCCTGATCAAGGATTATTTCAACGGTTTCTTTCTGTTGCTGGAGAACCAGATTCGCCAGGGCGATGTGGTCGAGGTGTGCGGCAAAGGCGGCCTGGTCGAGGATGTCACGCTGCGCTATGTGCGCTTGCGCGACTACGAAGGCACGGTGCACTACATTCCGAACGGCCTGATCACCACGGTCAGCAGCAGGTCGCGGGGCTTCGCCCATGCGGTCATCGACGTGGGCATCGCGTACCGGGAAAACGTCGAAGAGGCGTTTGAGGTCATGCGCAAAGTGGCCGGTGAGATGCGCGCTTCGGAGACTTTCGCAAGCAAGATACTCGGCGAGTTCGAGATTGCCGGAGTGGACAGTTGGGCCGATTCTGCGGTCATCCTGCGCTGCCGCTTCAAGACCGTTGCGCTGGAACAGTGGGGCGTGCGGCGCGAGTTTTTGCTGCGGTTGAAAGAGGCGTTCGACGCGGCGGGAATCGAAATACCCTATCCGCACCTGACGATCTATGCGGGGCAGGACAAGCAGGGCAAGGCACCGCCGTTCCCGGTTGTCTCGGCAAGGCAGGGTGAATGAGACGGGACGGGTGCCTGCGGCACCCGTTTTTTCTTCAGGTCGCTCGCCGCTCGCGGCGGAAGTGATACCAGAGGTAATAGATGCCGAGCGGGGTGCCGACCGGGAAGGTGAGCAGCGACAGCATGGCGCAGGGCAGGCCGAAGCGCCACGCCCGCGGGCGGTTGGCGAGCAGAACGAAACCCGCCACCAGATACAGCAAACCCATCGTGGCGCCGAGCGCGCGCACCCTGCTGTCGAGGTTCGCCAGATTGAGCGCGACCAGCGACACGATCAGCGCACCGAAGATCAGCCAGCAGATACCGATGATGCGCCGGTGGATACTCATCCTTGAAAAGCTAATTGAGCCACGGATGAACACAGATATAAGCGGATTATCAATTGATTACGGCCAACTGAAACAGCTGAATGGTGCACATAAATAATGAGATTCATTGCTGTTTTATCCGGGTTCATCCGTGTTTATCTGTGGCTGATTGAGACTTTTTGATTATTGCAATGCTGCCAGTGCCGCGTCGTAATTCGGCTCGTGCTTGATGTCATCCACCAGCTCGGCATGAATGACCTTGTCATGCTCGTCCAGCACCAGCACCGCGCGGGCGGTGACGCCGGCCAGTGCCGTGTCGGCGATCTTCACCCCGTAGTTGCGCATGAAGTCGCGCCCGCGCATCAGCGATAACGTCACCACATTTTCCAGTCCTTCCGCCACGCAGAAGCGGCTCATCGCGAACGGCAGATCGGCGGAGATCACCAGCACCACGGTGTTGTCCAGCTTGCCTGCGGCCTCGTTGAACTTGCGCGTGGAAGTGGCGCATACGGCGGTATCCAGACTGGGCACGATGTTCAGCACCTTGCGCTTGCCGGCGAAGTTTTGCAGCGACACATCCTGCAAATCTTTGCCCACCAGCTTGAACGCGGGGGCGATCTGGCCGACTTCCGGGAATTTGCCGAACAGGGTGACGGGCGCACCGGCGAGGGTCGTGCCGGTTTTGTTTGCAATGTCTTTAGCCATTCTGAATCTCCTTGGATTGTTACTGGACCCTGATGTGGGAGCGCAATTTATTGCGCGATTACCTGTTGCGGAATCGCGCAATAAATTGCGCTCCCACAAGAGTGCGGTACTGATGAGCTATCCGATTGAAACTCAACCCTCTACCGGTGCGCAGACGCACACCAGATGTTTGTCACCATACACGTTATCGACGCGCGCAACACTTGGCCAGAATTTATTCTGGCGCACCCAGTCGAGCGGCCAGGCGGCTTGCTGGCGCGAATAAGGTCGCGCCCATGAATCTGCCGATACTGCCTGCGCCGTGTGCGGCGCGTGCTTGAGGATGTTGTCCTTCTTGTCTGCCTGGCCGGTCACCACCTCTTCTATCTCGCCGCGAATCGCAATCATTGCCGCGCAGAAACGGTCCAGCTCGGCTTTCGATTCGCTCTCGGTCGGTTCCACCATCAAGGTGTCAACGACGGGGAAAGAGGTGGTCGGCGCGTGGAAGCCGAAGTCCATCAGGCGCTTGGCGATATCGCCCACTTCCACGCCTTCTTTCTTCCATTCACGACAATCCAGGATCATCTCGTGCGCGCAACGGCCCTGCGTGCCACTGTACAGCGTGGCGTAGTGATCCTTCAGCGATTCCTTGATGTAGTTGGCATTCAGGATCGACATCCTGGTTGCTGCGGTGAGTCCCGTCCCGCCCATCAGCTTGATGTAAGCGTAGGAGATGAGCAGGATCAGCGCGCTGCCGTATGGTGCTGCCGAGACGGCGGAGATGCCCTGTTCACCGCCGGTCTTGACCAGCGGATGCGAGGGCAAAAATGGGGTGAGGTGCTCCGCCACGCCGATCGGGCCAACCCCCGGCCCGCCGCCGCCGTGCGGGATGGCGAAGGTCTTGTGCAGGTTCAAGTGACACACGTCCGCGCCGACGGCGCCGGGGCTGGTGAGACCGACCTGCGCGTTCATGTTGGCGCCGTCCATGTACACCTGGCCGCCGTGGGCGTGGATGATCGCGGTGATGTCCTTGATCGACTCTTCATACACGCCGTGCGTGCTGGGGTAGGTCACCATCAGGCAGGACAGGTTGGCTGTGTTCTCTTGCGCTTTCGCGCGCAGGTCTTCGACATCGATGTTGCCCTTGGCGTCGCACTTCACCACCACGATAGTCATGCCGCACATTGCCGCGCTGGCGGGGTTGGTGCCGTGCGCGGAAGAGGGAATCAGCACCACATTGCGCTGCGCTTCGCCGCGCGAACGGTGATAGGCCTGGATCACTTGCAGCCCGGCATATTCGCCGGACGCGCCGCTGTTGGGCTGGAAGCTCATTTGCGCGAAGCCAGTGATTTCGGACAGCGCTGAATCCAATGATGTGATGAGCAGTAAATAGCCAGTCGCCTGTGCCATCGGCACGAAGGGATGCAGGTTGGCGAACTCGGGCCAGGTCAGCGCCAGCATCTCGGACGCCGCGTTGAGTTTCATGGTGCAGGAACCGAGCGAGATCATCGAGTGCGTGAGCGACAGATCCTTGTTCTCCAGCCGCTTGAGGTAACGCATCATCTCCGTTTCGGAGTGATAGGTATTGAACACAGGATGGCGCAGGATGATGGACTGGCGGGGCACGAAACGCAGCGGTTGTGCCGCCACCTGCGCCGCAGTGAGCCGGGGCGCCGGCTTGCCCGCCGCCCGGGCAAAGACGGCGAGGATGGCGTTGAGATCATTGGTCGAGGTGGTCTCATCCAGCGCGATGCCGATGCCTTTTTCGCTGTAACGGAAGTTGATCTGCGCCGCTTCAGCCAGGGCGCGGATCTTCCCGTTGTCAGTGTGCGTTAATTTGAGTGTGTCGAAGAAATTGTCGTAAGCCGCCGTGTAACCCAATTTCTTCAGTTCGCCCGCCAGCGCGGCGGCAGCGCGATGCACTTGTTCAGCGATGGCGCGCAGACCCTCTGCGCCGTGATACACCGCGTACATCGAGGCCATGATGGCGAGCAGCGCCTGCGCGGTGCAGATGTTGGAGGTCGCTTTCTCGCGCCGGATATGTTGCTCGCGGGTTTGCAGCGCCATGCGCAAGGCGGGGTTGCCGTCGGCATCCAGCGACACGCCGATCAGGCGTCCGGGCATGGAACGTTTGAACGCATCGCGCGTGGCGAAGTAGGCGGCGTGCGGGCCGCCGTAGCCCATCGGCACGCCAAAGCGCTGGGTCGAACCCAGCACCACATCCGCCCCCCATTCACCCGGCGGCGTGAGCAACACCAAGCTCAAAATGTCTGCGGCGACTGCGACACTCATGCTGTTCGCCTTGGCTCGCTGCACGAAATCAGCGAAGTCATGCACCACGCCGTTGGCGGCAGGATATTGCAACAGCGCGCCGTACAACTTGTCGTTCAAGGTGACGGTCTTGAAGTCGCCGATGACCAGTTCGATACCGAGCGGCCGGGCGCGCGTCTGCAACACATCGATGGTTTGCGGGAAGCATTCGTGCGACACGAAAAAAGCGTTCTTGCCTGCCGCCGCGTCCTCGCGCGAGCGCAAACCGTGCAGCATGATCATCGCTTCTGCGGCCGCGGTCGCCTCGTCCAGCAGCGAGGCGTTGGCGATCTCCATGCCCGTCAGATCGACGATCATGGTCTGGAAATTCAGCAGCGCTTCCAGCCGGCCTTGCGAAATTTCCGGCTGATAAGGCGTGTAGGCGGTGTACCAGCCCGGATTCTCCAGCACGTTGCGCTGGATCACGGCGGGCAATACGGTGCCGTAATAACCGTAACCGATGTAACTTTTGAACAACCTGTTTTTCGCCGCAAGTCCGCGCAGATGGTTCAGGTATTCATGCTCGCTCATGCCGTCCGGCAGGTTCAGCGGCTGCCGCAGACGGATGGCGGCGGGCACGGTCTGGTCGATCAGCGCATCCAGCGAGGGCGCGTTGATCTTCTTCAGCATGGCTTGCACATCCTGCGCGTTGGAACCGTTGTGGCGATTAACGAATTGGTCGGAGTTGTTCATGGCGTACTCGGTAATATATGGAAGTTCAAAAACAATTTAGCCACAGAGACCACAGAGCGCACAGAGAAAACCTAAGCAGACATCTCTGTGAACTCTGTGTTCTCTGTGGCTATGCTTTGGTTTTAATGTGCTTCGCTGTCGACGACGGCCCGGTATCCGGCCGCATCCAGCAGGGCCGCGACATCCGCTGCATTGTCCGGTTTCATCTTGAAGATCCATGCGCCGTAAGGATCACTGTTGATGGCTTCAGGCGTGCCGTCCAGTTCGCTGTTGGCCGCGGTCACGGTGCCGGAGACGGGCGCGTATACATCAGCTGCGGCCTTCACCGATTCCACCACGGCGCATTCTTCCTTGGCTTTCAGTTTGCGTCCGGCAGTGGGCGCCTCGACGAAGACCATGTCACCGAGCAATTCCTGCGCGTGGTCGGTGATGCCGACGGTGATTGTGCCGTCGGCTTCGGTTCTGACCCATTCGTGGGAGGCGGTGTATTTCAGGTTGTCCGGGTTGCTCATGTTGTCTCCAAATGTAGGTCGGGTTTCAACCCGACATGAATTAACCGTAATCTGTCGGACTGAAGTCCGACCCACGCCAGTTTTCTGTTAAACCAAACCTTTGCCGTTGCGGGCGAACGGATATTTCACCACTCGCGCGGCCAGCATTTTATCGCGAACCGCGACTTGTACGCTGTCGCCGATTTGCACCCCGTTCGGCACGCGCGCCAGCGCGATGGATTTCTCCAGCGTGGGCGAAAAACTGCCGCTGGTGATCTCGCCCTCGCCGTGCGCGGTGTGCACGTGCTGATGGTCGCGCAGCACGCCGCGATCCAGCAGCAGCAACCCGGCCAGCTTGCGTGTCGGCGGATGGGCCAACAGCGCCGCCTTGCCGATGAAATCGCGCGGACTCTTGAGGTCCACCGTCCACGCCAGACCGGATTCCAGCGGGCCGACGCGCTCGTCCATGTCGTGGCCATACAGGTTCATGCCCGCTTCCAGGCGCAGGGTATCGCGCGCGCCGAGGCCGATCGGTTTGACGCCGTGCTCGGCCAGCGTTGCCCAAAAGAACGGCGCTGCCTTGGCGGGCAGCATGATCTCGAAGCCGTCCTCGCCGGTGTAACCGGTGCGCGCGATGAACATCGAACCCATCTCCACCGCGCTGAACGGGATGAGGTGTTCCGACAATTCCTTGCTGCCGGGCAACGCTTCCCACACCTTGGCGCGCGCATGCGGTCCCTGCACGGCGATCATCGCCAAGTCCGGATGGTCGGTGATGACGATTCCCTCTCCCTTTGGGGGAGGGTTAGGGAGGGGGCTGTCGAGTGCCCCCCTATCCAACTTTCCCCCAGAGGGGGAAAGGGCAACCGCCGCATCTCCCGCCGGGAGATGCCTGTTGAATTCTTGCGCCTGTTTTTTCATCCACACCAGGTCTTTATCCGCTGTGCCGGCATTGACCACGATGCGGAACCAGTCCTCGCGCATGAAATAGACGATGAGGTCATCGATCACGCCGCCGTTCTCCAGCAGCATGGTGGAATACAGCGCCTTGCCGGGCAAAGTCAGCTTGTCCACATTGTTCGCCAGCAGATAGCGCAGAAAAGCGCGTGCACCATCGCCCTTCACATCGACCACGCGCATGTGCGACACGTCGAACATGCCGCAGTCGTTGCGCACCTGATGGTGTTCTTCGATCTGCGAGCCGTAATTGACCGGCATGTCCCAGCCGCCGAAATCCACCATCTTCGCGCCCATCGCGCGGTGGGCTGCATTCAAGGGAGTTTGTTTAAGGCTGGTCATGATGGTTCCTCGGTCAGGGTTGTGCGGGATAGAAAAGGAGCAGACGGTAGCCGGTCGGGCGCAGTTCGGCGGTCTCCAGGTGCAGCGCCAGCGCCAATTCGCGTTTGGCGGCCAAGGCATCGATTTTCTCTGCAAGCCCTGGCAGATAATCGGCCGGATGAAAAATACGGCGGGCGATCACCTGGTCCTGCGTGTCGGTCAGGGTCAGTTCCAGGCTGGGCAGCGCCTGCGCATGCGCGGCATGGTTGTGCAGCAGCACGTGCAGCGTGAAGGCGTTCGGTTGCTTGGCGTCCGCTTCCAGTTCAGACGAATCGATCGAGAGCAGGTCGGCATCGTGCGGCAGTTCGATCGTGCAGGACAGCAATTCGCAAACCTGCACCAGCACGGGTTTGAGTGCGGGCAGGCGCAGGGCGAGCTCGCTGCGGAAGAAATAGGCCGCCTGCGCGATGAGCAAGAGCAGCAGCAACAGGCCGAGGAGCCACGCGGCAGCGCGATGGCGGGCGGCTGGTGGCGAGCTTTCCTGTTCCGGGTCGACATCGTAAAACTGCACCTGCTGCGCCAGGGTGAGTGGCGTTTCTTCCAGGTCGGCGAGCGGGGCGGGGCCGGCGCCGCTCACGGCCTCCCCGGTTTGCGGCGGGATGAAGTGCTGGCTGCGTACATCGCTGTCCGCTGGCAGGGGCAGGTCGCCGTTGCCGGCATCGGCGTCGGCGGCCGGCGCCTCGTCGATGGGCAAACTCAACTGTGGGCTGGGTTCGTCCGGCAGCAGATGTTCGGCTGCATTGAACACCGTCTCGCAACGTCCGCAGCGCACCAGACCGTCACGCGCTTCGAGCTGCGCCTCGCTGACATTGAAGCGGGTGGCGCAAGCCGGACACTGGGTGACCGCGATATTCATCTTTTCACACCCGACACACAGCACCAGCCGTCTTCGATCACGGCGGGCGCGAGGTCGAACCATTGCGCGTAGATGAGTGAGACTTCCGCCGCCTGCGCGGCGAGGATGCCGGAAAGCACGATGCGTCCGCCGGGGCGGGTCGCGTTGGCCAGCAGCGGCGCCAGTGCGCGCAGGGGATTGGTCAGGATGTTCGCGACGACGACATCGTATTGTGCCAGCCGGATGTCGTCCGGCAGGAAGAAGTCCGCCCGCACCCGGTTGGCGCCCGCATTGTCGCGGCTGGCTTGCACCGCCTGTGCGTCGATGTCCACACCGATGGCACTACCCGCACCCAGCTTCAGCGCGGCGATGGCGAGGATGCCGGAGCCGCAGCCGTAGTCGAGCACCGTTTCGCCGCCTGTCAGGTTCGCATCCAGCCAGCGCAGGCACAGGCGCGTGGTGGGATGGCTGCCGGTGCCAAAAGCAAGTCCGGGGTCGAGCGCGATGTTGATGGCGGCGGGGTCGGCAGGCGTATGCCAGGTGGGCACGATCCACAGGCGCGGCGAAATGCGGATGGGATCGAACTGGGATTGGGTCAGCCGCACCCAGTCGTTCTCTTCGAGTTTCTCGATGCGGTGTGCCGGCGGGGGCGTGATGCCGAGTTCGGCGCAGCAAGTTTGCAGGATGGATTCGACATCGGCATCCTGCTCGAACAGGGCGTTGATCAGATTGTGCTGCCACACGCTGGCGGTCGGCTCGCCCGGTTCGCCGAAAATGGCCTGCTCGTCCGGGGTGTCGGCATCGGCATCAAGCAGGTCAACCGAAAGCGCGCCGTGCGCCAACAGCGACTCGCTCAATGCTTCGGCATGATCGGCGGCCGCCTGCACCGACAGCGTGAGCCAGGACACGGTTAAAGGGTGTCCCGCGAAGCGACCGACCGTACCCCTCGCCCTTTGGGAGAGGGGGAACGGGGGTGAGGGAAACGATTCGGGCGAAGACTTGTCATGGTTTGTATGGCCTGAGCCGGGATCGTTTATTTACCCTTCGTTCTTT
>Ga0210027_1004912_pt1 | contig 10033 bp, 8 predicted proteins | sample CryGeymeta201510_FD_183978 | JGI IMG/M metagenome (GOLD analysis project Ga0210027, IMG submission 183978) | Groundwater microbial communities from Crystal Geyser aquifers in Utah, USA - Crystal Geyser metaG 2015-10 (SPAdes) (version 2) | ecosystem: Environmental > Aquatic > Deep subsurface >...
AGATCAAGCGCCGTACCGTGATCGACCGAGGTGCGGATGATGGGCAAACCGAGCGTGATATTTACGCCCGCGCCGAAGCTGGCGTGCTTCAACACCGGCAGGCCCTGGTCGTGATACATCGTCAGCACGGCATCGCAGCCGCGCAGACGATGGGCGGCAAACAGGGTATCGGCAGGCAGCGGCGGGCTGACATCGAAACCTTCCGCGCGCAGCTTGTCCAGCGCCGGGATCATCACCTCGATCTCTTCGCGTCCCAGATACCCGCCCTCGCCCGCATGCGGATTCAGCCCCGCCACCAGAATGTGCGGATTGGCGATGGCAAAGCGCCGTTGCAGGTCGCGCCGCAGGATGCGCAGGGTGCTTTCCAGCAGCGGCGCAGTGACCGCGTCCGCCACCTCGCGCAACGGCAGATGCGTGGTGACCAATGCGACGCGCAAGCCGCCTCCCGCCAGCATCATCACCACTTGCGGCGTATGGGTCAGTTCGGCAAGGAATTCGGTGTGCCCGGTGAAGTGAATGCCGGCATCGTTGATGATGCCCTTGTGCACCGGCGCGGTGACCATGCCGGAGAATTCACCGGATGCGCAACCCTGCACGGCGCGGCGCAAAGTGTCCAGCACATAGCGCGCATTGGCCGCATCCAGCCGGCCCGCCTGCACGGGTTGCGCCAGGGGCACATGCAGTACGCTCAACTTGCCCATGAAATGCGGCGCGTCTGCCGTGTAGTCATGAAACTGGATTGCGATACCCAGTTGTGTGGCGCGCTGCTGCAACAGCGTCTTGTCGGCAATGATCACCAGCGGCAGGGCAAGCCGCACCAGTTGCAGGCAAAGTTCCGGACCGATGCCTGCGGGTTCGCCCGCCGTAACCGCCAGCGGCTTGTGGATACCCCTTGCCCCGGCCCTGCCTTCCCCAAGCGAAAGATGGGGCGATGGATCTCGCTCCGCGCTGCTCACGTTATTCGCGATAGTCGATGAAGGCGCGATCGCGCAACTGGCGCAACCAGTCCTGGTAGGCCTCATCCGATTTGTAGGCGCGGATGGCGTTGCGCGCCTGCTGTTTCTTTTGCTGCTCGCTGACATCGGCGTTGCGCCGCTCAAGCACCTGGATCAAATGCCAGCCGAACCCGGATTTCACCAGGCCGCTGATCTGTTTTGCTTTCAAGGCATTCATTGCGGTTTCAAATTCGGGCACGGTCTCTCCCGGCGAGATCCAGCCCAGTTCGCCGCCCTGTGCCGCACTGCCATCTTCCGAGTGCAGGCGTGCCTGCTCGGCAAAGTCCGCGCCCGCATCGATGCGGCGTTTGATTTCCTGCAAGCGGTCGCGCGCCTCGCTCTCGGATACCAGTTCGCTGGTTTTGATCAGGATGTGGCGCGCGTGAGTCTGGGTGATGAACACCGGCGCATCGTTGTTGCGCCGATCAAGCAATTTCAGGATATGGAAACCGCTGGGGCTGCGCAGGATACCGCTCAACTGCCCCGGTTGCAGGGCTGCCAGGGCATCCGCGAACAGGCTGGGCAACTCGTTGCTGGGACGCCAGCCGATCATCCCGCCCTGCAACGCGTCGCGCGCATCCGAATAGCCGGCGGCGACCTGGGCGAACGGCGCACCGGCGCGTAATTTTTGCAGCGCCTCTTCCGCGCGACGTTGCAGACCGCGCAGATTTTCCGCAGTCGCCTGTTCCGGCACGACGATCAGGATGTGCGCCAATTGCAGCTGTTCGCCCCTGTTGCCTTGTTTGGCCTGGGTGTCGAGATAAGCCTCGATGTCGCTGTCGCTGATAAACAACTTGCTATCGACTTCGCGCTCGCGCAAACGCACCGACAGGATCTCGCCGCGTATTTCCTCGCGGAAGCGGGCAAAATCGATACCGTCTTTCTCCAGCTTGGTACGGAATGCGGCGAGCGAATCGAATTTGTTTTGTTGCGCGATGCGTTGCAGCGCGCTCTCCATCTGCGCGTCATCCACCCGCACCCCGTTCTCTTTGGCGAATTGCACCTGCAGCTTTTCCTGGATCATGCGTTCCAGCACTTGCTTTTCCAGAATGCCGCGCTCCGGCAATTGCGTGCCCTGTTTTTGCAGCTGTTGCACCACCGCCTGCATGCGTTGCGCCAGTTCCAGCCGCGTGATGACATCGTCGTTGACCACCACGCGCACGGCGTCGATCGGGGTCGCCGCCGTCTCGGCCAGCAGCGGATCGGCGCAAACCGCGCACAGCAACAGCATCACGATTCTTTTGTTCAGCATGTGTTCTCTCAATAAGTGGAAATTAATGCAAGCCTTCGGCCGGCGTGGCGGGGGTTGCCGCGTTCAGCTTGGAATAGCCCGGCACGCTGTCGCGCAACGCATCGAGCGGGTCGGAACCGATGCGAACCAGATCGTTCAGTTCGAGCTGCACAAAGACCCCGGAGGTGCGCTCGTCCGTCGCGGTGGCAAAACTCTGCGCCACCAGCCGCACGGCCCAACAGGCGGCATTATACTCAAGCCCGCCCAGCGCCTCTAAGATACGCTCGTCACGCAGGGAATAATTGAACCGGCCCACACCGTGCCAGCGTCCGAACAGCGGCCACTGGGCGGACACATCGACCTGGCGCAAAGCGTCGCGCGTAAAACGATAGCCCAGATTGAGCACCTTGCCCGCCTCGGGATGATAGCGGGCGGCGAGGTTGTAATTCTGGGTATAGGCCACATTCGGGTTGTATTGCAGCTGGCCATCGAGGCGCCATGCCGCGTTGACCCTGCCGCCCAGGGTTGCCAGAATATCGGAGCGGTTGGTGTTGCCGCTCGGCGTCACCAGATTCACTTGCGGTGTTTCGAGGAAGAAGCGTTCCGCGACGGCGACGCGCAATCTTTCCGAGCCATCGGCTTCGGCGATTACCCGCGACGTCAGCGCCAAGGTCACCATGTTCGCGTCGCCCACCCGATCGCTGCCCAGAAACCGGTTCTCGCTGAACATCTGGCTGAAACTGAAGGGCGCTTCGGCGGAATCGAAGTTGGGCAGCTGCGCCTGGTCACGATAAGGAATCTTGACATAGTAGGCGCGCGGCTCCAGCGTCTGCACAAAGTCGGCACCCAGGAAAGAGTCGTTGCGCTCAAAGATCAACCCGCTGTCCAGACTGAAGATGGGCACGGTGCGCGAACGGTCGGGCTGCGCGGACACGTTATTGTCGCCCAGCACATAGTCGGTGTGGTGCACCCCCAGTTTCGGTGTCATGAAGTAGCCGGGACCGCTCAACAGCAGATAACTGACCGACGGGTAAAGCACCAGGCGCTGGCCGCTGACGAGTTTCGGGTGGCGATAGTCCACAAATTCCCCGGTCAGCGTGATATCCGCTCCGGCAAGCGCCTGTTGCGCGTTCAAGTTGATTTGTGGCTGGCGCCGATAAGGCACGATCACAGGCGCCAGGGGATCCTGCAAGGTCTGATAGCGCTGCACCCGCGCCGAGGCGCTCCACCAGCCGCCGGCGTAACTCAACACGCCTTCGCGCAGCAAATTGACCTGCGCACTGCCGCTCACGTCGTTGGCCAAGTCCCGGAAGTAGTCGTCATCGGAGACGACATTGAGATTGGCATCCGCCGAAAATCCGTGCCCCAGGTTCTGGCCGTGCCGCAGCGCAACATGAACCCGATCTCTGCCCGCTACCCGGTCTTGCGCCAGCGCATCAGCCTGCACCTCGCCGCTGAAACTCGGTTGCAGATAACGCAATTCGTTGTTGAATTGAACCCCGCGCTTGCTGATGAAACGTGGGAAAAGGGTCACATCGAGATTGGATGCGATATTCCAGAAATAAGGCACCGTGATTTCGGAGCCGCCGGAGTTGGTACTGCCGAAGACCGGCCCCAGAAAGCCCGAACGCTTGTCATCATTCAGCCCAAAGTCCATCCATGGCGTGTACAGCAGGGGTACGCCCTTGAACTCCACCCAGGCATGGTGGGCGACGCCGACCTGGGTCGCGCGGTCGAGCTCGAGCCGGTTCACGTTGAGCAGCCAGTCGTCATTGCCCGCCGGGCAGGTGGTATAGGCCGCCGAGTGAAAGGTATAACGACTGTCGCCCGCCATCTCCACACGCTCGGCCTGACCGCGTGCCGCCTGCTCCCCCAGCACGAATTGTGGTTGCTCCATCACCCCGGTGTGCTGCTCCATATCCAGGCGCAGGGTTGGTCCGCTCACCCGGGTATCGGCTTGCTCGATGCGCACATGGCCCTCGGCGAACACCTGTTGCGTGTCCTGTTCGTAGGTCAAATGATCCGCATTGACCACCCGCCCGTCCTGGCGCAACTCGACCTCCCCGCTGGCCTCGATCTGTTTGCCCTGGTGCGTCTCCATGCGCTGCGCGCTGAGGTAAGCCACGCCCGTATCAGCCGGGGGCGGCAACTGCTTGAAAGTGCGATCCAGACGGAGCGGCAACGTCTCGGCGTGCGCCAGAGGGGGCAGGACGAACAGCAGGGAGCAGGCGATCAAACTCGAACGAAAAAGCATGGGCGGGCCGAATAATTTAAGGTGCTAAAATCGCACAAAACCCCGATTAAGGCAATCCAATGCAGCGTCAACAACAGCTTACCGACTGGCTTTCCGCCCTGTATCCCAATCAACCCTTCTCGCTCGCACCGGCCTCTGCCGACGCCAGCTTCCGCCGCTATTTCCGCGCGACGTTTGCCGACGGCAGCACAAAAGTGGTGATGGATGCACCGCCGCAACACGAGGACTGCAAGCCCTTCCTGCACATCGGCAAGCTGTTCGAGGAGGCCGGCGCTCACGTGCCGCATGTGTATGAGCAGGATTTGACGCAAGGTTTCTTGCTGCTATCTGACCTCGGCAACACCACCTACCTGCAAGCCTTGAACAAGGACAATGCGCGTGCGCTTTACGGTCAGGCGCTGGATGCGCTCATCAAGATACAACTGGCATCAAAACCCAGCGAGCTGCCGCCCTACGACGAAACCCTGCTACGCCGTGAACTGAATCTGTTCCCCGAGTGGTATATCGCCAAACACCTTGGGGTGACGCTCACCGACAGGCAGCAAGCCAAACTGGAAGAGGTGTTCAAACGCATCCTCTCCAACAACCTCGCCCAGCCGTGCGTGTATGTGCACCGCGACTTTCATTCGCGCAACCTGATGGTCGCCGAACGCCCTCACCTCAATCCTCTCCCAGTGGGAGAGGAAGCAAACGTGAAGCGGGGTAAGCAGGCAATCCGCGAAGCGGATGCTCGCAAAAGCGATTTTCAATCCCTGCCGGGGATATTGGATTTCCAGGATGCGGTCTATGGCCCGATCACTTACGACCTCGCCTCGCTGTTCAAGGATGCCTACATCAAATGGGAAGAAGCGAAGATCATCGACTGGCTGGTGCGCTACTGGGAACAGGCACGCAAGGCCGGGTTGCCAGTGCGCGAGGATTTCGGCGAGTTCTACCGCGACTACGAGATGATGGGCGTGCAGCGCCACATCAAAGTATTGGGCATCTTCGCCCGCCTGTATCACCGCGACGGCAAGGACGGTTACCTGAAAGACATGCCGCTGGTGATGGAGTATCTGGTGAAGGCGTGCGAGCGTTACATCGACCTCAAGCCCCTGTTGAACCTGCTGCTCGAATTGAACGCGCAGGCGGAGAGCCCGCACTGATGCGCGCCATGATCCTTGCCGCCGGACGAGGCGAGCGCATGCGTCCGCTCACCGACCACACGCCCAAGCCTTTGCTGCAAGCGGGCGGCAAGCCGCTCATCGTGTGGCATATCGAGCGTCTGGTGCGCGCAGGCATCCCCGACCTCATCATCAATCACGCCCATCTCGGCAAACAGATCGAACAGGCGCTCGGCGACGGCAGCCGCTTCGGCGCGCATATCCACTATTCGGACGAAGGCACGGCACTGGAAGCGGCGGGCGGGATTGCATTTGCGCTGCCCCTGCTGGGGGGCGCGCCGTTTGCCGTGGTCAACGGCGACATCTGGTGCGACTACGACTTCGCGCAACTGCCCGCACTCGCCGCCACGATGCAACAGCACGACGACCTCGCCCATCTGGTGCTGGTGGACAACCCGGAACACAATTCCACAGGCGATTTTGGCCTGGCCGGCGGCCGCGTGACCGACCGCGCGCCCAGGTTGACCTTCAGCGGCATCGGCCTGTACCGGCCCGCGTTGTTCGCCGCCATTACGCGCGGCAGCAAGGCCCCGCTCGCGCCATTGCTGCGCGCACAAATCGCCGCCGGCCGCGTCAGCGGCGAACATCATCGCGGCCAGTGGCTGGACATCGGCACAGCGCAACGCCTGGACGAACTCGACAAGCAGTTGCGCGCCACGCAGAATGCGCCCCATGGCTGATACCCCACCTTACCCCCCGCGCCGCGCCCGCTTGCTGCAAACGATGCAGCGCGGTATCGCCGTCATCCCCACCGCGCCGGAAGCTTTGCGCAACGGCGACGCGCATTACGACTATCGCCACGACAGCCACTTCTATTATTTGAGCGGATTCGCCGAGCCGGAAGCCGTGCTGGTGCTGATTGCGGGTGAGACGATGCAGTCCGTCCTGTTCTGCCGCGAGAAAAATCCGGAACGTAAAATATGGGATGGCTTCCGCTTTGGCCCCGCTGCGGCCGCCGCACATTTTGGCTTCGATGCGGCGTACCCCATCGACCAACTGGACGATAAACTCGCCGAACTGATGGGCAACCAGCCGATCCTGTTCTACCCGCTGGGTACGAATGCCGAATGGGATGCGCGCCTGCTCAAATCGCGCGAAGCGGTGAAGGCCAAATCGCGCAGCGGTGTCAAAGCGCCTGCCGAACTGCGCGACATCCGCGCGCTCATCGACGAGATGCGCCTGATCAAGGACTCGCACGAGATCGACCTCATGCGCCGCGCCGCAGCGATTTCCTGCGGGGCGCACAGACGTGCCATGTGCTTCACACGTCCCGGACACTACGAATATGAAGTGGAAGCCGAATTGCTGCACGAGTTCTGCCGCGCGGCCGCGCGCCAGCCCGCCTATACCAGCATCGTCGCCGGTGGCGCGAATGCCTGCACCCTGCATTACGTCGGCAACAACACGCGCCTCAACGACGGCGACCTGCTGCTCATCGACGCCGGCTGCGAATTCGGCAGCTATGCCGCCGACATCACGCGCACCTTCCCGGTCGGCGGCAAGTTCAGCGCCGCGCAGAAAGACGTGTACGAGATCGTGCTGGCGGCACAGACCGCCGCCATCGCCGCCGCCAAACCCGGCATGCTGTGGAACGCGCCGCACGAAGCGGCGCTGCGTGTGCTGGCACAGGGCTTCATCGATCTCAAGCTGTGCCAGGGCTCAGTCGAAGCGGTGCTCGAAAGCGAAAGCTACAAACAATTCTATATGCACCGCACCGGCCACTGGCTGGGCATGGACGTGCACGATGTCGGCGAATACAAGATCGGCGACCAGTGGCGTCCCTTGCAACCCGGCATGACGCTGACCGTCGAGCCCGGCTGCTACATCCGCCCCGCCGACAACGTGCCGCGCGAACTATGGAACATCGGCATCCGCATCGAGGACGACGTGCTCATCACCGCCAAGGGTTGCGAAGTGCTGACGCAGGATGCGCCGAAGACCGTGCGGGAGATCGAGGAGGTAATGCGCCATGAATGAACGCTGTGATGTCGCCATCGTCGGCGGCGGCCCGGTCGGCCTCGCACTGGCGCTGGCGCTGCGCGGCAACGACCTGAACGTGGTGCTGCTCGAAGCGCGCGAATCCGCAATCAACAGTAGCGACCCGCGCGCGCTGGCGCTGGCTTACGGTTCGCGCCTGCTATTGCAACGCCTCGGCGCATGGCAAGCGATCCCCAACGTCAGCGGCATCCGCGAAATCGAAATCACGCAAAAAGGCACACCAGGCAAAACCACGCTCAAGGCCGCCGAACTGAAAGTGCCGGAGATGGGTTACGTCCTGCCCTACACCGCGCTGCATGCAGCCTTGCAACACGCATTGCTCCAGTCCGACATCACCTGCCTCTATGGTGCGGCGGTGTCCGATCTGAACACGGCCCACGGTTGCGCCACGCTCACTTACCAGCATCAGGGCACGACCCGCACCCTCGCTGCGCGCCTGGCCGTCGTCGCCGATGGCGGCAAATTGCTGGAGGCCGCGCACCCGCCGCAGATCACCGACTACGGCCAGAGCGGGCTGATCGCCCATGTCAATTGCGCGCAAGCGCGCGCGGGTATGGCGTTTGAGCATTTCACGCCGCAAGGGCCGATGGCGCTGCTGCCCTACCTGGACGGCTACGAACTGGTGCTGACCGCCGCACACGACGCCGCGCAGGAAATGCTGAACTGGGACGACGCGACCTTCCTCGCTTATCTGCAAACCCATTTCGGCGACCGCGGCTGCGACACGTTACTGGCGCAGCCAGCCGATTGCGGGAGCAGCGGCGTCGGCGCGTTCACCGGCATCGGCAAACGCAGTTGCTTCCCGCTGCGGCTGAAGCGCGCACCCGACCTCACCTTCCCGCACACTGTCCTCATCGGCAATGCCGCGCAGACGTTGCACCCGGTCGCCGGACAAGGCTTCAATCTGGGGCTGCGCGATGCGTGGGAACTGGCACAAGTCATCCTCGACCACGCGCCGGACAATATCGGCACCGCCGCCATGTGCAAAGCCTACCGCCAATCGCGCCGCCTCGACCGCAACGCCGGCATCCGCTTCACGGATGGTTTGGTGCGCCTGTTCTCCAACGACCTGCCCCTGCTCGGCCCGATGCGCTCCGCCGCGCTATCCCTGCTCGACCACCTGCCGCTGGCGAAGAAGTTTGTGGCGAGGCGGATGATGTTCGGGGCGAATGGGTAAATCCGGTCAATTGCCGCTATTGCTTTACTATGAAGTGGGCTGCCGTCTGGCTTCGGAATTGCACCGGGCAACTTAAAGAATAGCCGTTAGGTACAATGCCTCAACACTTATGATCGCAGCTTGAAGCCTTTTTCCTATGAGTCTGATCAAATCTCGAAAACGCGTCGCCGACCACGGAGAGGTGTTCACTCCCGCGTGGATGGTCGATGCCATGCTCGACCTCGTGAAGGACGAGTCGGAGCGCATTGATTCGCGTTTTCTGGAACCGGCATGCGGAAGCGGCAACTTTATTGTCAAGGTCTTGCGGCGCAAGCTTGCCGCCGTTGAACTTAAGTTTGGGAAGTCAGACTTTGAAAAGCAGCACTATGCGCTTCTTGCGCTGATGTGCATCTACGGCATCGAGCTACTGGCGGACAACATCGCCGAGTGCCGCGCAAACATGTTGGATATTCTCGCCGAGTATCTGAACATTGATGAGTCGGATGACCTGTACCGCGCCGCTTTCTATGTGTTATCGCAGAATCTGGTCCACGGTGATGCCTTGACGATGTGCGTCCGCAGTGGCGAGCCGATTACTTTTGCCGAATGGGGCTATTTGGGCAAAGGCAAGTTTCAGCGCCGCGACTTTCGCTTCGACACCCTCACTCATTCCTCGGCCTTCAGCGCGGAGGGCGATCTCTTTGCCCACCTCGGCAAGCACGAGATATTCATGCCGACGAAGACCTACCCGCCGATGACGGTGAGCGAGCTGGCTGGTGGCAAAGGGGAATGACCATGGCGAAAATCAACATGATAGACGCAGCAAGACCCCTTTATGTCTATTTAATACGAGGGGGTGGGGTTAAATTATGGCGGATTCGCCACAGTTGGAAACGGGGGTTTCTGATGAGCAAGAACAGCCAGATTGTTGTGTTAAACGAAACCGTCCGCATTCAGAGAATGGATCAGGATGATTATATTTCGCTGACGGATATCGCCAAGTTCAAGAATCCCGATGACCCGAGGTTTGTCATTCAAAACTGGATGCGTACTCGTTCATCCATCGAATTTCTGGGTATTTGGGAGCTGCTGAATAATCCGGACTTTAACCCGTGCTTATCCGGTTGTCACAGACATCTACTAGATGTAGTGATTCGTGATTTTGCGGAGTAAAGCTCGGCATAGGTCGGCGCGGAGACATCGCCCGCGATGCCCAGCAGAGAGCGAAAGGCGTTA
>Ga0210027_1004925_pt1 | contig 10019 bp, 4 predicted proteins | sample CryGeymeta201510_FD_183978 | JGI IMG/M metagenome (GOLD analysis project Ga0210027, IMG submission 183978) | Groundwater microbial communities from Crystal Geyser aquifers in Utah, USA - Crystal Geyser metaG 2015-10 (SPAdes) (version 2) | ecosystem: Environmental > Aquatic > Deep subsurface >...
GACAAGAACTCAGTCAATATGCCGAGTTATGGACTTGCGCTTGCAGGAACGTGTCCGGCAGTGGGTGTAGATAGAGTTTGCTATGCGCAAAGTGAGCCGAAAGCCTTGTGGGGGCGAACGACGAGGAATCTTGTGAAATGGGAGAGTGTATGAGACAGGTCCGGAGAAGAACTTGTCAAGCCTGTATCTCGCTTAATACTTAAAAGATAAGCAAACCAAGCGAGGACAGACTAATAGGGGGGTAGTTAAGAAGGTTTTTAATGGCAATATTGTTGCGAGAGGGCTTGGTTAACTTGTTTTGGAGCGACGGTAGTTGTGTTTTGAGCGATTTTGTTGTTTGTTGTGACTATTAAAAACGAGGATGCTGTAGAACTGGTACTGAATTCTACAGGCGAATCTTCGTGTTTTTTAGTAACAAAAATATTCAATAAAATTTGGTGTTTTTACTTTCTGCAATCCGAGATTGTGGCCCCGGTCAAGGAAATGGAATGGCTCCCATGGGATACTGAGATCTGATTCGCAAACTCCTGTCTTCCAAACTGATCCCTCATCCGGTTCTGCTGTTGCGCAACTGGGTTGTTGTCTCCTGCTCCTTCGTGTTGTTGTTGTTCTTCTTGTCCATGATCATCTTCAGGGACACATCGTTCAATGCAGACTTGATCTCCAACTCGAAAGATAACAAGCAAGCTCTTCTTGATGGGGTTAACATCCTCTGGAAAGTCTTGAGGACGACAACTTGCATATCCATCTCTCACTCTTGTTCGAATCCACTCCGGTATACGATACTCAAGAGTGGGTTCAAAGCAAGCCCACAGTAGAGGAGGTCCAAGGACATCAGCCATCAAGGAAGTATCAGGAAAGTATCGGTTGATAGCTGGACAAACAAATTCAATAAAGAAAGCACGACCAACACCGGCTCCTGGCTTGAACTCATACTTAACCGGTCCATCCATGCACAACAAACCTGCCATCTTTGCATCCGTATACTGCTGCTCCGGGTTAATGTACCTGGTGGATACTCGGTTGCCACTTTTTCCTTTCCATCGACCACGGACATCAATCTTGTCTTGTGTACCTCCAATCATTTTGATCCAACTTGCTGGAAACTTCCGGATTGAATGGACACCAAGACCTCCAGCTGTTTGACGAGAGAGTTCAAGGAAGAAGGCAGGATTATCAAACACCTGCTTCTTAACAGCTCTGGAGTAGGCTGCAAGACATCGCTTTGGAGCTTTTTCATCGACTTCATCAGTGAACAAGTATTTTGAATGCAAACTTCCATCACGACTGAACTTAACTTCCAGATAAATAGCAAGGTCAAGCAGCACACAAAACAAAGGGTTCATGCTTCCGAGCATGATCTGTGGTGGACAATCTCTCTCGTCATTAACATTCTTACTCCAGTTCAGCTTTGTCTGCAATGCAAAGTCAAACTGTGGATGCCTTTTCAAATTTGTAGTTTCCATCTCGTGCACATCGTCACCTCTTCCAATCAAGTTAAACTGTAGCCTGAGACATGACGTCCACCTGATGTTCCTGTAGGAACCGGCTTCCAATAGCTCAATAGCTCTCTTGAACTCTGACAAGGTCATGTCGCGCTTTACTCGGGACGCACGACCTTGCTTTCTTACCTGATGCTTCTTGACTACTTGAATGAACCTCAAAATGCTTTTGTCCCGAGTTGGATTACCATGGCTGGTGCTGCTGTTCCATTCTCCATGGTGAGGCATATAGAAAGACACTGCCTTCTTGGCAAAGGCAATGGTATCGACTCTCCACAGTGTTGGCCTGTCATTGGGTCCAATCTCTTCTTTACCATAAGTGCACAAAGTCAACCACTTTAGAAACTATTCTGGTTGGATTTGCAGCAAACGAGCGGCAGGGAAAGGGCCCTGTACCCTTGGGTTGTAAGTAGTACCATCGAGATAGCTCAAGAACCGGCACAAATAGGGGAAATACTGCTTGTTTGTCATTGTCTTCAAAGTAAAATATATATTTTGTTTGTGCATGCACGAGTAAATACTAGCAAACACTAGCTTTGGTACACACTTTCTATACTCAAAAGCTGATGTTCCAATTGAGGTATGTGCATCCCTTCTAGTACTTGCTGTGTAGCTTCTACACAGTAAGTGCAAGAGGTGTTTTTTTCTTCAAAAAAGACAGCCCAAAACACTAGATAATAACACGAGGGCAAATGTGCAAAAGTTTGCGGGAAAGCCCTTAAATGCACTAAACTATGCTTGTGCTTAAAGGCGAAGAGCCAGTCCAGTACCGGTCTCTTTTTTCAATTGCTTTGTTAGGCTCAACGGTCTCTTTTTCAGTGGTTTTGAGGGACTCATTAGGGGATCTACTAACGGTCCTCCTAATACTACTCCAACTCGTGGATTTTCCACTGAGGATACCTCTGCGATTTTGAGGGGTATAGGGTAACCCCGTAGGGTTATGTACTAGGGGTACGTACCCTATACTCCCGGAAAGAAGACTTGGGTCCCTTTTTCTATATAATACGATAATATATGGTCTTTGAGAGGACCATAAAAGAGACTATGTAGAATCACTACTAAGGTCTACAGGGAACAGATCCCAACGAGGCAAATCACTAGCTGCTAAGTTAAGCAAGACAAGAGTAGTACAGAAAAAATAGTAGTACTAAGTTTAGCTGCTAAAGTATGCACTAGTAGTAGCAAGTAGGGACCTACCGGTTATCCAGTGCCAGCGCAAGGATGAACACCCTTTAAGCGTCGTCTGTAAACACCGGACACCCTGATTCAGAGTAATCCCGTTTCAGTAGGATATTCCTTTCGTAATTCTGAGGTTTTTAATTACATTGAAATCTCTTTTGAAGAGTTCGAAATTGTTTATTAATAACGAATGTAAATCAGAGATATTTTAAAAGCCAACAGATGTCTATGATAACCTCCGACACAACTGCCAATGCTTAACTCAGATCTATGTAGCTGGCCGACTTCGAAGTTAACAATCTAATTCAGCTCTATTGGTGCATATGTATGTCGTGCCGAGCTAATGTTTTCCTTAATAACAATATTATTTTAAACAAGAGAAGTTATTGCAGAGTAATGAAATAATTATGTTTCGCTGTCCCTATTGTGAGAGGAAGCTGAAGTCTAAGTCTAGCCTGAATCGACATACCAGGGAGGCTTGTAAAAAGAAGAAAGCATGGAAGCCAACTTCTGAAATTAAGTATCTTCAGTCTCCCTCGGGTGATTCCTATGTTTCAGCAATGGCTAATCCAGAGTATGTCCTTCCAGTACCTGCGTCTGCTGCAGGGAAAAGCGATTCGGCAGGTTATAACATCGATAATGTTTTTCATCTTTCTCCTCTGAAATCTCCCCCCTTGAAACGGAGTAGTGCATCCCTGGATAATTGCTGCGTTGATCCTAGAGTTCTTAACTTTGAAGGAACTACTTTGAATGCGAATGGGTATTCTACAGACGACATTGCTATGGATTTTGCGGACAACGACAGCACATTTTTTGGGGTTGACAGTGATGATCTTTCTGCTGACAGTATCCGTATTGTGGAGACCCCAGCGGAAGTTGGAGTTTGTGATTCTGACAGTGTTTCTGTATCAAATGCGTGTCCTCCTGATGATTCGGATGAACTAAATTCCCAAGTGAGCAAGGATACCAGGTTATCTGTTGATGTTTTCGAAGATGACGATTCGGAGAGTTTTTTATTGTCTTCGGACTCTGAATTATCTCTTAATTTGGGAGAGATTCCAACTACCATTCCATGTGTTTGCGAGAATGAGGAGTCCGAGTTCTACGAAGATGGTGATTTTATTGATGTTACTGAGTGTGTTAACTCGGAATCACCAAAGGATCTTAGCATTGAGGAGGAACTGTTGTTGCACATTATAAAGGAAGAGCAGCTTCCTCCCCGTGTTTTTGACCGTATTATGAAATGGGGTAAGCTCTGCCGTGAGAACAATTATGACTTTGATGCTCCCGGATTTCGCACTGCAATGAAGCGTTGGAAGCAGCACTACTTGAATTCTGCGCTGAAAGAACCTTTCCTTGAGTTTGTGCAGGAGGAATGGCAGAGTAATCCTACTCAGATTCCAGTTATCGATCCTTTTCCTCAGATCACAGCTATCTTGAATAACTCTGATCTTATGCAAGGCGCTTTGTGGAAATCAGACCATGGTGTTGCGGAAGATGGAACGAAATTATATGGCGATATAAACACTGGCACGCAATGGTGTAAAGCAGAGAGAAGAATGAATTCAAGAATTAACGAAAGGGATCCTCACTCTGCCTGTCATCATTATTGCGGAGTTTTATTATTTGACGACAATACTCTGGGTGATGGACTAGGACGTCTTCAAATACAGCCAGTTCTTGGTACACTCTGCATCCTATCCAAGAAAAGTCGTCGCAACGTGAAGGCATGGTTCTTACTTGGAATCGTCCCTCCTTATCCCAGGACATCCCAGGAACGAGCAGCAGACAGAAACAAGAACAAGAGCAAGCACCAGTATCTTCAGTGGTATCATGCTTGCTTGGAAAAAATTCTAGCTCCCTTGAAAAAGCTTTGTTCGAATCGTAAGGGCATTCCCTTTCTGATCGATGGCCGGTGCCGCATCCTGCATTTTGAACTCGCAGGTATAATTGGTGACACAAAGGGTCATGCCGAGATGTGCGCTAACTACAATGCACATAGCAGCGTTATTTCAAAGTGTAACCGTGACTGTGATGTACCTCAAAGTAAAGCAGACGATCCCTATGTCTGTTGCTTGCGAACCCAGGCGAAGGATGTCTATGAGGTCGTCGAGGAAGCTCTGAATTTGCAGAATACAACGGATCGAGAAAATAAGTCTGCACGGGACGAGGTAAAACTTAAGCTAAAGAGTATTTCTCAACACCCTGTTCTTCCCTATTATAGTCAGTTTGATTTCGGAGGAGACACAGAGGGTGTTTTCGGGAGTACACCTTGGGAGCTTCTGCATGTTTGGTACTTGGGAATTATGAAGCTAATTCTGTTTGGTTGTTATAATCTTTCATGTACCAATGCAGAGCTCATCAAGTGGTACAGGCATCGCTTGCGTGGGCATTCGAAGGGCGATCTTTCGAATCGACCAACCGTCTCTGCCGGCATGGGTAAGAATGCAGTGTTATTTCCAAAGCCAAAACTAGAAGAAAGATTGCGATATATTCAAACATATTCGAGGCGACAATCGGATAGGTACATGCCAAGAGGCCCTTTCCGTGAAGGTGTTACTGATTTAACGAGACTAAGTGGACAAGAATATCCAGGTCTGACTCTATTTTCGATGGTCGCCTTTAAGGGCATATTCCATGATACACGGCTGGAGAAGGAGAAGGGTTCATCATTTGCTGCAGACCTTGAAAGACGCATGTGTCTTCTTTGTTTTCTTTCTCTCTCTCTTGAGGTGGAGTTGACAAAGGAGTCTATCTCCGAACGGCAGCGATCAAAATTGGAGAAGAAAGTTCTGCTTTTCCTTGATTTTTTTCGTAGAACTTTGGGTGTCTTCATAGAGTACGGCTCACGAACGGGTCTTCGTCGTCCGAAGTTCCATGCACCCATTCACATTGTTCGAAACGTCATCCCAAAGTATGGGTCAACAACTAATACATTTGGCGGATATTTGGAGTCATTCCTGAGAATACTTGTGAAAGAACCCCTGAAACGAACAAGCAGGAAACATGGTTCCTTTCAATGGGAACTTGTCAATCGGTATTCAGAGGAAATGGTGAGACGAGCTTCCGCGGATCGCCTATCTGCATGCGGCTACGACATCTCTGTAAGCTGTGAAACAATGGATGCTCAACAATCTGTTTCGCAGTCTGGATCTGCTTCGAGTCGCATGACAAACAGTACCTCGAAAGGTCGGTGGTTTACTCCGGGAGGCACAGTTTTTTATTGTGAACGCAACGAAGTAACAGGTGAGTGGGAAACGTTTTCGAGTGAAAAGAAGAAGCTGTTGCAGGGTCTTCATCACCCCGGTTATCCTGGAAATGCAGATGCGATCAATTGGGTTGTCAGGATGGTCCATGAAGCAGAGCGCTTAACCGAAGAAAGCTCTAATCCAAGTAAGAATTACAAACGAATTGACTTTACATATCACTTGAAAACTCCAAACTCCAACGACGATGCCCATGATATATTCAGATGCAATCCTAACTTTCATGGTACTGTACGGAAGAAAAATCCATGGCATGACTGGGCTATGGTAAGGTATGAAGTGGAAGAGAACAACGTTACAGAGGTTTATGAAGTTGCTGCGAAGGTCTGTCTTTGGGGCATTCTTCGGGATTCAAATTGCAGTGGAACGCAAATAGAGAATCTGGATGTTTTGGGTGCGTTCCATCCAATGAAACAATACAGACCTCCCATGGATGAGACTATGCCTTTTCTACAGAAAGACGTATTAGCAAAGGACATCGAAATACTTTCCTTTGACGTAGTGGTGTCGACTGCGTACGTTTTGCCTATTAATTGGGTTCGCACTGAAGGGTTTCCTACGAGTGCCGAAAATGTAAAAGCACACTGCATTATACCCCCAAGATCATCCTGGCCAGATATGGGTTGGGACGACAAACTACTGCGAGATTCAGCAATGAAGGACACAAGGAACCTTCCACTATTTTAACAACGAACACCGGACATTTGAGATAGAATGAAATTTGTCCTAATTTATTCTAATTTACTCTGCATTTCCTCTTGCACTTCCATACATGTTTCCAGGATGGACGAGTACTCAGCAAAAAAAGCATGATGAGACATCATGGAACCGGGGTTTAGATTTCGAATTCGTCAACGCCATCAAGACTGTCATCATCAATTTCGTCTTGAAATTCATCCAAAGGATCAGGCTCATCTTCGTCAGGGAGTTCTTCTTCACCATTTCGGGCCAATTCACGGTTGTAGTCATCAAATTCAGCTTCGAAATCCCAGTGACAATAGCGACCTTCTTTGTCAATGATGCCCTCAGCAAGAGCAGTATCCTCCAACTTGCGAGCTGTCTGAATCTTTTTGTAAATGTCACGGAAAAATCGCACATCTTTCAGGCCGTACGATTGCGAAGTTCCTACTCCGGGGCTAAGCGCCTGCGGAGTTACCGGCAAAGCTTCCTTCGCAATGGTCTCTTCAAAGTGGTAGTAGTAACAGCGAGCCAAATGCAGAAGAATCCACGCTTCCTGGGCAATCGTCAGAGTATCTGAAAGGCAGGACAAGTGCAACTTTGCTTTGCCACGAAAGTTCAGTGTTTGGATGGGAGCCTCCTTGGGATTGCTGGATCCAAAACAGTGTTTCTTCTGTTTATTGATGAAGAGCTTCACACGGTCTGCCTTCATTGTAGGGTTCATCAACAAAGACATGATTCCATAAACATCCTTCAAAGCAGACTCGTCGTCGGCTTTGTTAATTCGTGGGTTATTGAATGCCTGGACAACCTTTCGGAGAAGTGACTTGTGCTCCTCGCTACGCTCAGCCATTGAAGGCTTCACGCTCAAAAACAAAACAGACCCTGTCACAGAGATGAGAAAAAGGAAAGAATTAGAACAAGAGAATTCAAAGACAAGAAAACCTGCGAATTCCACATACCAATAACAGGACGAATTTTCTTCGAAGATTCGTCCGAACGCTTGTTGTTAAAAAATTTAACAATCGAAGAGGCAACTCCAAGACATCCGTACGTATCAGAACCATACCAAATCAAAGCCCGATTTTCCTGAGTATCCAAAAAATGACCAGTCAAATAATTGTTTCGGTCATTCGCAACGGTGGAATCGATAGTATGATTGTAAACCAATTCATGGTTTTTCACCGAAGCCATATCATCTGCTTTGGGAACGTTGTGCTTCTTCGAAAGTTCCTTGAAGAAACTCTTGAAAAACGGACGTCCTGCCTTGCTGGAATTCGGACCAAAATCATTCGCCTTCTTGATGCTTTTGGGATGAACCGTAAGTAAAGACTTCGAAATAACAAAACCAAACTGATGGAAAAGTTTGTGACCAATCTTCTGCTTTTCGGAGTACTTCATGGCGCACTGCAAAAGGGCTTGATTCTTAAGATCGTTCTCCTTGCGCAAGAACTTCTTCTTGTTGGTGTTGTTCACGGTGCAGAGACTCTGAACTTCGCCCTTCAAATCGGTATTTTCCTTACGGAGACTGCGGATTTCCTTCATGAGTTCTTCCTGACGACCCTCCATGAGACAAGAATAACGACGAAAGGAATCGTTGGAATGCTTCAAACGTTTCATGGCCTGAATATGTCCGATTTTCAAAGAGGACATATCACGCTTCAAAGACTCCTTTTGAGCAGCTTTCAAAGAACCTTTGACATTGATTTTGGAATCCACAGACGAGACAATTCCTTTCGTAAGATCATCGTCAACAGGAACTTCTTCAGCAGAGACAGAAGAAAAGGAGGCCAGGGTTTCGCGGACAAGAAACTTCGAATGCATCCACAAATCGACAGCAGCTCCAGAAACAAGAGGCATAGATTCTCGCTGCCAGTCAGCAAAGGAAGCGCACTTGATTTCGAAGGAAGGTTCGCAAGAATCAGCAAGGGGAGATTCAGGAGGAACAGCAACGGATGGGGGCACGGTAGGAGTTTCAGGATCGTCAGAGTTGTCGGATGCGGCGGGTGGGGAAGCATTCGTCAAGGTAGGGGAAGGAAGCGACACAGAAGGGGAGCGTTCAGTCGAATGACGCGTCCCAGGACGGACAGAAGGAGAAGGCGCCATGGTCAAATTAAAAAAAACAAAGAATAATTCTAACAGATGAAGACAGAACATTTTTATGACCAAATTAGAAATGAAACACGATGGAAAGGTCGAGATTTCATACCATCACTTCATCCGTAGAGATCAGTACAAAATCAACGAGAACTAGATCGAAAGGGATATCAACTCATTTCGATCGAAACAACATGACTGAGTTGACACGATAAGGGGCTCGGCTGTCTCACGGTGGGAAACGTGTCGCGATTTAGTACCAAAAAACAAGACGCACTTAAACAAAGACGTGATAACTTACATAAGGAAAACATGTTCGAATTCACTGTTTAGAAATCAGCACGCCAGCACAACATTACCACCGAAATAAGACGCGTTAACAGCGTGTACAAACAATACGGAGTCAACGTAGCATTGGAATTCAGAGATCCTTCTCCGCAGCAACACAGAAACAACAACATAATATCAGATTAAAAAACAAACTTTGAACTAACAACATTAAAACTATTAATTCAGATGAAAGGTAAGTTTCAAAGAAAGCTCTGCAGTCTTAGATCAACACAACGAATCTCTCATCTGCCTTCTTTAATAATTAATTGTCCTCTACAGCAAATATAATGAAACAATAGTAAGATAATTAATTGCACAACGTAACAAAATGCAGAGTTCTTCAAATAAACCATTTTCTCAGCAGACTCTTCCTTATTCCTTTCATCCTCCGCAATCAAACAGTAGCCTTCCTTTGTTCACATCAGCTATATAAAATTAAACAATGTCAACTTAATCATACGAAATAGTAATACAAGTTCTCCGTCATATTCACAGAGTTAATCCATTGCAGATAACTGTTAACAATAAACCTTCTAGTAATGCGCTAAATCATAGTAGACTTTCACTACTTCGCTTACTTGTATCATTGATGTTGTTGTATGATAATTTGTCGCTATTACATACTGTATCTAGATTGTACATTTCTCTGCATTATAATCATTTATTCATATTGTTAAAATATATCTTAATAGCTATGTTTTTCTCCTTAAAATCCTTGTGAATTGCATGAGATAATACTACTTGAAATAAAAACAACATCTAGACCAAATTGTAGCTGACAGAAGTACTCTGAAATAATGCGAAAAAAGGTCTGCATTCATATACTTCATAGTGTTCTTAAATAATACACTAAGAAAAGGTTAATTAATTTTGGGGTTCAAAAGGTACGATTCGTAGTAGACGGGACTACGAATCGTAAGTGCGCTAGTTCACAGACGCTGTAGATGGAATCCACTGCCCAATTCAC
>Ga0210027_1004931_pt1 | contig 10010 bp, 12 predicted proteins | sample CryGeymeta201510_FD_183978 | JGI IMG/M metagenome (GOLD analysis project Ga0210027, IMG submission 183978) | Groundwater microbial communities from Crystal Geyser aquifers in Utah, USA - Crystal Geyser metaG 2015-10 (SPAdes) (version 2) | ecosystem: Environmental > Aquatic > Deep subsurface >...
CCCAGGAGCTCGCCATGACCACCCCCCAATACATCCGCTGGTTTGCCGATCTCACCATCGACGACGTCCCCTCGGTGGGGGGCAAAAACGCATCGCTGGGGGAGATGGTCCGGGAGCTCTCCCCGCTCGGGGTCAAGATCCCCAACGGTTTTGCCATCACCGCCGACGGCTACTGGCACCTGCTCGAAGCGGGGGGGATCAAGGATGATCTCTTCGCCCTCTTCGAGGGGCTCGACCGCCAGGATGTGGGGGAGCTCTCCCGGCGCGGAGCCAAGGCCCGCGATTTGATTCTGCTGGCGGGGTTGCCCGACGATCTGTGGGCTGAGCTCAGAACCGCCTACCGCACCCTCTGCGCCGAATACGGATCCGGGTTCGCCGACGTGGCGGTCCGCTCCTCGGCGACCGCCGAGGATCTGCCCACCGCCTCGTTCGCCGGGCAACAAGAGACCTTCCTCAACGTGGTGGGGGAGGCGGCGCTCAAAGAGGCGACGATCAAATGCTTCGCCTCCCTCTACACCGACCGGGCGATTGCCTACCGCATCGACCAGGGGTTCGACCACCGCAAGGTCGCCCTCTCGGTGGGGGTGATGAAGATGGTCCGCTCCGATCTGGCGTCGAGCGGGGTGATGTTCACCCTCGACACCGAGTCGGGGTTCCGCGACGCCATCTTCGTCACCGGCGCCTATGGTCTGGGGGAAAACGTCGTCCAGGGGGCGGTCGATCCCGACGAGTGGTACCTCTTCAAACCGACCTTGCGTCGGGGCTTCGGCCAGGTGCTGCGCCGCCACCTGGGGGAAAAGGCGATCAAGATGATCTATTCGGGGGGACGCAGCGGCGGCTTCACCCGCAACGTCTCGGCCCCCGAGAGCGATCGCGCCCGCTTTTGTTTGAGCGATCCCGAGGTGGTCCAACTAGGTAAGTACGCGCTCGCCATCGAGGATCACTACTCCAGGCGGGCCGGATCCCATCGCCCCATGGACATCGAGTGGGCCAAAGACGGTGCCACCGGCGAGCTCTTCATTGTCCAGGCCCGCCCCGAGACGGTGCGCAGCCAAGAGAGCGGCGCGGTGATCGTCAGTTACATCCTCGAAGGGGAGGGGGCGGTGTTGACCTCGGGGCGGGCGGTGGGAGCGAAGGTTGCCAGCGGCCCGATTCGGGTGGTGAGCGACCCCTCGCGGATGGATGAGGTGCAGCCGGGTGACATCCTGGTCGCCGACATCACCACCCCCGATTGGGAGCCGGTGATGAAGCGGTCGAGCGCGATTGTCACCAACCGGGGGGGGCGGACCTGCCACGCCGCCATCGTCGCCCGCGAGCTGGGAATTCCGGCGGTGGTGGGGGCGGGCAACGCCACCGAGCGGCTTGCCACCGGGCAGGCGGCGACCGTCGATTGCTCCCATGGCGACGAGGGCAGGGTGCTGGAGGGGGCGCTCCCCTTCCGGGTTGAACGGCTGGAGATCGGCGACCTCAGGCGGCCCAAAACCCAGATCGAGATGAACCTGGGCGACCCGGAGCAGGCGTTCAAGCTGTCGTTCATTCCCAACGACGGGGTCGGGCTGGCGCGGCTGGAGCTCATCATCAACGGCGCCATCGGCATCCACCCCATGGCGCTGGTCCACCCCGAGCGGCTGACCGACCCGCAAGTACGGGGGCAAATCGCGGCAAGAACCAAGGGTTATGAAAACGGAGGCGACTTCTTCGTCGAGAAACTCGCGGAGGGGGTGGCGACGATTGCGGCCGCCTTTTATCCCAAGCCGGTGATCGTGCGAATGAGCGACTTCAAATCGAACGAATACGCCAACTTGCTGGGAGGTGCCGACTTCGAGCTGGTCGAAGAAAATCCGATGATTGGCTTTCGCGGCGCCAGCCGTTACGCCCACCCCGCCTATGCCGACGGTTTCGCCTTGGAGTGCCGCGCCATGAAGCGGGTGCGCGACGACATGGGGCTGACCAACGTGGCGCTGATGATCCCCTTCTGCCGCCGCTTCGAAGAGGGGCAAAAGGTGCTGGCCGAGATGGAGCGCCACGGCCTCAAGCGGGGCGAGAACGGCTTGCAGGTCTGGGTGATGTGCGAGATCCCCAGCAACGTGCTCGACATCGACCGCTTCGCCACGATCTTCGACGGCTTTTCGATTGGCTCCAACGACCTGACCCAACTCACCCTGGGGGTCGACCGCGACTCGGGCATCGTCGCCTTCGACTTCGACGAGCGCGATCCGGCGGTGCTGAACATCCTGAAAATGGCCATCGAGGGGGCCCACCGCAACGGACGGCCCATCGGCATCTGCGGCCAGGGGCCGAGCGACCACCCCGATTTGGCCGAGCTTTTGGTCAAGGCGGGAATCGACGCGATGTCGCTGAACCCCGATACGGTGATGAAGACGACGATGCGGATTTTAGAGGTGGAGGGGGGGCTATGAACGACACGCTTCCCACAAGCGACATCGAGTCGCTGCACGGCCAGATTCGGGGGTTGATCGAGGCGGCCAGGGACCGGGTGTTGGTTCAGGTCAATCAGGCGTTGGTGCTGACCTATTGGCAGATCGGTCGGGCGATTCGTACCGATTTATTGTGCGAGGATCGGGCCGAATATGGCGCGGGGGTGCTCAAGCAACTGGCCCAACGCTTGAGCCGGGAATACGGCCCCGGTTTCAGCTATTCCAGTCTGACCCGGATGACCAAGTTGTACGATTGTCTGTCCGATCAACAGACGGTTGCGACACTGTCGCAACAATTGAGCTGGTCCCATTTCGTCGAACTCATCAAGCTCGACGACCCCACCAAGCGGGACTTTTACATCGGCATGTGCGCCGAGGGTCGTTGGTCGGTGCGCACCTTGCGCGAGCGGATCGACGCCATGCTGTTCGAACGCACCGCGATCTCGAAGCAGCCCGAAGAGGTTGTCCGCCGCGAGTTGACGCAGCTTCGGCAAAGCGGCGAGGCCAGCCCGTCCCTCTTTTTGAAAGACCCCTACCTGCTCGACTTCCTCGACCTCAACGACAACTTCAGCGAACGGGATCTTGAGAACGGCATTTTGCGGGAGCTGGAACGGTTCATCCTGGAGCTGGGCAGCGATTTCGCCTTCATGGGGCGGCAAAAGCGCATCCAAATTGGCGGACACGACTACGTGATCGACCTGCTCTTCTTCCACCGCAAGCTTAGGGAAACGCTGATTAAAGGCATCCTGCCTTGAATCAGCACGCTTCGCAAAAAGCGTGGTTTTTGCTTCGCTTGCAAAATCAGTCACTTACGTTCCTGATTTTGGCGACCCATCCTTGGGTCGCTCGGAAGCGCGATTAAATCAGCGCTTCCTTAGGCGTTTGGTGGTGGTCGAGCTGAAGCTGGGCGAATTCAGGCCCGAATACAAAGGGCAGGTGGAGCTCTACCTCAAATGGTTGGCCAAACACGAGCAACAACCCGGCGAGCACCCCCCTATCGCCATCGTGTTGTGCGGGGGCAAGGATGCCGAGGTGGTCGAGTTGATGGACCTTGAACCGGACAACATCCACATCGCCGAATACTGGCTGAAACTCCCCCCCAAGGAGGTGCTGCAAGCCAAGCTGCATAAGGCGATGGTGGAGGCCCAAACGCGCCTGGAGTTGCGGCGCGATGGGGGGGAATGAGGTATGTGCAAAATGTGTACATACCGGTTTTGATGTGGGGCCGTATGGGTAGCCTCCAGGTGATTCCGGATGGTGCGGGAGGGCAGGCTATTGGGGTTTTTTAATGGCGGGAGGGGCGCGACGACGGAGCGGGTGCGTTGTTGCAGAACATGCAACAACTCGGTTGTCCGGGATTGATGACTGATAGAAGGTGAGAGGAATCGAAGGCTGCCAAAGGAGCATGAGCGTGGATGACCCCCAAAAAAACCAGGACCGGGAAAAACCCGTAGGACCGTGGGAGAGGTTTATCGCCTGGGCGAATCGTCAGCGCCGGAAAAAATTGTCCGAGTGGATCTTCCCCTTGGCGGTGATACGCAATCGCGCATGGAACGACCCAAACCCACGGATGTTTCGGCCCATTTTGGAAGACATCCTCTGGTGGGCTTTGAAAAAAGAGGGAGAAAAAAACAGGCGGCGTTTGGCGGCAATGCCCTGTCGCAATGTTTCGCGTTTGACACTTCCACTGCGCCGACAGGCGCTTCGCCTTCATGTCACCAAGAACGAAAGCCTATCTTATTGGGGCGGTCTTCCCCGCTTGCCTCCCGACACCCCATGGCCTACCGCGGGCGGGGTGCCGTTGAGTTTCGTCGTTGCCATCGACTTGAGCGAGGCGGCACAGGAGCAGCATTTGGAATGGCTGCCGGATCGCGGCACGTTGTTGTTCTTCGTCGATGCCCAATATCCCCCCCATGGCAGTCAACCCGACGATGTCAAGGCGTGGAGGCTGATCTACCTGCCGGAGGGGAACGGGTCATACCCTGAACGGGAAACGCCGCCCGTTCCCGCCAATGATCGTTTTGGCCAGTACAAGCTGTTTCTACGTAAAAACATTCGCTTCAAATTGGCAAAGCCCCGACCTTCGCCGGGTCGCTCCGAAGTGAAGGCCTTGGCATTGAACGAGGCTGAAATGAAGCGGTATGAGGAGCTGTTCGAAAACCAGGAAGGATTCGACGACCGATATGATTCTTACCTTGGGGGGTATCCCCAGGCGATCCAGAACGACGCCATGGAATTGGCGTGTCAATTGTTGACCCACGGTCAGCCCCTCGACATTCCGCATCCGTACGACACCTGCGAAGCCCAGGCGCTGGCCCTCGGAGCTTCCGAGTGGCGTCTTCTGATGCAAATCGCCAGCAACGAAAAGCTGGGCTTCGAGTGGTATGACCGGGGCAATATGTTTGTCTGGATGCGTGAAGAGGACGCACGAGCCGCCCGGTTCAAAAAGGCCTGGGTTATCACGCAATGTGGTTGAGCGTGGGGCAGGGCGGGCGACTGGAGCGGGGCCCCTTCGCGTGGGCGGCGGATCGGTTTTGGGAGGGCCACGCTCCGTCGTGGCCGCCTTTGGGTGCAGGCAGTCTGGGTTTTGACGATGGTGATTCGAGGGGCGCGGCAGCGTTCTGCCCTGGCACGACTGACTTCGCCATTGGTGAAGGAAAAGCGGACGCGACGCAGCGCGTCCCTCCACAAAGCCCCTCACAGTGACGGTGTACCGTTTTTTGGAGGGGCGTGCTCTGTCGTGGCCGCTTTTGGGATGAACAAAGGATTTATCTGACGGATTTGAATGGAACAGGAGAAAAGGAAATGAGCGACCACCCCAAGTCTCCCCGGCTCAAACGTCCTGCCCACCCGCGAAAAACCCCGCCTCACCTCCCCTCGAAGATTCCCGACGGCTGCTCCCCCATCGAGTTCGTCACGGTCTGCGCCTAAAACAGCCGCTCCCCCTTTTGGGCGCTCCTCCCCCCGGTAGAACCATTCCACAACCATTCCATCCACATCGTCTTGCGCATGGTCTTAGCCAGACTAGACTAACCATGATTTCTATTCATCAAGCAGGAGGGGCCGCCATGTCTGCCGTCAACATGTTGCAAGCCAAATCGAACCTTTCCCGGTTGGTCGAGGCGATTGAGCAGGGGCAGGAGCGGGAGATCGTCATCGCCCGCAACGGCAAGCCTGCCGCCAAGTTGGTGGCGATTTCGACCGTCCCCATCGCACAACGGATCGGGGTGGCCAAGGGGCTCTTTGAGGTTCCCGACGACATCGACGCCCACAACGACGAGGTGGCGCGCCTGTTTTTGGGCGGGGGGGCGCCGTGAATCTGCTGCTCGATACCCACATCGCCCTGTGGGCGGTGACCGACAGCCCCCGCCTGTCTGAAAAAGCGCGGGAGTTGATCCTCTCACCCCGCGCCCACTTGTGGGTCAGCGCCGCCTCAATCTGGGAGATCGCCATCAAGCACAGCTTGGGGCGGGGCGACATGCCGGTTTCTGGGGAGGAGGCGGTGCGGTATTTCCGGGCCTCCGGGTTCGGGTCGTTGCCTGTCGAGCCCGAACACGCCGCCGCCATCGAAACCTTGCCCCCACACCACCAAGACCCATTTGACCGCCTGTTGGCGGCCCAGGCGTTGGTGGAGCCGATGCGGCTTCTGACCCACGACGCCACCTTGGCCCGCTACGGCGACACCATCGTTCTGGTTTGATCCTCAGCGTGGTTTGGCTCCTGGGTTTTGGGTGAGACCGGGATCGGTGTCATGGCGCGCATCGACTGTGGCGATGAAAACGGCATGACGGATGGGGCAGGTGAGGGGGGAAACCTTTGGGTCACGCTTCGCGCGACCGTGGACGCGACGGAGCGCGTCCCTCCAGAATGCCCCTCGTGGTGATGGCGGATCGGTTTTTGGAGGGCCACGCTCTGTCGTGGCCGCCTTTGGGTGCAGGCAGTCTGGGTTTTGACGATGGTGATTCGAGGGGCTCGGCAGCGTTCTGCCCTGGCACGACTGACGTTGCCGTTTGCGTGGGAAAAGCGGACGCGACACAGCGCGTCCCTCTCCACAAGGCCCCTTCGCGTGGGCGGTGGATCGGTTTTGGGAGGGCCACGCTCCGTCGTGGCCGCCTTTGGAAACGCTGATTCAAGGCATCCGCCTTGAATCAGCGACGCCTGGCAAAAACCAAAAGTAGGCGCCATGAGGCGGCGATGGTTTTTGCTCCGCGTTCAAAATCAGCAGAGCTTCGGCCTACGGACGTTCCTGATTTTGGCGGCCCGTCCCAGGGCCGCTCGGAAGCGCTCATCAATCAGCGCGTCCCTTTGGGATGATCGAGGGATGACCTCACGGATTTGAATGGAACAGGAGATCAGTGCATGACCGACCACCCCAAGCCTCCCCGGCCCCAACGCCCTGCCCGTCCCCGCAAAACCCCTCCTCACCTCCCCCCAAAGATTCCCGACGACCGTTCCCCCATCCTTTTGGTCACGGTCTGCACCCAAAACCGCCGCCCTCTGTTGGCCCGTCCCGAGGTGCACGATCTGCTCCGCACGGTGTGGCGCCAAGCCGATGCTTGGAGGGTGGGGCGGTATGTGGTGATGCCCGACCACATTCACCTGTTTTGTGCCCCATCCGCGTTCGCGGGGGCGCCAGTAGCGAGGTGGGTTCAGTTCTGGAAGTCGCAGGCGACGAGCCAGTGGCCCCACCCCGAGTTGTTGCCGATTTGGCAGAAGTCGTTTTGGGATACCCAACTGAGGCACGCCGAAAGCTATGCCGCCAAATGGGCGTACGTGCGATTGAACCCAGTGCGGGCCGGGCTTTGCGACGCCACTGAGCAATGGCCGTTTCAGGGGGAATTCAGCGTTCTGCCCTGGCACGACTGACGTTGCCGTTTGCGTGGGAAAAGCGGACGCGACACAGCGCGTCCCTCCAGAATGCCCCTCGTGGTGATGGCGGATCGGTTTTGGGAGGGCCACGCTCTGTCGTGGCCGCCTTTGAATCCCGACAGCATTCTGACTTACCCCCTGGGCAAGCCCCCCCACACAGGCTGAACCCAGCCCGCCCCGAGCGAATGAAAGACGAATGACAGCCCCACAAGGGGCCGGTAGCATCGGCGGCATAAAGCAGCATTCCATATGCCTGTTTTTCAAAGAGACAAGGAGCCCCCCATGCCAGGAGCCTTCGCCCACATGATCGCCGCCGATCTGGCCAAAAGCCGGGTCGAGGGGGGATCGCCCTTCCTCGCAAAAGCGCTCAATCGCTACAACGAATGGCTGCAAGCCGGTGCCGTCGGCCCCGATTACCCCTACCTCCACCGCTTGATCTTCAACGACGCCTCCAACCGCTGGGCCGACCTCATGCACTACCAGGCGACCGGCGACATGGTGCGGGCCGGGCTTGCCGAGCTGAAACCCCGCTTCGTCGCCGAGCAAAACGATCCCCTCTTCATGCGCTCGGCCGCCTGGCTCTTCGGCTATGCCTCCCACGTGGTTCTCGACGCCAGCATCCACCCGGTGGTGCGGGCCATCGTCGGGGAATACGCCGCCCACAAAACCGAGCACCGCGCCTGCGAAATGGTCATGGATTCCTGGATCTACAAAGAGACCTACAGGGTCGAGCTGATCAATGCTGAGTGGGCCGACTTCATGCGCGCGTTGACGGTCGGCGGGGGGATGGATCCGGCGGTGGCGACCCTGTGGCGCCAAATGCTGCAAACCGTTCACCCCGCCGCGTTTAATCAAAATCCCCCGCAAATCGACGGCTGGCAAAAGGGATACGTCACCGCCCTGGACGCCGCCGACCTCAACGTCGGTTTCTTCCGCCACGCCGCCGAGCAGAAGGGGGTCGTCTATGTGCCGGTCGCTGTGATCCCCGGCGCCGACCGCACCCGTTTCATCGAGCAGGCGGCCCTGCCCAAGAACAACCGTTTCGGCAAAACCGCCATGCACTACCGCGACATCCACCAATTTGGGGTTGATCGGGTCGTTCGCTTTTGGGGGTTGATGGAGGGGGCGCTCAAGGGGGAGGGGGATCCCGAGCTGCCTGAGCTACTCAACTGGAATCTGGATACCGGCACCCTGATCGGCAAGGAGGAGAATGGCGATGCGACACTTTGGGTTTAAGAAAGCGGCGCTGGGGGCGCTGCTACTGGGGATGCTGTTGTTACAAGGGTGCTTGGGCGCCCCGGTGCGCTACAGCGACGAACAGATGGGGCCGCTCACCACCTTGAGTCGGGTGACCATGGATGCGGTGTGGGGGATGTACGTGGGCGAGACGTTGCCCGAAAACCTGGATGAGGCGCAGATCAAGCAGGTGGTGGCCGCTCGGGGGCGTCCGGTGGAGGGGCTGGAGGAGGCGCTCGACACCTACGACATGCGGATCGTGACCCATGACCGGCAGATGGAGGCGATCTTCTGGGATCCTAAGACGACGCGGAAGTTGATCGAGGATATGCGCTGCACCCGGTTCGTCGATTTCAAAGCTTGGGAGGTCCAGGCGAGCGGCTCGGAGCCTACCCTCGATTGGGGGATATGCGGGCCGTAGTAGGGGATGGGCAGGACTCTTCGACGTTGCAACGACCGGGAAAGGGCTTCGATGAACATTCAACATGGGTGGTACCGCAAATCGACCTGGCTGGGACTCTGGATGGCGCTGGGGTTGCTGGTCGGCTGTGCCCCGACCCAGCCGATGGCCCTAGATGACATGCAGGCCCCGCTGGAATTGGGCAACGACACCATCCTTTTGCTGCGTCTGCATACGGTCAATGAGCTCAAACCGGGGTTCCAACCCGAGGTTCTGGGCATTCGTGTGGTCAACCTTGCCACCCATGAACCCATCACCTTCAAACCCATCGCCCGGCCCGTCGTCCAGGGGCAGGGGTACGAATATCTGGTCAGTTTGCGTTTGCCTTCGGGTCAATACGAAATCGCCACCTTGAACGGGATGAGTTTTGGCTACCACCTCCAGGCCTACTTCGAGGTGCCGCTGCACAGACAGGTGGCGATCCCACCCGGCAAGGTGATCTATCTGGGGCGGATCGACGCCCGCAACGTCTGCCGCACCAGCGACGAACAACCCCCATCCGGCCCCCAGCTCCCCCTGATTGACCAGACGGTGGCCGGATATTGTTCGGGGACCTTCCAGATCGACATCGAAGACCGCTTCAACGAAGACCTGGATGTGTTCAGAAAATCGTTCCCCGCCTTGCGGTCGCTGACGGTCGAACGCTTGCCGTCGCAGGGGTGAGTCTTGATCCCCCGTCACAGGATGGGGGGAAGAAACCGCTGCGGGTGGAGGGGGTCCAATGCCGCTCCGTCCCGCAGGCAGGGCATAACAGAGGCAGGGTCGCACGACCTGCCAACATGGGGCGGTTGCGGGATCGAACTAGGAGGCTGTCGGGCTTGAGATCGTCCTACTCGGCAATTGCTCCTGCATTGCTCTACCTCCTGCATCCATGCAGTCGTGCGCCGGCGGGTAATCGGTCCAAATTCCCCCGGTTTTTCGTCACATAGCCACCACTATGATCCTCAAAACCGTGAAAATTTGGCCTCGATTCCCCACTCGGCTCGCTACGGACGCTCAAGCCCGAC
>Ga0210027_1004936_pt1 | contig 10004 bp, 13 predicted proteins | sample CryGeymeta201510_FD_183978 | JGI IMG/M metagenome (GOLD analysis project Ga0210027, IMG submission 183978) | Groundwater microbial communities from Crystal Geyser aquifers in Utah, USA - Crystal Geyser metaG 2015-10 (SPAdes) (version 2) | ecosystem: Environmental > Aquatic > Deep subsurface >...
GCGCGCACGCTGGAGACGACGGCGCGGGAACTGCGGCTGGCGATCGGCGGCGAAAACGCGCGGCTTCCGGCCCGGCAGCTCGATACGAATCCCGCATTCGGCCCGGCGCTCGACGCGGCCGCCTCGGCCCTGGCGGAGCTGGGCGCGTTGCTCGAAGCCCAGGCCGAGCGCGGCCCGGAACTCGCAAACTGCGCGCGCCGTGCGGGCGAAGTCGCGGTGCGTCTCGCGCGCTGGCGTGCGCCCGAAGAGGAGGGCTGGGTGCGCTGGGTCGAGGTCTTCACGCATGCGGCCGCGCTCAACGCCACGCCGCTCGCGGTGGGCGAGATCTTCCGGCGCGCCCGCGAGGGCCATCCGCGCGCCTGGATCTTCACCTCGGCGACGCTCGCGGTCGGTGAGGATTTCTCTCATTACCGCAACGAGCTCGGCCTCGACGAGGCACACACCGGCTGCTGGGGCAGCCCGTTCGATTACGGGCGCTGCGGCGTGCTCTATGTGCCGCGCGGGCTTCCCGATCCGAATGCGCCGGAGTACGCGGACGCGGTCGCGGCGGCCGCCTGGCCGGTGATGCGCGCCTCCGGCGGCGGCGCGTTCATCCTGTGCACCAGCCTGCGCGCGATGCGCCGCATCCACGAATGGATCGGGGCGCGGATCGGGGAAGAGGGCATCGATCTGCCCCTGCTGCTGCAGGGAGAGAGCACGAAGAACGAGCTGCTCGAGCGCTTCCGTGCGGCGGGCGATGCGGTGCTCGTCGCGAGCCAGAGTTTCTGGGAAGGCGTGGATGTGCGTGGCCGCGCGCTGCGCCTGGTGGTGATCGACCGGCTGCCGTTCCAGCCGCCAGACGACCCGGTGCTCGCCGCGCGCATCGCGCATCTGCGCCGCAGCGGCCGCAATCCGTTTCTCGAATTCCAGCTCCCGCGCGCGGTGATCAACCTGAAGCAGGGCGCCGGCAGGCTGATCCGCGACGAGGCCGACCGCGGCGTGCTGATGATCTGCGATCCGCGCCTGGTGGAGAAGCCCTACGGCAGCCGCATCTGGCGCAGCCTGCCGCCGATGCGCCGCACGCGCGAACTCGAGGAGGTGCTGGGCTTCTTCGCCACGACCGAAACGGTGTGAAGCCAGTCGCAGTGCATGAAGACCGAGGCGGCCGGGGTGCGGCCCTTGGTCTCTTGCCGCGTTCCCCCGGCCTGGTGCGGTGCCAGGGACACGTTTTTCCGATCCGCTTCCATCACGACAGCGCGGCTGCGCGGCGGATCACGCTGCGGTACTTGTCACCGATATTTTTTCATCTTATTTCATATTTTCTCTCCTGTTTTACCATGTACCCTGTAGTTCCAAGGTTCCAATGTGGTTCCAATGGTTCCAATGCCCCTGTGGTTCAAAAGCATGCCCTGGTTCCATTCGCCCACGGCGTACTCTTGTTCCGGCGGGAACTGCGCCCAGCGGAAGGCGATTTGCGCCGCTTCGGACAAGCCCAGCGACTGCCACTGAGCCATCCAGGTGTCCACGCTGAGGGGTGGCCGCGATCCAATTTTGTTTTGCACGGTCCAGTCAGCCAGGCGGAATCTCAGTTCGCCGGGGGCGGCATCGTTGCGTAGCACGGTCATGAATACGCAGGCGGTGGCATAGCGATCCGCTGTTTCAGGTGGGAAGCCACGGTTGAGATAGAAGGCACGAGCCGGATCGGGCGCGATCTGGGTGAGGGAGAAGGTGACGCCCTGGACGCGGGTCTCCCAGGTTGTGGCTCCGGTTTCCGGGTCGGTCTTCTGGGTCTGGGCGGCGCCGGCCATGTTGCCGGCGAGCAGCGCAAGCCAGGTAGCAGCGAGGGTGATGAATCTGGATTTCATGGAAGGGATTGAACGCGGCAGCATGGAATTATTGCCACTTATCCGCTGATGCAATGATGAATCCGCCCCATGGAAGCCGGTTCGGCAGGCTGGTTTCCAGGGCGCGGGCGATAAAGGAACCGTTGGGAAGGAACAGCGCTGTATTGACCTGGATGTGGGTGACCGGCAGTTCCGCCAGCGCCGCGCGGATTTCCCGGGGGGTGTGCCAGCGGGCGCCACGATAGCCGCCTGCCCCGCCCGCCTGTCCTTTTTCCCGCCACAACAGGCTGTTCCGGTTGAGCAGGCCCACCACCACGTGGCGCCGCGCCACCCGCGTCATCTCCCGCAGCGCCAGCCGCCAGTCAGCGACGAAGCACAGGGCGGCGACCGAGACCACGCAGTCGAAAACCACGTCGGCGAACGGCAGGGCACGGGCGTCGCCTTCCAGGTAGCGCTCGTTGCGGCTGCGGGCCTGGGCGAAGTTCAGGCGGGCGGCATCGCTGTCCAGACCGGTGACGCCGCAGTCGCCAGCGGCGGCGAAGCGGCGGGTGAACCAGCCGCTGCCGCAACCCACGTCGAGCAGCGTTTCGCCGGGCCGCAGCGCGAGCAGGCGTTGCAGCAGGCGGAATTCGGTTTCGCCAATCCAACGCCCGCGCGGGCTGTCGTACCAGGCGTCGTACTCCGCCGGCGTCATGCCCCGAGTTGCCGCCAGGCGGCGATTAGGGCGGCGGCGGCCTGCGCGATTTCCGCTGCCGTCGTGAAGCGGCCCAGGGACAGGCGCACCGCCCCTGCGGCGCGTTCTCCGGACAGCCCCATCGCGCCCAGCACGCCGCTGGCCGCGTGTTGCCCGGCATGGCAGGCGGAGCCGGTGGAGGCAGCCAGCGCCGGCGCGGTGTCCAGCAACTGCCAGCCGGCGACGCCGGGGAAGGAGACGTTCAGGGTGTTGGGCAGGCGCTCGCTGTCATGGCCGTTCAGGGCCAGACCGGGAATGGCGGCGGCAAGGCGGGCGTGCAGGTCGTCGCGCAAGGTCTGCATGCGCGCGGCCTCCGCTGCCAGGCCCGCGCGCGCCAGCCTGGCGGCCTCGCCCAGCGCGACGATGTGGGGCACGTTTTCCGTTCCCGGTCGCAGGCCGCCCTCATGGCCGGCGCCGAACTGGATGGCCTGGATCGGCGTGCCGTTTTTCACATAAAGGGCGCCGACGCCCTTGGGGGCGTAGAACTTGTGCCCGGCCAGGGTGAGCAGGTCGCATCCCAGGTCGTCCACGGCCACGGCAATCTTGCCGACCGCCTGGGCGGCGTCCACGTGCATCTGCGCGCCGGCAGCATGCGCCAGATCGGCGACGGCGCGGACCGGCTGGATCGTGCCCACCTCGTTGTTGGCCAGCATCAGCGAGACCAGCGCCACGCTGCCATCGATGAGCGCTGCCGCGCGGGCCGGATCGACCCGCCCGCTGCCGTCCACCGGCAGTTCCGCCACCTCCCAGCCGGTCTCGGCCAGATGCCGCATGGGCCGCGCCACGGAAGGATGCTCGACGGTGGAATAGAGCAGCGTAGCGCGGCCGCTTTCCCGCAAGGCGCGTGCGCTGCCCAGAAGGGCCAGGTTGTTGGACTCGGTGGCGCAGCCGGTGAAGACGATCTCGCCGGGCCGAGCGCCGATCAGTTCGGCCACCTGCTCGCGCGCCGTTGCCACGGCCGCCTTCGCGCGTCGGCCGTAGACATGCTCGGACGAAGGGTTGCCGTATCCCTCGCGCAGCCAGGGCAGCATGGCCTCCAGGACACGGGGATCGAGCGGGGTGGTGGCGTTGCAGTCGAGATAGAGGGGAGGATTCATGCCGCTCCGGCCGCGATCTCTGCCTGGGTCAGGATGCGGCCCAGCAGTCTGCCGGCTCGGTAGATGCGCAATTCGCCCGGCACGAAAGGCGTCCAGTCGCCCGGGGAGGACATGGGTTCGGTGGCGATCAGGACGGCGTCGAGCGAGCCGGCGCTGGTTTCCTGGTAATGCAGGCGGTCGTGGCCATGGGCGATCAGGTGTTCGCCGTCCGACATCAGGAAATTGAACTGGCCGTGCAGGGCGATCAGTTCGCTGACCCGGCCCAGCGCCGCCAGCCAGTCGGGGCTATCGAAATTCTGGGAGACGTAGCTGAGCAGGTGGCAGAAGGCGAATTCCGAATCGGTCTCGCCCTCCGGCCGGCAGATGCGTTCCTGGTTCGCGTACTCCATGGCGACGATGTCCGGCACCAGGCCGTTATGCGCGAACGCCCAGTGCCGGCCGCAGCATTCCCGGAGAAACGGGTGGGTGTTGTTCATGGTGTTGACCGGCGGCAATTTCGCCTTGCGCACATGGGCGATGAGCAAGTCCGTCGCCAGCGAGTCGCACAGCCGCACGAATTGCTCGCTATTGCAGGCCGGAACAGGTTCCTTGGCGAGGCGGAAGTCGCCGGCCTCACGCCAGGCGATGCCCCAGCCATCCGGGTTGTCCGCCAGCAGCCCGCCGCGCCGGCCGAATTCGGCGAGGGGCATCGCGCGGGCGGCGATGGGGCGGTTGCCGGAAAAACCGAAGAGCTCGCACATGGCTGGCAGGTTATCTCAATTCCGTCGGGCATTCATCCGAGCGCCTGCTTCAGGTCGGCGATCAGGTCGTCCGCGTCTTCCAGGCCTACTGAAAGACGCAGCATGGCGTCGGAGATGCCGCGCCGGGCCCGCTCCTCGGGGGTCAGGCCGTGGTGGGTCGTGGTGCAGGGCTGGGTGGCCAGGCTCTCGACGCCGCCCAGGGACGGGGCCAGGGCGAACAGCTTCAGCTTGTCCGCGACCCGGGTGGCGGCCACACCACCGCCCCTGATTTCTATCGTGAGCATGCCGCCGAAACCCTTCATCTGCCGCTTCGCCAGCGCGTGGCCGGGGAAATCCGGCAGGCCCGGGTAGAGCACGCGCTCGACCTGGGGATGCGCCTGCATCACCAGGGCCACCTTCATGGCCGTGGCGTTCTGCCGTTCCACCCGCACTGGCAGGGTGCGCAGGCTGCGGGCGAGCTGGGCGGCGATCTCGGGGGCGATGGCCTGGCCCAGGTTCTTGCGCCAGCTCCACACCGGGGCCAGGGCGCTTTTCGCGCCCATCAGCGCCCCGGCGGTGAGGTCGGAATGGCCGCCCAGGTACTTGGTGGCGCTGTGCACCACGAAGTCCGCGCCCAATTCCAGGGGGTTCTGGTTCACCGGCGAAGCGAAGGTGTTGTCGACCGCGACCAGGGCGCCGTGGGCATGGGCGATTTCACTGATCGCGGCGATGTCGAACTGTTCCAGGGCCGGGTTGGTCGGCGTCTCGAAGAACACCAGGCCGGCGCCTCGCTTGAGCAGGGAAGGCAGGGCATCCAACTCGTCGCCCAGCAGGAAATACCCGGGAATGCCTAGGGTCGGCAGTTGCGAGGACAACAATTCCAGGGTACCGCCGTAGGCATCCCCCAGACAGACGATGCCCGTCCGGCCGTAGGTGAGGAACAGGGCCGACTCCGCCGCCATGCCGGAGCAGAACGCCCACGCGGCCTCCGCGCCTTCCAGGGCGGCGAGTTTTTCCTCCAGGGCCTGGATGGTCGGGTTCAATCCGTAGCGGGTATAGAGCGCCCCCGCCTTGCGCCCTTCCACCACGTCCAGGACGGCGGCGGTGGAGGGAAATTTGAACGTCGTCGTCGTATAGATCGGCGTGTGCGGCGAACCGTGGGCATCGGCGATCTCGCCGGCGTGGACGCAGAGGGTGGCGAAGGCGGCGGGTTGGGTCGTCATGGGGTTACTCCGTAACGGATGGGATAGGCGCGAAAATCATTACAACCACTTGTACAGCCAGTATTTCTCGTACGCCGCCTTGGCCCAGTGCATCAGGCGTCCGGGCGGTTTCATGGTGACCGCGGGCGCGGGTTCGGCGTAGAAATTGCCGCTGCCGAAGCCGGCACGGCCGTCGCCGATTTCCAGAAAACAGGCGCCGTGGCCGTCGAAGCGGTTCGCCGCCGGGCGGCCCGCGATCAGGTCGGCGATATTGCGCGCCACCGTCTCGGCCTCCGCCTGGGCGAACACGGCGGCCTTGGGCAGGGGCTTGCCGTTGGCCAGCGCAATACCCGTGGCGTCGCCGATGGCGTAGACGCCGGGGAAACGGGTCGCCAGGGTGGCGCGGTCCACCTCGACCCAGCCGCCGGCGCCACACAGGCCCGCCTCGCGCGCGCAGCGCGGGGCGCGGTGGGGCGGCACGTAGGCCAGCAGGTCGAAGGCCGCCGTCGCGCCGTTGGCGAAGCGCAATTGCTGCAGCGAAGCGTCCACCCCGGCCAGCGCGTGTTCGGGGTGGTAGCCGATGCCCTTGGCTTCGATCATTTGCCGCACTTGCTTGGAAACCTCCGGACCCGCCGAGGGCATCGGGCCGGGTTCCGGCGTGTACAGGTCGATGGCGACGGCATCGCGCAGCCCGCGCCGGCGAAAATCGGCGTCCAGCAGCATGGCCGCCTCGTAGGGCGCGGCCGGGCATTTGAACGGTGTGCCGCACACCAGCACGACGATGCGCCCGGCGCGGAAATCCCGGCGCGCCCCGCTCAGCCGCGCCGCGCCGTCCGCGGTATAGAGGTCGATGCCCGCCTCTACGAGGCCGGGCACGGTGTCCGGGGCCAGCTCGGCGCCCAGGGCGAGCACCAGATAGTCGCCGCTGAGTTCGCGGCCGTTCACCCGCGCGGCGCGCCGGGCCGGGTCGATGGCCTCGACCTCGCCCCGGATCACTTCGATGCTGCGCTGCTCCAGATGCGCCAGCGGCCGCGAGATTGCCGCCCGCGTGCGTTGCCCCGTCATCAGCCGCAGGAAGGCCGACTGGAAGACGAATTCCGCCGCCCGCTCTACCAGCACCACGCGGTGTTCGCGCGGCAACCGCTGGCGCAGGCGGGTGGCCGCCACTACGCCGGCGACGCCGCCGCCGAGGATCAACAGGGTTTTTCTGCTTGCCATGACTGGCCTCCGATCGGTTGCTACGTTCAGAACGTCAGGTTCATGTCCGCCCGCATCACGATTTCCTTGTAGTAGCGGGCGGGCTCGGCGAGTCTGGCGCCGTCGATCAGGTCGTGCTCGCTCATGCCGAACAGGGGCACGTTGAGGGGACAGGCCAGCAGCTCGCCGCCCTCATGGGTGAACATGAAGAACAGGTCTTCCACCAGGGGCACATCCAGTTCGTCCATGCGCTTCATCACCGCCGCGCCCACCTCCGGCATGTCCGGCAGGCAGGCCAGTTGGCCCACCTTGTCCCTGTGCAGCGCGTTAACCCCGCGCGAGCCGAAGTAGACCGTGACCTTCGCGCCTTCCCTGAGCAGGGACAGCGCCGTCATCATGGCGTTGAACACTTGGCACAGTTCGTCGTGGAAGCACATGACCGATACGGTTTTTTTCGTCGTTTCCATGATTCGCATCCTTATTCAACCTTCCTCTTCCAGCATGCGATCCAGCGGTGCCTCCAGCGCGATCCCGGCCACCTCTTGGCTGATCGACTGCGCGCTTTCCGGAGGAGTAAACAGAGTCAGCCTGGCGCCGTTATCGTGCGAGTAGCCCTGGCCCGCCTGAACGATGCGTTGCCCCGCTGGGTTGAGTTTGCCCTGGTCGCAGACCTGTTTTTCGTCCATCCAGACGCCGGCCCATTTCGCCTGGCCCTGGGCATCCCGGCCCTCGGCGCTCCTGGCCCCTGGAACGGATTGCGCCATGCCCTGCGCGACTTCTGCCACCTCGTTTGCCACCTCGTTTGCCGGCTCGGTGGCAACGGCCGGAACCGCTGACAGGACCAGACTGGCAACCACGAATACCCATGCGGATTTATTCATTTCATCACCTTCAAAGGACACTCTTCAACAGGATGTACGTCGCTACGCACACCAGAAACCAGGCAAAGGCGCGCTTCAGGGCGGCCTGCGAAATATGTCCCGCCAGGCGCGTCCCGGCGAAGCTGCCCAGCACCGTGACAGCGGTGAAGGCGCCCATCACGGACCAGTCGATCGGTACGCCACCCATATAGCCGACGAACCCGGCGGAGGAATTGGCGGCGACGATAGCCAGCGAGGTGCCCACCGCCTGTTTCATGGGAATGCCGGAAAGCAGCACCAGGGCCGGTACGATCAGGAAGCCACCGCCCACACCGACCAGGCTGGTGAGGATGCCGATGCCGATGCCGTGCAAGGCGATGTGGCCCATGCCGGGCGAGAAAATCCCTTGCCAACCGCTCAAGGCCGCCGTTCTACCGCCGACGCTCAGCACCCCGTTTGCCATCGGCATCGCCAGCTTGACCGGCTTCAACATTCGCCAGGCAGCGGCATACATCACCAGGGCAAACAGGCCGAGCTGGATGACCGCCGGTGTGAGCAACCCCAGACTCGATCCGGCTGAGGTTCCAATCATGCCGAACAGACCAAATACCAGGGCGACGCGGGTATCGACCAAGCCGCGCCGCCAATTGCCGACGGCGGCGATGCTGGCGGTCACCGCCACCACGCCCAGGCTCATGGCGATGGCCGATTTGTGTTCGACATGCAAAAGGTAAATCAGGGCCGGCAGTGCGATGATGGAACCACCGCTGCCGAGCAAACCCAACACCATGCCGGTGGCTAGACCTGCCAGGATCGAGAAGATGTCCATGCCCGTCTCCAATAATATATTCAAACGAATATTTGAATATTGGGAGCTGCAGGGGGGGGTGTCAACTGATTTATGCGAAGGAGGCGCAAGCAGTCGCCATGACATGATCGCCATCAGCGTGGTGAGCACTACGTTATTCCTGCCCTGCGCCACGGCTGGCCGACATGGACGGCAAGATGCGAGATCTGGCTATGCTGGCGGTGGACGTGGGTGAGGATGCTGAGATGGTGTTCGCTTTCAGCGGCCAGTGAAACCGGCCCCAACTTTCCCCATCCTGCTGGATCGCGACTCCCAGGCCATGCAACGCTGGAAGGCCAAGGACGTCTACCCAGAATGATGAGCCGGGCCAGCAGCCAGGCCATGCGGCGGTCGCGGGCGTAGCGCCAGATGCCGCCCGGCGTGGCGTAGAGATTGAACACCAGATTGATGGTGCTGGCCGACGGTCCGGCGTAGCCCAGCACGCTCATCTGGAAGGGCATCAGCAGGAAAGCGCCGAAGATGCCCACCATGGAGGAGAAAAACGACAGGATGAAGGCCACCAGCGGCGGCAGCCAGAGCTGGGTTTCGACCCCGGAGACGGCGAAGTGCGTCAGCATCACCGGCTTTCCATCTCCAGATACACGCGACTGGCGTTGCCGCCCTTGAGCAGGTCGTAGTTCGCCAGGTGTCGCCAGGCCGATTGATCCAGGCTGTCGATGGCCTTTTGCAGGTCCACCATGTCGCCTACCGCGCGTCTCATGTGATCGACCAGGCGGCGCAGATAATCGCGGCTCTCCCGTTGCGCCTTCGGCAAATCGCAGACCGCGCCGTGTCCGGGCACGATGACGCGCGGTTGCAGCCGTTCCATTTCGGCGAAGGAGGCGAACCAGCGGGTGGCGTTGCTAAACGGCAGCATGCCGAGCAGACGGTCCACATAGATCATGTCTCCCGAGAACAACACGCCTTCTTTCGGCAACCAGACCACGCTGTCGCCAGGGGTGTGGCCGCCCTGGAAATGCAGCAGATGAATCTCGCGTCCTCCCAGGCGCAGCACTTCTCGTGTATCGAAGGTGCGCGTCGGCAAAACCACCTCGGTGCCGGCCACCTTGTCCTTCAACTCCCCAGCCAGGGGTGATCCTGGCCGCCGGTGTTGACGACAATTTTCACCGGCGGCCGGGTCACCTTGCGGATAGCGGCGTGGATCCGCTCGGCCATCTTCAAGGTAGAACCGCTGTCCACCACCACCACACCAGCCTCGGTGACGATGAAACCCGAGTTGGCATTCATGCCCTCGTTTTCATAGGTGCGCATGCCGATCTCGCCGAGGTAGGCATAGATTCCGGGAGCGACTTCCTTGAAGGCCATGTCCAGAGCGGTTGCCCATTGAGAGCAAACCAGGAGCGCGAAAACCAGAAGGACTTGGAATCGTTTCATGGTGTTGTCACTTGAATTTGCCTCCCCAAACCGCCGACAGTGCGGGCACTGCCCCGGACTCCTGTCGCGGCGTCCTCGTCGATAAACCGAGTCGCTGACGCATCACCTTTCGCTGCCAGGAATCCGCCCGC
>Ga0210027_1004938_pt1 | contig 10003 bp, 12 predicted proteins | sample CryGeymeta201510_FD_183978 | JGI IMG/M metagenome (GOLD analysis project Ga0210027, IMG submission 183978) | Groundwater microbial communities from Crystal Geyser aquifers in Utah, USA - Crystal Geyser metaG 2015-10 (SPAdes) (version 2) | ecosystem: Environmental > Aquatic > Deep subsurface >...
AAAGAATGAAGAATATCGAAGAGAAAAACTTCAACATTCGTTATTTTTTGTTCGATGTTCGATGTTAAATTTTGGAAGATTTATTATGGAATATATCAGCACTCCGCAAGGGAAAAATATCAAGGTAATCGTTCCCATCGATGATTACAAAAAAATGCAGAAGAAATTAAAAGCTATTGAACAAATTGAAAAGCTCAATATCGATATAGAAGATGTAGTTGATTTTGCATTAGTAAAAAAAACCAGAAGCGAAAAATCGGTTTCCTTAAGGGAATATTTTAAGAATGAAGGTTGAGCTTCGAAAATCAGCAATAAAAGACCTTGAAAAAATTCATCCTTCCATTAAACAAAGAATTGTTTTGGCTCTCTTTTCCTTAGAAAATTTTCCAAATGTTCCAAACTTGAAACGATTAGTGAACTTCGATTATGCATATCGAATGAGAGTTGGCGATTATCGTATCCTTTTTGATAATATGGACAATACGATTTTTGTGGCGAGAATTATTAACCGCAAAGATTCCTACAAAAAGAAGTAGTGCGATCATTATTCGAGATATTGTCTTTCTAGTTTAGACTTTTCTCCAAAAATCTTTCCTTCTTTCTCCAATCCTGTCACATTTTCCTTGAATAAAAAACAAGATTCACCTAAATTGTACCGTATGAAAAAATATTCTTTTGTAAAGATGAATGGCGCAGGCAATGATTTCATCGTTTTCAACAAAGATGAAGTCGCCGGTTTACAGTTTTCATCCTCTTTAATAAAGAAATTGTGTGATAGAAGATTCGGAATTGGCGCTGACGGTGTAATTACCGTTGCTAAAAGTGAGGCACACGATTTTGAAATGGAATATTTTAATGCCGACGGAACTACCGGAACTCTTTGTGGGAACGGCGCAAGATGCGCTATTCAATTTGCTGATACTTTCGGCATTTCGAGGGACAAAACAGTAAAATTTTTATCGAACGGAGTTCAGTTCTCCGGCAAAGTTTTAGATCACGGATTGATAAGATTTAATTTGAACAATCCCGATTCTTTGAAGGAAAATTTTGTTGTTAAAGTATCCGGTAAAGAGATTAACACAAATTTTATAAATACCGGTTCGCCCCATGTTGTTTTTTATCTTGATGATCCGACTTTAAAGGAATTTTACTTAGGCGGACAGTTTGCATCAATAGAGGACTTCCCGGTTTACAGTTTTGGAAAAGAAGTTCGCTATTTAAACGATTTTGCCCCTGCGGGAACGAATGTAAATTTTTTAGAAATACGGAATTCGATAATTTACATCCGTACTTACGAACGCGGCGTTGAAGATGAAACTTTAGCTTGCGGAACCGGATCAGCGGCATCGGCAATAGTTACTTATTTACAAAAACAAATTCCACCCCCTCTAACTCTGGTGACAAGGGGAGGAGATAAATTAATCGTCGATTTTTCGGCTGAAGATACATTAATTAAAAATGTTTCGCTTACCGGTCCAGCTAAGATCAATTTTACCGGTGAGTTTACGTTATAACAAAATAGTGGAGACACAATGGCTAAAGTTATATTTTCAATTAAATACGAAGTTCTAAGCAATAAAAGAGATGAATTTGTTAATTCTATTAGAGAGTTAAAATCATTACTAAAAGCCGAAGGCTTGGAAAGTTATTCTTTGTTTGAAGGAAAAACGAAAAATCATTTTCAAGAAGTTTACCAGTTTTCTTCAAAAGAAACTTTCGATAATTTCGATGATTCGGAAAACGAACGGGTTGATATCCTTATTTCAAAAATAGAAGATTTTAAAGTACCGAATTCAACTAAGTACAATACTTTGTACGAAGTTACATTATAAACGATAAGAAGTATATGAAATTCAAACTTTCACCAATAGTAGTTTATCCGGCAATAATAATTCTTGCAGTAGTAATTATTATTATTTTTTCTACCGACTTTTCTTCAAAGAAAAGCGCTGAACCTAAGGCACAAACCGGTCCGATTGTTTCCGAAACACTCCCCGATGATGATATTCATAAAAATATGGGAAAAGAAACTCCCCCATCAAAAGAGAACGTTATCTCCGGCGTAAAAAAGAGGATGGAATCTCTTAAAGTTGAAGTTGAAAAAAATCCAAACGATACCGCCAAAGTCAGACAATATGCCGATTTTCTTGCTGAGGGTCATGGACAAGCCGAAGCAGTAAAATACTACGAAATGATTCTAAGAAAAGATCCTAAACGTACCGACATTCTGCAATCTCTTGGCTATGTTTTTTATATGCAACAAGATTTAAACAAAGCCGAAGCATATATTTCCAAAGCTTATTCGTTAGATAAAAACAATTTTCAAGCATTTTTTAATCTTGGCGCTATTGCCGCTACAAAAGGGGATAATGCGAAAGCTAAAAAAATCTGGAAAGAAATTATTGCCAAGCGCCCAAATTCTGAAGTCGCAAAACTTGCACAGGATGGGTTAAACCAGATTCAATAGTGATTTGTGTTTGACTTTCTTTGACGCTTCGGTTAAGTTAGGTTCGTAAAATTTTTTAACTAAGTTACCTTACACATGAAATTCTTAATTTTGCTCGTGATAATAATCTCACTCAATTTTTTAATCGGATTAAGAGTAAGATCATTATTCTGACTCCTGCGTAGGTGATTTACTAAGTCAAAATTCCCAAATAAAAACCGGAGAACAAAATGGTTAAGTTCTTTTTTTCATTCCTTCTTTTCGTTTCCTTTCTTTCATTAGCTCAAGAGAATGACCCAGACCGGCAAAGTTTTGATCGGTCAGGCGGTTATGCAAGAATTCAAAGTCTTGGCAATAACCCATTTGTTGTTGATCCTGAAGATATGAAAACAAATCCCGCTTATGCAGCCTATTATCAAAATTTCCTTTGGGGAGATTTAGGCTCAAGCGCACTCTCTGATAATAACGGAGTGGGGCAATTTGCAGGTTTTTCTCTAAAAATTACTCCGGTAATTACTATTGGAGGTTTACTTACCCGGAAAGATTTTCAGTCGCAGTCAATTGGATTATTAGATCCCACAAACGTTGTTTCTGCAGTGAACAGATTTGAGGGTCCAAATGCAGTTGTTCCGTTAGATAATAACCTGGGATTATTCGGGTCATATCAATTGAACAAAATGGTTTTGGGTCTTGGAGTTGCGTATGCTTCTACAATTAATAGGTCAACCCCTGCATCCGGAATCGGCGACGAAGGCTCTGCTTCTCAGTTCGGATTAAATGCAGGTTTAATTCTTGAAGTGAATAAAGATCTTGATGTTGATGTTGATGCTTCACTTATTTTTCCAAGCGCAACTTATGCACCGGGAGCCGGAAGCAAAACCTCAGCATCGAACACTTTGTTAATGGTTGATGCACGGGCATTTTATAAAATTACTCCCAAAATAACCTTAGTTCCTCTTGTTAATTTTGGAACTGTTTCTGGTACTCTTGATTTCAATGGTAGAAACAGTGATCTTCCCTCCTCTACAATGTTAGGAGTGGGGGTAGGTGTAAATTACCGTCAGGGAGATTTCTTATTAGCCGGCGGACCATCTTTCACTTACACAAGCACGACAAATCCTTCGATCCCAAATGTTAGCGCTGAAGAATCAAATTCAACATTTACTTTCCCGGCGTGGAATCTTGGGGCTGAATGGAATTTAACTGATTGGCTTATCGCCCGTTTTGGTTACGTTGCTTCAACTACAAACGATACATGGCAAAATGCAGTTTCTGACACTCAAACAGAAGAATACAAAAGAACTTCTTTTGGCGTTAATGACGGCGCAACTCTGGGTATTGGTTTGCGCTTTGGTCAATTTGGTTTGGACGCAACCGTTAATGAAGAAATTTTAAGACAAGGTTTAAATAATATCGGTGGTGGAAAAGCTACGTTGGCTTACATCTCTGCAAGTTACGCTTTCTAATATTTTATTAATTTCCGTAGCGAAGAATATTATTCTGTGCTGCGGATTTTTATTTTTAGATAGTTAGTAATCCGCCGGAGGCGGACTGTGCAAAATGGCCTGCCCGCCGCAGGCAGGCAAGAATATTAAATGACTAAAAAACGAATGAATGGATGAATGAAAATGAATGGATGAATGTTTTCCATTCAATCATACAAACATTCAGTCATTCATCTTCGACAAATTGGTTCCGGCACATCGGGTTGGAAATAAGGATTGCCTATTGAAGAGTTATGTTGTACAAATTGAATTAGTGAAAATTAGTGTAATTCGTGGCAAATATTAATTGTTTTTTGCGATGGAGATTTTAAGTGAATATTTGCCGACTTCAAGCAGATATTTGCCGACTTTAAGTTAATATTTAACAACTTGAAGTGAATATTTGAAGACTTTTATTTTGTTTTGACGACTTGAAATGGATATTTGCTGATTTATCTCTTGTTTTGACGACTTGAAGTGGATATTCGACCAATATTTTTTTGTTTCGGTGACTTGAAGTGGATATTTGTCCACTTTTTCTTTGTTTTGATGGCTTTATAGTGAGTTTTGATATTTTTTAGTGAAAAATAGCGGTTTTTATAATAAAAAGGCACTTTGCCTTAAATTAACCTAACTATCACAAAAAGGAGAGATCGAGATGACACAGTCCGAGGAAAATAAGTCCAACATGTATAATGCTACGGAGGTTGTACTAAAAAACAACGATAGTATTATAGCCGAAGTACCGGCTTTGGGTGAAGTACACACTGATCTACAAGCTTTAATCGAACAGATTGCAGCAAAAAACAGCGAATTAGTTGGCGCAACGGAGGGAAAAACTTCCGTAAAAGGCAAAGCAATTAATGAGCTTATTTCTACTATTCTACCAATTACTTCAGCCGTTAAGGCTTATGCGGCGCGGAATAATCTGCTTGAACTTAGAGCAAAGGCGGATTATACGGAAAGCGCATTCAAACATTTAACCCACGCAGAATTACCCGTAAAAGTGAAAAGCATTAAGGATGCCGCACAAGGCGTTTTAGCTTCGCTTGCTAATTATGGAATGACGCAGGCAAAACTTGACCTTGTGGACTTAAAGCTTGAGGCATTAAAAAATGCAACGGGTAACAAGGATGTTAGTTTTACAGACCGCAGCGCAACAAGAGTAGCGCTTACTAAATTATTCGAAAAGACCGATGCCTTATTGAATGAGGAAGCGGACATGCTTGTTGAGGTAGTAAAAGAATCGCAGCCCGATTTTTATAACCAATACTTTGCCGCAAGGGTAATTAAAGATTTGGGCGGTTCGCATACAAAACCGGCGGATGAGGATAAGACACCGCCGCCAACGGATACGCCAACTCCGCCGGTGCAATAAGTAAAAAGTTGAAAGTAGAAAGCATTGTACACAAAAAAACCTTCGACGTTTTGGAAACGTCGGAGGTTTGGATTATGAGTTGTTAGAATTACGGAAGTTTGAAAATAGATTTGGTGTAGCTATTTTATAACCAAACTTAAATAAGATTATAAATAAAAGAGAGATTTTTATTTGTAATAAGTTCTATCCAGCTATACCAAAACCAAATCAATGGTATTAAATGATTAATTTTATTTGGGATAAAAATAAAGCAAAACTAAATTTTGTTAAGCACAATTTAAGTTTTGAAGAAGCGGCGACTGTTTTTGCAGATCCGCTTGCCTTTGTTTTTGATGATGATGAACACTCAAGAACAGAGGAACGAGCATTGATAATTGGGCACACGAAAAAGAATAAAGTTATTATTGTTTCTTTTACAGAAAGAGATCAACATATTAGAATTATAAGCGCACGAAAAGCAACTAAAAAAGAAAAGCAAGACTATGAAGAAAACAGTTAAAGAAAAACCCGGACAAATAAACGACCTTAAAGAGGAATATCATTTCGATTATTCCAAAGCGAGGAAAAATCCTTACGCAAAAATTTTGCGAAGTGAACAAGTTCTCTTTCCTATTGATACTGAAATTGTAAAAGTATTAAAGACACCTGAAAGAGTGAACAAAGTACTAAAGGCAATAATCGGCGCTTATTCTCATTGATGATTTTTCATGAATAAACAAAAAACCTCCGACGTTTTGGAAACGTCGGAGGTTTAGGTTACCGTGGTTCTACATTGTTAAGTGATGTTATAGTTTGAAATAAAAGTGCTTGACCTTGAATGTATATATTCATAATATGCTAATGTCATGAAAAAAATATTTGAAAAATGTGAGAGCTAATGAAGCAATTAAAAAAGATACCAAAATTTAAATCTGAAGATGAAGAAAGAGAATTTTGGGCTAATGCCGATTCTACCGATTATGTAGATTGGAATAAAAAGGAAGCGGTTGCATTTGCTAATCTAAAACCAACTACAAAGACAATTTCTTTAAGATTGCCGGACTCAATGTTAGATGAGATTAAAATCTTAGCGAATAAGCGCGATGTTCCCTATCAATCTCTAATTAAAATTATTCTAAAGGAGAGAATAGATAGAGAATATAGAACAAGCGCGTAACCTGGTAAACCGGAACCAAAGAGTTTGCGGGTGAAAAACGTTTGGTTCGCACACAAAACCAGGTGTTGAGGGAACAACTCCACCAGCGCAATAAGAATAAAAAAACCTCCGACGTTTTGGAAACGTCGGAGGTTTGGAGGGAGGTTCGCACACAAAACCGGATAATGAGGATAAGACTCCTCCGCCAACGGATACGCCAACACCGCCGGTGCAATAAGTAAAAAGTTGAAAGTAGAAAGTAAAAGCATTGGGAAAAAAAACCTCCGACGTTTTGGAAACGTCGGAGGTTTTGTTAACCCTAAATAGTTTATTGAGGTAAAAGATGAATGTAAAAGAAGTAGTACCAACGGAACGAATTGAAAACAAGATACTCTTAATCCGCGGACAAAAAGTAATGCTTGACCGTGATCTTGCAATTTTGTACGATGTAGCCACCCGTGATTTGAATAAAGCTGTGTCCAGAAATTTAACACGCTTTCCTGCTGATTTTATGTTTCAAATTACAAAGCAAGAATTCGCCGACTTGAAGTTCCAATTTGGAACATCAAGTTCAGGATGGGGCGGTACGCGTAAATTACCTTTCGCATTTACCGAGCAAGGTATAGCAATGTTATCTTCTGTTTTACGAAGTGAAAGGGCGGTTCAAGTGAACATAGCAATTATGCGTGCATTTGTTAAGCTGAGGGAGATATTATCTACCCACAAAGAGTTAGCGCAAAAGTTAAAAGAATTGGAATATAAAATTGAAACGCACGATGAACAGATAACGGCAATATTTGAAGCGATAAATCAATTGTTAGCCCCTCCTCCAACACCAAAAAGAAAAATTGGGTTTGAGGTAAAAGAAAAGGGAGTTAAATATGGAAGGAAATAATTGGAGCAAATTATCCCCGCTTTTGGCGGGGAAAGATATTTTTTAGTATATTTTTGTGAATGAAGAATAGAATATTTGCAAAAAATAAATTGACTGTTAATGTATGTAACAACTAAAATACGATTAATACGAAACAAAATGGGTAATAACAAAGTTTTATAGTGTAATATTAATTATGGATAATTTACTAAAACAACTTCAGCAATTATTTGATTCAAATGGAAAATGGAATTATTATAATTTAGTAGATTTACCGAACCCTTTTACATCACCCGAATTTGATAATTCGAAAATCTTCATCAAGGAGTTTTTAAACTATTCAAATAAAACAAAAGATGTTTATGATGTTTTAGAACTAATTGAGCCTTACAGAAATTTACATATAGTGACGGATTATTTCCTTGGGATTCTTATTTATGAAAGTAATATTAGAGTAAAAACATCTATTGACAATCAAATTAAAAGGTTTACATCCGCTGATAATAATTCCTCTGATAATTCATTCAAATATTTCTGGTTCTTAATATGCTTTTACCACGATGTTGGATACTATTTTGAAAATAATAAGAGTAAAATAAGTTCACGAGAGATGTTAGAAAGTGACTTGAGAATCGTGTATAGTCTTCCAAAACTTTTAGGTGTTCCAAAACTTTATAATAATGTAAAGGATAATTATCTAACTTATCGTATTGAGAAGTTTAATGTCTATGATCATGGGATTGTTGGTGGGATGTTAATCTATGATCGATTAGTTAAAATATACTATGATAATAAAAACATAAGCGGACAGTCTAGTTTTTTTTATAAAAACTTATTCTGGTCAGAATCAATGTTTAAATATTTTCAACTTATAGCCTCAGTTATTCTTATCCACAATATATATTTAAAGAATAAGATAGTTGATTCCGAAGACGATATTAATATTTATAAGACTTATAACCTTCACAACCTAATTATATCAAATTCTAAAAATAGAATAACACTTAATAGACATCCATTATTATTTCTTTTAAGTCTTGTGGACTCTATCGAACCTACTAAATGCTATGGAATAAATTTTCTAAAAAAAGTAAAATTTGATTTTTCTAAAAAGAAAAGATTAATAATAGAACTGAATTGTTGCAATGATAATGAAATTAGTATATGATCAAATAAAATTGTTTTAATGAATAGTTGGTTAAACGTTGAAGCAAATATTTTTAACAACTCACATATAGAAATAGTATTTTAATTCTTGAAAAGCCATATAATAAATATAGAATTTATAGTGTTGCTTAAAATAAAGGAGAACTTATGGGACTATTAGATTTTTTTGATAATTTGGGGAAAAAGACAAGACGGATTGAACTTAATAATTCAGATGCTAACACATACTTTGCACAGGGGGCAAAGAAAGATCAGTCGGGTGATTATCAAGGAGCAATTCGAGATTATACTAAAGCAATTGAGATTAACGCTAATTTTTATATAGCTTATTATTATCGTAGTCTTAATAAATTTGCTCTTACAGACTACAGAGGAGCTATTCAAGATTGTGACAAAGCAATAGAGATTAACCCTCAACTTGCCGAGGCATATTCTACTCGTGGACTTGCTAAATTTGTACTCACAAACTACATAGGAGCTATAAATGATTTTAACAAAGCAATAGAGATTAACCCACAAGACACCAGTGTATATATTAATAGAGGTATTGCAAAAAATGAACTGATGGACTACAGTGGGGCTATTCAAGATTACACTAGAGTAATAGAGATTAACCCCAACGATGCTACTGCCTATTCAAATCGTGGTGGTGCTAAAAATGACTTAAAGGACCACAGAGGAGCCATTCAAGATATTTGCAAAGCAATTGAAATTAATCCAAATGATGCTTTTTCTTATTTTAATCGTGGAATTGCAAAAAATGACTTAAAAGATCACAACGGAGCGATACAAGATTATACGAAAGCAATAGAGATTGATCCTTATTATGCGCAGACTTATTATAATCGCGGAATTTCTAAAAATGACTTAAAAAATCACAAAGGAGCGATACAGGATTATACGAAAGCAATAGAGATTAATCCTAATTATTCTAAGGCTTATTATAATCGTGGAATTGCTAAATTAGGACTTGGTGATAGAAGTGGAGCTTGTTTAGATTGGAGAAAAGCAGGTGAATTGGGACAAAGCGAAGCTTATAATTTGATAAAAGATTTTTGCACCTAATAACCAAGTAATAAATCTATTTGAGGAGTTTTTATGGATCACAGAGAAAAGATTCAACTTTTAAACAAAGTTATAGAAACTGAACCGAAGAATACAGCGGCTTATTACATGCGAGGTATCGCTAAATATGCACTAAAAGAATACGCAGGAGCTATCCAAGATTATAATAAAGCAATCGAGCTTAACGAACATTTACACGAAGCTTATTATAATCGTGGGCTTGTTAAAAGTGAATTTTCAGACTACAGCGGCGAGATTCAGGACTATACAAAAGCAATAGAAATTAACCCTAAGTATGCTGATGCCTATTATAATCGTGGCGTTGCTAAATGTAAACTGACAGACTACTCAGGGGCTATACAAGATTTTACCAAGGCAATAGAGATTAACCCCGATTATGCTGGGGCTTATAATAATCGTGGTCTTGCCAAAGGTGAAATTTCAGATTACAAAG
>Ga0210027_1004946_pt1 | contig 9995 bp, 11 predicted proteins | sample CryGeymeta201510_FD_183978 | JGI IMG/M metagenome (GOLD analysis project Ga0210027, IMG submission 183978) | Groundwater microbial communities from Crystal Geyser aquifers in Utah, USA - Crystal Geyser metaG 2015-10 (SPAdes) (version 2) | ecosystem: Environmental > Aquatic > Deep subsurface >...
ACATCCCTGGATTGCCCAAGACGGCAGACGGCATCCTGGACATGATGGTTGAGCGAGAGGTCGCCTTCCTGCGCGACAACCACGATGATCCGTTCTACTACATTTCTCCGAACGTCATCACCGAGAATATCCCCAATATGCGGATGAAGGCGATTCGCCTCCGCGACCAGGCCCTGATCAGCTCGATGCCGATTGCACCGATTCCGGGGAAGATTCATTCGAGTAAAACAGGAGGGACAACGGAGCGTGCAGAGGTACAAGGCGAATTGCCGCTGAATTCTCAGGACGGCTCCAGCGCGCCTGTGGAGTGGGTGGAAACAGCGCCCGCAGAGGCAGCACCGCAGCAGAACATCCCCAGCGCATCTGTAGAGCAGGTGCCGCCAATCGAGACTACCGAGGCGGTCGAGGAAGAAACGCCCTCGTCTCCCCCTATCGAAGCGTCGCCTCCGCCCGCGACCGAGCCGCCCCAAGTCTGTGAGCCGCTGGCCTTGGACGCGCTGGACGGCGCAATGGGGGAGTTGCTGCGAGTCCTGATTGCCGACTTCCAAAACGGCAAGAAATCATTTGCGAGCCTTGCAGCCAAACATTCCGATGGAACTGTCCACCTCAAATGGCCGGATGCCTTCTCCACCTACGGCTTCAGTGGCAAGCAGATTCTTGATGAACTGACAGAACTGGGCTGGATGATTCCCGCCAGCGATGTTGCCAAGGTGGGCGATGCGGAGTTTGGTGACGGCATCGCCAAGTCAATCAAATTGAGCCCCGTTGTCGGTCACCTGTTTGGTTCAGGCGGCAAGGCACTTAACAGTATCGCGCGTGGATTGAATGAGGCGATTTCGCATGCGAAGGCCGAGAAAGCTCCCGCCACCGCTTCGAGTTTCGAGGAAGTCTTCCAGATCACGGATACAGAACAACCCGCGCAGACAGCCAAGAAACCCAGAAAGCGCGCTCCAAAGAAGAAGGTGTCCGCACCAGAGAGTGTAGCAGTCGGGCAGCCCGGTGGAACGAAGCGTGGGCGCCGCTCGCACATCAATTTGCATCAACACAGTAAAGGCAAGTCCATTGTTAAAAGTGAATAACGCGGAAGTGATCGACGTGATCGTTGGTCAGTACGACAACGGCTTATGGTACGCGACGGCACCTGCCATCCCATGGCTTGCGGCTGAAGGCAACTCGCAGGGTGGTGTGATGGAAACCATCGAAAGTATTGCGCCTGCCCTGAGAGGCCGCTTGTGCCTGGACATCCCATTCGAACTGGATTGGCTTGTTATGGAAGCGGACAAATGAGGCAAAAGATCATTTCATCGCTACTGCTGGTTGTGCTTCTTCCCATGTCGTCTGGTGCCGGCGCAGATGATCTCGGTGTCGTCGGACCGACCTACGAAATCGTAGAGCGTGACGCACTCGAACTGATCACGTCAAAGCTCAAGCAGATGGAGCAGTCGGGGGAGTTGGCCAAGTACCAGGAGGACTACAAGAACAAGGTCATCAACAGTATCGAGCATCCGCGTCCGCTTACCGGATTCAAATCTACAAACACGGCCAGCACGCACTACTACGACCCCACCATTGTGACTGAGAAAGACATCGTGGACGCGACAGGGAAACTCATCTACCCGCGCGGCACACGGGTCAATCCACTCGACTATGTTGGTTGGAACACCTACCTGCTCTTCGTAGATGGCCGCGATGAGAAGCAGCTCGAATTCAGCAAGAAGATCGTGGCCACATCTGATAGGCCGGTAAAGGTGGTGCTGGTCGCCGGTGAGCCGATGGCTTTGATGCGCAAATGGAAGTCACAGGTGTATTTCGATCAGGGCGGGAAGCTGATCAAGCGCTTCTCCATCGATCAGGTGCCCGCCATCGTCCGTCAGGAAGGAAAGAGGTTAAGAATCGATGAACTCAATTATTAAAGCGTTATTTGTTGCGCTGGTGCTTCTTGTCTGTTCGCAGACAGCCAACGCCGGGTTGGATTGCCAAGGTAAATTCCCCAACCTCGCAACCGATATTTGCTGGAGCTGCGCATTCCCGATCAGGATTGGCGGCGTACCACTTTCTGTCTTCGGTCAGGAGGACACTCCAAGCCCGGGCGGCATGCCAGCCTGTATATGTGGAGCAAATCCAGGTCTGAAAGTCAGCTTCTGGGAACCGATCCGCCATGTTGATGTTGTGCGTAAGCCGTTCTGCATGACAACCCTGGGTGGGATCGACATGAATCCGGGATTTGATGCGCCGCACGGGACTCAAACGAAGCTTGATCACTCCGGTACCAGCTCGTTCTATCAGGCTCACTGGTATGTCGATCCCATCTTTGTTTTACTGCAAGTTATCGTCGACAGCCCATGCCTTGAGCAAAACGTTTTCGATGTTGCCTACATGACCGAACTTGACCCTCTGTGGAATGACGATGAGATGACCAGTATCCTCAATCCGGACTCGTTTCTGTTTGGCAACTTGCCTGCCAGGCTCGCCTGTGCGGCGGATTGCGTCGCATCAACCGCTGGTTTTCCATTGAATACACTGTTCTGGTGTGCGGGATGCCAAGGGTCAATGTATCCGTTGAATGGGCATGTTGCCTCGCATATCGGGGGGGTGCAGGCATCCAGCCTGATCGTCTCTCGCCTGATTGCCAAGCTGCACCGGGAGGGGTTGATGTGGGCAGCATCCGGGGACAATGGAATGTGCGGGTACTACCCGCAACTGCTCATGGATAAGACGGGCTACAAGTTCCAGATGCACTTCCCTGTCGCGCAAAACAAGATCAATGGTAAATGCTGCCAGCCGCTTGGGCGCACCTCGATCTTGTGGGGGGCCGGCAAGGAGATCCCTGGTGTTGGCGAAGACTTTGCATACACGATCTTCCGCAAACGTGATTGCTGTCAGGGGGCGTTCTGATGTCCTGCAACCGTGTGAACCCCCTACTCGTCTTGTTACTCTCACTTGCAGTGGTGCCATTGGCTACGGCGAATGAGTCTGAAACACCTTTGGAAAAATCAAACAGGGTTTTGCGGGAGTTGAATACGCAGTTTGCTCAGCATCGGCAACCGGAGGCCGCCAAGCTCAACACACTACCGCAGCCATCAACCACCGTTTCGCCATCAGACCTGGCTCAACAGTTCAGCGCCCCGCCCGCCTTGCCAATCAACGCAGCCACGCATGAATTGCTCGTATTTGTCTCATTTTCAATGCCGCGAGAAGGCTTGTTGCGCATAGTGGAGCAATCCGAAAAAACAGGCGCAAAGATGGTGTTTCGCGGCATGGCCGGCGACAAGCTAACCAGTATGTCGCGGAGAGTTGCCGATATTCTGGGTGGTCACCGTGTTGAAGCACTGATCCATCCCCAGGCATTTACCCAGTTCAAGGTGGATCGGGTTCCTGCGCTGGTTCTTGCCAAATCAAATACCGGCAACCATCTGGACAATGGTTGTGTCCAGGCTGGCGGCTACATCAAGGTGACGGGGGACGTTGGTCAGGATTATGCGCTCGACCTGATCGAGCGAACATCGCCGCAATGGGTTGCCGCCGCCCGTCAATTCAACAACAAACTTGCAAAGGGGTTCAATCAATGAAAAGGGTGGCTTTGATGATTGGCGTGTGCATGGCTACCGTTCAGTCTCCTGCGTGGGCGGCTGCGCTCACTCAGGCCGAACAGGCGGCCGCCGCACAAAAAGCGTTTTCCGATGCGCAAGCACTGGCTGGGGAAGCATCCGCCAGTGCGGCTGCTGGCATCTCTGGCGACACCGCGGCAAAAACCGTCAACAGTTTCAACTCGACATACTACCGGTATTCAGATACCGCGCCGGAAGCTGCTCTATTTCAGGGCGGCAATGGCAACACACAGGCTCCAGCCCTTGATAAAGTCACAAGCTGCGCCAACGATCCGGCAAACCCGGACAAGTTTTTGCAGCAAAATTGCGACGCCATCAACCTGATGGCGAAGAATCCCAGCACAAGGCCGCAGTTCCAGCTTGGCTACGATCCATCGTTCACCCAGACGCGGGCAATCGAAGCGAACCCGTCAGCCATTGCTGCAAATGCGCTTGGCTTTGTCGATCAAAATGCGATCGGTGCATTCACCGGATGCACAACCCAAAGCCAGACTGTACCAGCGACTCAAACGATTGAAGTGTGTCACGAAGGGCCAACCAGCTCCGACCAGACATGCAGAATCGGACGCTCTGTCGTTGTGTCCGCCAACACCAACTACCAGTGCGACCAGACCACAAAAAGCTATGAATCCTTGAAGTGCGGCCGTATCACGACCGCGACCTGCACAGGTGGGGGGGACGGCTGTGATCAGGGCGGTATTGTGCCTAATAGTTGGTCTGGTGACATGTCCACAACATTCACACCCGACGGAGCAGGCAACTACATCCTCCAGTTCGGCACCATTGCTGATAACTATTGGGGTGGATGGGGGGCGGTGTACGACCGCAGCATGACATTTACCATAAAGGACGCGGCACTCGTTTCCATGTTTTCTCTGGTGCGCGCCGCGTTTGACGATTGGTTGCTGGTGAGTATCAACGGTACGGTGGTTTATGTGGGACCCAAAGGAGGCGATCGCCTGGAGACCTTCTATAAAAAATGCACGGGTACAAGAAGAGCTTGTGACGGATTCGATTCTGGGCCATTCGTCCGCTACTGCGCCACCTGTGAAGGATATCCTGAACTCAGCACGAACTGGATTATTGGACTGAGCATCAATCTCAAACCGTACCTCAAGACCGGTGCCAATACGATTTTAGTGCGCACAATCGTAGCCGGATATGGCGAGGGAGCCATCCAGATCAGAACGCGGCAAGTTTGTCCAATCACCTGCACTGCATCCACCGACAATCAGTGTCAATCTCTTGAGGCTCGTGCATTATGACCAAAGTACGAATTTTTCTCTCTTTGACATTGCTTTTGTTTTTCTCGCACTTGGCGCTGGCGGCCGGTTGCCAGAAGACAGGATCAGTTTGTGTGGATTCAACTCCCTGCAAGATGGTTGGGAGCAACAAGGTGTGTCTGGATCAGCTTGGTTTGTCTTGCTGGAATTACGAGGATACATACACCTGCCTCAAGCCGGACGCGGTGGATTATTGTGCCGCGATTTCGCAAGTGCCTGGCTGTCGACAGACAGACTCGGTGTGCAGCGCAACGGATACCTTTTTTGGCTCCGGTTGCATGAAGTGGACGAACACGTGGCAGTGTGATGCTAGTGTCAGCGCGCCAGCCAATACCGTCGTTCTGGACACAACCTACACCATCGCGTCCGACACCATCAACGATTCTGCGTGTAGTTCTCCCTCTGCAAATCCCTCATGTAAGCTGGCGTCACACACCTGCGTCGAGACTGCCGAAACGCGCACGATCAACGGCCTGCCTGTCTACAAGGATTGCTGGGCGTGGCAAGACGACTATTCGTGCCTTGGGCCGATCCAGTCTGATTGTGCCGTTCTGCAAAACGAGGGATGCACACTCAGTTCCTCAAATTGCGTCAGCTACGGCATCAACAATATCTGCACGCTGACGGAGAACATCTATTCGTGCCCCGACAAACCAGCATCAACGTCAAGTGTAGTCAACTGTGGCGGCAGCCAGTATTGCACTGGCGGGAATTGTTTCAACGCCGGCCACATACCAGACACCGACCTGGCAAAAGCGGCGGCAATGATGGAGGCTACGCGCCAGGCCGGCAATTATATGGATCCTGGAAGTTTGAGTATTTTTGGTGGCGAACCCGGTAGTTGCAAAAATAAATTGGGCGGTTTGTCGAATTGCTGCGACGCGACAGGTGATGGGGCCGGTCTGAACAACTCCAGAACGATGGGGGGAAAAATACTGACGACGGCTGGTGGGCAGGTGATCGTGGCCGGCAGCGTATATATGTACGATGTTATGTATAACAGCTATCAAGCATATCAGGCCATGGCGGCAACGGCGGCCACTGTTGGAAGTGCCGGGGCAGCGGCAACGTCAGCGGCTGCGGCGACTACCTATCAAGCGTCTGCATATGGCGTGACCATGTCGTATTCTGCCGAAGCTGGATTCACTTTTGGTTTTGATCCTACTACGTTGGCAATTTCTGTCGCAATCATGGTTGTGACGGATTACTTGGCATGCGAACAGCCAGAAAAAATGCTCGGCATGAAAAAAGGCCAGAACCTATGCCGCTTTGCAGAGAGTCATTGTTCAAAATCTCTTTTGTCTGGTGCGTGTATGGAAATTACGGAAAGCTATTGCTGCTTCAATTCGCGCCTTGCGAGAATCATGAACACAGCCGGAGCCGCACAACTCGGGAGGCTGGCATCGGATTGTTCCGGGTTCACACCTGCCGAATTTACATCCATAGACTTTTCTAAAGTCGACCTGTCCGAGTTCGAGGCGGAAATCATGGCCACCGTGCAACTGCCGAGTGCTAATGCAGTCGAAACAGATTCCACATCTACAGTTCAGCAAAAACTCAATAATTACTATACGAAGGGGAAACAATGATTCATATCGCAAGAAGGGCATTGCTTGTTTGTTTAATGTTTCTGTTGGCTAATGTCGCCAACGCTGAAATCCTGACGGTCGTCAGACATGTGCCGGTCGAGCCTGCGGCGCAAACGGTGGGTATCTCATGCTATGTGAGCCCTGGCGAATTGAGCGGTCTGTTTGCTGAAGCAGGAATGAAAGTCGCCGATGACAATACTAATGCCAACGATACTTGCATGACCAATGTGGATGGATTCATCTCGGTGGTTCGCAGTGGGAATGATTTTGTATCCAAGATGCCTGTCGATTGGTTCATCAAGCACCAAGACGACCCTGAATATGTCGAACCGGCAGTACCAAATTCCGCCAATGATGCCTTGCATGCCCTGAACAAGCTGGCAGATGAATATGATGAGGCTGACGCCAAGGCGAAGGCTGAAGACAAGATGTCTGACGCAGAAAGACATGCCAAACATAGTCGAGGGTCGGACGTTGGCGCGGCAGTGGGCGGTTCTTCTTCTTGGGGATTGGTCGGTGTAATTGGAGGAAGCCTGATTGGATCCTTGTTCGATTCGAAAAAAGGGCACGAGCCACCGGTTGGGCTTCTGCGCCTCAGTGTCAATATTTCCAACCAGATTGCCGCTGGTCAGCCGAGACAATTCCAGACCGTGATTTATTCAGCATCGACCACAAAAGAGCGTCCCATTGATCTGTTGCGTGCCGCCGTGAAACGCGTTATCGCTGAAATTCAAACCCAGCCGGAAACAGCGATCAGCGCCAGCGCATCCGCATCGGATGAAATCCCAACCCGGGAGGTTCGCTGATGAAAAAGAGACTGCTTTGCCTTGCATTTTTGTCTGTGCTGGCCAGCGCCGCCCAGGCATCCGAAAACTACAGCGTCAAAGACCTGATGTTGCATGCACTCCACTCGCCTGATGGCGTGGCCTCTGGCATCGTGGAAGGTGAAGTAGCCAACAAGATCCACGAAACCACCGGATCATACGATCCATTGCGCGGCGAAGTGTCCACGATACGGCGCTACAAGGAGGAAGGCTGTAGCCGCCTTTCGGTAAAACTGATTCAGCCCAATACGCCCACGAAGGAAGGCCCCAAGACGGACTTCGCCCTGAACTATGAGCTGGATCTATGCAAGAGCGGTATGCCTCCAAGCAGCACGACTTACTGACGGTAGACACCTATGCTTAATTTCACGATGGAGCAGTTCATTCTGGTGGTGATCGGTGTCCTGGTCGCCTATGTGGCGTTCAGAATACTGGCTGGATTGCTACGAATCGCCGCATTCGTCGCCGTCATCGCGGGATTGTGGGTTCTCGTATTTCATCCCAGCATGCTCAATGACCAAGAGATCAACGGCCAGATTGCCGAGCTTTCACCAAAGGCCCAGTTGGCGGTTGCTGAGTACAACCGGTGCTTTAGCCAGGTCGTCGCATCGATTGGCCAAGGTGGCGAATCCGAGTGCAAACAGCGTGCGATGGTGTTCCTGCAGCAGAGCGGTGGTCAGCAATACGCCGCCGAAGCCATGCGGGCCATTGAGGCTTATCTTGAGGGGACGCGTCGGGTGGAAATGTAGGCTGCGCATCCTGTCTATTTCGGGTAAGTATCCGAATTTTCGGTTGGTCATGCTACACTATGACCATAATTTATGACCATAGGAGGTCGCAATGCAATCAGCCATCGCAGCAGGCGAGTTTAAAGCGAAGTGCCTACAGCTTCTCGACGACGTTGCCGAGACACGCGGAACTTTGGTCATCACTAAGCATGGCAAACCCGTAGCAAGGCTTGTACCCGTTGAGCCGGAGCAACGATTGTACGGCGCACTCAAAGGCAGTGTTGTTGGAGAAATGGATATCGTTTCACCAATCAGCGCTGAATGGGAATCTGCCAAGTGAATCTGGTCCTGTTGGATACCCACGTTTGGGTATGGCTGCTCAATGGCGACCGCAAACTCAATCCGAAAGCATTGAAGGCCATCGAGCAATCCTTATCTGAAGAGGCGGTTTTATTGTCCGCCATTTCCCCGTGGGAAGTAGCAATGCTGGTCAATAAAGGAAGGCTTACACTGGATCGGGATGTGGGGGAATGGGTGAACGCAGCCGTCAGTATCCCAGGTGTCCGAGTAGAACCCATCACTCCGGAAATCGCTGTAGCCAGCACACGCCTTCCGGGGAAGATTCATCCAGACCCTGCTGATCGTTTGATCGCTGCCACAGCACGCCATCTGGGCGCGTTGCTGATCACGGATGACCGACTCCTGTTGGACTATAGCGCCGCCAAACACCTGAAGGCTATAAAGGCCGGAAGGTAAAGCGCCCCCCGCCAGAATATCTGGATACCCGATTAGCCACAAAAGAAAAGACCCCGTTTCCGAGGCCTTTCTCTGAATCATCTGAACGTCGCCCGCAGTCACTTGTTGTCAACTGAGCCCGGATAACCCAGCACCCCGTTCGAGTGGTATTACTCGACCACTCACCACTTCATACCGCACCTTCAAGGTCTTTTGGTGGATATTTCGTCTTCGGCTGCCAAGTTTAAGGCCACCAACACTCCACGGTAAGAGCCGACTCTACTGACCGGATACGGGACGAAGTGCATGTGACCTGATGTGAATTCTTTTCCTTATTGAATATCCTGTCAATAAGGTTGTAGAGAGGCCGTAGACAGCGTTCGCCACCGGCCGCTTAGACCGAGGATGTGACGGACAGAAATTCGGCCATACCGGACTGTGGCGGTTTGCTGAAATGGAAGTCAGCGTGGCCTGCTGGGATGTCCGCTTTAAATCTTTTCTAACCGTCATTGATTTCGACCTATAAGTGAACTTCGTAGCTAGAAAGATAATTATCCGAATCAGAAAACTGACTGAGTGTGAACTTTTGCTTATCGCTGCGAAGGGCGGCAATGTAGAGCACGCATGAATTACACCCGCTACATGGCTGACATTGTCTGCCCCTCCCTCCACGTTAAGCTACGTGGACTGCATGTTTCATCACAACCCAGTTTTTGTTAAAAGTAATTTGCACATCGCCCACGTCAGACTTGACTGAAACCCCTGCCAACGGAAAGATAATATCTTTGTATTCGTGTACCTTTGCCTCATTCGGTTCACTAGTGAATAGTATTTTTATGACATCAGTATCTGTGCGCACTTGCTCCACGAACATTCCAAATTCTTTCGATGGTCGATATTTGTCATTCGTAGCATGTGATAAGAGAAGAAAGGATTGATAGTTTGCTGACGGATAGTTTGCCTTCAACAATACTCTATAAAAATGCGCGTTGTTCCCACCATGATGAGCTACCTGAATTACATGCAGTGGCAACAATGAACTGACAATGTCTGGGTAGTATTTCTTCGTATTTCCAATTTTTGCATCAACAAACCCGGCATCTCCAGTTATCAGAATTCCTTGCTCTTTAAATCCAAATCGCAGGACATAACTAAGCTGGTTGCTTGGAGTGATATTTTTTATGGGGATATCTCTCATGGCTAAATAGGCCATATAGCTCCCACGGGG
>Ga0210027_1004971_pt1 | contig 9960 bp, 7 predicted proteins | sample CryGeymeta201510_FD_183978 | JGI IMG/M metagenome (GOLD analysis project Ga0210027, IMG submission 183978) | Groundwater microbial communities from Crystal Geyser aquifers in Utah, USA - Crystal Geyser metaG 2015-10 (SPAdes) (version 2) | ecosystem: Environmental > Aquatic > Deep subsurface >...
GCAAGATCATTTTCTTGAATCACTGAGAATCTTATTACCAACTGAGAATACTGATATACAAGACTTAGAAAATGAGGAATCAATAATGGAGGATTTGCTTTGATGGCAGGTACAGAATGACAAGGGTGAGTCTCAAACCGAGTATCTGCAGAAAATATAATTAATTCAAGTGATATCAATGACCTCAGTCTTAGGTTTTGTAAAAAAATTGATGAGGCTGGGTCTACTGCACTGGGTTCAGGAGGAGTATGAACATGTACTGCAGTATCAAATGCTGATGTCTTTAGACATCTTTATTTAGATAGTTAATCTGCTTATTTACATATAAATAATAAAACATATAAAAAACCTTACTTGATCATTTCTTTTAAAACGAGAAAGTGGTCAGTAGGTTTTTTTTGTTATCTAAAATTTGACAGATTCGAATAGTAACAATATACTTACCATAAGATTTTGTTTTATTCGTACTAAATTACGATATGTCCAAATTATTTTCCTATAAAAAGATGCTTACATGTGTCGCAATATGAGCACTGTGTCTCCAATCATATTCTCATGCATTTGTGGTTACAACAAATATACAAAACGCAATACAGTATATGAAACAAACTATATACACTACTTCTTGAGGTCAGCAATGAACAACGCAAGTGGCTGTAAATACTTGAGCTGCAGGGTGAGTTATTTATATGCAAACTGCTGCATGGACTCCTCTTGTATGTGATAGTACAGGAAATTGATGTAAAAGTATAAGCTCATTGGTGACTGGTAATATGACTAACGGAACTATACCAATGGCAACAAATACAACCTCTCTTGCAAATAGTTTACTTCGCCAAGTTGGACCAAAAGTTATTGTTGATTGAACATTGAGTACCGTATGAAATCTTGAAGTGAAAAACGGAAAAGTATCTGCATTGTCATATTGTGATGCAACAGAAACAAATTGTCGATCAGGAAATGATTTGTATACCAAAGCACAAATAGACAATCTTTTGGCATTCAGTTATTATTCTACCTGAAACACATATAGTAAAAATTATATTGATGCAAACTTAGTACAAACCTGAACATTGCTAAATAACTATCATACAAGAACATATATTGATGGTACGTTTTATCCAAGGACATATATTGATTGAAACTTAGTTACAAGCTGATTTTTGACAACAAATTATTACACTCGTGGGTATATTGATGCAAATACATATACACAAACCCACATACAAGGTAACTACCTCACATCTGGACAGATTATGAATGGGTTTTCAAGTGTAATGTCATTTTTGACGTGAAACTATTACGATCGTACAACTATTGATTCTTACAAAACAATATTACATGATCAATTGCGTCAGGCTATATTCCTGTCTCGACAGCTCAAAATACACTCACAAATAGTAAATTATTTGAACAGTGAGGAAAACTATGATATAATACAACAAATATGCAAGCTGACTTTCATCATGTATGAACAATGATTGCTGGAAGTCTTAATAATGCAATACGTACAGCAACCAACAGTGTGATTATTTGATGACAAAGTAATATTATTTCATGAACATTGGCAAATAGTGTCATTGTAGGATGAGAACAAAATATAGTAACTGCACCAAATGCTTTTGCTTGAGGATATCAAACACAAGCAGTACATACCTGAAGTTTCGTTCGAAGTGATAGTGCATGATGAGCTCCACTTACTTCTTCACAATCAAATCAACTATCAATGCGTGCTAGGTGATGAATACGTTTTGATGCAGGAACAAATGCGGTTCGTATTGATGCAGATCTATGAATGCAATTGCTCGCTGTACCGACAGATCCAATTTTATGTCAGCCATGATCAATTGTATATGTTTCGGATTGAACAAATTGATGATTTAGAGGGTGTAGAGAAATTGCATGAACACCAACACGAGTAGATTTACACTAAAGTTTTATACACCAGTATTGTATATGATTTCCATCAATACCAATCTTTCAAAGTTTACACGTACTTGCATTAGTCTCTCTATTCTTTCAATAGTGTCAGTATTTCCTTTGATGCAAACAAATGCATTAGATATTCCTATAGTAGATACTTTTCTTTTATCGGTTTTTCCTCAAGCAGCAACACAATATTATGAAACTCATTTTAATGCATGAGGAAATGATTTTGGGTGATTGCTTTTTTGGAAATGAGCAAGACAATTAACAACCCCAGAAACATTTACGCTCGATTGTACAAATGTCGGTACATGTGAGACGTTGACATGTGCAAAACAGATTGAATGATTTTACTATAATCCAGCGAGGTGAGAGAGAATACGACCTTTGGATGCAACAAGTTATACAGCATGATGAGCAGACTATGCTGGTATGACACATTTTGGATGATTTTATACTGATTGTTATAGTTCCAAAAGTGATATAGAATCGCAATCTATTTATGGGTATATACGTCATACGTGGGCATGAGAGACATACCACTTGTATGCATGACTACGTTTTGATGTATTGACTAATTCATTGGTTGCTAATACAAGTTATTATGAAAAAACATTGCAATATAATCCTCAAAAATGACAAAATTATATGTTTGCACCAAAAGCTGTTGAATGAATCATTTTTGACTCATATTGAGGAATTGCATCTGTATGAGACTTACTTTCATGTAAATTTCCATACGAGAATGTGTATGTCCCTCATGGACAAACTGTGTCAGCATTTTTTCATAATGCAAACCCTCTTGTATCGCCAGTTTTAGACAGTAGTCAAAAAACTTGTTACAATGGGAAGTTTTTGTGATGAACCTGATATAATCGAAGCAAACCTCTCAATTGTACACTACCTTGAGATGCTACAGTCGTCATACATTGACAAGGTACGACATGATATCAATATCTAGCGACATGATATAACGTCACATTACAGTGAAGATATAGATATTGTCGAGATGGGTATTTACATGGAGATGCAAGTTATAAATATGGATCGTATACAAAACTTCCTCCCAAAAGTTGTGTGATAGAAGAAACGGCAACTGTTATACCTCATGCAACAACGTGAAACTTATTTCAGTATTTGACTGTCGAATTTGACAAACCAAATTACTGTCCAAACAATAGTATTGGGTATTATTGTGACAATGGAAATTTTGCGTACATAACATGATCGCTCTCAGTCCCAAATCTTTCAGGATCTATCAAGAACTGTACAATACAATGACAAGGTATATATGATTATACAATGATAGGTTGTAAGTTTTCAGAGTGATCTTTGACATGACATGCTATCAAAACCTGAACATATTTGTCTACCGCAACCTTGTCTGGGTTTACTGTTGCAGGGTGTACACAAAAGTCGTGTTTTGTCCAATGACCATGAAATAATATTTCTTGATCTGTTGTTACTTGATGAATATTAAGTGGGTTTGGTATACAAAGCTGTACATCTACTTGATGTTTTTTGTCAGGAAATGTCGTTCGTTTATCATCAGGATGAATTGCAACAACATGATACCGTGTAGCATATGAAGTACATGATAATACATTTCGTTATGCAGTCCAGTGTACAAAGTTAGACTGTAGACAAAATCTTTGTTTGTATGATAGTTGTACTGTAACAGCATACACACAACCATGACAATATAAATACGATACATGTGATGTTTTGGAACCACAAGCATGCGGACTTCCGCGAGGATGATCTCTCTTACATTCTGGATCTGTCGTGGCATACAAACGTTCTACGGCTGTAGATACATTGTCTGTATGTACATCAGAAATAAGAACATGTATGGACAGTATTTTGAGTGGCTCTTTCTTGTACCCTGATTGTCAAGTTTCCGCTCTAGACTTGACACCCGATTATCTTATTTTTGAGCAAATTGCATGAGCAGAACCAGGTGATACATATATGTCCACCCAAAAAGAGATATCCTGACTGAGTGTATGATATACTTGAACAATTAACATAAGTGGTTGAATTTTGTTTGTCAATGGTGTTGAAGAATGAGACTCTGCTTTTATTGTAAATGGTGATGTTATTCAAGTGCAACTTGTGGCTCATGAGTGATTTGGTCAGTCTGTATATGCAACGATCCACGCATGAGATATGGATACGATTTTCTCTATCAAAACAAAACAAAACTATACCAAACAACGAGATGTAATAGAAAATATTGTTTTCACCGAAAAACATAAGCAACTTGTTCGAAAACAATTCATGACTCTTCTATGAAAATATGAAGCACAAGATTACAATATGTGTAGTGTTTCAAAAAGTATAGAAACTGTTATTTGAAGGAACTTATTCAAAGTACGTACAACTATTCTTGCAAACTCAGATCCACAAATAAAACGTGAAAATAAATTTAAAGAAGATATTTTGGAACATTTGTATACTCTTATCAAAAATTATAAAAAGACTGTAGAATATACTGTATATTACAATTCTGCTGGAAAACGTAGCTCAATGAAACAAGTATGATGTGAGTAATATGTTTTTATATAATATCATACAAAAGTGCAACTGACAAGCATGATCTATACAATAAACAAAAAAGCTAGACTGACTGTATGTGTCAGTTTTCTTTTTTTTGTAAATTTTTTTTTTGTGTGTATGGTAATATAAAGTGTTTTTACTATTCGATACCTTATGTCAGATACATCATGAGCTACGCAAACCCAAGACCCTCAACAAGAATCAAACAAAAATATTGCATTTGATGATTTATTTGCATTTGTTCAAAAATGACAAACAGAAGATATACAAGTAGAACAACCCCAACAAAACACACCTCTAGAACCTTTTGTTTCTCAACAAGTTGATGAAAGTAAGGGTCGAGATATCCAATGGTGAGACCACCAACAACAAGAGCCTCAGCTAGAGCAAAAAGAGGTAGTTCAAGAGGTAGTTCAGCAACAGGAAACCTTCACCAACGATCAAATACAACCCCAACAAAATACAGATATAACATCTGATTGAGGAGCAGAGATTTGATGATGAGATACGGTACAGGCTATTATGGAATCGTCATGACCATTGACAATAGATGCAATGTTGTGATCGCTTGAACAAAAAGTACAAACTCCATGATCACCTCAAATGTTGGAGGATATCTCATCGCCACAAAGTATACCATCTTCTGTGGTTTCGGAACAGACTTCTTCTGTGATTGGTATGGAAAAAGGAAAAAGAATAGCTCTGGCTGTTGTTGCTGTTGTGCTTTCAATTGTGTGACTTGTGTTTTTTGTCTATACGGTTGATCCTTTGTTGTTTCAAAAAATCACATCAGGTGCGGAAACAACAACTAATGAACAAACGACAACAATTCAAACACCATTGGCAGACAGTATTCAGTCTCAGCAAGACAAAGAATCTGGTACTATTGATAGTTCATTTCAAGATCAAGATGCTCAACCTTCTGATACAGAAGAAACGAATATTCCAACAACAAATGTTATCCAATCAAATGAAGATGCAGAAAAGTCTTTTGCAGGTTTAGATTGAGTCTTTTCATCTGATGAAGAAAAATTGATAGCATATTTGGATACTATTGATGCATTAGAGGCAAAAACGAAAATTGTACTAGATGCCGCAACGGAAGCACAAGATAATAAACAACAAGCAATAGCAAAAGCAATTCTCAAAAATGTTCTCAAAATAAGAAAAGATATAGATACGATGGAGGATATTGATTTTGATGTCTTACAAACAGGTATTGATGAACTAGAAAATCTGTTTGCAGATAAACTTGCATCTCAAGAATAAATCATCAAATAAGAAATAATATGAGATCTTGCAAGCAAAAGACTTTTTTGTATAATAGTATCATATTTTTATTCATTTATGTATTATATATGGAAACATTTAAAACTATTTTTTGGACAAGTATTTTTTGGTTGTTCGTTTTTGCAGGAGCGTTTGGATATGTAAGATTTTTGGATATGGAACTTGCACAAATGCTTTTTCCTCAAGACGAAACAACTGTTGTAGATCAAACGATAGAAGAAGGACAAACTATGCAAGACTTACAAAAAAATGTTGAAGAGATTATAAAATCTTTGGAAAATATGCAAGAAGATATTGATGATAGTAAAGATTCTTTGGAAGTTCTTAAGGCTGAAGCTGTACTAAATGCACAAAACGATACATCTACACAAACAACAACTACAAAAGAAGACGAAGAAAAAACAACTATTACTACAGACTCGGCTATTGATGACAAAAAAGATGATACTACAACAGTAGATTCAACAGACTCAAACTAGTTACAGTATATTTTTAGTCAGATTTTGCTTTTTTGTATATCATGATGTATCAAAAATATTTTCATTTTCTCAAAAAATATGTCAGCTTTGCAAGTATTTCGACGGATTCTTCGTATACCCAAAAAATGTACGATACCGCAGAATGGCTAGCAGAACAATGTACATGATTTGGTATGCAGGTTGATGTGGTAGAATGATACGGCAATCCTATTGTATTAGCATCATATCAGGTCAACAAAAACTTGCCGACATGTCTGATATATGGGCATTATGATGTACAACCTGCCAAAAAAGATGACTGACGAGATCACGATCCTTTTGATGTGCAAGAAAAAGATTGAAAGTTGATAGCAAGAGGTATTGTTGACAATAAATGACAACTTGCGATACATCTTCATACTATCTCACAACTCATCAATAGAAACAAACTATGATACAATATCAAGTTTTTGATAGAATGAAATGAGGAAACAGGATCGCCTCTCTTATCTAAGTTTATGCATGACTACAAAGACAATATCTCTGCAGATTTTTGTCTGATTTCTGATGGAGAAATCGTTGGAGAAAGTCCAGCAATCGATGCGTGATTTAGAGGATGAGCAAACATGACTATCAAACTTACAACAGGGAAGACAGATTTACACTCATGAATCTATGGGTGAGTTGCTCCCAATGCGAGTCTAGAACTTACAAGGTTACTTTCTCAATTATACAATCAAAGCGGTCAGATTACCGTTCCTTATTTTTATTATGATGTTGATGTTGTAAGTTCAGATATCATAAAACAGCACAAAAATATATGATTTGATGCTGAGGCATTTAAAAGCCAGACCTGATACAAAAAACTCTTTGGAGCATATGATTATTACACACAAACTTGACTACAACCGAGCATAGAAATCACTGGTATGACATCTGGATATACAAGCGAATGATATAGAAATGCGATTCCAAGTACAGCTACTGCCAAACTCAACATCAGAACTGTTGCTAACCAAAATCCAGACCATATCATCAAAAACATAGCACATTGGTTACAAAAAAAAGTTCCTGACTATGTGTCTATTGTGATCGATGCAAGTGATCCATACCCAGCTATGAAGACAGATCTTAGCAATGCGTACTTACAAAAAGCAGTTGCTATTTTAGAAACCGTCTATGACAAAAAAGTAATCTACCACTTTAGTGGTTGAGGATTGCCCATCGTCAAGCTTTTTGCTGATATGTGAATACCACAAGTTCTTGTGCCACTTGCCAATGATGATTGCAATATGCATGGAGTATGAGAAAACTACCGTATTGATCTTATACAAAAAGGACTTCTCTTTGCAGAGAAGTTCTTGGGGAAAGATGGGTAGGGTGTAATAGCGTATTTTTTGTAAGATATGTTATTGAGTCGGAGGATATGTAAATTCATAGACTTTTTTGGGTTCTGAATTTTTAGATAAGATTCAATATAATTTTTGTATGGTATTTCATACTTTGACATATACAGTATATTCTGTCGAAGGTATAGAATCACGTGTAGCAAAAAAATCAACATATACTTCATACTTTCATGAAATCGGTGGTTTATTAGGATTTGATCGTGTAATATTTTCTACAGGATTAATTCTATCGAGATTAGTTGTATCGCTTCCTTTCATTGCATTTTTATCTACGTCTAGTTTTCATCAAGAAGCAGATTCTTTATGACGATAATAAATTTTTTCACCAGTAGGATCTACTACATGCAAATCCATGTCTGTAGCGTTATGTCGTCACAAAGAAGCTTGAATTTCTCCCATTTTTCATCAAGAAATCGCAACTTGTTCTTGCATTCTTTCATATTCATGATCTGAATCACAAGTTTTAGTCAACAAAATCAGGCAAAGAAAAGACGATACGACAGCTGCATAACCCAAAGTATTTCTTTTTTTTCTAGTTTCTTCAGGAAGTGGTAGCTTTTCTTTCGGTCAATTATTAGCATTATATGGAGAAAACATGAGTAATTTTTAAAATAAAGTTATTCGACGTAATTAATAATATAGTATAAAATAATTAAATAAAAACAAGAGAAAATTAATAAGTCAACCATATTTCATATAATAAAAAATCAACTTTGTTATAAGTTGATTTTTTTATGTAATCTCATTTAGGTAGTAGGTATCGAAAAATAATCAATCATTTCACCATCTGTACATCACCAAGACTTCGCAAAAGAAAGAGGTAGAATATCTCAGGCAGTCAGAATTCAATTTTTTATAATAAGTTCAACTCATAGTATTAGAGATAATTCTTGTCTGAGTTTGGTGTCAGATATGGCTTCTTTGAATAATTTCTCTTTTGTAGGTCATCATGCAAGCATATAAGGGGAGAAAAGAACTGCAAACATTTCTGCAAACCTTTCTTCTCATGCTACTTTCCCATATTCTGTTATGGTAAAAGATGATTTGATATTGAGCCATTTTTTGGTTAGCGCTACTGGCACATCAAAAAAGAATGCATGTCATGTTTCATGAGCGATAGTAGTTTCGTGCTCAATAGTACTATTACAATCTATAATTATAGCTCTATTTGGTTCATGTGTAGTAATAAGATTTGAGACTCATCAGTCTATTTGTATTCTTTCTGTATAACGTGCGGTAGTGAGTCATCAAACCCTTTCTCACAAATGATTTGTAAATACCAAAAATCTTTTTTTCCAATTTGGATGACTTTGCAAAGATGGAGGTAAGTGTTTTATTGACTTTTTTACAATCTCTGATATTTTGAGAACTTCTTGTCAAAAAATACTTTCAGCTTTCATTTTAGCTTGAGAATTACTTATCTGTTCCGTAATTGCATCTCATATATTTGTATGATTTGTAATGTTTTTTGAAATCACTCAGACATCAAGCATAGTACTGAAAGGATCTTGATTTCTCAAATAATCAAGTATGTGAGATATACTATCATTGGTACTCATTCAAGAGTTCAAAGATAAACTTTGTTGAGATACAGGAGCTATAGGATTGTTGCCAACTGATTGCTCCAAAGAATCCGATGTGTCAGTTGCTCGCCGTAGAGATCATGCAACACCACCTACCAAGAGTCAAGCAAGTCAAAGTCTACGAAGAAGAGAATACTTATATGTTCTGGGAGCATATGGCGTTTGATACATCCCTCACATTCATATATTTTGATGATGTGAGGCTAGATTTTTCCCACATTTGAATTCTCATCTAGCATCTTATCGTAAAATAGTTTCCTAAATGTAGCAGATTGTTGAAAAAACGGCATTGCAAATGTCATAAGCACAGTTGAATTAATATCCTTTGGTTTTTTGTTTTGTAGATATGTTTGATATACATACTGTGCAGAATTTCCACCAAATGGTCTAACTCAGACTTCTAGATTTATAGTACCTCGTTCGTCATCTTTTGTTATTGTTTCAAAAACATCCAAGCAGGTTCTCAATCAACCTGTAATATCATTTGTAAACTTTTGTACTATTTTTGTAACTCTTACATCTTCAGAAGAAGAGAATTTAGGGTCTTGCAAACTCGTCTCAATCATTCTTTGTAGTTCGTTATCATCCAAGTCTAATTCTTGTTTGTCCATTTCCATAAGTCTTTCTCTTCCTCTTTCATCTATCAGTAAATAAGGAAATATAGTTTTTACTAATGTATCTGCCATATCGTTTTGTTCTTGCCCATATCTTCTAAGGTTATTTAGCGTTCTTCAT
>Ga0210027_1004972_pt1 | contig 9960 bp, 7 predicted proteins | sample CryGeymeta201510_FD_183978 | JGI IMG/M metagenome (GOLD analysis project Ga0210027, IMG submission 183978) | Groundwater microbial communities from Crystal Geyser aquifers in Utah, USA - Crystal Geyser metaG 2015-10 (SPAdes) (version 2) | ecosystem: Environmental > Aquatic > Deep subsurface >...
GCCATGCGCCAGAGCGTCAAGCAGGTCAAGGAGGGAGTTTCCCTGTCCGAAGAGACAAAACGGGCCCTGGAGCTGATCCTGGATCAATCCAGGAAGGCAAGCGACATGTCATGTAAGATCGAGAACGCCGCCATCGAGCAGGTGAAATCCGTCGCCTACGTGGACTCCGAGGTTCAGAACATCAATCATATGGTGCACCAGATTACGGCCGCAGTCCATGAACAAAGCAAGGGCGGAGGAATCATCCGGGAGATGGTGGAGAAGCTCAGGGAATTCACTCATGAACTCAGAAAATCCCTGAACGAGGAAACCAAAGGAAGCAAGATCATCAGTGCGGAGATCGAGAACTTCTTCAACAAGATCCAGGAGATCAACAAGGCTATCCAGGAGCACAGGAAAGGGAGCGAACAGATCGGCCGGGCCATTGAAAGGATACGGATTATTACGGAAGAAAACATGAACCTGACCGACGACTTGAATACGGCGATCGGCTCTCTTGCCATTCATAACGAGGAACTGCAGAAAGAGGTGCACAATTTTCATTTCATCTCCGAGGAAAAGCCGATCGTCCTGGGAGTCGTCCCCCTGGAGTCTGAAGTCAAGATGCAGATCAAGTTCACCCCGCTGGCGCGGCGCCTGCAGAAGGAACTGGGAAAGAAGGTCCAGATCCTCGTAGCCAAGGATTTCGAAAGCGCCATCCGGGACCTGGGCACCGGAAAAACCGACATCGCCTATATGACGCCTTCCACCTATTTGGAAGCCAAAAAACTCTACGGAAGCCGGGTCATCCTCAAGGCCGTACGGAACCACAGTCCGTTCTACCGTTCCGTGATTGCCGTCAGGGAGGTCTCTCATATCCGGTCGGTTTCTGAAATCAAAGGGAAGAAATTCGGGTTCGGCGACAAAAAATCCACGTCCAGCTATCTCGTGCCGAAGGCCATGCTGCTCAAAGAAAATATTCCCCTTTCGGAATTGAGGGAATACACATTTCTCGGCCGCCATGATGCAGTGGCCTGGGCGATTGTCAACGGGGACGTAGATGCCGGCGGTCTGCTGGAGCCCATGGCCAACAAGTTCGTCTCCAAAGGTCTGAAGATACTGAAAGTCTCCGACGACATCCCGGAGTTCAATTTCTGCGTCAGGCAGGACCTTGATCCGGAAACAGCGGAGGCGCTTACCCAGGCCCTGCTCCATCTGGACGAGGAGAAGACCGAGGATCGGAATATTATTAAAGCCGTCGAATACGAGTATAACTGCTTTATCCCTGCCGAGGACAAAGACTATGCGGGCATCGAAGAGATGATGGCCCTTTCGGAGAGAGAAACGGCCTGACCGTCCGGCTTTTGACATGGAGTTTTTCATGATTATACAATGTGAGCAATGCGGGGCCCGCTACAAGATCGATCCGTCCAAGTTCACCAAACGGGAGATCCGTCTGCGCTGCTCCCGCTGCAAGCATGTCTTTACCATTGCATCGGAAAGGCCGAGGATCCTGGTCGGGAAGGAAGACGCGGACTTCTGCTCATCCATCAGGGATCTCTTTGAGATGGAACCTTTTGATCTCATCTTTGCGAAAGACGGTGAAGAGGCGCTTGAAAAGATCCGCCGGCTTCATCCCTCCCTGGTCATCCTGGATGTGGCGCTGCCGAAGATATTCGGTTTTGAGCTGGCGGAGATCCTGAAGTCGGACCCCCTGACGCAGGACATCCGCATCATCCTTTTAACGGCCGTCTACGACAAGGCCCGCTACAAGAGATTACCCGAATCCCTGTACGGCGCCGACGACTACATCGAAGCCCATCATATCCAGGATAAACTTCTCTACAAGGTGCGAAACCTTCTGCCCGGCCGGTTCCGAGAGGAGGCGGCCAGGGTGGAACCCGTCCGGAAGTCAGGGGTTGAAGAACGGACATTCGAGGAGACCTTGCCTGAAGAGGTCAGGAACAAGAGCAAGCGGCTGGCCAGGATCATCATCTCCGATATCGCACTTTACAACCAGAAGAAGGTGGAAGAGGGGATCAGAAACGGCGATCTTGAAAAGAGACTGGCCCCGGAACTGCAGGAGGGCGCGGAGATGATGAAGCAGCGGTTTACGGAGTTCCAGCCGGATTACTGCAGAAGGCTGCTTCAGAATGAAATTGAAGCCCTGATGAATAAAAACAGGACCGTGCATGGGATTTCGTAATTTGACCAGTTTGAACCCTTTGAACGGCTTGAGCGATTTATCTCTACTATGGAGGAAACCCGTGTCTGATCAATTAGAAGCGCTTTTAAAAGAGATCGAATCAGGGGATCCGGAGGTCCGGAGGGGAGCGGCGGAGAAAATGGGCCGGCTTCAGGACAGGCGTGTCATTATTCCTCTGACCCGGCTGCTGGGGGACGGGAACTGGAGGATCAGAAAGGCGTCCATCCAGTCCCTGTTACAGATGCCCGATATCGAGGAGGTGATCTCGAATCTGATCCTCGCCCTGCGCTCCGAGGACAATGCCGGGATGAGAAACTCGGCCGCGGAGGCCTTGATCCGTATCGGATCTGCGGCAGTTCCTTCTCTTTGCCATGCGGTGAAGGACCCGGATCACGATATCCGGAAGTTTGCCATCGATATTTTGGGGGATATCCGGGATCCCAGAAGCGTGGAGCCCATCATCGAGGCCCTCAAGGACACCAGCGAGAACGTCCGTGCGTCCGCCGCGGAAAACCTCGGCAAGATCGGAGACGCGAAGGCTCTGGACCCGCTCCTCGATGTCCTCTCCGGAGACGATTTCCTGCTCAAGTTCTCCGCCATCGAGGCCATAGGGAAACTGGGGGATGACCGGGCCGTCTCCCGCCTCTTGGCCTTCATCCCTGACCGGGCGCTCAGAAAACCGGTCGTGGAGGCGTTAGGGAGGCTCGGCAATCCGGAGGCGCTCCCCGCCATCGTCCCGTTTATTCAGGACAAAAAACGGATCGTGCGTAATGCGGCCGTGGTCGGGGTGGCCGAGATCATGAAACGCTCTCCCGAAGGGACGGAAACGCTTCAAAAATTCAGGGAATCCGTAGGCGGTGAAGGCGTGGACGGCCTCATCGAGGCGATACAGGAGGATGATCCTTCCATACGGTTGGCGGCAATCCGGATGATCGGGCTTCTCGGGGATCCCAAGTGCGTCCATTATCTGATCGATATCCTGGGTGATCTCGATTTCCACGAGGTCACGATCGAGGCCCTTCAGCATATCGGGGCCTCGGCTGAACAGGAACTGATTCAGGCGCTGGACCACCCGGACGAATTAATCAGAAAAGGGGCGGCGCATGTCATCGGCCGGATCGGAAACGTCAAGACCGTGCGCAGACTGATCCCCATGCTCAAGGACAAGAACGGTCACGTCAGGCAGTCGGCTGCCATGGCGCTCGGGATGTTGAAGGATCCGATCACTGTAGAACAGATCATTCCCCTGCTCAACGATCCTTATCCCGACGTCCAGAATGCGGCCGTCATGGCCTTGCATGAAATCGGAGATCGGTCATGCATCCCGAGGCTGATCTCACTCCTTTCGGACCCGAGCGTCCTATACCGCAAGAACGCCGCCATCCTGCTCGGCGATCTGTGCGTTAAGGAGGCTGTGGATCCTCTGGTCTTTGCCCTGAAGGACGAAGACCCCGATGTGAGAAAAGCGGCGGCTACGGCCCTCGGCCGAATCGGGGGCGGCCGGGCTCAGGAAGGGATGATCCATGCCCTTTCCGACGAAGAGCCGGACGTCCGTCTTTCAGCAGCCATGGCCCTGGGTCATTTCCAAACCGACGAGGCCGTCCGGGTCCTGACCTCGATCCTTCAGGACGAAAACATCTGGATCCGGTGTGCCGCCGTGAAGGGACTCGGGAAGATCGGAAACGACAAGGCCCTGGACGCCCTGATCCCCATGCTAAAAGAAAATATTCCTCCGGTAGAGATCGCGATCATCGAGGTTTTAGCCGGGAAAAAGGACCGGCGTGTATTCCCGGTCCTGCTCAAGAAACTGGAACACACGGACAAGGAAATCCGAAGGGCGGCCATCCTGGCCCTCGGAAAGAACGGGAACCCTGCCGCTTTCGAATCCCTGCTTTACCTGCTCGATTCCTCCGACTGGAGTGAACGGAACGCAACGGTGGAGGCCATGGGCCTTCTGGGAGATCCTCGGGCCTTGCTCTATCTTAAAGATATCATCAAGAACGATCCGGATCCGCTGATACGGAAGACCGCCGAGATCGCCGTGCAGAAGCTGACGAGGAATTAGATGTTCGATCAGACCTATTCCATGAGCGACTCCACCTATCGGTTGATGAGAGAGCTCATTTACAAGTTTTGCGGCCTTACATTCGACGACAACTCAAAATACTTTTTTGAGAAGCGCCTGTCCAACCGTGTCTCCATGCACCAGCTCAGGGATTTCCAGGATTATTACTATTTCCTCATGTACGATAAGAACCGATCCGATGAACTCAGCTCCATCATAGATATCCTGACGATCAATGAGACCTACTTCTTCAGAGAGGAACAACAGCTCAAGGCGTTCTCTGAAGAGATCCTCCAGGAACTCAAGGAGAAGAAGATGAAGCAGGGGGACCGGTCTCTCAGGATCTGGAGCGCAGGATGTTCAACCGGCGAGGAGCCCCATACCATCGCCATGCTCATTCTCGAATCTCAACTCTTCAGCGGATGGGACGTCGAAATCTTCGCAAGCGACATCAGCCACCGCGTCCTGCAGGTTGCGAGGAAAGGAGAATACGGCAAGTCTTCTTTCAGGACCACCAAGGAAGAATACATCAGGAGATACTTTATGGATGCCAATGATAAAAAGAGGATCATCGACCCGGTAAGAAAACTGGTCAATTTCGGATACCTGAACCTTTTCGACAGCACCAAGATATTTCTGCTCGGGAAGATGGATGTCATCTTCTGCAGGAACGTCATCATCTATTTCGATCAGGAAGCCAAAAAGAACGTCATATCGCATTTTGAGAGACAACTGAACGGAGGAGGCTACCTCCTCGTCGGTCATTCGGAATCCCTGATCAACCTGTCCACGGCGTTCCGTCTCAAACACCTGAAAAACGACATGGTGTACCAGAAGCCGTGAGTGGGTGAAAAAATCAGGGGTCAAGGGTTCAAGGATTCCAGGGGTCAAGTGAAGTGCTAAAAAAATAAGGGGCCGGGGGTTCTAGGGTTTAAGGGTTTTTCTCTGGAGATTTTGCTTGTGTTTCAGTATTTCACTTGAATCCTTGACCCCTGGACCCCTGGGACCCCAAGATACTTCAGTGTAGCAGCCGTCGCAGACGGTCCCGGCCCGTCAAGAATAGATTCAAGGAGATGCCGGGATCTAACGACAAAAATGGAGAAAAGCGGTACACGCGAAGCGTAACCTTTTTCACCCGATAGATGGGAGAAGAACCGGATATTAGAAGGAAAGACCAAGAGATGCCGGAGAAAATGTCCTTGAAACATATTCGGGCCCTGGTGGTGGATGATTCCGCTTATTCGAGGCGCCTCATCTCGAACGCCCTGAACTCTTTGCCGGATTCAGAGGTGGTGGGCACCGCCTACAATAGGCAGGAAGCCATTACCATGGCTATCCGTCTTAAGCCGAATTTTATTACACTCGATCTTGAGATGCCGGAGATGGACGGGTTCACGTTCCTTCGCTGGCTCATGCACAACCAGCCCACGCCCGTCATGATCATCAGCTCTGCAGGCGCCGAGGAGAATATTCTGAAGGCCCTGGATCTCGGCGCTGTTGACTTTATTGTAAAACCGACCCGGAAGATCAGCCCGGAGCTCTCCTTCATCCAGGAGACGCTCATCGAGAAACTTACGGCGCTTCGAAGCCTTAAGATAGACAAAATCACGGACCGGCTGGATTCCCGCCGGGTTCAACGGGTGAAGGAGGCGCCGGTTCTTGCTTCGGCTTCAAAATCTCAAATCGACCTGGTGGCGATCGGCGCATCCACGGGCGGCCCTCCCGCCCTGCAGACGATTCTGACGCGGCTGCCGGCAAACTTTCCTTCAGCCGTTGCCGTGGTCCAGCACATGCCTCCAAGCTTTACCCACTTCTTTGCCGAGCGCCTGCACGAATCGTGCGCACTGGACGTCAAAGAAGCCGAAGAGGGGGATGAAGTCCGCCCGGGCCTTGTTCTGATCGCGCCGGGCGGGATGAACATGACCCTCAAAAAGTATAACGGCATCGTCCGCGTCACCCTCGGCCAGCAGAGAGAACAGGATAAGTTCGTCCCCTCGGTCAATGCCATGATGGAATCCTCCTCCGCCATTTATGGAAGCCGGACATTGGGGGTCCTTCTGACCGGTATGGGGGATGACGGGAAACTCGGCATGAAGGCCATCAAGCAAATGAACGGGGAAACCATAGCCGAGTCCGAGGAGACGGCCATCGTCTTCGGGATGCCGGCTGAAGCGATCAAAGAAGGGGTCGTTGACCATATTCTCGGCCTGGGAGACATCACGGACAAGATTTTATCCATCTGCAGCGGGGACAACCTATAACTGTTTAATTTTCTTGATTATTATGGACTTTTGGGATAGCATAGACCTATACGATCCTATAACACAATCGCATCCGATACAGGTTCCCCTTCTCCCGGTTCAAAGGGGGCATGGAGATAAAGACCCAATGCAAGGAGTTATGATTTTATGACGGAGAAAAAAATCCCAGGAGAATGGCCCCGGCATAAGGGAGAAGAGTTTCTTCAGGTCTTTTATAAAGGAGCCGAATTCACCAAAGAGCTGATGGATGAGAATGAGAAGCTCCGTTACAGAATCATGCAGATGCAAGAACAAATCCAGACCGGCGGCGAGGATGCAAATCTGCATGACCGCCTGGCGAAAATGGAACAGGAGATCAAAGCCCTTGCAGATGACAAGGAGCGCCTGCTGAAAAGACACGAAGAGGTCGAAAAAGAGAACAAGGATTTCGCGGACCGGTATATCGTGGTGCAGGAAGAAAACAACAACCTGGCCAATCTCTATATCGCAAGCCATCAGCTTCATTCAACCCTGGACTATAAAGAAGTGCTCCGTATCGTCCTGGAGATCGTCATCAATCTGGTCGGCACCGAGACCTTCTGTCTCATGCTTCTGGACGAGAAACACAACGAGATGGCTACCGTGGCCGCGGAGGGGATCGAGGTCCATCAGGTCAAGAACATCAAGATCGGTCAAGGGATCATCGGTGAAGTGGCCAAGAACGGCGAAAGTTATTTTTCAGAAAGCATGATCAAGCGCGGGGAAATTGATCTGGAAAAACCGGTTGCCTGCGTGCCGTTGAAAATCAAAGAGAGCGTCATCGGCCTGCTGGTCATTTACAGTCTCCTGGTTCAGAAGGAGCAGTTCAAGAACATCGACTACGAACTCTTCAATCTTCTGGCGAGCCATGCGGCCACCGCCATTTACAGCGCAAAACTTTATTCGCAATCGGAACGCAAACTTTCGACGATTCAGGGTTTTCTGGACCTTCTGACCGAAACACCTGAGCGGAAACCTGAGTAGACCTGTCTGCCGCGACAGGCAGGGATGAGGACCCCTTTATCATGAAGGAGCAGAGGGCATGGCAAAGCACAACATTCTGATCGTTGAGGACTCGCCCACCATGAGGCAGCTGATCATCTTCTCCCTCAAAAGGCTCTCTGATTGCAGCCTGGTGGAGGCAACGGACGGCGTCGACGGATGGAAGAAACTCTCCGGTCAGAACTTCGATCTGATCCTGACCGATATCAACATGCCGGTTATGGACGGGCTGAAGCTCGTCAGTTTAATACGAAACGACGAAAAGAAGCGGAGCATCCCGATCATCATCATCACCACCGAAGGCGCTGAAGAAGACAAGAAAAGAGGTCTCGCCCTGGGCGCAAACGATTATATCGCCAAACCGATCCAGTCCCATACCCTTCTGGAAGTGGTCAAGAAGTACATCCACTGATGCTTTATCCTTTATTTTCATACATGTCAATTTACTCAGATATGGAAAAGTTTTTCCTTTTTTGAGAAAAACTTTTCTCTTATTCTCAAATTATAATATTTTTATATTCTTGCCAACCTACAGAATAATTTAGGAAAATTCTTTTAAACACAAGATGTTAGTTAATTTAACCCCCAAAAACTTTAAAAACTTTTTTTATGGCATATATTTTGCATACTTTATTCTATATGCTCAAAAAAATGTCTCGATCCCTTTTTCTTATCTCTTTTCTCCTCCTTATTCCATGCCTTCAGACCGAGTCCTTTGCCGCCCAGCCTGTTCAAGCGGACCCGGCCCGTACGGCGCCTGAAATTCTGGAGTTACATAGCATCTATCTTCAGAAAGGCGCTGCCGGTTCGGCAGCGTATGCCCGAGGGAGGAGAATCAATCTTGAGGCGGACCGGGTCCAGGCCGTGCTGGAATTTCAGCAGAACTATCCCATAGACGAAAACAGGGTCCGGTCCATGGGAGTCGGTATCGAACAGCGGTACCAGAACCTCTTGCAGGTCAGGATCCCCCTTGCAAAACTTGCGGCGCTCTCCCGGAACCTGGCCGGCCTGGAGATGATCCGCCTCCCCTTCTATCCCTTCGAGGTCGTCGTGCAGAGCCAAGGTGTCGGCATCATGGGAGCAAGCGACATGCAAGCCCTTGGATACACGGGGCAAGGGGTGAAAGTAGCCATCATTGATCTCGGCTTCCAGAACCTGACCTCGGCAAAGAATGCGGGCGAAGTCCCAGCCAATGTGATCACCGTGGATTACACCGGCACGGGCATCGAGGCCACCACCCCGCACGGCACCGCCGTAGCCGAGGTGGTGCATGACATGGCCCCGGACGCCCAGCTCTATCTTCTGAAGATCGGCTCTGATGTTCAGCTCGGGATCGCCAAGGATTATTGTATCACCAACGGGATCCGGGTCATCAACCACTCCGTGGCCTGGCTCAATGCGGCCTTCTATGACGGGACCGGCCCCATCTGCAACATCGCCAACGACGCCTACGCCCACGGCATCCTCTGGGTCAATGCCGCAGGCAACTACGCGAACACGCACTATCAGGCGACGCTCACAGATGCGGACAGCGACAAGAAACACGAGTTCTCAGGCACGGATGAGACCCTGAGTTTTAATGCCTCGTCAGGAAGCACTATCGATATCCTCCTGAACTGGGACGATTATAAGTCTCCTCGAAAGTACACCGACTACAATTTATACCTTTATAATTCTTCCAATGTACAAGTTGCCGCCTCCACCAGGTCTCAGGGACCCCCAGCTTCTCCTGCAGAGGAGATCGTTTATTCTGCAACCTATACCGGGACCTATTATATACAGGTTGTCAAAAAGACCACGGGGCAAGCGAACCTCCCTCTTGATCTTTATTTCTTCAGTGCCAGTTCGCTTCAGTACAAAAACAAGAGAGCAGCCTGGCCCAGCCGGCCGATGCATCAGGCGTCCTTGCGGTCGGAGCCGTGGACCTCACAGATAATCTCCGCTCCTATAGCTCCCGCGGACCCACGAATGACGGCCGGACCAAGCCGGACGTCACGGCCACGGACGGGACCTCTAATTCCATCTACGGCTCTTTCAACGGAACCTCCTGTTCCTCACCGCATACGGCCGGCGCGGCGGCCCTGATCCTCTCCCAAAACCCTACCTTGACGGTACAGCAGTTATGGACCAAACTGGAAACAAACATTGTAGATCTTGGGAGCACGGGCAAGGACACCCTTTACGGCGCCGGGAGGATCAGCCTCGATGCAGACAACGACGGCCTGACCCATGATCAGGAGACCAAGACCTACTTTACCGACCCCACCCTTGCGGATACGGATGGAGACGGGCTTGGCGATGGTCAGGAAGTCGGTGTGTACGGGACCAATCCCCTCGTCTCCGACACCGACGGAGACGGGCTCCTGGATGGGGAGGAGGTCACTCTTTACGGGACCAACCCATTACTCGCGGACACGGACTCGGATTCC
>Ga0210027_1004973_pt1 | contig 9959 bp, 7 predicted proteins | sample CryGeymeta201510_FD_183978 | JGI IMG/M metagenome (GOLD analysis project Ga0210027, IMG submission 183978) | Groundwater microbial communities from Crystal Geyser aquifers in Utah, USA - Crystal Geyser metaG 2015-10 (SPAdes) (version 2) | ecosystem: Environmental > Aquatic > Deep subsurface >...
TATTCAAACTCCAAATAGTAACCTCAGCTTAATTCAACATAGAATTGTGTGTCGGCTACTGGTCCGATTATATAACCGTTATTTTAATGCACCGCTCCACACAAATTCTTAATATGTTATACGCCCTGCTATGCTTTTTGCTATCATCTATTACGCTGTAATTCCTCTTTTACTTGCATTAAGAATAGTGATACCTACCACTTCACCTTTTTCATATCTGATAATAATATCGTCCCCAGTGAGTTCACTATCATCTGCATGACTTGGTTTTTTAAAGTTCAAATACAGTACATCTGCTTCCTTATCATAGCTAGACCAAATACGCATATACGGGATGCCTACCAGTTGAGGGACTATGTTTAAAATCTTTTGAACTTCTACAGGGGCCATAATTTTTTCCTCCGTTCAAGTTGCTTTTTCCGTCTTGTTAAAAATGCTGTAATTATAAATCCATCTTCTTTGCTCACTTCTCTGTATATCACCACAATATATTTACCTGCCTCAATTTCTTTTATAGCAATACATTCTCCAGTTCCACCCTGATAAATTGCCTCTGGAGACTCAACGGTCTCAAGAACTTCAAAATAATAGCCAGCCATTTCTGAATGTTCTTCTGTGATGTGAAACCATCTTTCTTCTGTTAATCTAATGTTTGCACCATTTTTAGATTGAATCATTTCCATTCTTTCAGATTATCCCTTTATCATTGTGTGGCGTATAACGACAAGCTCACCGGCTGCAATGGAGCGCAGCGGAATTGCAGTCCGGTGCAGCGCTTTGTTAGCCACTCTTTACCTTTATTGTCCATTCATTGGGTTCCAATTTTGAATCTTTAGGTAAATCATTTGTATCGAGACGTGGAAGTGTCAACGGATTGTCTGAGTTTAAGTCCGCAACACCTACTTTTGTGGTAAGCCCAACGGAACAGTTCCGCTCTTTCAGAATAGTCAACAAGGATTCATTGTATTCGCCGTATGGATAACACATGATCCAACGAAAAGGATCAGATCCAATTTTTTTCAAAAATTCAAGGGACAAATCAATTTCTTTCCTTTGGTCATCTTCTGAAATTGAATTGAGCCAATAGTGATCAAATCCATGACTGCCAATGTACATGCCGTTTCTTTGTAAGCATGATATCTGGTCAATGCTACTATAAAGCTCTTTTGAAAAAGCTTTCTCATCGTTTGACACAAACTTCTTAAATAATTCATTCGTAATAACATAGCGTAGTTTTTCAAGCAGTTCGCGCTGTAGCATGTATTTCACAAACATTACTTCTGCCGTGTCATAACGACTTGGAACTCCACATTTTTGCCAATAGAATTCTGATGATTCCAGATGATATAATGAACGGTTCTCGTCTAAAGATTGGTAAATGTAGTTGACCAAAACACTCTTGTCTGGAACGCAGGCAAGGATAAAATGGATTTTGTTTACATCTAATACTTGGCTTTCAAGAATACATTTTGCTGGGGGAAAAAAGCAACCTGATAGCTTTTCCCTGTCTAAAACAGGGAAGACATCAGTAAAATGATCAATATATCCATCATCAAATGTAAGTAGCAATGATTGTGGAGGCAAGTCAGAAGTAGAGTTGGATTTGATTGCGTCCATCAAATCATAGGCACTTATCACATTATAGTGCTTCTTTATATACACTAATTGCTCTTTGAATAGGGCAATATCAAGCCCCTTAATCTCAGGATACCTTGAGTGTTTCAAGTCTCTTACATAGTGTGATACATGACTATAGTTAATTTACTCATATTTTTTCCTTCAAATTGTCTTTCTGTAAGTTCTGATATGTTTGTGTCGTGGGTCGATCTAAATCTGCATCTTCCTTGGTCATGTACAGCTTGCCAATATCAGCCATACCGACAAAATCTTTCTTACTCCAATATATTAAAGAGGTTGTAGGTGGCTTTCTAAGCTTTACAGGATGAAAAAGATGGGGAAATTGAAAACAACCATCATCGTTAATCGAAAACCATCCTGAGCTAATAAAATATTTGCTTATACTTGTAGATGTGCAATAAAAATCAGCTAAATGAATACTATTCGTTAAACAGAATTCATTGATAAATGAAATAGTCGCTTGCATATCAGAAGGATCGCCAAAACAATCTAATACATGCAATATATTTAAGCCTTTTACACTTTTTTCTACTCTCATGCAGACAATGCATCCTTTACCTTTACTATTTCCATTGGCATGAATTAAATGTTGACTATATTCGAAAATTGGGTGTTCTGAATAACGCCATTGCAAATGATCATAATCTCTACTAAAAAAATTAAATCTTTTGCTCATTACATCCTCAAGCAGTCCAACTTTTTCTCTGCTTAGTGAGCTTATACTGAATTGTTGATTTGCAATGTTTAACCATTGTTTGGCTAACTTTTTAGCAAGAGGCGTACATTCAGCATAATCTTCAATCTTGTCAAAATCAAAAACTCTCACATAGCGAGGAATGGCTTTTATGTAACGAAATCCACTTCTCATGTAAATCGGCAATGCCATATCGGATATTCCCATACCTATCAGTATGTCATACCGATTTTGAATTTCTTTTAAAATCTTTGCACCGATCCCTTTTCCGATATGCTTCTCATCAACAATCCATGTCGTAAGTTCAGCACCTTTTGATTTTGAGCCATTGAGAAAAAAAGGTCTTCTGTTTAAGCCCATCACGCCATACAACTCATCTGAATCCTCATCAGCAGCAACCATGCAGTGATCAGAGCCAGCATCTGATGGTGATTCAGTAAACTGCCATTGATAGAACGACGGCATTGATAAAGCAATCTCTCTTTTCCAATGGTTTCTATAAAATTCACTGACACGACTGCTTTCTATACCTAACTCGGAAACTTCACCAATTTTGATTCCCATAATTACCTCTTTCTTGTGTGGCTAACGATAAATGTTGAGTTGCTGCGGGGCTGGCACATCCTCTTAATGTTGATTTCACTACTAATATTTGAATTATCACAAACTATGGATAACACATCCCGCAGTCAACTCCAACGATTTGTTAGCGGAAAGCCCATCATTCGCTGGTATTGCTGATAACAGCCAGCACGGATACTCACTTCGCTATGCCCATCAATTATAGCAGAGGAGCTTTCGCATCTCTCACCGTGCGGTTTCACCACACCAGCATTCAAGCATCCACTTTCGCAGGTTCTCAACCGCTAACATTATTTATTATCTTCCATAGATAATTTAATACAATTATAGCATAATTTAAGAAAATTGTCAAGGAAAAAATTAATTTTTTCGTAATCGGTTAGTGAACGGTGGGGAAACGGACAACCACAAGGGATTGTCCCTACGAGAACAAACGATAAACGGTTGTCGTTGTAGTGACCAGGGCTTGTCCCTGTCCGAAACCGTCTGAAGCAGAAAATAGGTTTCCCCACCGTTCACTAACCCAGTACATTTTTTCCTTGACAAACAATAAAAGAATTAGTATAATATTATTATACCGCTTATGGATAATTTAGGAGGATGGATATTTAACATGGATTTCAAGGATTTTCTCAAAACAAAACAGAATATTGCTGATAAAAAAATCCCTTACTATCTACAATTGAAGAAACCGGGGACATCGCCCGTTTTTTACTGTTTCCGAGGTCTTCCTAAGGGAATAGGGGTCAAACCTGGAATGTAGAATTAACTTGATAAAGTCAGTTCTAAATTCTACTTTCAAGGTTTGACCCTAAATTCCCCCCTTATGGACATCTGATTTAATGCCTCCTCAACTGTCTCGATAAACTCTTTAGCTGATTGTACTTGTTCCTGAGCTTCTTCCTTTGAAACAATAACAAAATCAGCATAATCACTTCTTTCACGAACCGCTTTAGCTCCTCCCAATAATTTACTCATCTCTTTTCTGACCACACCTGTTTTTACAAAATGTTGATTAAAGAGAGCGATGACTCCTGAATGTTTCGAACTATCAAGGCTTTTTATTGCCAATAATGCTCTGGCTGCAGAGAATATAGCATAATAGGATCTTGAGGCAGAGTCTTTATACTTTCCATTAGTCAAAAGTATTTCAGCAGTATCTAACTTTTCCTTACTGTTTTCCAGACGATGTCTGGATAAGTCATATTTCATAGATCAGCACCTTCTCTTTCCACTTTTTCCACGAAGGGAGATTGTAATTCCTTATTTTTTTCGTATTCAAATTCAGAATATATGATAGGGGATATTCTATTTTCATAGTAAGGATCAATGCTGTAAAGAATATCAATAGCTTTTTCTTTATTTAGAAAATAATCTTTCACTATAATCAATATGTCAATATCGGAGTCTCTATCAAAATCACCCCTTGCCTTTGAGCCAATTAATCTTATCCTGATTAAATTTTCCCCTAAAACTTTTTTAAGGTTAGAAGAAAATCTATTAACTATTTTATTTTCTCTCTCGGTTAAAAAATTAGCTTTATTCATGGTGATTCTCCATATACTTGCGTAGGTCATAATTTACGATTATTTAATGTGTGAAATTGTTTTTGGAGCAAGGCAACCGTGTTGCCGTTATCTTTTACGCCAACATAGTTGGCTTGCTCCAAATGCTCACTCCAAATCTTGCTTCTAAATCTCAAATTATGACATACGCAATATATCACAGGCTCCTAAAATTTGCAACAATTATTTTGGGTATGGTTCAAAAAATAGATGATTGAAAATTACATAGCTGCTTGTAGTAATTCTGACATTATGGTAACTACTGTCGTTTCAACTCATCCCGTGTCGGATAAAGTTCCTATAGAATGTAATGAGGGTTTTTACCACGAAGAGCACAAAGAACACGAAGAAATTACAGAACAAACCGTTTAATTTCATCTTTGAGCATTCTGACATTAAAAATGACTCGATTCGACAACTCATCAAATTTCTTTTTTTGTCTCCTTCGTGTTTTTCGTGCTCTTCGTGGTAAACGGGTTCTTCGTGGTAAAAAACTTCCTATTACCGTCATTTTAAGGTTGACACGACACTACTCATATTCCTGTTTCCTTACCACACAGATAATTGATACGCCAAAGGGTAAATCCCATGTTTTCAAAAACGATGCCTCCAATTTGAATAATGATTCAAGGATATGGGACAACCATGCTGGATATTTCTTTTCAAAGGGTGACTTCAAGGGTTTATTTTTGCCAGTCATTGCCTTCCATCTTCGGCTAAGCCAGGTAACAGGCAAAAGCAAGGCATTCATATAAGATACCCTTTCTATATGCAATCCTGCAGCCCTTAATCTGGCACATAATTCTGAGGCTGTATATCTTCGTTTATGCTTGCATATCTCATCTATATCCCCCCACAAAAACCGATATGCTGGAACGGTCAGGAGAATAATACCATTTGGTTTGCAGATTCGGGCAAGCTCATGGAGTACTTGCATATCATCCTCAATATGCTCCAGAACATCCAGCATGGTAATTAAGGAAAATTCCTCATCCTTTATGGGCAACTTTTCGGCTGAGGCACACATGGTATATTTATGTCCACTATCTCTGCAAAACTTTACTGCATCAGAAGATATATCAATGCCTATCACTTGCCCAAATTTCTTAAGATAACTCATGGTTGTGCCTGGACCACAACCGACATCAAGTACCTTGCCGTGGTTTTGTGGTGCATATCTGGACAGCAATGTAAAGATGATGTGCCGTCTTGCTCGATGCCACCAATGGTGCTTTTCACTTCTGGCGTATTTTTCCATAGTATTATTCATTTGGAATTATGTCCTAATCGGGAATGGTTTGTAATCGTTCAGCCGTCAATTTATCAGTACTGAAGCAAAATCAAGGGAAACATCCAATCTCTATATCGGCACCCATGATAGATAGCTTTATTGTAGACATCACGATAAAAATGCATTCACCATCAATCATAAAATCACCAGCAATTCTCATTATGGAAATGTGTAAGCGAGGAGAACAATTACCATTCTACAAATAAAGAAACACAGAACAAGAATGTCTGTACTACACTCCTTGTCCACAGCTTGCGGGGGTTAGGGGATGGAAAATATCCGGCAAAAATTTAGGGTGCGTTTGCCCTGCTGGAATCCTGCCTTCGCAGGAATGACGATTCTACCATTTCCATGTTCACAACAAGACTATGTCGATTAGCTGAGTAGCTGCGACCCCTACATTTATTACCCGACAAGCCCAATACCACTACCTATTGTGAGTCCAATGTAAAAAAAATGCCAGAATGAGTATAAAAACCTTGACTTTTTTGCAAGGGTGTTGTATAATGGAAATTGATAAAATATGCCTTCGTACTTTACCCTACAATGACAATAGTAGGGGCAAACCATTGTGGTTGCCCTTCCTTAATCAAGTTTTGTTGTAGGGTTATTGCTTGTACAAACTCTGGAGGAATAATGAAACAAGTGCGTATCTTGTCCACAATCATGTTCTCGGACAGGGACAAGCCCTGTCCCTATGTTATAACCCTTATCATGTCTGCAATTCTTATCATCGTGTCGTATCATATTGCTTTTGCTGCTCTCCCTGATTTCAACACCCCTGGAACGATAACAGTAAGTGAATTGGTCGTTGGTCGTGATGGGAATCCTGCTGGCACAGGGTGGAACTCTGCTCCATGTTGGGTGGATTTTGGTCCATTTACTTCGGGCACTATAACCATTGAGCGTGATGGGTTAAAGGATTTATTCATTGGCGATAAGGATGGAAATGTCTGGTTTTATGAAAATATTGGAACAGAGAGAGAACCTGCGTTTGGTAATGGTTTTATCTTGCAGACAGAGGATGATACTACTGTTAATGTTGGGCATAATGCCACCCCTTTTCTTATTGATTGGGACAGGGATTGCGATCTGGATATGATTGTTGGCAACTCAAGGGGGACATTCTACTATTATGAGAATGAGGACGGCAAATTTCAATCACGAGGAGAGTTGTCAAGGGGTCCAGTGCTTGTGGCTCAAACCTCTACTGTAGGCAGTGCTCAGGATATCTTCGTTGTTGGTAAATATGCCTATGTGGCTGCAGGTGAAATGGGGCTACAAATCTTTGATATATCTAATCCATATAAGCCAAGCCTTGTTGGTGGCTTTGATTCAGCCGGCTCTGCTCAAGGGGTATTTGTTCGGGGGAATTATGCCTATCTTGCTGATGGCAAGGAGGGATTAAGGGTTGTTAATATTACTGACCCTAAATCCCCAAAGGAAACAGGCGGGCTTGCTCCGAGAAACCCGCAAGGGGCAAAAAAACCACAAGGGGACGAGGGTGTTCAGCCAGGGGCAACAGATGTTTATGTGGTTGGGAATTATGCCTTTGTTGCCTGTGGCATAGGCGGGTTGCAGATTGTAGATGTGACGGATCCAACCAAGCCAAACGCTGGCAAGGAGAACAGACATGGCTTTGATGTGCCTGTTGGCGGGATTGCAAATGGGGTTTATGTGGTTAGTAATCATGTCTATGTTGCTGCTGGTAATGCCGGGCTTCAGGTTCTTGAGGTGCAGGACTTTTTCCCTACTGTTGGGACAACCTCCAGCATTGGCATAACCGGTTCAGAGGGCATTGTCCAGCTTGGTGTGGTAGATACCCCTGGATGTGCTATGGATGTCTGGATAAAACCTGATATCTCTGAACAATATGTCTATGTTGCCGATGAAAAGGGAGGCTTGCAGATAATTGATGTTGGTGATGGCCAGACTGTAAGCAATACAGATATGACTGCTGCTGCTATTGCCTCAAGCATTGCCTTTGAGGATGCTCAAAATGTATTTGTGAAACGGCAGCAGGGCACAGATACCACCATTGCCTATGTATCTGACGGGGCAAATGGCTTCCAGATGGTTAATGTTACTGACCCAACCGCTCCTGAACGCATAGATGGTGCCTCATATAATACCAAAGACTACACCTCAGCCGTCTGGGTGCAGGACGGTTTTATCTTTGTCGCTGACCGTATGGCTGGAATGGCTATCTTTGATGATTATAACCCGCCAAACTCGCAAGCACAAAATCTGGTAAATGTTAATGCCTTTTATTCCTCCCCCCATATCTTTGACCTTGACGAGGATGGCTTTTGTGATATGCTCTCTGGTGATGAACATGGCTATGTCTGGTTTTTTCATAATACAGGGGCATTGTCTAACCCTACATTTAATGACGGCTTCAGGATTCGCGGCTCATCAAGCAGTGGGATGCTTGATGTTGGACAGTATTCGACTCCCTGGGTAGTTGATTGGAACGGTGATGGGGTAAAGGATTTGATTGTAGGCAATGAAACAGGAAATGTGCTGTTTTATGAGGGGTATGAAATAACTCCGCTATCAACCGATAGTATTAAGGGATTAATCCCACTTGCCACGAGTAACAGGTACTTAGCCTTTAAGTCTCCCAAAAACATCAAAGTCTCTGGCCGTGATATTGATGTCGGACGCAAGTCATGTCCAATGATTGGTGACTGGAATATGGATGGCGGACTGGATTTGATTGTTGGTGATGAGAATGGTAATATAACTGTGTTATTAAATACCAAAACATGGCCGGGTGAAGAGCCGGAATTTAACGCCTCTTTCAAAATTCGTGGTAGTCAGCCAAAAAACCTCTGGATAGGTGAATATTCTGTTCCCTTTGTGGTTGATTGGGACAATGACCATAAGAAGGACATTATTATTGGTGATGTGTATGGGTATGTTACCTATTTTCGTAATTCCGGGACAAATACAAAAACCCCGGAGTTTTCCTCAGGGTTCCGTCCCCAGAGAACTGGTCCGCAAGGGATGATGGATGTTCAAGTAGATGGCAATGCTGTCCCGGTTGCTTTTGATTGGGATATGGATGGCAAAAAGGATTTGATTGTTGGCGACTTTCATGGCAAGGTCTGGCTGTTCAAGAATATTGGCACAGATGCTGCCCCTGTATTTGGCACACCCACCCAGATGTTGTCCAATAATGCCCCTCTTGATGTGGGACAATATGCTGCACCATTTGTTTGTGACTGGAATCATGACGGTCAAAAGGATCTGATTGTCGGCAAGGAGAGCGGCGTTTGTCTTCTTTTTATAAATACTGGTTCAGCAAATGGCACACCAACACTTGGAACACCAACTATTCTAAGTAATACCAGCGGCGATATTGATGTAGGCAGGTTTGCCAGACCATGGGTGGTTGATTATAATGGGGACTGGCTGGATGACTTAATTATTGGTAATGGTGATGGTAATATCAAGGTTTATCTTAATATGGGCAATGAGCAGAAGCCAGAGTATGCCGTTGGTATAAACATTCAATGCGAGGAAATAGATATTGATGTGGGACAGTATGCTGCCCCAGCAATTGTTGACTGGAATAATGATGGAACTCTGGATTTGTTAGCCGGACACAAAGAGGGCTTTGTGCAGTTATTTACCTCTTCATCCGACACAGAAACCGTATGGATAGATGAGTCCATTACCCTGAAGACAGGCGTTAATGACTGGCCTGCTTTCAGGTATAATGCTGCAAGGGATGGAAATGATCCATCTGAGGCACTGATGCCACCACTGGATATGTATTGGACATATAACACAGGATACCCTGTTGTTTCCTCACCTGTGGTTTATGGGGGGACAATAGGGGTTTGCAGCAAGAATGGATCGGTTCATAATATAGATATGTATGGCAATGGCAGTCTTTTCAAGGATACAGATACATCCATTGATTCAACCCCGATTATGATTAACGATATGATTTATATCGCTGGTCATGATGGAATAATTCGCTACCTTGACCGGGGGGATAATACAACAAAAGAATGGACATATCCAACCAATGCCCCTATCCAATGGTCATCCCCTATGATAGTCAACGGCAGGCTTTATATTGGCTGTAGTGATTATCGGCTGTATTGTTTGAGTGCAGCAATGGGTGAGTTCCTCTGGAGTTATAAAACCGCAGGAATAATTGAGTCATCCCCGGCTG
>Ga0210027_1005001_pt1 | contig 9923 bp, 10 predicted proteins | sample CryGeymeta201510_FD_183978 | JGI IMG/M metagenome (GOLD analysis project Ga0210027, IMG submission 183978) | Groundwater microbial communities from Crystal Geyser aquifers in Utah, USA - Crystal Geyser metaG 2015-10 (SPAdes) (version 2) | ecosystem: Environmental > Aquatic > Deep subsurface >...
TAGTTAAAGTTTCTGCTCTTTGCTCAGGTTTTATATTATTTTCCAAAAGTAAATTTCTAATTTTCTCTCTGTCAATTTTCAGTCCTTTAGATAAATTATTAATTAGCTGTTTTCTGGGATGGGAAAACCCCGCCTTGACGATTCTAAAGAATCGTTCGCGAAACCGACGCGAAACTGGAACGCGAAACTGACGCGGAACTATTTTAATGATGGCAGAGTCTACTTTTGGTTGGGGCCAAAAAGATTTTTTTGAGACAAAAGCGATAATTTTTGGTTCGGCATAAAATTTAACCGAAACTGCCAGAATACTCATATCTGGCGGTTTGGCACAAATTCTCTCGGCTACCTCTTTTTGAACCGTCAAAATCATTTCCTTTGGTTTGATTTCAGCTTCCAAAAATTTTCTAATTAAAGGCGAAGTTAAATAATAGGGAATATTGGCCACCACCCTATAATTAGAAATTAGACTACAACCCGCCCACCACCCTCCCGAGCTTCGCTTGGGCCCCAATTGGAAATTAGAAATTTTAAGGATATCTCCCTGGATAATTTCTACATTCTTAAAATCTTTTAATGTTTCTTTTAAAATCTCAATCATTTTTTGATCTTTCTCTATGGCGACAACTTTTTTTACTTTTTTTGCTAACTCGATTGTTAAATTTCCAATTCCGGGGCCAATTTCTAAAACAGTGTCATCTGGAGAAAGCCGAGCTGACCCAATAATTTTTTTGACAACTTTTTTATTAACTAAAAAATTCTGACCTAATCTTTTTGAAAGACGAATTTGATACTTTTTAAGTAAATTCTGAATGGCCTTTTTGGAAGCTAAGTTCATTATTTTAATATACCATACTGTATTGACATATAAATTGGCTAAGATATCCTAAAAGAAGATATGGATAAAAAGGAAATTTTGATAGGGACTATTATTTTATTTGGATTAGTCTCTTTTTCTTTCTGTTTTTTTTCCACCGCACCCGCCGAGCGGGTACCCGGCGGATGGTCTTCCAATTTAGTAGAGAGCATTGGAAATGAAGGTTTCGGAGACTTGTTTTTAGGTCCTGGCCAAAGATTTTCTTTAGAATCACCGGATTTTGTTTTGGTTGAAAAAAATAGTTTAACTAGTCTGGCCCCACCGACTACTTTTACCCCTCAAGTTTTTGGAGCTTTGGTTGGAGGATATGAAACAGAGGATATTAAAAAAATAATTGTTGAATACGAAGTTGAGGAAGGAGATAGTCTCGGGCAAATTGCAGCCAAATTTGATATTACTTTAGAGACCCTGCTTTGGGCTAATAATTTAAACAAAGATTCGATAATCAAGCCCGGTCAAAAATTAATCATTTCACCAGTTTCGGGAGTAATTCATCATGTTAAAACTGGGGACACAGTTTCCGAAATTGCTCAAAAATACAAAGCCAAAACCGAAGATATAAAATCTTTTAATGAACTTTCCGGTGAGGCAGATATTTTTATTGGCGATATTTTAATTGTTCCCGATGGAGTAATGCCGCCACCTCCGCCAAGCTATGCTCCAACCTGGGTTGCCTTGGCTGATAGCTACTTTATTTGTCCCATCGCTTCCCCCTGTCGGATTACCCAGAGACTTCACTGGTATAATGCCATTGATTTCAGCCATGGCAACTGCGGGGAGCCAATTTATGCTGCTGCCGGTGGTCAAGTTCTTAAAGTAAAACTAACCAATTCCACCTCTCGTTGGGCTTTTAGCGGAGCTGGAAACCATTTAACCATTTTGCATCCCAATGGAGTGGTGACAATGTATGGCCATATTGCCACTAGTTTTGTTAACCCCGGGGAACAAGTTTCTCAAGGTCAAATTATTGCCTTAATGGGAGGCCAACCCGGAACTCCCGGGGCTGGCATGTCAAGCGGTTGCCATTTGCATTTTGGAGTCACCGGAGCCAGAAACCCCTTTTCTAAATAGACCCTTCCCTTATTCGATACATTAAGGCTTCTGAAAGATGATTAAAAGAAATATCCTCCGAACCTTCCAAATCGGCAATAGTTCTTGCCACTTTTAGAACTCGATGGTAACCCCGGGCAGAAAGTTCGCCGGAGTCAACATATTTTCTTAAAAGATCTTGTCCTGCCAAATTTAGTTGGCAGTATTTTTTTATTTCTGGAATCTCCGTTTCGGAATTGGTTTTTTCTTTTTTAAACCTTTCTCTTTGAATTTGCCTTGCCCTTTCTACCCTTTCTCTAATCTTGAGACTACAATTTTCTTCATCTACCGCCACCAATTTTTCATATTTTAACGGCGGCACATTAATAAAGAGGTCAATTCTATCCATCAAGGGCCCGGAAAGTTTTCTTCTGTACATTTGGATTTGGGAATTGGTACAATTACATTTCTTTTCCGGATTACCATAAAAACCACAAGGGCAGGGGTTGGTAGCAGCAACCAAGGTAAAACGAGCCGGCAAAGTTAGGGAATGCTTTGCTCTTAAAACTGTAATTTGGCCTTCTTCAATTGGTTGGCGCAAAGATTCCAAAACATCGCGATGAAACTCCGGGAATTCATCCAAACATAAAATTCCCCGATGAGCCAAGGTAATTTCTCCTGGTCGGGGAGGATTGCCACCGCCAATTAAAGCCACTTCAGAAGAGGTGTGGTGGGGAGAGCGAAAAGGCCTTAAATTAATCAAAGGCCGATTTCTTGGCAATAACCCAGCTATACTATAAATTTTCGTCACTTCTAAAGATTCTTCAAAAGATAAAGGAGGCAGAATTGAAATAATCCCCCTGGCTAACAAAGTCTTTCCTGCTCCTGGCGGCCCCATCATTAGTAAATGATGACCTCCGCTAGCCCCAATTTCTAAGGCTCTTTTGGCATATTCCTGGCCTTTAATATAACCTAAATCGATTGGATAATCTGGAGTTTTCAGAAAATCCTCAGGATTTGTCTCTTTGGCTAAAATTTCTTTTTTCCCCACTAAATAATCAATAACCTCTTTTAAGTTCTCAGCACCAATTACCTTTATTCCTTTAATTAGACTAGCCTCTAAGGCATTTTCCTTTGGTAAAATTAGTTCCAAAAAGCCTTTTTCACGGCTAGCCAGAGCAAAAGATAAAACTCCTTTAATTGCTCTTAATCTTCCATCTAAAGCTAATTCTCCTAAGAAAATTTTATCACTGGGGTCAAATTTAATTTTCTCAGCGGCTAATAAATAACCTAAAGCGATGGGCAAATCGTAGAGAGACCCTTCTTTTTTCAGATCAGCTGGAGCCAGAGAAACCAAAATCCTAACCGGTTGGTGATGAGGAGATTGAAAACCCGAACTCTCAATTGCTGCCCCTACCCTTTCTTTGCTTTCCTCAACCGCCTTATCTGGCAGGCCAACAATTTCAAAATGCCTCAATCCGTATGAGGCATCAGTTTCAACTTCAATAATCTGGGCGTCTAAGCTAACAACCGCCGCCGAAAAAACCTTAGAGAGCATATTATTTTTTACATCTGAGGCAAAAGCGGAATTCGGGAGAGACTTTTAATCTTTCTTCAGGGATTTCTTTCCCGCATTCTTCGCAGATTCCGTATTTGCCTTTTTTAATCTTTTCTAAGGCTAAATCAATATTTTTCAATTTTAATTCTAAACTATATTCAATAGGCAAAAGAGTACTATATTCTTCAACCTCATCAGCCGCTTTTTCCAAAGCTGCGCTTCCTGCCTCGCCACCATCAAAACGGGGGAAAATTGTATCCCAGTCTCCTTTTAATTTTTCATCTTTTTTGGCAAACCTTTTCAGTTGCTCTTCGATGGTAACTCTTTCTTTCTCTAATTTTTCCTTTAATTCTAATAATAATTTTTTATTCATACCCTACCACTATTTTAACAACCTCTGTTTTAATTGGCTAATCCGGGAAAATGCTATTTCAATTTTTTCTTTTGAAACCCCTCCATTTTCAGAGGCTTTTATGAACTCGTCCAAACCTTTCTCCACCCCCAATCTATAACCAGAAAAAATTAAAATATCTACCCCCGCCTCGACTGGTTTTGTCACAACTTCCTTTAAGGAGAATTTTTTTAAGAGAGAATTTTGATCCAGATCATCAGAGATAATTAAAATCTCCTCACTCCCTAGATTATTTTTAAGATATTGAATGGCTTTAGCAGAAAAAGTGAAAGGCAAAGAAGAATCAATCTCTTGATAAATCACATTTGAGGTCATTATTAACTCTGGACTGGCTGTCATTGCCTTTTTGAATTGAGAAATTTCTGGAACTTCAGCCCTTACTCCTAATTCTTCCTCCGGATTAAAAGATATACCAGAATAACCGGGAAAATGTTTTACTGCCGTTAAGACTCCAGCTGCTTTCTGGCCTAAAATTAAAGATTTGGCCAATTCCCCAATTTCCGAAGCTGGTCGTTGAAAAGAGCGGCTAAAAAGAAAATCGGCCGAACTTGCCGTATCCAAAAGAGGGGCCAAATTGAGATTCACTCCCAATCCTTTAAGCTCCCCGCCTCTCCTTAAACCGATTTGATAAGATACTTCAGGGTCTTTAATTTCTGATTGGGGAGTTTTTTCTTCTAAGAATCCAATTCGGGAAATTACTCCACCCTCCTGGTCAACAGCAATAAATAATGGAAGACCCGTTTCTCTTAAAGAAATTTCTTGAAGTCCAGAAATTAAATTTTTTAACTGTTCTCTATTTTCAATATTTTTTGAAAGTAAAAGCACTCCGCCTGGTTTATATTTTTTAATAAATTCTTCCAATTCAGGAGTAATTTCTTTTCCCTCAAAACCAACAATAAATAATTGGCCAACCTTTACTTTCCAAGCCGAAAGTTCCTCTTCTCTTTTTAACTCTTCGATTGTTTTTTTCAGACTTTCGAAAGAAGTGGCGAAAATGAAGTAATCTTTAAATAGAGCATAACAGATTCCAGAATCTTCTTTGGAAATAGTTAAATAACGAAAATTAACATTTTGGTAAGATGCGCTCTTGAAATAAGACACCTGAGTGGAAATTTTTTGGCCAGAAAGAAAAACCCCCTCTTTTGCTACTTTTCCTTCCCAATCTTTTAATAATTCATTTAATCCTTCTGCCTCCTCAATTTTTGTAATAAAAACTATTCTTTTTCCTTGCTCTTGAGAATAGATAGCTAAAGTGTAATCTTCTTTTAATTTTTGAAAAATTTCTTTTTGGGTTTCAACTTGAAAAGCTTGAGAGAGGTCTTCTAAGGAAGCCAAGCGATTCTGAATTAGATTTTTAATAGCAATTCGCAAAAAAGCGCCCTTTGCTAAATCCTTTGTAATTAGCCGATGAATTGCTTCAGGGATTTCTTCATTTTTGGAAATCTCTAGGGCCTCGGTTTCACTAACCGAAATCAGAGAAGGAGGAATGAGGATTTCTGGCTTTTTTGTGATTTCTTCTTCTGGCAGAATCTCTTCGGCCGGTGGGATAATTTCTTCAGCTGACGGTTTTCTAACTCCAAAGAACCATCCAAAAAAACCGATAATTAGGAGAAAGAGAAAACAAAATACCGCCCTTATTAAAATTTTTTGAAAAACTTTGGGAGGGCCCGGTTTTTTAGGAAAGAGCTGAGGGATTAAAACTTCTTCCTTTTCTTTAACTTCTTTAGAAGGAAGCGGGATTTCTGGCACCCGCTCGGCGGGTACCCGGATTTTTTCTCTCGTTTCCCCAAGTTTCAAAGCAGCAACTCTCTCTCTTTCTTTTTGAGCTTCAATTTCCCGGAGACGATAAATCGCCTTTGCCATTGTTCGTATTTCCTCCCTTTTTAAAAACTCCTTTTTTTCCTCAATCTCATTTGTCATTTTAATTTCGTTATTTGGATTTCTCTTTCGCTGCTTTCAACGAAAGGTTAATCCTTCCTTGTTCATCAATAGAAATTACTTTGACCGGGACAATATCACCAACTTTGACTATATCTTCAACCCTTTCCACTCTAAAGGGAGCAAGCTGGGAAATATGGACCAATCCTTCCTGGCCAGGGAAAATCTCAACAAAAGCTCCGAAATCTAGAATTTTTTTCACTTTACCTTGGAAAATCTCTCCTACTTTCACTTCCCTGGTAATGTTTTTTATCCAGCTAATTGCCTTTTTGGCAGCCTCCTCCTTCTCAGCTGTGACAAAAATTTTTCCGGTATCTTCAACCTCTATTGAAACCACGCATTCCTTAATTATCTCATTAATTACTCTTCCACCCGGGCCAATTACCTCCCTGATTTTTTCTGGATTAATCTGAAGAGTTAAAATCTTTGGGGCAAAAGGAGAAAGTTCTGGCCGGGGTTTTTCCAAAACCTTCTTCATTTTCTCTAAAATTTGAAGCCTAGCCCGCTTACCCTGCTCTAAGACCTCTTTCAAAATTTTTGAATTTAGACCATCAATTTTGACATCCATCTGGATAGCGGTAACGCCTTCTCTTGTTCCAGCTACTTTTAAATCCATATCGCCATGGTGATCTTCCGGTCCCTGAATATCGGTTAGAATTTTGTAATCGCCTTTTGCATTTTCCATCAATCCGAGGGCGATACCAGTCGCCGGTTTTTTTATTGGTACCCCGGCATCCATTAAAGCCAGAGAAGAACTGGAGACTGAAGCCATTGAGGTAGAGCCATTGCTAGAAAGAATTTCTGAAACAATTCTTATTGTGTAGGGGAATTCTTCGAAAGAAGGAATTAAGGGTAAAAGGGCTTTCTCAACGAGCATTCCATGCCCAATGTCTCTTCTGCCCGGTCCCCTGATTGGTTTTATTTCTCCGGTAGAATAGGGAGGGAAATTATAATGGTGCATAAAGCGTTTCTTTCCAACAATCTCCATCCCCTCTAACAATTTGACATCCCCTGGCGCTCCTAAAGTTAAAATTGAAAGGGATTTAGTTTGGCCTCGACAAAAAAGACCAGAACCATGGGTTCTGGGTAAAATCCCGGCCTCACAAGAAATCTCTCTTATTTCATCTAACTTTCTGCCATCCGGCCTTCTTTCTTTTAAAATTATATTTTGATGAACTAATCTTTCTATTTCTTTCTCAAAAAAATCTCTGACATATTTAGTTTTTCCCATTCCGGGATACTTCCCTTCAATATAATAAACCAATTCCTCCTTAAGGGCATTCACTTCATCCATCCTTTCTTTCTTTTTCGGTTGGTAAAGCGCTTTTTCTAATCTGTCTCCAAGAAATTCTTTAATTTCTTTCTCCAATTCTAAATCCTGGGGAGGGGTTTCGATTGAAATTTTTTCTTTTCCCGCCTCTTTGGCAATCTGATTTTGAAAATCAATTAGTTTTTTCAAATGGGGTATAGCCCACTCAGTCGCTTTTAAAATTACTTCTTCTGAAACTTCTGAGGCCTCAGCCTCCATCATATTGATTAAAATTTCAGCAGATTTTTTCACCCCGGTGATGACTAAGTCCAGCTCGCTCTTTTCCCTTTCTTCATAAGTTGGATTAAGAATAAATTCGTCTCCAATTTTACCGACCCTGACAACAGAAATTGGTCCTGACCAGGGAATCTTAGAGAGAGACAAAACTAAGGAGGCAGCAATTAAACCAATTATGTCCGGGTCATTTTCTCTGTCCCAGGAAAGACAGGTGATGACAATCTGGACCTCTCTTTTTAAATCCTTAGGAAAAAGAGGTCTGATGGCTCGGTCAATTAATCTCGAAGTCAAAATTGCCTCATCTGAAGGTCGGCTTTCTCTTCTGATATAACGGGAACCCAAAATTTTCCCAGCCGCATAATATCTCTCTTCGTAATCAACGGTCAGAGGAAAAAAATCTATTCCTTCTCGTTCTTGGTCTGAGATTACCACCGTCGATAGGACTAAAGTATCTCCGTATTGGACCAAACAGCTGCCGGTTGCCATCTCAGCTAAATTTTTTATTTCTATTTTTAATTCTCTTCCGCCAAGTTCTAATTTAAAAGTTTCGTTCATTTTTTCAATAAATATTTTTCTGGATTTTCTTCTAAATCAATAAATTCATCAGCCACCTCTTTTAATTTGCTGGAAGCCGATCTCCCAAAGGCGATGACTTCTACTCTTTTTCCCTGATTTTTCAAATATTCAACTAACTGAAGAAAGTCGCCATCTCCCGAAGCCAGAACAATTGTATCAACACTCGGAGCAATACGGATGGCATCAATAGTTATTCCCACATCCCAATCGGCTTTTTTTAAACCGCCGTAAAATTCCTGGAGGTCTCTGACCCTGGTTTCAATTCCTAACTTGATTAGGGCATCAAAAAATGGTCTTTCTTCCCCGGTTTTTGTTCGAACGACGTAGGCGAAAGCCCGAATTAAACTTCTTTGAGCCACGGCCAATTTTAAAATAGCTCCGAAATTAACCCGAGCACCGTAGAGATTTTTTGCTGAATGGTACAAGTTTTGAACGTCAATCAGTAGTGCCACTCTTTGCCCAATATGTTTAATTACCATGTCACTTTTTAATACCAATTTTTTTGGCAATACTATTATATCTTCTGGTATCTTCTTTTTTTAAATAAGCCAAAAACTTTCTTCTTTTCCCCACCATTTTTAATAACCCTCTTTTTGAATGGAAATCCTTGGGGTGGCTCTTCAGGTGGAGAAGCAATCTTTTAATTTCTTCAGTCAAAAGAGCAATCTGAACCTCAGGCGACCCGGTATCTAACTCATGGAGCTTATATTTTTCAATTATTTTTGTCTTTTCTTCAGGCGTAAGCATATTTTGCTGCTTTTATTATATCACCTCTTTAAATAAAAAAAAGTAAGCCCCTTACTTTAATTTTGCATTTTGCATTTTGAATTTCTATAGTGCCCCCACCAGGACTCGGACCTGGAACCTTAAAGTTAAGAGCTTTCTGCTCTACCAATTGAGCTATGGGGGCGTTAAACTTCAATTTTCTCTTGTATATTTACTGGTCGAGGAGTTTCTTTTAATGATTTCCACTCCTTTTGTTTTAATTCTACTTCCGGCGCTATATCTTTCAAAACTGTTTTTATCCAACCAAAAACTCGATAGCGCATATCAGTTCCTTTCGGAACCTTGATTTTTATTGTTCCATAATAAAGGTTATTTTTTTTAAATCCTTTGTTGGGAGGCTTAGTGAAACTTTTACCAAAATTTTCGAATGGAATTCCAGTTAATTCTGACCAAAACCGTTTTATTTCTAAATCATTTTGTTGTGGATAAATATTAAGCCAGGCCTTTAAATTTCCGGGAGAAATTCCCAATACTCTTTTAAGCCACCTTGTCACGAAAAGTACAAAATGAGGGTCGGAATTAGAAAAAGAAAAACCATTTGTCTTACTTCCTTCCGACCAATAGAGAAAAGACCTATAAGTCGGTAAGTTTCGAAAGAAAGAGGAATTTTAATTTCTTTTTCCGCTTCTTCAATAATTTTCGCTATTTCCCTTTCCCTTCTCTCTTTTTGGCTATTAGGCCCTCTGGATAAAAGCAAAACTTGTCTTGTATAAAGTCGTTTTCGATCTGCGGGGCTTAAAAGAACATTTATGCACCAGAACCTAATTGTACTTTTCGCTACACCCAACTTTTGTCCGATTTCTCTGTAACTAAATCCATGCTTTCTGAATTGAATTGCCCTTCTTTTTAATTGTGGATATTTTGTTTTATCCATTTTTATTCTAAGTTGCTACTTTACCATTAAGTTATGGGGGCACGCGCCATCAAGGCTGAGGCTCCGCTCAAATTTACTAAAGTAAATTTGAGAAAGTCGCCCAGCCTTGTGTCGCTTTTCTCCAAAAATCTAGCGATTTTTGGAGGCCTCATTATTTTTATTCAAGACATTCGGAAGCATCTATTGGTTGACCATTATGATGAAGTGTAGCACAAGGTATTTTTCCTGCCCTTCTTACCCCTTCGCAGGCCGAGCTTACTAATCGGTCTGTGCAGGCTTCGGCATTGGTAGGACAATTAATTCGGAACCAACCCTGCTGGAGACCAGTCC
>Ga0210027_1005009_pt1 | contig 9909 bp, 6 predicted proteins | sample CryGeymeta201510_FD_183978 | JGI IMG/M metagenome (GOLD analysis project Ga0210027, IMG submission 183978) | Groundwater microbial communities from Crystal Geyser aquifers in Utah, USA - Crystal Geyser metaG 2015-10 (SPAdes) (version 2) | ecosystem: Environmental > Aquatic > Deep subsurface >...
TATAATTTTTATTTTTAATCCAGCCAGATTTGGTATAAAAATAACAAGCCCCTTGCATTTTCTTAAATAATTCATATGTGTTTTGGCAATTTTCGGAACACCAGTTTGCTTCCTTTAGATCTTTCCTAGAGGGATTTATCGTAACATGTCCGTAATGAGGAAGAACGATTACTGCCTCACCCTTTTTCGCCTTCACAGCATAAACATCTTCAATTTCTTTTCCTTTACATTTTTGCATCAAATAGATCGCTTGCCCTTCTAAAACAGTGTAAACTTCCCCGTAATTCTTAGAATGTTCGTGCCCTTTAGTTTTAACAAATTCTTTTCCTAGCATTCGAGCTGGAATTATTGTAATGTCATATCTTAATCCATTCTTTTTTTTAATCCCCCGATACATATAATAAAGTTCTAAATCAGGAGCCTTTTTCGCCCACTTTTTATCATAAAGGACCATTCGCATATCATCTAAATAACGGACATCGGTTTTTTTCATATTAACATCCTAACATTTTAACAAAATTGTAATTCATAATGTTAAAATGTTTAAATGCTAAAATGTTAGAATGATATTATTTCCATACTCTTTTTGTTTTGATATACCAATTTTCGATTTGAGAAAATCTTTTCGAAGGATCAACAATCAATCCTTCTTTGATTCCTTTAATTTCCGGAGAAACAAAATAAATATAATCGGGATTTAAAAGAAACACCGCCGGGCTATCCTCAATGAGAAGATTTTGAAATTCTTCATAAATTTTTTTTCTCTCAATTAGATCTTGGGTTTTTCTTCCTTCTTCAAGTAATTTATCAACTTCTTTATTTTCATATAAAGCTAAGTTTAAACCCGGATCTATTTTTTGGAGAGAATGCCAAAAGGGATAAGGATCTAAAATTGAGCCCAAAACCTGGCCAAACAAAAGGGCCTCATAATTTCTCGGTTTGATAATTTCTCTTTCTAAGGTTGGCAGATCAAAAGTTTGGATATTAACTTCAACTCCTAAGGTTTTCCATTGCTCTTTTAATAAATTTGCCATCTCAATTAAAAATGGTTGCTCAACGGTGACTAAAGTGAATGAAAGGGGCAAGGTCTCTACCGGCTTTTCAAAACAGATTTCATTTAATTTATCTCGGGTCGTTTTGCTGACAAGTCCGGTTCCTTTTTCAAATCCCCAGGGTTCTAAAATTTCTTTTTTATATTTTTCTTGGAACAAAATTACTGCTTCTTTTGTCGAGTTTCCAAAAAAGCCAGTGATTTCACCCGTAGGATAAATTTCCGGATCTTTAGCCAGACATTTTTGAAGTTCTTCGACCTCTTTTCCCCTTGAACCTGTTTTTAAATCGCTTTGGAACTGAAACTCTAACTCTGTTTTTAATGTTTTTATTCTTTTTCCTCCCTCGTTTTCCTTAAAACCGGCTTTATCTAAAATTTCTTTTGCCTTTTCTAAATCAAACTGATAGGTTTTATTAGGTTGGGCAAAATTATAAATTTCAGGCAAAATAGGCGAATCAACAACCTCACCTTGATTTTCTATCACTTTCTCTAAGATTTCCTTTTTATTAGTTCCATAATTTAAGGCCTCTCTGACTTCCCTTTCAGCCAAAACCTTTGATTTTCCCGGGTTAAAAAAGATAGCAAAATATCTTGGTAAAGAAAATGCAAAATGGCAACAAAGTTCATTTAATAATTTGGGATCGAGAAGAGAAAATCCCTGAATTTCTTTTGCTTGATAAGCTAAAATCAAATCCTTTTCTTTCTCAAAAAATCTAAAAGTAACTTGAGAAAAATTTGGAATTTTCCCGAAATAGCGGGGATTCAAAATTAAAGTTAAAGAAATCGGTTTGCCAAATTCATCTCTCTTTAGTTCTTTGAATTGATAGGGACCGGGTCCAATGGGTTTTAAATTATAATCTGATAGAGCAAAGCTTTGAGCCGAAACATTTTCCCAAATATGTTTTGGTAAGATTTTTATGGTGAGATACTCCAAAAATGGGGGATAGGGATTTTTTAATTTAAAACGAACAGCCAGATCAGAAATTTTTTCAACTTCAATTCCTAACCAATTAACTCTCAGAGGGCTTTGGTAGGCAGGATCTTGAACTATTTTTATTGTAAAGATTACATCGTCGGCTGTTAATTTTTCGCCATCATGCCAAAAAATATTTTCTTTTAAATAGCATTCGTAAACCTTTCCCTCTTCTTTAATTTCACATTGACCTAAATCAGGGATAATTTCACCTTTTTCATTATATTTCATTAAGCCGGAAAACAAGAGTTCGGTTAAGTCCTGATCAACCTCATTGAGAGGAGCGTAAAGAGGATTAATAAATCTGGGGGAACCAATTACTCCTTCAACAAAATTTCCACCTCGGGCCGGTTTAATTTCGGTATTTTCAAAATAAAAATTAATTAAGAGAAAAATCAAAGACCCTAAGGCTAAAAAGAAAAAAAGGAAAAATAAAATTTTCTCACTTTTAGTTAAAATTCTAAAGAACTGCCGCCATTGGCTTTTCGAGGGCCATTTTTTGATTTCTAAATTCAAGAGTTTCATCGAGAGATCAGTTTGAGAATAGCCAAAATAATGAAGAGAATTCCAAAAATTATTGTTGCCCAAAAAATTTTTTTCTCGACTCCTCTTCTTTTTGTGTAAAAACCACCTTCACCAAAAATTGAACCCAAACCTCCCCCTCTTTGTTGTAAAATGATGAGCAAAATTAAAAAAATGGAAACAATAATTTGAGCAATAGGTAAAAATTTTTCCATCATTTTTTAGGAAGAAAAAGAGGGAAAATTAAATTTAATCCCCAGACAATGACACTGGTTAGAAAAAGGGCAAAAATTGTCGAAATTTTAAGTTGAGGAAAAAAACGAGTGACAATCCAAATCATCCCCATATTTATAACTAAGCTAAAAAGACCGAAAGTGAAAATTCTGATAGGAAGGGTAATGATTTTCAGGATTGGTTTAATAAAAAAATTAATCAAGCCCAAAACCAGTCCGGTCAAAACTAAAAATTGCCAATTTCCACTAAATTGAACATCGGGAATAAATTTTTTGGCTAAATACAATCCTAAAATTCCAGCCAAAATTTGGGAGATTAAGCGTTTCACAATGATAAATTAAAAATAGCAAATATTTCACTGAATGTCAACAACTACCAAACCCAGTATGACAAGTTCGAATTTTTAGCTGAGAAGACAGGACTGATAAAAAGATTTTTCTTACTCTTTGTTAGATATTTTAGGTAGAGATATTCTTAGGATTGAAATTCTATTTCAATCCTGTTCGAACTTGCTCTACTGGGCAAACAAATCTTTTTCTCTCAATTTTTTATGATAAGAAATGGCAAATCGGTGAGCTTCATCTCTCAATTGCAAAATTAAATTAAAAATTTCTCTTGGTAAATCTTTTAATAAAATTGGTTCTTTTTGATTTTCTATAAATAATTTATTTTCTTTTTTGGCTAAAGCCATCACCTTTATCTTCTGTTTAACACCTGGTATTAAACACTGACAGGCGATATTGAGTTGGGCCCGGCCACCGTCAATTAAAATTAAATCAGGCATTCCCCATTCTGGATGATTCAACCTTCTATTTAGGGTTTCTTTTAGCATAGCAATATCATTTGGCTTGCCCTCGATTTTGATCTTAAAACGGCGATAGAAATTTTTGTCCGGTTTACCATTAATAAAGGTTACCATTGAACCGGTTGCCATTTGCCCTTGGATATTAGAGACATCATAGGCTTCGACTCGAGAAATTATTTTTTCTATTCCTAAGACTTTCTTCAATTTTTCACTATTTTTTCTCCATACGTAATAATTCTGCCATGGCTTTTTTATCACGTATGATTCAATTTCATTAAAAATTTTAGTGTGTTCTAAAACTTTTTCAAAAGCTAAAATTTGATCTCTAATTTTGGCTGCCCTTTCGAAATCCTCTAATTTTGAAGCCCCTTTCATTTCTTTTTTTAAATTTTTTAAGACCTGATTTTTCTTTCCTTGGAAAATTTTGAAAACATTTTCAGCATTTTTTCGACACTCTTTCCCCATTTTTTTTAAAGTTAAGGGAATCTGTTTTGCCAATTTTGCTTGCCCCGTAGGGAACCGAAGGTTCTCCTTCAGGGTTCTTATTAAACAGGGAGCCGGGCATCTTCCCAAATGATACCAGAGGCAAGGCCTTTTTGGCAACATCCTACAACTTCGATAAGGGAAAACTTTTCTCAAAATTTTAAGAGTTTGCTTTAGGGCTTTTCCATCAACAAAAGGGCCAACGTAATTAGTTTTTAGTTTATAGTTTTTAGTTTTTAGTTTATAGTTTTTAGTTTTTAGTTTGGTTTGGTGAGTCCAGAAGATTTGGGGGAAACTTTCTTTTGTTATCCCGACGAAAAAGTAATTTTTGTCATCTTTCCAAATAACATTATATTTTGGCTGATATTTTTTAATTAAATTGGCTTCTAGAACTAAGGCTCCAATTTCCGAGTCGGTTTTGAAGTAACCTACTCGTGTAACCTTATCGATAAAAAGGTTATCTCTGGTTGCTTGTCTCGCCGAAGCTTTAGCGAAGGCGGATTGAAAATGATTTTTAACTCTTTCTCTTAAATTTGAGGCCTTACCAATGTACAGAATTTCTTTATCTTTTAAACAATAAACCCCTGGCCCATTAGGTAGTTGTTTGACTTTTTCTTTAAATTTGAATCTAAATTTTCTTTCCATATCTTAAATTTATCTCAAAATTTTTGATTTTTCAAAGGGCAAAACTACCTATAATAAAGCAAAAAGAATAATCTCTGTCAAGTAGAGACCGGGTCTCTGTAATTTTTGTTTCTTGAAATTCTTTGAAATTTTGGGTATAATGTTTTTTATGGTTGAGAATGTAATAAAAATCAGGGGAGCAAGGGTTCACAACCTTAAAAATATTGATTTAGATATTCCGAAAAGTAAATTGGTTGTTATTACTGGAATTTCGGGTTCTGGGAAATCTTCTTTGGCTTTTGATACTCTTTATGCTGAAGGTCAAAGAAGATACGTTGAGAGTTTAAGTGCTTATGCCAGGCAATTTTTGGGAGTGATGCAAAAACCCGATGTTGATAAAATTGAAGGGATTTCACCGGCTATTTCAATTGATCAAAGAAAAGCAGCTCACAATCCTCGTTCGACAGTCGGGACAATTACGGAGATATACGATTATCTCCGCCTTTTATTTGCCAGAGTCGGTATCCCTCATTGCCCCAAATGTGGAAGAAAAATTTCCAGACAGACAATTGATCAAATAACAGAACAGGTTCTGAAATTACCAAAAAAGACCGAGATCACAATTTTGGGCCCGGTAATTAGAGGAAAAAAGGGTGAGCATCAGGGAGTTTTAGAAGAAATTCAAAGGTCAGGTTTTGTTAGAGTTAGAATTGATAGCAGATTATATCGTCTTGAGGAAGCCCTAGAACTAAAATTAAGCCGGTATAAAAAACACAATATTGAGGTGGTAGTTGACAGATTGATTTTGGATAAAAATTTAGATAAATCGAGATTGGTTGATTCTTTGGAAATAGGGTTGAAACTAGGAAAAGGAGTCGTAATTGTTAACTATAAACCTTATACTCTAAACCTTAAACAAGAAAAGAAGAAGTCTAAAGTTTATGGTTTAAAGTCTAAAGTTGAAGACGTAGTCTTCAGTGAGCATTTTGCCTGTGAAAAGTGCGGCATTTCTTTGCCGGAATTGGAGCCTCGGCTTTTTTCTTTCAATTCTCCTTACGGAGCCTGTCCTAGTTGTCAGGGATTGGGTGAAAAATTGGAGGTCGACCCAAAATTAGTAATACCAAATCCCAATTTATCAATTGCCGAGGGAGCAATTTTCCCTTGGGCTCACGCCTCGCACAAAGTTGGCCGACAAGGCTTTTTTTGGTGGCAATTGGAAAAATTGGCTGAGGCAGAAAATATTGATTTATATACCCCGATTAGAAATTTATCAAAAGAAAAAATCAGTTTGATTTTACATGGCTCGGGAAAGTCGAAGAAGATTCCTTCTTCTCCATCTTCGCTTTCGCCGAGCGAAAGCTCGATCTTTGAAGGAGTAATTCCTTGGTTAGAAAGAAGATATCATGAGACTGAATCAGATGCCACCCGAGAAGAGATTGAAAAATATATGATTGAAAAAAAATGTGAGGAATGCCAGGGAAAGAGATTGAAACCAGAAGCCCTGGCCGTGAAAGTGATTGAAAAATCAATTGCTGAAATTGTTGAAACACCGGTTTCCAAATTAAAAAAATTTTTTGAAAACCTATTGAATCCTAAACTTCCTCTTTTAACCTCTAATGAATTAAAAATCGCCCACCTTATTCTTAAAGAAATTATAAAAAGATTACAATTTCTGATCGATGTTGGTTTGGATTATCTTACTTTAGATCGCAAAGCCGACACTTTATCAGCTGGCGAAGAGCAAAGAATTCGACTGGCCACTCAATTGGGTTCCCAATTAACCGGAGTTTTGTACATTTTAGATGAACCCTCAGTTGGTTTACATCCCAGAGATCAATCCCGACTGATTGAAGCCCTAAAAAAATTAAGAGATCTGGGGAATACAGTAATAGTAGTCGAACATAGTAAACACGCAATTAAGTCAGCAGATTGGGTAATTGATATTGGGCCCGGAGCCGGGAAACGAGGAGGACGCATCATTTTTGAAGGAACACCAAAAGAATTACTAAAATCAAAAACTCTCACAGGCGAATATCTTTCTGGAAGAAAAAAAGTTGAGATAGCAAAATGTTTAACACCTGGTGTCAAACAAGGACAAAAATATTTAATTATAAAAGGAGCTAACGAACACAATCTCAAAAATATCGATGTTAAAATTCCTTTGGGGAAATTCGTTTGCATTACCGGAGTTTCTGGATCTGGCAAAAGTTCTTTAATGAATGATATTTTAGCTCGGGCCCTGTTTAAAAAATTTTATCAGGCCAAAGAGGAACCAGGAAAATTTGAAAAATTAATTGGAATTGAATTTTTGGATAAAGTTGTTTTAGTTGATCAATCGCCAATTGGTAGGACTCCAAGATCAAATCCCGCCACTTATACTGGCGTTTTCTCTTACATCCGGGATTTATTTTCCCAAACCAAAGAAGCCAAAATTAGAGGTTATCGACCAGGCAGATTTTCTTTCAATGTTAAAGGTGGAAGATGCGAGCTTTGTCAGGGTCAGGGACAAATTAAAATTGAAATGTACTTTTTGCCTGACATCTATATTGAATGCCAAGAATGCAAAGGGGAAAGATTTAATAAAGAAACCCTCGGTATTGAATATAAAGGGAAAAATATTGCCGAGGTCCTAGAAATGACAATTGAAGAGACTTTAAGTTTTTTCAAAAATATTCCGGGATTATATCAAAAATTAAAAACCTTATATGAGGTGGGTTTAAATTATATTGAATTAGGTCAACCCGCCCCCTCGCTTTCTGGAGGGGAAGCCCAGAGAGTAAAATTGGCTACCGAATTATCAAAAAAAGCAACCGGTAATACATTATATATTTTAGACGAACCAACCACCGGACTTCATCCCGACGATATAAAAAAGTTAATCTCTGTTTTAAGAGAATTAGTTAATCGAGGTAATACTGTGGTGTGTATAGAACATGAATTAGACGTAATAAAAAATACAGATTATGTAATAGATTTAGGTCCAGAGGGAGGGGAGGAAGGAGGAGAAATTGTTGCCGAAGGAACGCCCTTTGAAATTTCCAGAAACAAAAAAAGTTATACCGGGAAATATTTAAAAAGCGTTTTGAGGGCTTGACAAGAATCCCCTGGTTTTTAAAATCAAGATATAGAGGATTACAGTCAAAAGTCTTGTTTGCTAAACCAAATCGATACCAATATACTAATGAATACTAATTATACTAATATTCGTATCATTAGTATGAATTCGTATATTAGTATCGCAATGTATGAAAATAAAACCACTCTCTGATCACATTTTAATTGAACCAATCAAAGAAGAAGAGAAAACTAAAACCGGAATTTTGCTTCCCGAAACGGCTGAAAAAGAAAAACCTGAACAAGGCAGAATAATTGCCGTTGGTCCGGGGAAAAGGACAAAAGATGGGAAATATATTCCTTTGGAAGTTAAACCGGGCCAAAAAGTTTTATTTACAAAATACGGTCCAAACGAAATCAAAATCAATAATAAAGAGTATTTAATTGCCAAAGAAGAAGACATCCTGGCAATAATAGAATAATCGCTCGGCAACTGCCTCGGGGAGCACGGCATCGGCTAAAAGTAGTAATACAAATTTTGTCACCAGCCGTGCCTATTTCTCGCCAAGCCTTAAAAATGCTTGATTAAAAGCAAATCAATTCTCGGGCTTGGCTGCGAAATGCTCCACCTCAGCAGTTTGCCTCGCTCTTATGCCAAAACAAATTTTATTTAATGAAGTTGCCAGAAAAAAACTAAAATCTGGCATTGATAAATTGACTAATGTCATCAAGGTTACCCTAGGACCAAAAGCCAGGCATGTTGTTTTAGACAAAGGTTTTGGGACTCCGGAAATTTCTGATGACGGAGTTTCGATTGCCAAAGAAATTGAATTGGAAAATAAGATTGAGAATTTGGGAGTGGAAATTATGAAAGAGGTGGCTGAAAAAACCTCGGAAGCAGCTGGCGATGGAACAACCACCGCTATGCTTTTGACTCAGGCTATTGCTTCCGAAGGACTGAAAAACGTGACTGCCGGCGCCCATCCCTTGACAATAAAACGGGGAATTCAAAAAGGAGTAAAAGAAATTATTAAATATTTAAAAGAAATCTCAAAACCAATTTCAAAAAAGGAAGAAATTGCTCAGGTGGCAGCCGTTGCCGCCTTGGATTCAGAAATTGGAAATATGATTGCCGATACCATTTCCGAGGTTGGGAAGGATGGGGTAATAACAGTTGAAGAATCGAAAAAATTTGGCTTGGAAAGGGAGATTGTCAAAGGACTTCAATTTGACCGGGGATATATTTCTCCTTATATGATTACTGATTTAGAAAGGATGGAATCAGTTTTGGAAGATCCTTATATTTTAATTACCGATAAAAAAATTTCTGCCTTAACTGAAATTTTACCAGCGATGGAAAAAGTAGCCCAGACCGGAAAAAAGGATTTAGTAATTATTGCTGAAGAAGTTGAGGGGGATGCTTTGGCAACCTTAGTGGTAAATAAATTGAGAGGAGTTTTTAATACCTTGGCTGTCAAAGCACCGGGTTTTGGCGATAGGAAAAAAGAAATGTTACAAGATATTGCTACAGTTTGTGGAGCCCAATTGATTTCAGAGGAATTGGGATTGAAATTGGAAAATATTGAACTGAAACAATTTGGTCGGGCAAGGAAAGTGGTGGCTGAAAAAGAAAAGACGACAATTATTGAAGGGAAGGGGAAGAAGGAAGAGATTGATGCCAGAATTAAACAAATCAAAAATGAGTTAAAGAGAACGGAATCAGAATTTGATAAAGAGAAACTCCAAGAAAGATTGGCAAAATTGGCTGGTGGCGTGGCAGTAATTAAAGTAGGAGCGGCTACCGAAGTCGAGCAAAAGGTAAAACAGAAAAAAACCGAAAATGCCTTAAATGCTACCAGAGCAGCAGTTGAAGAAGGAATTTTGGCTGGAGGCGGAGTGGCTTTGTTGAGATCGGTTAAAGTTTTAGAAAAATTGGAGAAAGAATTAGAAGAGGATGAAAAAACCGGTGTTAGAATTTTGAAAAAAGCCCTTGAGATTCCTATTCGTCAAATTGCTGAAAATTCGGGAATGGATGGAGCGATTGTGGTTGAAGAAGTCAGAAAACACGAGGGGTCATTTGGTTTTAATGCCCAAACTCAAAAATTTGAAGATCTTTTCACCGTCGGTGTAATCGACCCAACAAAGGTTGTTAGAACAGCTTTA
>Ga0210027_1005020_pt1 | contig 9898 bp, 10 predicted proteins | sample CryGeymeta201510_FD_183978 | JGI IMG/M metagenome (GOLD analysis project Ga0210027, IMG submission 183978) | Groundwater microbial communities from Crystal Geyser aquifers in Utah, USA - Crystal Geyser metaG 2015-10 (SPAdes) (version 2) | ecosystem: Environmental > Aquatic > Deep subsurface >...
GCATGGCACGGACCTTGGGATTGCGCGGGCTGGCCGAGGCGGCCGGACCGGGCTATGCGCCGGGGCAGGGGCCGCAAAGGCTGGACCTCGGGCGTTTCGGGCAGGTCTTCCCGATGATCTGCTACGAGGCGATCTTTGCGCAGTATATCCGGCAGGTGGAGCGGCCCGACTGGATGGTGCAGATCACCAACGATGCGTGGTTCGGGGGCTTTTCTGGCCCCTACCAGCACCTGGAACTGGCGCAGCTGCGCGCCGCCGAACAGGGGCTGCCGCTGCTGCGCGCGGCCAATACCGGCGTGTCGGCTGTGATTGACGCGCGCGGGCAGGTGCTGGCGTCGCTGCCGCTCGGGCAACACGGCGCGCTCGACACCGTCTTGCCGCCCGCTCTGCCGGCGACGATTTATGCGCGCACTGGCGACGGACCGATTGCTGCCCTCTTGCTGGTGGTGCTTGGTCTGGCTGCCATCCGGCAGCGACATGTGCGTCATTGAACCTGCTGCGGATAGCGCGTAAGAGCGACTATCAAAAGCCCCACAACGGCTTCCTGGCGTGGGTGCGACAACAGGTAATGGAGCATTCCCCATGTCCCGCAAGAACTACACTTTCACCTCCGAGTCCGTCTCGGAAGGGCACCCCGACAAGGTCTGCGACCGCATTTCCGACGCGGTTCTGGATGCCTTCCTGGCCGAGGAGCCGAAGGCCCGCGTCGCATGCGAAACCTTCGCCACCACCAACCGCGTCGTGATCGGCGGCGAGGTCGGCCTGTCGGATCAGGCCAAGCTGACCGAGTACATGGGCCGCATCGACGAGATCGCCCGCGACTGTATCCGCGATATCGGCTACGAACAGGACAAGTTCCACTGGAAGACCGTGGACATCACCAACCTGCTGCACGAACAATCGGCCCATATCGCGCAAGGTGTGACCGGCGCGGAAAACCGCGACGAGGGGGCTGGCGATCAGGGCATCATGTTTGGCTACGCCACCGACGAGACGCCCGATTTGATGCCGGCCCCGATCCAGTATGCGCACGCGATCCTGCGCCGTCTGGCCGAGGTGCGCAAATCGGGGCAGGAGCCATTGCTCGGCCCCGACGCGAAGTCGCAGCTTTCGGTGCGCTACGAGCATGGGAAACCTGTAGAGGTGACTTCCATCGTGCTGTCGACCCAGCATCTCGACGAAAACCTGACGTCGCGCGATGTGCGCGCCATCGTGGAGCCTTACATCCGCGAAACCCTGCCCGATTCGTGGCTGACCGACGCAACCGTGTGGCATGTGAACCCGACCGGCACCTTCGTGATCGGCGGGCCGGATGGCGACGCGGGCCTGACCGGGCGCAAGATCATCGTGGACACCTATGGCGGTGCGGCCCCACATGGCGGCGGTGCGTTTTCCGGCAAGGACCCGACCAAGGTGGATCGCTCGGCGGCCTATGCCGCGCGCTACCTTGCCAAGAACGTGGTCGCCGCTGGCCTTGCCGAACGCTGCACGCTGCAACTGTCCTATGCTATCGGCGTGGCGCAGCCGCTGTCGGTCTACGCCGATACCCATGGCACCGGAAAGGTGCACGAAACCGCGATCGAGGCGGCGGTGCGGCAGGCGATGGACCTGACGCCGACCGGCATCCGCACCCATCTCGACCTCAACAGGCCGATCTTCCAGCGCACGGCTGCCTATGGCCATTTCGGGCGCAAGCCCGAGGCCGATGGCGGTTTCTCTTGGGAAAAGACGGACCTGATCGAGGCGCTGAAAGCGGCTGTCTGATCCAAAAAACGACTATTTTGGGAAAAATACGCCGCCGGGGTTACGGCCCCGGCGGCGTTTCTTATGCTGTCATGTTCACGGATCAAACAAGCCTTGCGAGGAATGTCCCAATATGTGGCTTCGTATGTCTCTGGAATGTCGGGGACGAAGCACTTGCCAGGCGCATGATCGACAAGATCGCGCATCGCGGGCCGGACTCGGCCGAGGCGTCGCGCCTTGCCGGTGCGCCGGTCGTCTCATGGCCCAGTGCCGCGGCGCCGCAGAGGCGGAACCGGATCTCGATATCGGCCACACCGCACGCGAGCTCAGGCTGGTGATGGAGGAGGCCGTGGCCAAGTGGATGGTCGCGGATGTGGAGGTGGGCAGTTTCCTGTCCGGCGGCCTCGACAGTTCGATCATCGCCGCCATGGCCCAGTCGGTGCGACGGGCGCAGGGCAGGGGGCCGCTCAAGACCTTCTCGGTCGGGCACCGTGGGCACGCTCGACGTGGCGCTGCAAAAGCTGACCGGGCAGGCGGGGCCGGTGGACCGGGAGGCCGAAGCGGCGCTTTACGTGCGGATCCTGCGGCAGCGGTTCGAGAACCCGGAGCGCATCCTCGACCAGGCGGGGACGTGGGACAGCGCCGATCGGGTCGCGGTTTCGGGCTGAACCTTTGGGGGGATTGAGGCCGCCGCACCGCGCGGCTATGACCGCGCCAATCCATCCGCAACCCGTCAGGTCCCGATGAACAACCCGCCAACCCGCCCGCATCGCAATTTCTATGGCCGCCGCAAGGGCAAGCACCTGCGCGACAGCCAGGAGGCGTATCTGGAACAGGATCTCGCGGGCCTTTCCCCCGGTGCGGTGGACTGGGAGGCCAACCCCGACCGCCGCCCGCTGGACCTGCCGGCCCTGTTCGGGGGTCGGGATGTCTGGCTGGAGATCGGTTTCGGCGGTGGCGAGCACATGGTGCATCAGGCGGTGCAGAACCCCGATACCGGCATCATCGGCTGTGAGCCCTACATCAACGGCGTCGCGATGCTGCTGGGCAAGATCCGCCGCGCGGGCGTGGAGAACCTGCGCGTTCATCCCGGTGACGTGCGGGACCTGTTCGATGTGCTGCCGGAAAGCAGCGTGTCGCGGGCTTTTCTGCTCTACCCCGATCCGTGGCCCAAGGCGCGCCATCACCGCCGTCGGTTCGTCACGCCCGAACACCTTGAGCCGCTCGCACGGGTGATGAAACCGGGCGCGATCTTTCGTGTGGCGACCGACATTCCCGATTATGTGCGCCAGACATTGCAGGAGGTGCCGCGCCATGGGTTCGACTGGCTGGCCGAGGGGCCGTGCGATTGGCGCGCGCCGTGGGCGGACTGGATCCCGACGCGCTACGAACAAAAGGCCCTGCGCGAAGGGCGCACGCCGCACTACCTGACCTTCGTGAAAAACTGAGCGGCGCGCCACGCGATGAGGCAGTGGCCTGACGGGCGTCCTGGCGGAACATGAAGTCAGTGTCCATCCGGGCGGTCGCATGTCCTCTGGTCCACCGATCGTGCCGGTCTTTCACCTCGATCTGCCTCAGCCCAGCCCCGCTGCCGCCATCAGCGCGGCGCGTTCGCGCTCGATCATCACCGCCTCGGCGCGACCTGCGACGGGGATGCGCCCGGCCTCCAGCAACAGCGGCGCGGCCAGCGGGGGGACGCGCGGCAGGGCCACGTGGTCGATGCGGGGGCCGATCCGGTCCAGCATCTCCTCGATCCGGTTGAAATCAACGAGGCCGCGCATCGCCTCGGCGCGGGTGATGTCCAGCATCAGGTGGCCGGGGTCATACTTGCGCAGCGTGTCGTAAAGGATATCGGTCGAGAACGTCGCCTGCCGGCCGGATTTGCGGCTGCCCCCCGGCGCCATGCGATCGATCAGCCCGGCCACGATGGCGGAGCTTTTGAAGGTGCGCTTCATCACCGCGTTGCCGGCAAGCCAGCCTTCCAATGCCGCGTGCAGCCCGTCGCGCGACAGAAGCGGCGCGGGGTCGCGCACCGGGTCCAGCCCCCAGATCAGCGTTGCGTAATCGGTGGCGACGAAGCCCAGCGGATTGAGCCGCGCCGCCTCCATCCGTTGCGTGACCAGCAGGCCGAGTGTCTGCTGCGCGTTGCGCCCGGCGAACCCGTAAAGGCACAGGTGGTGGCGGCCGTCATGCGGGAAGGTTTCAACCAGCAGCCGGTCGCGCTGCGGCAGGCGCGACACCTCGCGTTGCAGGGCCAGCCAGTCGGCGGTGTGGGCGGGCAGGCCCGACCAGTCGCCGGCGCGGAACATCGCAAGGATGCGGTCCGAAAGCTGGGTGGAGGTGGCGAACTTGGTGCCGTTGAAGACCGCCACCTTCGGCTTGCGGCCCTTGTCGCGGCTGACCTCTACCACCAATTCGCGCAAGCCTTCGTAGCGCACGATCTGCCCGCCGATCAGGAAGGTATCGCCGGGGGTGAGCGTCGCGGCAAAGCCTTCCTCCACCTCGCCAAGCGGCCGCCCGCCGCGCGTATGCTTCAGTTGCACCTTCAGCTTTTCGCTGTCGGTTATGGTGCCGATATTCATGCGGATGCGCGATACCGCGCGCGGGTCGCGCAACTGCCAATGGCCATCGGCGCGCTGCACCAGCCGCTGCCACTGGTCATAGGCGCGCAGGGCATAACCGCCGGTCGCCACGAAATCGAGGCAGCGGTCGAAGGTTTTGCGCGTGAGGTCCGCATAGGCGCCGACGCTGCGCACCTCGTCAAACAGCGCCCCGGCGTCGAACGGCCCGGCAGCGGCGCGGATCAGGATATGCTGGCACAGCACGTCGAGCGGCCCCGGTCCGCGCGGCTCGCCATCCAGATCGTGCGCCCGCACGGCCTCCAGTGCCGCCACGCATTCCACCACCTCGAACCGGTTTGCGGCTACCAGAAGCGCCTTTGACGGCGCGTTATAGCGGTGGTTGGCCCGCCCGATCCGCTGCACGAGGCGCTTGACGTTCTTCGGCGCGCCGACCTGTATCACCAGATCGACATCGCCCCAGTCGATTCCCAGATCGAGCGTCCCGGTGCAGACGATGGCGCGCAGATCGCCGGCCACCAGCGCCGCCTCGACCCGCTCGCGCTGTTCGCGGGCAAGCGCGCCGTGGTGGATGCCGATGGGAAGCGCGTCCGCGTTGGCCAACCACAGGTTGTGAAAGAAGATCTCCGCCTGCGCGCGGGTGTTGTGGAAGATCAGCGTTGTCTTGTGCTGCCTGACCTGGTCCAGCACCGCCGGGATCGCGTAGGCTCCGCCGCCGCCCGACCAAGGCGGGGGGGTGTCGGTTTGCAGCATGGCGATATCGGGGTCGGGGCCGGGATCGGCTTGCAGGATCGTGCAAGCCTCCGGTGCGCGGGCCAGAAGGCGGGCGAGCGCGGGCGGGTCTTCCACCGTTGCCGACAGCCCCACCCGGTGCAGCCCCGGCGAGAGCGCCTCCAGCCGCGACAGGGCAAGGAACAGCTGGTCGCCGCGCTTGCTGTCCGCCAGGGCGTGGATTTCATCGACGATTACCCGTTTGATCCCGCCAAGCGTGCGCGCGGCATCCTCGTAGGAGGTCAGCAGCGCAAGGCTTTCGGGCGTTGTCAGCAGGATATGCGGCGGGTCGGCGCGCTGCCGCTTGCGTTTGCTGGCGGGCGTGTCGCCGGTGCGGTCCTCGATGCGGATCGGCAGGCCCATTTCCTCCACCGGCCGGGCAAGGTTGCGCCGGATATCGGCGGCAAGCGCCTTCAGGGGCGAGACATAGAGCGTGTGCAGCCCTTGGTGATCGCCCTCCGCCAGTTCCGCAAGCGTCGGCAGGAAGCCGGCCATCGTCTTGCCGCCGCCGGTGGGCGCGATCAGCAGCAGGGCGGGGTCGTCGGCGCGGGCGGCCATCTCGCGCTGATGCGGGTGGAGGGTCCAGCCTTGTCGGGCGAACCAGTCTTCGATGATGGCGGGCAGAGCGATCATTCGGCTAGAGATAGGGCAAGGCCCCGGCGCTGGAAAGCGGCCTCAAGCCTTGCGCGCGCCATAGGCGGTCAGCCCCTCGCGCCCCTTGGCGGTCAGCGCATAGGTCCCAAGGCCCACCCGCTCGAACCAGCCATAATGATCGGCGCGCATGATTTCCGTCGCGCGGTCCACGCCGGTGGCGTCGCGCACGTCGCGCCCCCGCGCCGGCCCGTGCGCGGCCAGATGCGCGGCGCAGCGCAAAGCGTCCTGCCGGTAGGCGGTGACCAGCCCGATCCGCGTCGCGCCACCGGTATTGGGGTCGCCCACCCGGCGCGAAAACTCGCGCAACAACCGCTGTTGTTTCGGCTTGGAGACGCGCGGACGGTAAGGGCCGGGATCGCAATGCGCCTCGACGAAGCCGTCGCGCAGCCGCACCGTCAGCAACCCCAGCCCAAGGCGCCGGCAGAGCGCGATATTCGCTGTCAGGGCCTTCCCGAACCCGCGCCCTTGCCCGCGCGGCACGGCGAGGTAGACCAGATCGGCGAGCGCCAGACGCTCCACCCCCTGATGGAACAGGGCCAGCGAAAACCGGGTCTTCAACTCCACGATCACCGGGGCTTCCGCGCCGCGCAGGGCCACGAGGTCGGCGGCCCCCACCTCGGCCTTGACGTCATAGCCCTGACCTTGCAGATAGGCTTTCACCGGCGGGTAGAGATCGGTTTCCTTTACCATGGTGCAAGGCTAAGGCCCCTGCGCGCGAATGTCAGGCCCTGGGGACGGATGAATCGCTTGACACGCCCCCGGTGCCGCCGTATCCACCGCGCAGATTTAGAGGGTGCTGTCCCGTCTCAGCGCCCCTCTCCGTTTCTGTGATCCGAGGAAAAGCCCATGTCGCGTGTCTGCGAACTGACCGGAAAAGGCCCGATGGTTGGCAACAATGTCAGCCACGCAAACAACAGGACCAGGCGTCGGTTTCTGCCGAACCTTCAGGATGTGACCCTCGGGTCCGACATCCTCGACCGTCGCTTCACGCTGCGCGTGTCGTCGGCGGCGATGCGCTCGGTCGATCACCGGGGCGGGCTTGACGCCTACCTGGCGCGGGCCAAGGACGATGAACTGTCGGCCAAGGCCCTGAAAATCAAGAAGGATATCGCCAAGGCACAGGCCACCGCCTGACGCCGTCCGGCATCGGTCCAACCGATTCACGCGGCCCTCGGGATGCCCCCGGGGGCCGCGCTACTTTTGCGCTTTTCAAGCGCGGGCGTCATATCTAGAGTTCGCGCATGATGCGCCACATCCCTACCGCAACCGCGCTGCTGCTTGGTCTGATCCTTGCCATGACCTCGGTCAGCATGGCCGTCGCGCGCGGCGGGATGAGCCTGTCGGGCAGCATGATCCTGTGCATCGACGCCACGCAGCAGGTGGTGCCGCTCGGCCCCGATGGCACGCCGCAGGACACGCAGCATCCCTGCCCGGATTGCACCATGGGCGCCATGGCGCTGTCCGAGGTGCCGCCGCTTGATGCGCCGGTGTCGCGCGCGGCGCGGCTTCAGGTCCGGCCCTTCGTCCTCGTCGTTCACGCGTCCCCGGTTCAAGGCGGGCAGGGTCGCGGGCCACCCTCCCTGATCTGATTTCCCCCAAGCTTTCGAAATCCAGATCAAGAGGAGACGACCGATGTCGCTCAAGACCACCCTTTTCGCGGGCGTTGCTGCCCTGTCCTTGGCCATGCCGGCCTTCGCCGATGGCATCACGATCCACGATCCTTATGCCCGCGCCTCTGCTGCGTCGTCGCAATCGGGCGCGGCCTTCATGGAAATCATGAACCAGACCGACACCGACGACCGCCTTGTCGCGGCGCGCTCTGACGTGGCACGGCGGGTCGAGTTGCACACCCATGTCGAGGACGACACTGGCGTCATGCGGATGATGGAGGTCGAGGAGGGCTTTGCCATTCCCGCCGGCGCAACACACGCGCTTGCCCGTGGCGGCGATCACGTGATGTTCATGGGGCTCAACCAGAGTTTCGAACATGGCGACGAGATCGAGGTCACGCTGGTCTTCGAACAGGCCGGCGAGGTGACCGTCACCATCCCGATCGACCTTGAGCGCAACCCGATGCGCGGCGGGGCCATGGGCAATGGGCAGACCAACATGAGCCACGGCAACATGAACCACGCCAACATGGGCGGAGCCGCGTCCGACTGAACGCCGACGAGACAGGGCCGTGTTGTGCCGTCCCTGCCTGATGCGGCCCTTACGGGCGGCGCGCCGAGGTTCCATCCGGCGCGCCGTTTTTCATCCAAGACCCACGGCCGGGTTGTGGTCTTGCCGCTTGCCGGTCACAACAAAGCGGTCGCAATGGAGAAGGGCCGCCCATGTCACTGTCCATCCTCTGTGTCTGCCTTGGAAATATCTGCCGCTCCCCCACCGGGCAGGCGGTGCTGGAAGCGGCCCTGCCCGAGGCGCATGTCGACAGCGCTGGAACCGGTGACTGGCATTTTGGGTCGCCGCCCTACGGCCCCATGCAGGACGCCGCCCGCGCCCGTGGCCATGACCTTGGCCATCAGCGTGCCCGGCCGGTCACGGCGCGGGATTTTTACCGCTTCGACCTGATCCTTGCCATGGACGACAGTAACCTTGCGCGCTTGCAGGCGATGCGCCCCGCCGATGCGCACGCCGAGCTGGCGCTGTTCCTTGACGTGCTGGAGGACGGCCCGCGCGACGTGCCCGACCCTTACCATACCCGCGATTTCGATGGCGTGGTGCGGTTGATCGAGGCGGCCGCCACGCTTTGGGCCGACCGCTTGCGGAGGTGATGGTCGCGGTGGAGGGAAAGGACCCGGATGACGGGGTGGAGGCTTTGACGGACGGTTGGGCATGACGATGCGCGCAAGCGTGCAAGCCCGCCTTCATTCCGTGCGACCATTCCGCGCGACGACAGAACCTACCGTCCGCAATCCGCGCCAAGCCGACATCGGGCTCTTGTGTCAGGTGACCAACGCTAGCCGCACATCGCCTCTGCCGTCGCTCCGAAACGTTGATAGCGCTCCCAGAACGCCTCATCCCGCCCGTTGGAGGACATGCGCAGCGCCTCCGCCTCGTCCGGGTCGCGGAACAGCCGCGCCACCTGCCGCTGTTCGCGGTAGCTGAGCGTTTCGCGTGCGGCGCTGCCGATACAGGCGCACAGCGCCGGGCTGGCCGCCGATTGCCCCGACAGGGTGCAGGCCCGCTCCACCGGGTTGGCGTCCAGCGGGCCACCGACGAAAACGAAAACGGTGAGGAAAGCGGGAAGGGATTTTCGCATGCCGATGCCTCATTCCTGGTCTGCGGGGTTTGCCCCCGTTCACCTCCCCAGGATGCCGAAAAGCGCCCCGCTGCGCAACGGCGGCGGGGCGGCAGCGGGCGAAATCGGCGGCGGTCTGCCCTGTCAGGCGGCGGCGCGGTTCATGCGGGCCAGAACCGTTTCATCGGCCACCCGGTGCGGCGCCAGCCCTTGTGCGGCGGCGCGGGTCAGGATCGCGTCGAGCGTCGCCTCCGCCTCGCCCAGCTTTTCGGCAACGAACCCGGCCCGGTCGTCGATCCGCAGGATTTCCGTCGCCACGTTGATGATGCCGCCCGCGTTGGCCACGTAATCCGGCGCGTAAAGGATTCCGCGCGCGTGCAGCGCATCGCCATCGGCCGGGGTGGCAAGCTGGTTGTTGGCACCGCCCGCCACCGCCTTGACGCGCAGCCCGGGCACGGTCTTGGCGTTGAGCACGCCGCCGATTGCGCAGGGCGCAAGGATGTCGGCCTCGACCGACAGGATCCTGTCCACCGCCACGACCTCGGCCCCGAACGCGCCGGCCGCCGTGTCGCAGCGCGCGCGGTCCATGTCGGCCACGATCAGCCCTGCGCCGGCCTCGTGCAGCAGCCCGGCAAGCTGCCAGCCGACATGGCCAAGCCCCTGCAATGCCACGCGCCGCCCGGTCAGATCGCCCGAGCCGAGCCGGTGCCGCGCGGTGCAGCGGATGGCGTTCAAGATGCCGCGCGCGGTTGTGGGCGAGGGGTCGCCGCTGGCATTTGGGCCGTCCGCCCGGCCAGCCACGAAATCGGTTTCGCGCGCGATGACGGCCATGTCGGCGGGGCCCATGCCCATATCCTCCGCCGTCCAGTAGCGCCCTTTCAGTGCGTCCACCGCGCGCCCGACGGCCATC
>Ga0210027_1005038_pt1 | contig 9878 bp, 13 predicted proteins | sample CryGeymeta201510_FD_183978 | JGI IMG/M metagenome (GOLD analysis project Ga0210027, IMG submission 183978) | Groundwater microbial communities from Crystal Geyser aquifers in Utah, USA - Crystal Geyser metaG 2015-10 (SPAdes) (version 2) | ecosystem: Environmental > Aquatic > Deep subsurface >...
TGTTTCTCCAATCGCTGCAGAGCCAATTCAAGCGCAAAAACATGCGCTCTACCAAATTCGGTTTTATGAAAAACCCGTTTGATAATTTTTGATTGATCCATTTTTCTCTATAAGTAGCGCTTGCAGGTCAGACCGTTATTTTTTTGAAGGTTTATTGATTCCTATTCCGGTCACGAATAAGGCAATCAAGAGCTGCACGAGTAGCAGAAAAGCGAAAATGCCAAGAAGTGTACTCATGCGAACACCTCACTACGCCGTTCAACCACCTTAATTAATCTGTTACGCTTCGGTAACTCTATAATCGAAATATGCTTAGGAGAAAGAATTCGAGCTAATAAATAAGCTGTTTTCACTTGTCTAGGGTTTCCCCAAGCCTTAAAATGAGCAATCGTTCTTACCCAAGCCGCTTGCTTATCTGCTCGATCACCGTTCCAAATTCTGTTATAGATCATAAGAACAACAGCTGCATCCATGTTACACCTCTCTGATATAGCAGAATAAACCGTTATTCGTTTTACGCTGTGAAACCCTGTATTTCTTATGCTTAAAGGCTCTTTTTAGCGCATTGCTAATACTGCAAACCGTACTTCTATTTTTCACTTTCACTTCTAATACCTCATTTATTGAAAGCGTAGCAACCGCTTTGCAAATAGGTGTATAAAGTGTTGAACGAATAGCAGCTGTTGGTGCTTTGTCAAGTGGTATTGAACCTTTAATTTCGAATGATTTTTCCATGAGATTAGTCCTTTTTAGGTAGTTGATTAACGTAAATATCGATATGCACTGAGTCGGCAGATTTAAGCAGCTCCAGAACCGAATGCCGAAATGGATGATTAACTTGCTCCATTAACGGCTCCTTAACGAGCTGTAAATTCGAGTTTAATGCCTCGTTATTAAGAAGCATTTCGCCTTGGCCTGAAATGAGCCAGTTAAGGTTTAAGCCCATTCGGTGAAGGGCGACAAATACATTTCTTTGCGGAAATGTATTTGCTTCGTAAGAGGCATAAGTTGTTGTTTTAACATCTAACAACTCGGAAAAACTAGCCTGAGTGTGTTTCATTTCTTTACGAAACTGCGCTAATCTGGTGTTGATGGTATTCATACGTTAGCCTCCATAATCGCCTTTACATACTCAACAAGAGACACTCTCAATATCTTAGCAGCATGAAATTCATTATCTGGAATTACAGGACTTCCAATTGTTGAAAAAAGCCAATTAACATTAAGTCCACAGCTGTATAAAAAGTTATAGTACAACTGAATAGGCAAATTCATATCAAGTGTTGAGTGGCAGGTTTCGCCAAGATATACGGCAATAGCTATCTCTTCACGGTTTGGACGAACAACATTAGGCAATTCCATATTATAACTCCTTATAAAATGATAGTTTGAACCGCGGTATAAACGAGTTCTTTACTCGGCGGTAGGTTGTTGATTTTACTAAGGTATTTTACACCTTGTATCAGCTTCATTAAGGAACGCATATTCCGCGTTTCCCCTGCAAACGCTTTCCATAAACCGTTAGAATCGGGGAAAAAGGATGAAATCACCATTTTCACATCTTCATCGGCACATTCTTTCACATTGTACACCGTACTAATTCGGGAATACAACTGTCTGAAATCTTGTCTTTTACCTCTTAGATTTAACATTAATTGAGGCATTCCCACGAGAACAACACCAATTCCGGTATGATCGTGAAGATTTCTGAGTAAGTCGAGCGCGCGACGAGGCAGATATTCCGCTTCATCCACAATCAAAAGGCGTTTTGATCCTTTCAATTTCTGCTCTAACTCCCAATTCAACTCAGGCAGACTACCAATTCCGGACAAACCAACCATTTTATGAAGTAGCTGCATGAAAAATAGTGTGGTAAAACTAGTCCGAACTTCAACCAATATCACGTTAGGGATTTGTGAAGCATAAAAACGGCAGGCTTCGGTTTTACCCACACCTGCTTCACCGTAAACCACACGAAAATCACCTCTTAAATGCGCTTCTTTTATATTATTCGTGATATAATCAAAGGCTGCTGTTTGTAAAATAGAAGTTGGAGCTTGATCGTTTTGCTCTTCTTCATACTTTCGTTCTAACCAATCTGAAATAATCAATTCCAAACTATGGTTATCACCTGAATAATCACCTTTAAGCCATAAACTGGCCGTAGCACTCGATTTTCCAAGAATAGTCCCTAACTGTTTTACAGTTATGAGTTTCTGTTGTATCAGAGTCTTTACTTTTGCCCGAAGTATTTCGGTTTCTTCTTTTTTCATTGTATTTTTGGTTTTTGTGATAGTTTGGGTCGGATAACTAACCGCTAAATCAGTATCCGACCCTTTTTTTTATAAATCTTCCAACTTCCTTGATGCGTTAAACGCACCCCAATTGGCACGCTCTCCTAATTTAATAGGGTTCTTGTGTTCATAACTCACACTCGGAAGCGTAGCTCCATAAACGCCAGTTCTGTAAATCTCAGTTATCTGTTTATGATCACCAGTTCCTGTTTGGCGATATTCTTGTTCTTGTTGTTGTGCACGCAAGCGCAATAATTCGCCAATTTTATCTATATCAATATCTTTAACTTTCAAGCGTTTCTTATTGAATTTCTTCACTTTAGCTTGTTCGTGAATCTTCTCTTTTAACAAGGTATGTTCGGCATCGGTTTTAGGTCTTGCCGGTGTAGTCCAGAAATCAGCTTTAACCGTTCCCAACAATTTCTGTGATTCCAGATCGTACACATAGGCAATACCTTCATTATTTGGATCAATTCGCGGTAACACCTTTTTCTCATTGAGCATAATGAACCAAGGCTCACTGCAACCATAAGATTTTTTGTTAATTGTGATACTCGTAGAGGTAACTTTTACAGGATTAAAGCTTCTCATAGAGAGTACAGCCAATTCATCCTCACTTACACGAGTGATTACATCTCGTTTTTCTAACAATTCAATAGGGCGATACCCTGCAATTACACCACTTTTTCTAACGGTCAAATTCTCAATTTTAATCGCATTATCTAGCATGGCGCTAAATGCTGAAAGACTAACAAAATCCTGTTCTTTGCCCGATTTTTCCAACTCTTTGGTGGCATCAGGTCGTTTATAAGATAAACTACCCGAATAGCCTTTTAAGGCAGGTTCAAAAGTTCGTTTCAATCGTTTGAAAGCAGGCTCAATAATTTTGGCTTCGGAATTGTATGGAATAGCCCAAATAGGAGGAATTCCTAATGCAGTAAGCATGGAATTAGCCGTTTTTTCAAGGTCTAAGTTACCTCTACCACCCGAAAAGCTTTTAGCCCGAAAATCTTTTCCATTGTCTAAATAAAACTCTTTAGGTTTACCGAATTTTCGAATGGCATCAGCAGTAACCTGTTGTACATGCGCTACGTTAGAAGCTTCAAAATGAACACTCCAAGCCAACCAAGAAGCCGTTTTATAATCAACAATAGCGGTTATGTACGGTCTTGAAGCTTTTTTTATGGCAGGATTCCAAACCAAAACATCGGCAGTACGGTGATCCATTACATAAATATCTCCAGCTTCAACATCGGTATAATCTCGTTGCAAACGAGGTTCAATAATGTGTTTAGCGGAATTAGTAATACTGCGCGAAGCTTTTATATATCCTTTTCCAACCTTTTTCTCCAAAGCACGCTCAAACGTAGCTAAACTGGGGAATTTGGCACCGGATGGCGTATTTCCGTGATGCAAAGAATAAGCTTTTACCAGCTCCCAAGCTTGGGTTTTAACCAAACCGGCCTGTGTAAGAATAAGGGATTCAAATACACTCAAATCGTCGGAATGAACGGCACATTCACCCTCATTTTTACCATAATCAGAAGCTAAACCCAATAAACCGTTGGCATTAAATAATCTTCTCCAACGATAAATGGACTTATTGGAAGGCACATCAGATTCATCAACACCGGGATTTGCTAACGGAAAAGTGGCTAAAAAATCCGCCAACTGTTTACCGTGCATTCCGTTCGTTCTGTTCACCCAAAAACTACGTTCATGTATAATATCTCGTTGCCACTTAGGCAAACGCTCCAAAGCCATACTATGTGACTTCGGGTCTTCCTTTTTCTCGTCTGACTTTATGGCAGAATAGTATTTAGATCGGTAGGGTTCCGGAAGATCAGCAGGAGCTATTAAATAACGATAACCACCCCTATACTTCTCTTTGATCAATTTGGTCGAATCTATAACATTTCTTGTTATCCAATTCGAAAACTGGTTAGGAGCTATACCGAGTTTGTGAACCCTATAATCAGGGTCTAGTAATTCTAAGTTATTGTTATTTATATTCTCCATAGCTGTGAAACCTAACTGTGAAACCTAACCCTTGTTTGTGAACCTAGAAAACTTCACCATTTCAGAGTCTCGTTCAGCCACTAACTCATTGATTCTTTTAATCACAGAGTAATTTTGGTTTTGATACAAGTGAGTAACAGTTTGTTTTGTAACGTTCCGCTCTCTAGCAACCTGAGAAAGGATGCCACGGTAAGGGTTTTTTCGTATGTCTTTTTCCATGTATATTCTATTAAATCGAACTTTCGTAGAATATAACTAAGAATTTAATCCAAAACAATAAACAAGTATGAAAATCTCATCTAGTGAACTAAAAATTTCAGACAGAATTAAAGAAATGCGTAATCGTTTTGGTATGACTCAAGTGCAATTTTCTGAGTTAATTGGAATAAAAACAAAAACATACGCTTCTTATGAATCCAATACATTTCCTAATAATGACGTGTTGATTGCTATAGCAAATCAAGGGGTTAATTTACATTGGTTGATAAGTGGGCAAGGTGAAATGATGGTAGATAATTCACAGTTCACGCAAGAAGCCCTAGATTCATACGAAATGATTAGGGTTTTAGACACTTTCAATAGATTAGTATGGGATGAGTCCATTGATCCTGTTGCAAAGTTGCTTTTCTTTAATTCATTTAAAGATCGGTTTGATTTGTGGAATAATGATCGCTTGCGAAAAGACAAGCTTAAGAAGTCATTAAAAAGCGAGTAATGGCTCATTTACGGCTCATTTATCCTTGTTATAGATCGGAAAATCTGTCTCAAACTACCAGTGCAAAAAATGGCAAAAAAATGCACTTTTGTGTAATTTGTCTCAAACTAAAAAAGCGGCAAAATATACACCCTAAGTAATTGTTTTTAAATGCCAAAATAGAACTACTATATCCTTTTCTTTTGTCTCAAACTACATGTAGGTATATAATTTCGCTTGTGACTTTTTTTATTTATTGAGTTTGGGTTGAAAAAAGAATCGCCATCGGTTATCGAAATTTACTTTATGAATAATAATTTCTGAACACAAAAGATGTTGTTAGTTTAAAGAATAGCATCTCTTTAAAAACCTGTCATTTATTTACCTTTTAGACTGATATATCATTCAAAAAAAATAGATTAAAGACTTAATGACTGATTTGTCATTCGATATTAGATTTGTTTTGATCTCTTAAAATCAATATCTTTATCAAAGCAGTAATTCTGCATCATAAATCATTCACTATAATTTTATTTTATGACTGAAAATTCATTCACTAAGCATGTCTCAATGAGCGATAAAGCTTTGGCGATTCAGATGGGTAATTTTGTAAAACACCATAGAATGAATCAACACAAATCGCAAGAAGATTTAGCTAAAGAAGCAGGAATTAGCAGGTCAACTTTGAGTTTATTGGAGCGCGGTGAATCTGTTACTGTACCAACTTTAATTCAGGTTATTCGAGTTTTAAATCAATTACAGATTATGAATGTTTTTGAAGTGAATGACTCTCCAAGTCCTATTGAGTTGGCAAAAAGACAAAAGAAAAAACGTCAACGCATCAGAAAAAAAGCGAATAGATTAACATCAGAAGCTATCGAAACGGATTGGTAACATGACGATTGCAGAAATAAAAATATGGGGAAAGGTAATTGGAGCGGTTGTTTGGGATGAACAATTGGGTTTGGGAACCTTTGAATTTGACCCTAAAATAAATCAACTAGAGTGGGATTTATCTCCCCTAAAAATGTCAATTAAAACGGAGCAGCGAATTTTCTCATTTCCTGATTTACGAAAAAATAGAAATTCACCATTTGATACATTCAAAGGTTTGCCGGGTTTACTTGCCGATGCTTTACCTGATAAATATGGTAATCAATTAATAAATTTATGGTTAGCTCATCAAGGACGGCCACAAGACAGTATGAATCCAGTAGAAATGCTTTGTTTTATTGGAACTAGAGGAATGGGGGCATTGGAATTTGAACCTACTATTTTAAAAGAAAATAAACGCTCGTTTTCTATTGAAATAGACAGTTTAGTAGATACTGCACAGAGAATGTTGAATCAAAAAGAATTGTTTTCCACGAATTTAAATAAAAGTGATGAACAAGCCATTGTGGATATTCTCAAAATTGGAATATCTGCAGGTGGCGCAAGACCTAAAGCTGTAATCGCTTGGAATGAAAAAACAGGAGAAGTAAAGTCTGGACAAACAAAAGCACCAAAAGGATTTGAGCATTGGTTACTAAAACTTGATGGTGTTAGTGAAGTGCAATTGGGAGCTAGTCAAGGTTATGGAAGAGTAGAAATGGCTTATTACACTATGGCTATAGATTGTGGAATTATCATGATGCCTTCACGTTTATTGGAAGAAAATGGTCGCGCGCATTTTATGACAAAACGTTTCGATAGAGCAGGAGGGGATAAAAAGCATCACATTCAAACTTTTTGCGCATTGAAGCATTTTGATTACAATTTGGTGAATAGCTTTAGTTACGAACAATTATTTCAATGTATGCGTGAACTTAGACTCAGCTATGCCGATGCCGAGCAAATGTTTCGGAGAATGGTTTTTAATGTTATTGCAAGAAATTGTGATGATCATACCAAAAACTTCTCGTTTATTCTGAAGCAAAGCGAAAAATGGGAATTAGCCCCAGCTTATGATGTCTGTCATGCTTATCGACCTGGAAGTGATTGGGTAAGCCAACACGCTTTGAGTATTAATGGGAAAAGAAAAGATATCACCAAATCTGATTTGCTTGTTATTGGTGAATCCATTCGATGCAAAAAAGCATCAGAAATTATTGACGAAATTAATGATACTGTAGAACAATGGAATAATTATGCAGATGCAGTAAATGTGGAATCAAAACTAAGAGACGAAATTAATCGAACTTTGGTGAATATTAATGCCTGAATAAATTCATTAGAATATACAGAGTTTTCAATTCTTGAATTGAGAGTACTTAAAAAGTGTATTTTAGTAACATAATCGATTATTGCACACGATTTGAAAGCATTTAAACCAATTATATAGCAATATAGACTTATTGTTTGGGGTCAAACATTCAAAAAGGACAATTACCTAAAACTCAAAGAATTAAGTAATTGTCAGAATCAAAAAATCTTAGTTTTTAAGCATTTCTTGGAAATCTAGAGCATTTCCGCCTCTAAGACTATCCATTAAGCCCATCAAACCACCTTTTAAAAATTTGGCTTTGTAGCCTTTGGTGGTTAGGTATAACATAGACATTTCTGAACGGGTTTCGTGTGGGCAAGCAACAATGTATAATGTATTTTTGTCGAGTTCTTTCAAGCGTTTTGGAAGTTCGTTTGCAGGAATATGAATACCGCTGTTTATTTGCCAAGTTGCACGTTCTTCATCAAATCGAATGTCGAGAAGAACAGCTTTTTTTGTTGCTAATAGAACTTTAGCACCGTTTGCGTCAACTTGCATGGGGCCAATTTTATCGTAGGAGAAATTGCTCATCCATTCATCGAATGTGATAGCTTTTTGTGCAAAACTTTGGTTTGCAAAAGTTAAAAATAGAATGGTTAGTGTAACATAATGTATTTTCATGATGTATTGTTTTTATTTGAGTTGAAGGTCTGTGCATTGTTCTGAAAAAAGTTCAAATTCCAGTGTGCAGTGCTTAATACCGTGTTCTTCAGCTTCACTTTTTAATTCTCGTTTAATAGTTGGAATGAGTTCAAGAGAATCAATAACAAGATGAGCTGTTAAAGCAATTTCTTGCGTGCTTAAGCTCCAAATATGAATATGATGTACTTCTTTTACGCCATCAATTTTTGAAAAATGTTCTGTAATTTCGTCTGCATTAATGACATTTGGAGTCCCATCTAATATTCCTATTAAACTGTCTTTAAATAAGTTCCAAGTACTTATTAAAATGACGAGTGCAATAATTAGGGTTACAATTCCATCAATGAAGTACCATTGTGTGAAATACATAATGATACCACTAACAACAACTCCCATAGAAACCATAGCATCGGCTAACAAGTGCCAATAAGCTGCTTTTACATTGAGATCATTTTCCTGATTTCCCATAAACAAGTAGGCCGAAAATCCGTTTATGATAATGCCAATTCCAGCAACAATCATAACGGTAATTCCATTAATTGGAACGGGATGTAAAATTCTGTCGAAACCTTCCCAAGATATTATACCAATAGAGAATGCAAGTAGAACAGAATTAATAAAGGAAGCAAGTATAGATCCTTTTTTGAAACCGTAAGAAAATATTTTTCCTGATTTTACCGAGCTTAATCTAAATGCGATATAAGCTAAAATTAAGCCTGAAATATCGCCAATATTGTGAATAGCGTCAGAGATTAAGGAAGTTGAATCAATACTAAAACCATAGCTTAATTCTATAAGAACGTAAAGTATATTTAAGGAGATTCCCCAAATAAAGGCTTTACCAATTGTTTTGAACGCTTCAGCAGAAGGTGCGTGTGAATGATTATGATTGTGTTCCATATTCTTTTATAATATAATATTAAATAAATACCCCGATAAAATCATGAAGAACGTAACGGTTCCAAAGAAAATACCGATTAATTTCATGCTCATTACTTTTTTGAGTAAAGTGGCTTCGGGAAGAGATAAACCAACAGTCGCCATCATAAAGGCTATAGCAGTTCCAAGAGGGACGCCTTTAACAACTAGAACTTGAATTACAGGTACAATTGCGGCTGCGTTTGCATACATAGGAACGGCAAGAATTACGGCCAAAGGAATTGACCACCACTGGCCACCACCTAAATACTGCGCAAAGAATTGGTCGGGAACAAATCCGTGCATGCCAGCACCAATCGCAATTCCAATTAGAACATACACAAAAACGCCTTTTATGATTTCCCATGCACCTGTAATGATTTCAGGAATTCGTTGCATAAAGGTTTTGTGTTCTTCTTCAAAAGCACTTTCTTCACGATGCGCTTTTTCGATAATTTCTTGAACCCAAGGGCTTAAAAAACGCTCAAGTTTGAATTTTTCCAGTACAATTCCTCCCAAAGTACCTAATAATATTCCGGTTGCCGCATAGATAAGGGTAATTTGCCAGCCGAAAAGACCTATAAAAAGGGCAATAGCAATTTCATTAACGAGTGGCGATGTTATAAGAAAAGAGAATGTTACACCGATAGGAATTCTACCTTGTACAAAGCCGATAAAAAGTGGAACGGAGGAGCAAGAACAAAACGGAGTTACAGCGCCAAAAACAGCAGCAAGTAAATATTCGAGTCCAAATAATTTGTTACGACTCAAGAAATTCCGAATTCGTTCAATCGGGAAATAGGTGTTTACTATACCCATAATTGAAGTTATTAAAAATAATAAAATCAATATTTTAATCGTGTCGTAAACAAAGAAATTAAGCGCAGTTCCTAGCGAAGATTCTTCAGAAATAGTTAAGATTCCAAAGATTAGCCAATCTGCGAAAGTTTGAATCCAGTTGAACATAGTCAATTACGAATTATCAATTACGAATTATCAATTACGAATTATCAATTACGAATTATCAATTACGAATTATCAATTACGAATTATCAATTATGCACAT